>BNJU01002967.1_pt1 | contig 162031 bp, 195 predicted proteins | sample 8539281 | NCBI WGS metagenome assembly BNJU01 (sample SAMD00202456, study PRJDB9452) | human saliva metagenome | isolation source: human saliva | place: Japan | reverse complement strand
CTGTCATCGAAGATGAATCTCTGTGGCTCGAAATGATAAACGGCATCAATCACGGATATACGTTATTTTTGTTATAGTCATTATACAATATAGGAAAAGAAATGACAAGCTTTTGATTCGGTGGGTTTCATGGTATAATAAAAAAAACTATTGTCAAAAAGGGAGCTTATATGTTTAGGGTGGAATCATCTTCGCCGGAAGCGACCGCGCGCATTGCACGCCTCTTGGGGCAGAGGGCGCCGAAGGGGTTGGTCATCGGGCTGGTTGGCGACCTCGGCGCGGGAAAGACGCTCTTCGTGCAGAGCTTTTCGCGGGCGCTCGGCGTCACGGGAGAGGTCACAAGCCCGTCTTTTAGTTTGATGAATCTCTATGAAGGCGACTGTCCCATCGCCCATTTCGATCTCTACCGTTTGGAAAGAGAAGAAGAGCTGGAGGACATCGGCTTCTATGAATATGCAGATGCGCCGGAAGGCATCGTGCTCGTCGAGTGGTCGGACAAGTTTCCGGACGCCATGCCGGAGGACTATATCGAAGTGGCAATCACGCGCGGCGACGGCGCGCAGCGGACGCTTGCTTTTCACGCGGTCGGTGCGCGCTATGCATCTTTTTTGAAGGAGTGGAAAGATTTTGTCGATACTTGCGATTGAAACGGCATCCCAGGTTTCAAGTGTCGCCGTGCTGAAGGCAGGGCGGCTTGCAGCTGAGATCACGATGCAGGGAAGACTGACGCACTCTGAGACATTGATGCCGCATGTCAAAAGCGTGCTGCAGATGGCGGGCACGGAGCAAAGGGATGTCAGCGGCATCGCGGTCAGCATCGGGCCGGGTTCTTTCACGGGGCTTCGCATCGGTCTGGCGGCGGCAAAGGCGATGGCGTATGCATGGGACGTTCCCCTCGTCGGCATTTCGACGCTCGACGCGCTCGCCATGCATTTTCCCGTACCGGGCGTGACGGTGCTGCCGATCATCGACGCGCAAAAGGGAAACGCTTACACAGCCCCGTTCCTCTTTTCGGACGGTGTTATGCAAGCCCGTGCGGCGATTGCGGTAAAACCCATCGAGCAGATTTTAGAGGAAGTGGGGCAGCTGAAAGAAGAGATCATACTTCTCGGCGACGCCGTGCGCAAGATTAAAAAGGACGCCGCGCTTCCTGCGCATGTCCACCTATCGCCCGCACACATGCGGATGCCGCGGGCGGCGTGTGTCGCGATGCTCGGTGCCATGCGCCTTTCGCGAGGCGAAGCGGACAATGTCATGAATCTCGAGCCGGTCTATATCCGCAGGAGTGAAGCAGAGGTCCTCTGGGAGAAGCGTCAGCGGGAGGCAGGAAAATGAATCTTTCGTTTCGGCGAATGGCACGGGAAGACGCCGATGCCGTCGAGGTCGTGGAAAAGGCGTGCTTTAAGATTCCGTGGTCGCGCGAATCCTTTTGGAAAGCGGCGGGAAACGCCGATACCTGTTACCTCCTCGCGCTGGACGGCGAAAGGGTCATCGGTTACGCCGGCTGCTGGGTTTCTTTCGAGGAGGCGCAGATCACGAATGTCGCCATTCTTCCCGCCTACCGCGGAAAGGGCATTGCGACGAAGCTCTTAAAGGAGCTCTTTCGGCTGGCAGTCAAGCGCGGCATCACGGCGATGACGCTGGAAGTTCGCCCGTCGAATGCACCTGCGCGTGCCCTTTATGCACATTATGCCTTTCGTCAGGTGGGGGTGCGCAAAGAAGTATTATCAAGACAACGGCGAAGACGCCCTCATTCTGTGGAATACAAAGTTGTCGGAACTGGCGTTGGATGACGAGGAGTAAATTTTGCAGCAGGAAATACTAACGCTCGGCATCGAGTCGAGTTGTGATGAGACGAGCGCGGCAGTGCTTCGGGGCGGGCGCGAGGTGTTAAGCAACATCATTTCGACACAGATCCCCGTACATCGAAAATTCGGCGGGGTCGTGCCGGAAATCGCTTCCAGGAAGCACATCGTCAACATCTTGCCTGTTATCGATGAGGCGCTGCGCGTGGCAGGTGTCCAAAAGGAGGACATCGGGCAGATTGCCGTGACCTATGGCCCCGGGCTGGTCGGTGCGCTCCTCGTCGGCGTTTCGGCGGCAAAGGCGCTCGCCTTTTCGCTCGGCGTGCCGCTCATCGGCGTCAACCATCTCGAAGGGCATATCTTTGCGAATTTTCTCGAGGATAAGGCGCTCACACCGCCGTTTCTTGCGCTCGTCGTCTCGGGCGGGCATACGGCGCTCGTCGATGTTCAGGGGTACAATACCTTTCGCATGATGGGACAGACGCGCGATGATGCGGCAGGCGAGGCGTTCGATAAGATCGCCCGCGTCATGGGACTGCCGTATCCGGGCGGTCCGGAGATCGACAGGCTTGCCAAGGAAGGCGTCCCGACGGCAATCGATTTTCCGCAGGCGCTGAACAGTGAGGGAAATTTTGAGTTCAGTTTCAGCGGGCTGAAGTCCGCCGTGCTCGCTTACCTCAACAGCGAAAAGATGAAGGGGCATGCGATCGATAAGGCAAATGTCGCAGCTTCTTTCCAGCGCTCCGTCGTCGAAGTGCTGGTACATAAGGCGTTTGAGGCCGTGAAGCTGGCGGGGCGCGGTACGCTCGTTCTCGCGGGCGGCGTCGCGGCAAATTCAAACCTTGAAGGGCGCCTTATAAAGGAAGCGGAAAAGTGCGGCGTACGCTTTGCGTACCCCGGGCGCATCCTGTGTACGGACAATGCGGCGATGATCGCCTGCCGCGGCTATTATCAGGCGGAAGCGGGCGATTATGGCGACCTCTATCTCAACGCTGTGCCGGGACTTAGCCTGGGGAATCGCTGATGCATGGGACATACATGGCAGGGCGGGGAAACGATGGATGCGCTGACGGGAAAAGAGCAGCAGCTCTTCAAAAGGCTTGCGGCGGCCTTCCCTTTTCTTTCGGATTTACTGCATGCAGAGCTGAGGGTATACCTTCGGACGCAGGAGGAAGCCGCCTATCTTTTGCAGGGCACTGCTATCCGCATACATTCTATCTTCCGCGCGGCGCTGAGACACTCGGCACCATCGTGCATGAGATGGAAGAACCGCTGGTCAGCGAGACCTTTCGCACGGGAAAGTCCGGGCGGGGCAAGCGTGAATGGCAGCTTGGCAAGATGCTCGACATGTTTACTTTCGGCATCCGTGAAAAGGCGACGGGGCGCGTCTTTGCTGTCCTGAATTTTGAAACGGATCTCGAGCGGCTCGCTCTGAAGGATTACGACCGGCTGCAGCAGGCGGGCATGTCCCTTCTGGGTTTAGCGAGAAGTACACCAAATGCCGCCATCTTTCGCCCGATTTTGCCGCAGACGGGCATCATCGTCGCCGATGCGACTAGCCGCATTGTCTTTTCCGATTCTGCCGCAAGGCGCATCTATCGGACGCTGGGCGTTGGTTCACTCAAGGGGCGGCGCATCTTTGACCAGCTGCTTCGCCATGTTGATTTGCGTGAGACGACGGTCAGCAACGAGCCTTGGCAAAAGGAGATTCAGGCGGCGGGGCTCACCCTCGTGCGGCGCGAACTCGTCACGCGCGAAGGCGGTGCGCCCAAGTGGTATGTCATCTTGCTCACGGACGTCACCGAGACGCGCAAAAAGGATGAGGAACTGCGCATACAAGCGGCGGTCATCGCGGAGATTCACCATCGCGTCAAGAACAATTTACAGACGATTGCGAGCCTTCTTCGTCTGCAGGCAAGGCGCGCTGCGTCGGAAGAAGTTCGCGCCGCACTTGCCGAGAGCATCGATCGCATCCTTTCTATTTCGGTCGTGCACGAGTACCTTTCCCAGCAGACGACGGAGACGATCGATGTGCAGGAGGTCTTGGAAAACATCCTTGCGCTGGTCGCCAGGAGCATGGCGGCGAAGGATTTTGCCATCGAGACAGAGTACATCGGCACGCGGCTTATTTTACCGTCTAAGTGTGCCAGCTCGCTCGCCCTCGTCTTAAACGAGCTTGTCTTAAACAGTATGGAGCACGGCTTTGCGGGGCGCACGCACGGAAAGATCACACTTCATGTATCGGAGACGGCAGAGGCATTTACCCTTCTCTTTGCCAATGACGGCGCATCCCTGCCGGAGAATTTTGGGAAGGGCAGCGCGCAAATCCCTTGGTCTGACCATCATTAAGACACTCGTCGAGGGTGACCTTGCCGGCACCGTCGTTATAAAGAATCGAAAAGAGGGCGGTGTAGCGGCTGAGATCTGCATTCCTCGGCACGTTGTGAATCTGGTCGAAGACTAAACTTGTTTGGCAAAGACGGCAAAGGGGGCAGGGACTTTGGTAAGAGATGTTAGAGAAAAGAAGAGGCCGCGCGTTGTGGGGAACGGGAGCCGTTCCGCATCGTCCTTGCGGATAATGAATCGATCATCCGTATGGATCTGCGGGAGATGCTCGAAGAAAACGGCTGTCAAGTCGTCGGCGAAGCGGTAAACGGCAGGCGTGCCGTCGAGCTTACGCGGCTGCATCACCCCGATCTTGTCATCATGGATATCAAGATGCCCGAGATGGACGGCATCCACGCTGCAAAGGCGATTTTCGGCGCGCACCTTGCGCCTGTGCTCCTATTGACCGCTTTCAGTCAGCCCGATATTGCTAGAAGCCGCAAATGACGCGGGGGTTCTCGGCTACCTTGTGAAGCCCGTACGTGAAGAAAGTCTCTTCCCCGCCATTCGCATCGCGCTCTCCCGCTGGCACGAGAGAGAAGCGCTCGAAGGTGAGATTGAAGAGCTGCGCGACTCTCTCGAACTGCGTAAGCTCCTCGATCGCGCCAAGGGGATTTTGATGAAGGCGCACAGACTCTCCGAAGATGAGGGCATACGCGCGCATTCGCCAGTACGCGATGAAAAAGCAGATGCGCGTGAAGGATGTCGCCAAAGCCATTGTACGGTCGGCGGGCGGAAAGGCATGAGCCGTGCATGCGGCAAAAAATGTGGAAATTTTGCGTGAAAATGTGGAAATGGAATTGTCATCTGCCGCGGTCATATGCTATAATTAAAACGTAGGTATGGATAACCTGCAGTAATAGTTCAGGCATTCCGCATTCACTCTTTTCGAGTGATTCAAATCCTAAGGAGGCAATATATTATGAAGGTAACAGTTGTTGGTGCAGGTAACGTCGGCGCTACAGTCGCAAACGTTCTTGCAACGAAAAAGTTCTGCAGCGAGATCGTTCTCGTCGATATCAAAGACGGTGTCCCGCAGGGCAAAGCCATGGATATCATGCAGACGGCACACATGCTGAACTTTGACACGACGGTCACAGGTGTCACGGCAGAGCCGAATGATCCGAACGGCTATGCGCCGACGGCAGGCTCTGAAGTCGTCGTCATCACGAGCGGTATGCCGCGCAAGCCGGGCATGAGCCGTGAAGACCTCATCGGCGTCAATGCAAAGATCGTCAAGAGCGTTGTCGACCAGGCGCTGAAGTTCTCCCCGAACGCTTACTTCATCATCATTTCTAACCCGATGGACGCTATGACGTTCCTCACGCTGAAGGATTCCAAGCTTCCGCGCAACCGCGTCCTCGGTCAGGGCGGCATGCTTGACTCCAGCCGCTTCCGTTATTTCCTCGCAAAGGCTCTTACAGAGAACGGCTATCCTGCAACGCCGGCAGATGTCGATGCTATGGTCATCGGCGGTCACAGCGACAAGACGATGGTTCCGCTCGTCAGCCTCGCAACGCTCCGCGGCATCCCTGTCGCGAAGCTCCTCACCAAGGAAGTTCTCGACGATGTCGTCGCAAACACGAAGGTCGGCGGCGCAACGCTGACGAAGCTCCTCGGCACGTCTGCATGGATGGCGCCGGGCGCAGCAGCTGCTGCCATGGTTGAAGCCATTGCCCTCGACGCTAAGAAGGTCATCCCGACCTGCGTCTATCTCGACGGCGAGTACGGTGAGAAGGATCTCTGCATCGGCGTTCCTGTCATCCTCGGCAAGGGCGGCTGCGAAAAGATCATCGACCTCGACGAGGCAGGTCTCCTCACGGGCGACGAGAAGGCGAAGTTCGAAGAGTCCGTTCAGGCGGCTCGCAACACGAACAGCAAGCTTGGCGACGCACTGAAATAAGCGCGTTTCGTAAGTTTTGTGAATAAAGAAGAACTGTGCAACTGCACGGTTCTTTTTTATTGGCAGCACACGAAATTTATGCGAAGTGGAGCGGGCGCGTCTTTTTTCCTGCCTGCAATGGACAGAAGGCAGGTATTTAAGGTATAATAGATTCGTTTTCAATCGATTGTATGGGATGGTGAAATTATGAAGGTCACAAGGGAAGATCTAAAGAACGTGGCTGTGCTCTCACGCCTCGCAATTGCAGAGGATAAGGCAGACGGTTATATCGCGCAGATGGATGCGATTCTCTCTTATATGGACAATCTTTCCGAAATCAATACGGATGCTGTCAAGCCAACGACATATGCGCTTCCGATGGAAAATGTCTTCCGCGAGGACGTTGTAAAGCCGTCGCTCGACCGCGAACTTGCGCTTTCGAATGCGCCGCTCAAGGAGGGCGGGTATTTCAAGGTGCCGCGCGTGCTGGAGGAGTGAGTATTTCCTGACGGAAAGGACGGGACGAATAGAATGGGACTTTTTGAAAAGAGTGCGCATGAACTTCATGCCTTGCTCGAGAAAAAGGAAATCACCGCAAAAGATCTGACAGAAGACGTCTTTTCGCGCGTGGATGCGGTCGAAGACAAAGTCAAGGCCTATCTCATGCTGACAAAGGACGCGGCACTAAAGGCGGCAGGAGAAGCCGATGCAAAAGTTGCGCGCGGCGAAACGCTCGGCTTTTTTTAGAGGGCATTCCGGGCGCGATCAAGGACAATATCTGCACGAAGGGCATTCGCACGACCTGCGCTTCGAAGATTCTTGAAAACTTTGTGCCGCCGTACGATGCAACCGTTGTCAGGAAGCTTCACGCGGCGGGCCGTACGGTCGTCGTCGGCAAGGCGAATCTCGATGAATTTGCCATGGGCGGATCGACAGAGAACTCTGCCTACCAGACGACGCACAACCCTGGAATCTCGATTGCGTGCCGGGCGGCTCGTCGGGCGGCAGTGCAGCGGCAGTTGCTGCGGGCACGGCGATCTGGGCGCTTGGCTCGGATACGGGCGGCTCCATCCGCCAGCCGGCAGCGTTCTGCGGCGTCGTCGGTCTCAAGCCGACCTACGGACGCGTTTCGCGCTACGGCCTTGTCGCCTATGCCTCGTCGCTCGACCAGATCGGACCGCTCACGCGCGATGTGACGGATGCGGCGCATATCATGAATATCATCGCGGGCAACGACCCGATGGATTCGACTTCGTCTCCGTCGGAGGTTCCCGATTACACGCAGGCGCTGACGCCTGACGTGAAGGGCATGAAAATCGGTCTTCCCAAGGAATTCTTTGTCGACGGCATGGAGGCAGAAGTCGAAGCCGCTGTCAGGAAGGCCATCGACGACTTTACGGCGATGGGCGCTGAAGTCGTCGAACTTTTCGCTGCCGCACACGAAGTACGCGATTTCGACCTACTATCTCATCGCACCGGCAGAAGCGGCGACGAACCTCGAGCGCTATGACGGCGTCAGCTATGGCGAGCGCATCGACGGCGAGGATCTCGTCCAGATGATGACGAATACGCGAACGGAACTTTTTGGAGAAGAGGTCAAGCGCCGCATCTTAATCGGCAACTATGCGCTTTCCGCTGGCTACTACGATGCGTATTATTTGAAAGCGCTGAAGGTTCGCACGCTGATTCAGCAGGATTATACAGACGCCTTCCAAAAGGTCGACGTCATCCTCGCTCCGACGGCACCGACCGCGAGCATACAAGATCGGCGCGATGGTTTCTGACCCACTCAAGATGTATCTGCAGGATATCTGCACGGTTCCCCTCAATCTTGCGGGACTGCCGGGAATCTCCGTGCCTTGCGGCGAAACGGGCACAGGGCTGCCGATTGGGCTGCAGATCATCGGAAAGCCGCTGGATGAAGCGACGATTCTTCGCGCGGCCTACACCTATGAGCAGGCGCATGATTATACGAAACTTGCACCGTTGGGAGGAGTGAAAGGATGAAGTACGAAGCCGTCATCGGTCTTGAAATTCACTGTGAGTTAAAGACAAAGACAAAGATATTCTGTGGCTGTGCGACGGGATTCGGCGCAGAAGAGAATCGGCACGTCTGTCCTGTCTGCCTCGGCCTTCCGGGCGTCCTCCCGACCATCAACCGCCGCGTCGTCGAGTTCGGCATCAAGGCGGGGCTCGCGACGAACTGCACGATCAACAAGTACAGCAAGTTTGACCGCAAGAACTATTACTATCCCGACCTTCCGAAAAACTGGCAGACGAGTCAGTATGACCTGCCGATTGCCGAGCATGGCTGGGTTGACATCGATGTGAACGGCGAGAAGAAGCGCATTCGTCTGACGCGCATTCACATGGAAGAGGACGCGGGCAAGCTCGTTCACTCCGGCACGACCATTAAGGACTCTGCGACATCCAATATCGACTACAACCGCACGGGCGTCCCCCTTCTTGAAATCGTCTCGGGAGCCAGACCTTCGCTCGGCCGAAGAAGCGCGTGCCTACATGGAGAAGATCAAGGCGATTATGGAGTACATCGACGTTTCGAACTGCCGCATGGAGGAGGGCAATCTCCGCGCCGATATCAATGTCTCACTTCGCCCGGTTGGAACGGAGGCGCTCGGCACGCGTACGGAGATGAAGAACATCAACTCCTTCAAGAACCTCGAAGATGCGATTGCATATGAGATAGAGCGCCAGAGCGAAGTCTTGGACGACGGCGGTCACATCATTCAGGAGACGCGCACCTTTGACCCGAGCCGCGGCATCACACTTTCCATGCGCTCGAAAGAAAATGCGCACGACTACCGCTATATGCCGGAGCCGGATCTTCCGCCTATCGTCACGACGGATGAAGAAATTGAGCGTTTTCGAAGCGAACTGCCGGAACTGCCGGATGCCCGCCGCGCACGTCTGGAGAAAGAAGACGGACTTTCTGCCTACGATGCAGGCATCATCACGAGCTCGCGTGCCGTGGCAGAGTATTACGACACAGTTACGAAGACGGGCGCAGATCCGAAGCTTGCCGCCAATTGGATCATGGGCGACCTCTCGAAGAACTTGCATGCAGAGGGCATTGCGATCGAGCAGTCTCCAGTGGATGCAAAGCGCCTTGGCGAGATGATCGGCCTCATCATGAAGAATACGATTTCCGGCAAGATCGCAAAGAAGGTCTTCAAGGAAATGTGGACGAATTCGGACAGTCCGGCAAAGATTGTCAAGGACAAGGGACTTGTGCAGATTACCGATACGAAGGCAATCGAAGGAATTGTCGACGAGGTCATCGCGAAGAATGAAAAGGCTGTCGCTGACTACAAGGGCGGCAACAAGAAGGCCATCGGCGCACTCGTCGGTCAGGTGATGAAGGCATCCAAGGGAAAGGCAAATCCACAGATGGTCAACAAGCTCCTCACTGAAAAACTCGACTGAGGTGTATCCTCAAATTCCCTAGGCATATGGGGAAGACAGCAAAGATATAGACTGGAAAATTTTCTGTATTTGGTTCCTGCAAATGTGGGCATAAAGCAAAAGGAAGTATCATGACTACTAAGATTGCCATGTATCAGATGCCGCATATCGGCTCTTTAGAAAAGAACTTCGCAGAGACGCTCCATGGCATTCAACGTGCGGCGGATGAGGGAGCAAAGCTCGTGCTTTTTCCTGAGATGCATTTGACAGAGTTCTTCCCGCAGTATCCGAAGGGAGGGACTTCGATGCAGCGAAGTACGCCCTTACCTGTGATTCGGAAATCATACGGGCGATGCAGATTTGCTGCAAGTATTGCCATATTGCCGCCGTACCGAATATCTACCTTGCGGAAGATGGCGTCTGCTATGATGCAAGTCTCTTCATCGATGAATTCGGTGAAATCCTTGCCGTGCAGAAGATGGTGCACGTTGTCAATGCAGAAAAATTCTATGAAGCGGACTATTACGCCCCCTCTAATACCGGGTTTCAGACGTTTGACACAAGTCTCGGCCGTTTGGGAATCGTTGTCTGCTTTGACCGGCATTTTCCAGAAAGCATTTTGCTGGAAATGGCACAGGGGGCGAACCTCATTCTTATTCCGACGGTCAATACAAAGGAAGAGCCGCTTGAAATGTTTCAAAAGGAAATCGAGGTTCAGGCATATCAAAACAGCGTTGCCATCGCCATGTGCAACCGTGTCGGCGAGGAGGGAGCGATGGCGTTTGCAGGCGAATCTGTCATCGTCGATGCGAAGGGAAATGTTCTGGCAAAAGGCGGGGATGAAAAAGAACTCATCGTTGCAGAACTCGACATCGAAGCTTCGGAAAGAATTCGCATGAACAATCCGTATTTCAAATGTCGGCAGAAAAACAGCCAGGCAGAACAGAGAGGATGAGGCTATGAAAAAGAGGAAAGCCGCCATCTTTGACCTTGATGGAACGCTCATCAATTCACTGGCGGATCTAGCCGACAGCGCAAATCTCATGCTGCGTCACTATGGCTTTCCCGAGCATAAAGAGGAGGCCTATCGCTACTTTGTCGGCAATGGTTCGAAAGCGTTGATTGAGCGCTGCCTGCCGGAGAAATGGGCAAAAGACAGCGCCTTTGTAAAAGAAGCGCTCGGGCGCTACAAGGAAATCTACATCGCGCGTATCCTGGAGAAGACATGCCTTTATGACGGCATTTTGCCGATGCTTGAGCAGCTGCAGTCGATGGATATTCCCATGGGTATCTGTACAAACAAGCATCAATCCGCAGCGGATAAGCTTCTAGAAGCGCTCTTTCCAAAGGGACTGTTTCAGTGTGTCATCGGCGACCGCGACGGGCTCCCGCGAAAACCTGACCCGAAGAAGGTACAATTGATGGCAGATGCTTTCGGCATTACCCCAAAGGATGTTGCTTATTTGGGGGACAGCGGCGTCGATATGGTTACGGCGAGGAACGCAGGCTTCTATGCGATCGGTGTTCTCTGGGGCTTTCGCCCCAAGGAGGAACTTGCAGCGCATGGCGCTGCAGAGCTTCTTGAAACACCGATGGATCTATTCAAAAAAATTGTATTTGTTCGCTAGACAGTAGAAAAAGCATCGCTTGGATGAACCGAGCGATGCTTTTTTCTTAGCGTTATTTATGGCTGCGTTTGGCAAGCACGTGAATGACTTTGGCTCCTGTATTGTGCAGTTTGCGAAGCGGTGCAAGATGTGTCTTTGTCTTCGGGCGAATATCTTTTGCTGTTCCGAAGTCGCCGCGCTTGAGGAGCGTCGAGCGGATCTTGTCGGGCTTGAAAAACTCGCGCATGCTGTGGGCGACATCGTCGGGGCACGCGTTTTCCTGACAGAGAAAGACATCGAGCGCAACGTACTTCAAAGACGTGTAGACATGAAGCGTCAAATGACCCTCGTGAAAGAGCATCATGATCGCATAGTGGTCTTCCGAAAGTTGGTGTGTGATCGAATCGACGAGTGTAAATCGCAAATGCTCTGAAACATCGCGAAGCGCGCTTAAAATCGCGTTGATGTCTTGCAGTTTGCTGTTCTTGCAGTTGAAAAAATTTGCCGTCAGATGGCGTGCTAACGTTTTCATAAGAGAGGCAATTCCTCCGATTTCTATCTTTGATTACTGCATTTTATTATAATGGGAAGGGCTTTGATTCGTCAAGAAAAATCAAACGCAGAGGAAGTACTGGCGACATTATTTTTTTGCATCATGCTCTGCCTTTATCTTTTTGTTTTCTGCCACAGAATTTACGGCTCTTTTCTTCCCGTAAAAGGAGAGAAAGATAAAGCAGAAGAGGGCGATGAAGAAGGCGTCGAGGCTTGCTGTCTGGGCACTGGTGAATATCAAAAAGGCCTTTTCCGTATAGTCGCCGCGCAAAAATTCCAGCCCAAAACGCACAATACTGTAAAGCATGATGTAGAGCGCAAAAGCTCTGCCCTTTGCGTGTGGAAAGCTTCGATAGAGAAGAAGCAAGGCAAAGATGACGACATCGAGCTGACTCTCCCAGACCTCTGCGGGCCAGAGCAGCTGATCGCCGTACGTCCGATGGGCAAGGGTCGCAGCAGGGTACAGTATGCCGAAACTGCTGCCCGTCGGAGCACCGAATGCATCGCCGTTTAAGAGGTTGGCCGCGCGCCCCAGTGCCTGCCCGAGAATGATCGCGGGCGCGACGACGTCGAGAAAGTGGAGGACATCGAGCCTTTGGTAACGCGCGTAAAGAACGCCGGCGATGACGCCGAGGAGGACGCCGCCTTGAATTGCCATGCCGCCCTGCCAGACATTTAGGAGTTCAGTCAGATGATGGCTGTAGTAGTCCCAATCGAAGAAGAAGACGTCGAAGAGACGCGCGCCGAAAAGCCCTGCGATGCCGCAGTAGATGCCGAGATCGACGATGTATTTCTCATAGCCGCGGCCGTCTGCCTTGGCAAGGAAATACGCCGTGCCCGTTGCTAGGACGATGGAAAGCGAGAGTATGAGCCCGTAAGCGCGTACGGGAAAGTCGCCGATGAAGAAGAGATATGGATGCATGATTGTCTTTCCTTTAGAGACGCCGCGCTATAGAGAGCGGCTGAAGCTTTTGTTCCATGGTGAGCGTATACCAGTTTTATGTCGATGCCTAAAGTTGAATATAGTATACATCGGGTTGTATCTCTAGACAAGATGGTCTCCTCGTTGTAAGATAAGGATATAGTTCAGATAGAAGCAACATCGTTTGAAAAGAGGTATCGTATTATGGCAATGAGCATGGCAGCATCGCATGCAAGAGATAAGAGACTGAAGGACGCGATCTTTGGCGCGAGCGCAGCTTGCCGCGAGGCAGCGGAAAAGTACGGGGCGGACAAGGTCACGAACGCGACGATGGGCGTCATGATGGACGATGAAGGAAAGCTCGCCAGCATTCCGACGATGGAGCGTGTCTTCCGCTCGCTTTCCATTGAGGATTATGTCAGCTATGCGCCGATTTCAGGGCTTCCCGCGTATCTTGATACGGTCATTGACATCACGTTTGCCGATCAGAAGCCGGATGCCTGCTTTGCTTCGATTGCGACGGCGGGCGGCACAGGTGCGATTCATCATGCGATTGCAAACTATGCCGAGCGCGGCGATGCGGTTCTGACGAGCGATTGGTTTTGGGGCACGTATGCCGTTATCTGCAACGAGTGCGGCACACATCTCACCAATTTCCCGCTCTTTGATGAGAAACAGAAGTTCAACCATGAGGCCTTTGCCGAGAAGGTTGCGGCAATTATGGCAAAGCAGGAGAGCCTGCTCACGATCCTCAACACGCCGGCGCACAATCCGACGGGCTTCTCGCTTTCGGAAGACGATTGGGACGCCGTTCTCGATGTGCTGAAGGGCTATGCAGCGAAGGGAAAGAAGATGAACCTTCTCGTCGATATTGCCTACATCGACTACGCGGGCGAGAAGAATGAAACGCGCCGCTTTATGAAGAAGTTTGAAGGGCTTTCCGAAAACATCTTTGTCATGTTCGCGTTCTCGATGTCGAAGGGCTATACGGCCTATGGACAGCGTACCGGTGCTCTAATCGGCTGTTCTGCATGCAAGGGCATCATCGATGAATTTAAGGAAATCAACAAGTACACGAGCCGCGCGACGTGGTCGAACATCAACCGCGGCGCGATGACGCTTCTCACGCGCATCGCAGAGGATAAAGCCTCGATGGCAGCGTTCGACAAGGAGCGAGCGGCCTTCTATCGGATGACGCAGGAACGCGGTGTACTTTTCATGGAAGAGGCAAAGGCTTGCGGGCTCAATGCACTTCCGTACAAAGGCGGCTTTTTCCTCTCGGTTCCATCGACCGATCCGCAGGCCGTGTGCAATAAGCTTCACGATGACTTGATCTTTGCGGTTCCGCTGAAACTCGGCGTCCGCATTGCGGCATGCTCCGTCGCGAAGAACAAGATGAAGGGCGTAGCGGAAAAGGTCTTGAAGGCGCAGAAGGCAGTCGAAGGCTGATGGATAAGGGTGCGTTTATTCGCCTAAAGACATAGACAGCGAACGCACGCATGCAGTAAAACAGGCACTGTATGGAAGGGATGGTATTCTTTCCTATGGTGCCTGCTTTTACTATGAGAAAAAGGAGAAAGTTTCCCGGCGGAGAAATTGCCTGTTGCTGTACGATTCAATAGATGTTAAAATGAAAGCGGAAAATCTATTCTTGTGATGAATTTGGAGGATACACGAGAGATGTTTAAATTCAAGCACAAGGACGGCGAATTCTTTGATCTCTTTGCGGAAAGTGCGCGCTACTTCTACCATGGGGCGCTCATGATAGATGAGGTCATGGCGGACGCGAGCAAGGCAAGCGACCGGGTGAAAAAGATCGTCGACCTCGAGCATGAGGCGGACAAGATTAATGACCGCATCATTGATAAACTCAACATGACGTTTATCACGCCGATTGACCGTGAAGATATCTACGCGATCGCCAATGGGCTGGATGATGGCGTGGATTATTTGCAGGGAACGCTCCAACGTCTCGTCATGTATCATACGGGTGAAGCCGCGGCAGGTATCCGCGGTCTGACACGGCTCCTCATCGAAGCAACACAGGAAATCATTGAGGCGTTTACCCTACTGAAGAATATCCGAAAGAACCAGGCGAAGATCTTGGAGTCCACGCATAAAAATCGGATGTCTCGAGAGCGAGGGCGACCGCATTTACCGCCATCAGGTTGCTGAACTCTTTACCAAGGAGAAAGACCCCATCGAGCTGATTAAATGGAAGGATATTCTAGAAAATCTGGAAGATACGCTTGACCACTGTGAAGCGATTTCGGATATGATTCGAGGAGTGGTCATGAAGTATGCCTGAGATGCATTATCTCATCTTTACCATCATCGCTTTGGCACTGCTCTTTGACTTCATCAACGGCTTTCATGATACGGCAAACGCAATCGCAACTTCGGTTTCGACGCGCGCGATTCATCCGAGCCATGCGATTATTATGGCGGCCTGCTTGAATTTCTTGGGGGCGATATATTCGACGGGGGTGGCAAAGACCATCGGGGCGGATATTGTAAAGGATGCCAGCTTTGTCGATGAGCGGATCTTGATTGCAGCGCTTGCCGGTGCGGTCATATGGAATCTCGTGACGTGGTGGTTTGCCGTGCCGTCCAGTTCTTCGCATGCGCTGATCGGCGGTGTCATCGGTTCGATGCTCGTTTCGGTTGGTTCTGCGGGACTGAACTTTTACGGCATTGGAAAGATCGTCGTCTCCCTCATCGCATCGCCGGTCATTGCCATTGTTTCAGGCTGTATTGTCATGTTGCTGCTCTTTCGCATCTTCGGGACGATTCAGCCCGTCGGCGATCAACAGCAAGTTTAAGAAGATGCAGATCTTAACGGCGGCGATGATGGCGTTTTCACATGGCTCAAACGATGCGCAGAAATCGATGGGCATCATCACGCTGGCACTTCTCTCCGGCGGCTTTATCGAGGTCTTTGAAGTGCCGACGTTTGTCAAACTTTTGGCGGCAACGGCCATGGCCTGTGGTACGGCGCTCGGCGGCTGGCGCATTATCAAGACGGTCGGCGGCAAGATTTTCAAGCTCGAACCGATTTCAGGCTTTGCGGCGGATCTCAACTCGTCGACGGTTATCTTCACCGCGACCCTCCTCCATCTTCCCGTCAGCACGACGCATGTCGTTTCCGGCTCCATCATGGGTGTCGGCACGGCAAAGCGCGTGAATGCAGTGCATTGGGGCGTGGCGCAGCAGATGGTTCTCGCATGGGTCATGACGATTCCCTGCACGGCAGTCATCGGCGCGATTATCTATAAGCTCATCTGTTTGATCTTTGCCTGAACCATCGAAGAGGTAGAGCCACGCATGGTTTTTACAAGGCAGGGCGAACATACAAAGGGAACACACAGCTGTTCCCTTTTCCTTTAAGAATTTTTGCCGCAGGGGAGGGCTGGCTGTGTTCATCACAATTCGAGGGGAAGGCTATTATCCACAGGAAACCCTGCCGCGCGATATTGCGGCAGATTACCAAAAGGCGTATCATTCGCCGATCGTCGGCGTGAAGCTCGACAACACGCTGCATGACCTTCAAACACCGATAGGAGAGACGCGAAATTTAGAGTTCGTCGAGCTGGATTCAGAGGACGGTTGGATCATCTATCGCCGTTCTGTGGCATTCCTCTTGATCGGTGCTGTGCGCGAGCTTTATTGCGGTGCAGAAGTCGAGGTGAAGTTCCGTGCCAATAACGGACTTTATTGTGAACTGGTTCTGCCAGGTGCGAAGCTTACCGATGCGGTCGTAAAGAAGATCGAGGCAAAGATGAAGGCATTTGTTAAAGACAAGCGCCCAATTCATAAGGAAGTCCTGGAAAAGGCGAAGGCGATCAAGCTCTTTAAGCAATCGAAACAGATTGAAAAGGCGAATCTCATCGCGTCGCTCGACATGGCTGTGGTCAACATCTATCGCTTGGGCGACTACTATGATTATCTCTACGGCGCCATGGTAGACAATGCGGCAAAACTCGACCGATTTGCCCTCGACCGCTTTGAAAACGGTGTGCTTCTCCGCTCGCCGGACAGCCAATCGGACGGCAAGGTACCTTCTGCCATCGCACAGCCAAAGCTTTCGGGCGTGTTTGCAGAATCAAAGCGCTGGGCTCATATTTTGAAATGCCGCTATGTGACTGACCTAAATCGCACCATTCGATCGGGCACAGTCGGTGAAGTGATACGCGTCTCCGAGGCTCTGCAGGAAAAAGCGCATCGGCGAGATTGCCGACCATATCGCCATGCAGAAGAAAAGCCTTCGTCTCATCCTCATCGCAGGACCGTCGTCTTCCGGCAAGACGAGCTTTGCACAGCGGCTGCGCATCCAGCTAAAAGTTCTCGGGCTCAGCCCCATTTCCATCTCGCTGGACGATTACTTCCGCAACCGGCAGGATACGCCGCTGACAGCGATGGGAACATACGATTATGAATGTCTGGAAGCTATTGACGTCCCGCAGTTTAACAAGGATATGCTCGCTTTGCTTTCCGGAAGGGAAGTACAGCTTCCTACGTATAATTTTATCACGGGAGAGCGCGAGTGGCGATCGTTGCCGGTCACGATTGGCTCTGACCAGCCGATCATCATCGAGGGCATTCACGGACTGAATGAAAGGCTCTCAGCAGATATCCCTCGTGCCAATAAGTATAAGATATACATCAGCGCGCTCACACAGCTCAATATCGACGGACACAACCGCATTTCTACGACGGAAGCCCGACTGATGCGCCGCCTTGTCCGCGACTATCAGTTCCGCGCATCGAGCGCTCTGAAGACCTTAAAGCAGTGGCCAGATGTGCGTGCGGGTGAGGAAACATATATCTTCCCCTACCAGGAAGATGCCGACGTCATGTTTAACTCTGCGCTCATCTACGAGCTGGCTGCCCTTCGCCGCTACGCTGTGCCAATCTTAAAAGACGTGCCGGCCGATGCACCGGAGTACACAAAGGCAAGGCGGCTGCTCGACTTTGCACAGTATTTTCTCGATCTTCCCGATGAGGACGACATTCCAAATAATTCGCTCCTGCGGGAGTTCATCGGCGGTTCTGTATTCTTTCCGAAAGGGAAGAAGGATGAAAGTGGCAGCCAGAAGGACTGAAGGCATCTCTTTGCTGCCGGCATACGCGTTTTTTTAGGCAATTTAGGAAAGTGCTTGCTTCTATGGCTTTATCGAATCTTTGTCCTTGCATCTGCGCTTTTTGGAATCTCGTGCCCTTCGAGGCGCAGAAGTGTACACTTTGCCGCTATTCCGGGACCGAAGCCCGTCAGGCTTCCATCAGCGCCGATGACGCGGTGACAGGGAACGACGATGAGGAGGGGGTTCTTCCCGACGGCACCGCCTGCTGCATGTGCTCCCTTGGGACTTCCAACTTTGCGCGCAAGGTCGCCGTAAGTTACCGTCCTGCCGAAAGGGACGCGAGTGAGTGCCTGCCAAATTTCTTTTTGAAACGCACTGCCACAGAGATCAAGCGGTAGGTTGAAACACTGTCGCCTGCCGGCAAAGTATTCTTCAAGCGCGCGGCGGCATCTTTCGGTTAAAGGCGAGGGCAGCAGCGTAGAATCACAGGTATTTGCCGCAAGATCGATCGAGCAAATGCCTTTTTTCGTTGCGCAGATGCGGATGTTTCCGATGGGAGATTGGAAAGAGGAAGCGGCAAGTATTTCTCGTTTCATATCAGACTCCAAATATTTTTTATTCAGCATATGCATTATAGCAAATAAATCGATAAAAGAAACGCCTGCCGATGAGAATTTATCTGCAGCGGTGAAAGGCAGGGCAGGTGCACGTTCCTCTGTATATTTTCCATTGACACCATAGACGTTTAAGGCTATGATTTAATGGTAAGTTTGACTAATCTTTGGATAGGAGAGAATACCATGAAAGCAGCTCTTATTATGGGAAGCGATTCCGATTTTCCAATACTGAAACCCGCTGTTTCGCTTTTGAAGGAGTTCGGCATCGAGGCAGAGGTTGTTGTAGCTTCCGCACACCGCACGCCGGCAAAGGTTCGCACGTTTGTCGAGGGTGCTCCTGCAAAGGGCATTTCCGCTTTTATCGTCGCGGCAGGTGCAGCGGCACACCTTGCAGGCGTTGTTGCAAGTTATACGACGCTGCCTGTCATCGGTATCCCCATCAATGCGACGGCCCTAAACGGCATGGACGCACTCCTTTCGACGGTGCAGATGCCGAGCGGCATTCCCGTCGCGACGATGGCAGTCAATGGCGCAAAGAATGCGGCTATTTTTCGTCGCAGAGATCTTCTCTGTCTCGGACCGCGGCATTGCTGAAAAGCTGAAAGCTTATCGCGAAAAGATGGTTTCGGATGTTGAGAAAAAAGCAGAGAGGGTAAAATCGCAGCTTTGATCGTAGCATCGCCTATCACTGCATAACGAAAGCTTTGAGAAATTTTCCCAAGAAGAAAAGGTAAATCAAGAGCGACCATGAGTGAAAACGGTTACTCCCCGGAAGGAAATGGAAAAGAAGAGTGCGGCGTCTACGGTGTCTACTCGCGGACGGAAGATGTCTCCGGCATGACCTATTTGGGTCTTTACGCGCTGCAGCACCGTGGACAGGAGAGCACGGGCATCGCTGTTACCGACGGGGCTTGGATGGATGTCACGCGGGGCATGGGGCTTGTCAACGAAGTCTTCCGTCACCAAGTGCCCCATATGGAAAATCAGCGTATTGCCATCGGTCATGTGCGCTATTCAACGACGGGCTCGAGCCTTCTGTCGAATGCACAGCCGCTCCTCGTCAACTATGCGGGCGGCCGCATTGCTGTCGCGCATAACGGCAATCTGACAAATGCGACGGAGATTCGCCATGAACTCGAGCAGTCGGGTACGATTTTCCAGACGACAATCGATTCCGAAGTCATCGTCAACCTCATTGCGCGCTCACATGCCCAAAGGGTCGAGGATCGCATCATCGACTCTTTGAAGCGGATCAAGGGATGTTATTGCCTGACGGTCATGACAGAGACGAAGCTGATCGGCGCACGCGACCCGCAGGGGTTCCGCCCCCTCTGCATTGGTAAGACGGAGGATGGAAGTTATGTTCTCTCTTCTGAAACCTGCGGACTGGATGTTGTCGGCGCTGCGTTCGTCCGCGATGTCGCCCCCGGTGAGATGGTCGTCATCGACGAAAATGGGCTCAAATCCTATCCTTTTGCCACAGAAGAGAAGAAGGCAGGCTGTATCTTCGAGTTCATCTACTTTGCGCGCCCGGACTCCGTCATCGATGGGCAGAGCGTTCACAGTGCCCGTTTTGAAATGGGTCGCATGCTTGCGCGTGAATCGGGATTCAAGGGAGATATCGTCATATCCGTTCCGGATTCCGGCACGACGGCGGCGACTGGTTTTGCCTTTGAATCTGGTATTCCCTTTGCCGAAGGGCTGATCAAGAATCGCTACATCGGCCGCACCTTCATTCAGCCGACGCAGAAGAAGCGCGATACGGCGGTTCGCCTAAAACTGAACGCCGTTCGCTCTGTCGTTGAGGGAAAAATCTGTCATCATGGTAGACGATTCGATCGTTCGCGGCACGACGAGCGGAAAGATCGTCAAGATGCTCCGCAATGCTGGCGCAAAAGAAGTCCTTATGTGCGTCAGCAGCCCTCCGATCGGCTATCCGTGCTGCTATGGCATCGACACCAGCGTCCGAAAGGAGCTCATCGCGGCGACGAAGTCCGTCGAGAAGATCCGCGCGTACATCGGTGCGGACGGGCTTCATTTCTTGAGTTTAGACGGGCTGAAAAAATGCGTTCCAAACCTCAAGGCGGACGATATGTGCTATGCGTGTTTCAACAATGCATATCCCATCGCGGCCGGCGACGAGCCGGCGGGCGAGGGCAAGTATGTCTTTGAGCACGGCAAAGTGCTGAGCAGTATGAAGGTTCTTTTTTCCTAAGAAAGGAATATTATGGCTAAGCAACTGACCTATAAGGATTCCGGCGTCGATATCGATGCGGGCAATTATTCTGTAAAGCTCATCAAGGACAGCGTGCGCGCAACATACCGTCCGGAAGTCCTCGGTGACCTCGGCGGTTTTGGCGGTCTCTTTGCCCTGAACGCCGGAAAGTACAAGGAACCTGTCCTCGTCTCCGGTACAGACGGCGTCGGTACGAAGCTCCGCCTTGCCTTTCTTCTCGATAAGCACGATACGATTGGGCAGGACGCTGTCGCCATGTGTGTCAACGACATTCTCGTCCAGGGAGCGGAGCCGCTCTATTTCCTCGATTACCTCGCTGTCGGGAAACTCATCCCCGAGCAGGTCGCAGCAGTCGTCAAAGGGATCGCGGGTGCCTGCAAGGCATCGGGCTGTGCGCTCATCGGCGGCGAAACGGCAGAGATGCATGGCTTTTATCCCGAAGGCGAGTATGATATCGCGGGCTTTGCCGTCGGTGTTGTTGAAAAGAGCAAGGTCATCACGGCAGAACGCGTGAAGGAAGGGGACATCCTTCTCGGGCTTCCGTCCTCGGGGGTTCACTCAAACGGCTATTCACTGGTTCGTAAGATCGTCTTCGAAAAGATGGGCTACAAAGGGACGGAAGTGATACCGGAGCTAGGCAAAAACCATCGGCGAAGAGCTTTTGACGCCGACCCGCCTCTATCCAAAAGCCTGCCTGCCGCTCATTGAAAACTTCGATATTCACGGCATGGTTCACATCACGGGCGGCGGATTCTACGAAAATATTCCCCGTGCACTGCCGGAGAATTTTGCAGCAGAGGTCGACGCATCGGCATGGGATATGCCGCCGATCTTCCGCCTCCTCCAGCAGTGGGGCGATGTCGACTGGAAGGAAATGTACCGTACGTTTAACATGGGCATCGGCATGGTTATCATCGCTTCGAAAGCGGAAGCGGAAAAAATCAAGGCACATCTTGCATCGGCAGGAGAAGCGGTCTATAAGATAGGCTGCGTGAAGAAGGGCGGTCACGATGTTACCATCAAAGGCGGGGTCTTTCATGGCTGATACTGCAAGGGAAAGGCTTGGCATTCTCTGCTCCGGGCGCGGGACAGATCTCCAGTCTATCATCGACGCTGTAGGACGCGGTGAGATTGCAGCGGAAATCGCTGTCGTTCTCGCCGACAAGCCCGATGCCTATGCACTCGAGCGCGCAAAAGAAGCGGGCATTAAGGCTGCCTTGGTCGACCGCAAGAAGTTTGATGAGCGTGAATCTTTTGAGGAAGCACTGATTCGGGAGCTTGAGGCAGCGGGCGTCACGCTCGTCGTTCTCGCTGGCTTTATGCGCATCCTCACGCCGCTCTTCGTGCGTCACTATGCCAGTGCATCATGAACATCCATCCGGCATTGCTTCCGAGTTTCCCAGGTGCGCATGCGCACAGGGATGTGCTCGCCTACGGTGTCAAGGTCAGCGGCTGTACCGTGCATTTTTGTCGATGAGGGACGGATTCCGGCCCCATCATTCTGCAGGCGGCAGTGCCTGTTCTTGACGATGACACGGAAGAGACGCTCGAGCGCGCGTGCTGGAACAAGAGCATTCTATGCCCAAAAGCCATCCAGCTTTATTGTGAGGGTAAGCTCGAAGTCGACGGACGACATGTTAAGATTAAAAAATAAGAAGCATGGCAGCATGGCTAGAAAGTGAGTCAATTATGAAAATTAAGCGCGCACTTGTCAGCGTGTCAAATAAAGACGGTGTCGTGGAGTTTGCAAAGAAACTCCACGAAGCGGGCGTTGAAATCATCTCCACCGGCGGCACGATGAAGGCGATCAAGGACGCGGGCATTCCCGTTACTTATGTCAGCGATGTCACGGGGTTTCCCGAGATCATGGACGGCCGCGTAAAGACGCTGAATCCGAAGATTCACGGCGGCATCCTCGCTGTGCGTGACAACCCGGCGCATGTAAAGGCGATGGAAGAACATGGCATCGGCGGCATCGACCTCGTTGCCGTCAATCTCTATCCCTTTAAAGAGACGATTGCAAAGCCGAATGTCACGCTCACCGAAGCCATCGAGAACATTGATATCGGCGGTCCTGCCATGGTTCGCGCGGCGGCAAAGAACTTTAAGTTCGTCACTGTCGTCACGAACCCGGGGCGTTACGATGAGATCACAAAGCAGATTGCCGAAAAGGGCGCGGTCAGCAAGCACACGCGCATGGAGCTTGCGCAGGAAGCCTTTGCGCATACAGCGGCTTACGATACGATGATTCAGGATTACCTGAAGAAACAGCTTGAGAAATAACGATGGAAAATAAGCGTAAGCGGCTTTGCCGCTTACCGTGTGTTTTTAGTCAGACAGCATAAAAGATAGGAGAAGCAGACATGAACATCCTCATACTTGGCTCCGGCGGACGTGAACACGCGCTTCTGTGGAAGCTCGCCCAGTCGCCGGAAGCGACGAAGCTTTACGCCGTCCCCGGCAATCCCGGCATGGCGGAACTTGCCGAGTGCGTCGCAGGCAGTATTGAGGACAATGCAGCGGTCGTTAAACTCGCGCAGGAAAAGAAGATCGATCTCGTCGTCGTCGGCCCCGAAGTTCCGCTGATGAATGGTGTCGTCGATGCACTGCGTGCTGCCGGCATCAAAGCGTTTGGCCCAACGAAAGCAGCTGCTGAGCTTGAGGGTTCGAAGTCTTTTTCTAAGGACATCATGAAGAAATACGGCATCCCGACCGCGAAGTATGAAGTCTTTACGGACGCAGACGCTGCACGCGCCTATATCGAAAAAGAGGGCGCTCCGATTGTCATTAAAGCCAACGGACTCGCCGCGGGAAAGGGCGTCATCGTTGCTGAGACAAAAGAACAGGCGCTGGATGCCGTTCATGAAATCATGGATGATGCCGCCTTTGGCAAGGCGGGCAGCCGTGTCGTCATCGAGGCGTTCATGGAGGGCGAGGAAGCGAGCCTTCTCGCCTTTACCGACGGCAAGACCATCCGCCCGATGGTTAGCTCTCAGGATCACAAGCGCGCCTACGACGGCGACAAGGGACCGAATACCGGCGGCATGGGGACTTACGCTCCCGCGCCTGTCATGACGAAGGACATGGTCGAGCAGGCGACGGAGAAGATCTTAAAGCCTATGATCGCCGCCATGGCTAAAGAAGGCCGTCCGTATCAGGGGTGTCTTTATGCCGGGCTTATGATCACGGAAGAAGGACCGAAGGTCGTTGAGTTCAACGCTCGCTTTGGCGATCCTGAGACGCAGGTCATCCTTCCGCTTTTAAAGGGAGACCTTGTCAAGATCATGCAGGCTTGCGTTGACGGTACGCTGGATACAGCTGCCGTAGATTGGGAAGATGGCGCTGCCGTCTGCGTCGTCATGGCGAGCGGCGGATATCCGAAATCCTACAAGAAAGGCTATGCGATCGACGGTCTGAAAAAGGCCGAAAGCCTTGGTACCTTTGTCTTCCACGCGGGAACGGCGAAAAAAGACGGAAAGGTCGTGACGAGCGGCGGCCGCGTCCTCGGCGTTACAGCAAGGGGAGGCGGCATTAAGGAGGCCACAGAAAAGGCCTATAAGGGCGTAGAAGCCATCCGCTTTACGGATGAGTTTCACAGAAAAGACATTGCCCACCGCGCCCTCGAGCGGCTCTGAAATCGGCAGAAAAAGCCGGCTGTTCGGGTACAGAAGTACCATAGGAGGAAAACTTTGGAAGAGAAGATAGATCGTTACGAGCCGCAGGCGATTGAAAAAAAATGGCAGGAGAAGTGGGAGAAGGAAGCTGTCTACAAGACAGAAGCAGATCCTTCCCGACCGAAGTATTATGCGCTTGAGATGTTCCCCTATCCATCCGGAAACCTGCATATGGGACACGTGCGCAATTATTCGATCGGCGACGTCATGGCGCGTTACAAGACGATGGAAGGCTTTAATGTACTTCATCCGATGGGCTTTGACTCCTTCGGCATGCCGGCGGAAAATGCAGCGATCAAGCATGGTGTTCGCCCGGGCGACTGGACACATGAAAACATCGCAAATATGGAAAAACAGCAGCGTGCGATGGGGCTTTCTTACGATTGGGATCGCGAGGTGAAGACCTGCGAGCCGGATTATTACAAGTGGACGCAGTGGCTGTTCGAGCTCTTCTATAAGCGCGGTCTTGCCTATAAGAAGGAAGCGAGCGTCAATTGGTGTGACACCTGCGGAACGGTTTTGGCAAATGAACAGGTCATCGATGGTAAGTGCTGGCGCTGCGACAATGAGGTGCATAAGAAAGATCTTTCGCAGTGGTTCTTGAAGATTACGGATTACGCTGACCAGCTTTTGAAAGACCTCGAGCTTCTAAAGGGCTGGCCGGAGCGCGTCAAGACGATGCAGACGAATTGGATCGGGCGCAGCGAAGGTCTTGAACTGACCTTTGAAGTGCCGGAAATGGGTGAAAAGCTCGCTGTCTACACGACACGCCCCGATACGGCCTATGGCATCACGTTCGTCGCGCTTGCCGCCGAGCATCCGCTTGTCGAAAAGATCATTAAAGATAGCCCGAAAGCAGCGGAAATCAAAGCATTCTGCAATAAGACACGCAATCAGAATGACATTGAGCGCACGTCAAGCGAGTCCGAAAAAGAGGGCATTGCAACGGGCGTTTATGCGATAAATCCATTCAACGGCAACAGGGCAGAGCTTTGGGTGACGAACTATGTCCTCGCCGAGTACGGCACGGGGGCGGTTATGGGGGTGCCGTCGGAAGATGCGCGCGACTGGATGTTTGCAAAGAAGTACGATATCCCCATCATCCTGACGCTTCAGCCAAAGGGAATCGAGCTGAAGCTTGAGGAAATGACAGAACCCTATACGGATAAAGACGGCATTCTCGTCAATTCTGCTGAATTCACCGGCATGGAGATACACAAGGGAATCTCCGCCATCATGGACAAGGCAGAAAACGAGGGCTTCGGCAAGCGCCGCGTGAACTACCGTCTGCGCGACTGGCTGATTTCGCGCCAGCGCTACTGGGGCGCGCCGATCCCCGTCATCAATTGCCCGCATTGCGGCGAAGTGCTCGTGCCGGAGGAAGACCTGCCAGTTAAATTGCCGGAAAATGTTTCGTTTGACCAAGGTGCGGTCTCTCCTCTTGCACAGTGTGAAGCGTTTGTGAACTGCAAGTGCCCAAAGTGCGGCGCGGATGCCAAGCGTGAGACGGACACGATGGACACGTTCATCTGCTCCTCTTGGTACTATCTCCGTTACACCGACCCGAAGAACAAAAAGATGCCGTTCGCCAAAGACAAAGTCAACTACTGGGCGCCGGTCGATCAGTACATCGGCGGCATCGAACACGCCATTTTGCACCTGCTCTATTCGCGCTTCTTCACAAAGGTGCTGCACGATGCTGGGGTGGTCGATTTTACTGAACCATTCCATAATCTTCTGACGCAGGGCATGGTGCTGAAAGATGGCTCGAAGATGAGCAAGTCGAAGGGAAATGTCGTCTCGCCGGAAGAGATCATCGGCAAGTACGGTGCAGATACGGCTCGCCTCTTTATCCTCTTCGCAGCTCCGGTTGACCGCGACCTCGATTGGAGCGATCAGGGGCGTTGAGGGCGCTTACCGTTTCCTTGGACGCGTCTGGCGCATCCTGCTGCATTTTGAAGATGCCGTTAAGGCAGGCGGCACGATGGAGCCGGGTTCGCTTACGCCAGAGGAAAAGGACTTTCGCCGCATCCTCCACACGACGATAAAGAAAGTCACGGAAGATGTGCGCGACCGCTTCATGTTCAATACGGCAGTTTCATCGGTCATGGAGCTCGTCAATGCGCTTTACCAGTTCCAAGACCGCACGATAAGCGGCGCGTTGGTGCGGGAGACGGCAGAAAACCTGTTGAAGCTCCTCGCGCCCTTTGCCCCACATATCACAGAGGAACTTTGGCATCGGCTCTTTCCGAATGCCGGCAGCGTTCATCAGGCACGCTGGCCACAGTATGACGAAGCTGCGCTCGTGCAGGATGAAATCGAGATTGTCCTCCAGATTAATGGCAAGGTTCGCGGCCGCGTCACCATTCCTGCGGAAGCTGACCGCAAGGCGATGGAAGAAGCTGTCATGGCACTTCCAAAGGCAAAGCAGTTCATCGAGGGCAAGATGGTCGTCAAGATCATCTGTGTGCCGAAAAAGTTGGTCAATATTGTCGTGAAATAAAGGGGGATTCGTGCCTTATCGCTGTGAACGTCTGCGTTTGCAGCAAAGAGATGAACGTATAGAGATTTAGGGGAAAGCGTCCTTGTGTAGCGTTTTCCTCTTTTCTGAAAGGAGAGTTGGCATGGAAAAAGCGACAGTCGTTGTGGTCGGCGGCGGCGCGACTGGGGTCGGTATTTTGCGTGACCTCGCAATGCGCGGCGTGGATACCCTGCTCATCGAGAAGGGTGACCTCGTCAACGGCGCAAGCTCCCGTTACCATGGTCTTCTGCACAGCGGCGGACGCTATGCAGTGAAGGATCAGGAAGCGGCGAAGGAGTGTATCGAAGAGAATACGATTCTTCGCAGGATCGGAAAATCCTGCGTCGAGCCCTGCGGCGGCATGTTCGTTCGTCTTGACAAGGACGATGCAGACTATGAGGATCTGTGGGTCGAGGGCTGTAAGGCGAGCGGTATTGAGGCAAAGCAGATCTCTCTTGAAGAGGCGTTTGCCCTCGAGCCCCGTCTCTCGCATCATGTCGTCAGCGCTTATCTCGTGCCAGATGCTGCAATCGATGGCTTTCGCATGTCTTGGCAGAATGTCGAGAGTGCGAAGCGTTACGGCGGCCGCGCTATGACGTACACAGAGCTTGTCGGCATTCATAAAGAAAGCGGCAGGGTCAAGGGCATCCGTGTGCGAAATGCCTTTACCGGTGAAAAGAGCGACATTGCGTGTGAGATTCTCGTCAATGCCGCAGGCGGCTGGGCTGGACAGGTGGCAAAAATCGCGGGACTTGAGGTCGGTGTACAGCCGGACAAGGGCACGCTGCTTGCGTTCAATCAGCGCATTACCAACCACGTCGTGAATCGCCTGCATAAGTCGAGCGACGGGGATATCTTCGTTCCACACGGCTCAATTACGATTCTCGGCACGACGTCGATGAGCGTTCCGAGTGCAGAAGATACGCATACCTCGCGCGATGAGGTGGAAAAATTGCTTTCCATCGGCGAGGAGACCTTCGAAAATCTTCGAAAGCTACCGACTGCTTCGTTCCTTTGCAGGCTCGCGTCCGCTCTATATGCCGCCGGGCGGCGCATCTGGGCGCGGGGCGAGCCGCGGGTTCGCAGTCGTTGATCACGAGGCGCAGGATGGGCTTTCCGGTATGTTTACGATTGTCGGCGGCAAGTTCACGACGTATCGTTTGATGGCAGAGCGCATGGCGGACGATGTCTGCCGAAAGCTCGGCAACACGAAGCCCTGCCGCACGGCAGAAGAACCGCTGGTCGAGGAAGTCTCACAGGAGGAGCGGCAGCGGGCAAAGCGATTCTTCCCTTCTTTTGGTACGGATTTGGCAGCGACGCGCCTGGGACCTGAGCGCTTTCATCGCGTGGTGGAAGTCTTGGAGAAAAATCCCGAGAAGCGTGAGCTGGTCTGTGAGTGCGAAAACGTCACGCGCGCAGAAGCAGAGGAAATCGCAAAGGAACCGACGAGCTACATCGTGAACGATGTCCGCCGCCGCACGCGTATCGGCATGGGAACCTGTCAGGGGAATTTTTGTGCTCTTCGCGCAGCCAGCGTCTTTGCAGAAGCCGGCCACCAAGAGATGGCGAAAGACAGCCTGGGACAGATGCAAAAGTTTTTAGAGGGTCGTTGGAAGGGCGTGCGTCCTGTCCTCATGGGGCGTACGATTCGTGAGACGGAGATGACGCGCGGCATTTATGAGCTCGTCATGAATATCAACGGAGGTAATAAAGCGTGATTCGTTCAGACGTCCTCGTCATCGGCGCAGGACTATCCGGTCTTATGGCGGCTTATGTGTCTGCTAAGAGGGGCAAGCGCGTGACGCTTCTAACCTACGGTGAAGGAACACTTACGGTCAACAGCGGCGTCATTGATTTCCTTGGCTACGACAGTGCGCATAGGCGCGTCCTGAATCCGAAGGAGGTCATCGGGCGCCTTTCTGCAGAGCATCCCTATTATAAGATCGGCAGCAAAGCCTTGGGAGAAGCAGCAGACTGCTTTAAGGAACTCGTCAGCCGTTACGGGATGCCCTATGTCGGCTCGCTTGACAAAAATCAGATGGTCATCACAGCGGTCGGTACGGAAAAGCCTACGGGACTTGCGCCAAAAATGCTTGCAGCTGGAGAAGTACTGCCCGGCAAAAAGCGCATCGTCGTCGTTAGAGTCCGCGGGCTTAAGGATTTCTACGGCGAAATTATGGTGGAGAATCTAAAGAAGACGCTCGGTGAAAAACTAATCTATGAGAGCATCGAGATCGAGACGAATCTTGCGGACGGACGCGATTTCACGACGCAGGATGTCGCACGCTGGCTCGATGCGCCGGAGGGGCGTCAGAGCTTTGTCGCGCAGCTTGGAACGGTGAAGAAAGACGGCAGGACACTGATCGTCGTGCCGCAGATTCTCGGCACGTTCGGTACAAGCGCCTATCAAGAGCTTTGCGCAGAATTGACAGCAGACCTTGTGGAGACGACCTGTCTTCCGCCTTCCGTCAACGGCATGCGCCTTCAGCGCATCTTTCTCGATGAGCTCCGTGTTCTCGGCGTCGACATCGTCGGTAACTCGAAGGCGATTCGTGCGGCGTTTGACGGCAAGAGAGCTTCTGCTGTCATAGCAAAGACAGTCTCGAACGAACGCCTATATTATGCAGATAAGTTTATTCTTGCGACCGGTGGCTTTTATAGCGGCGGCATCACGATGCGTGATTTTGAGCAGCCGAAAGAAATGGTCTTCGGTCTTCCCGTGGCATTTACTGCGGGAGAGAAGAACTGGTCGAATGCGGAACTTTTCAGCGATCGTCCGCAGGGCTTTGCAAAGGCCGGCATTCGGGTTGATGATTCGCGCGTCCGGCAGACAGCGCAGGCGCTGCACTTTTTGAAAACATCTATGTCGTCGGGCGGAATCTCGCGGGCTATGATTTCTGCTTCGAGCATTCCGGAAACGGCGTTGCCATCGGTTCGGCTTATAAAGCCGCGTGTATGTGAGGGGGCAGGAACGAATGAGTGAGAAAATAGACGAAGAAGAGCGCGCAATCTACAGCGGTGATCACTGTATCTCATGTACGTCCTGCATGGCGACTTGTCCAGTGATGGAAGCCACACAGGAATACCGCGGACCAAAGCTCGTTGCGCCTGCACACGGACGCATGCACTTTGCCGAAAGTGATACCGAGCGCAGCCTGGACTTTTGCTCAAACTGCAAGACGTGTGACAGGAGCTGCCCTTCGGGCGTCGCGGTCTCGACAATGAACATGCTTCAGCGCGGCGCATATTATCGCACGCACAAGCACAGCAGCCGTGACGATATGATCGCACATCCGGAGCGCATGGCAAGCCTTGTCTCTGCCCTGCCGTTCGGTGCGGCGTTTGCGAACTTCGGCATGGCGGTCGGCAAGAAGCTCGGCATCTTTTCACACCTCGGCCTTGCCGGTGAACGCGAAAATGCCAAAGTATGCCGCAAAGACCTTCCTCCAGCGCTTCAAGAACATGCATCAGCCGGCATCCGATAAGAAGGTCGTCTTCTTTGCCGGTTGTTCGGTGAACTACAATACGCCGGAGATTGGCGAAGCTTTCGTCAAGGTCATGAATAAGAATGGCTACGAAGTGCTCGTGGATCCTGCGTTCAACTGCTGCGGATCGCCGCTTGTCGTCACGGGCTATTTGGATGAGGCGCGGGAACATGCGGACAACAATGTGGCGCGTATCCTTTCCTGGAAGGAGCAGGGCGTGCCGGTCATTTCCTCTGCACGAGTCGCTCTTTGATGCTGCGCGCAGAATATGCGGAGCTTTTTGGCGAAAAGGATATGGAAGCGGCGGGAGAAAATGTCTACGATTCCTTTGAATTTCTCGAACTCCTCGATACAAAGGGCGAGCTTTCGACGGATTTTTGTGAGGACAGAGAAAGTTTCATGTACCACCAGCCTTGTCATTTGAAGACAGCGGGCATCGGTACGCCGGCCGTGTCCGTCCTTCGCCATGTGCCGGGGATGGACGTCGAACTAGCAGATGCCGGCTGCTGCGGCATCTCCGGCAACTATGGTTTCCGAAAGGAACGCTACGACATCTCGATGAAGGTCGGCGAAAAGCTCTTTAAGCGCTTAACAGAAAAACGTCTGGACGGTGTGATTTCAGACTGTCCAACCTGCCGTCAGCAGATCGAGCATGGAACGCACATTCACCCCGTGCATCCGATCGAGCTCCTCGCCCGCGCTTATCAATAAATGTATCTAAGGTTATAAAGTTTTCCCAGCAGCGTTCTTCTTTTAAGAAAGCCCGCGTTCCTCCAGGAGGAGGATGCGGCGGAGATTTGTCGTATTATTTTTATATTTTCTTTAAGAAAGAGGGATGGATATGGCTAAGGGATATGTCATGGCGCTTGACGCTGGAACAACTTCGAACCGCGCGATTATCTTCGATCACGAATCCAAGATTGTCAGCGTTGCACAGCAGGAGTTCACGCAGATCTTTCCGCAGCCGGGTTGGGTTGAGCACGACGCAGAAGAGATCTGGAGCACGATGCTTATTGTCATGAAGGAAGCTCTCGCGCAATCCGGTCTTACGGCAGGGGACATCGCTGCGCTCGGCATTACGAACCAGCGTGAAACGACGGTCGTCTGGGAGCGGAGGTCAGGGCGTCCGATCTGCAATGCGATCGTATGGCAGTCTCGTCAGACCGCTCCGATTGCCGAGGATTTGAAAAAGCAGGGATTGACGGAAAGAGTGCAGGAAAAGACCGGTCTTTTGATCGATGCGTATTTTTCTGCAACAAAGATCCGCTGGATTCTCGATCACGTTGAGGGAGCGCAGCAGCGCGCGGAAAAGGGTGAGCTCATCTTCGGTACGATCGATACATGGCTTATTTGGAAACTGACGGGCGGAAAGGCACATGTGACGGATTACTCCAATGCCTCGCGCACGATGTTGTTTAACATCAATACGCTTACATGGGATGAGGAGCTTCTTGCGATGCTCAATATTTCGAAGGCGATGCTGCCGGACGTCAAGCCGTCTTCTCATGTTTACGGCGAGACGACCTCGATGCTCCTCGGCGCGCCAATTCCCGTGTCAGGGGCAGCAGGCGATCAGCAGTGTGCACTTTTCGGACAGAACTGCTTCAAGCCGGGCATGGCAAAGAACACCTACGGCACGGGCGCTTCCTCCTGATGAATACAGGCACGGGCGCAAGCACTCGAAGAACAGCCTGGTCACGACGATTGCCTGGGGGATTGGCGATACGGTCGAGTATGCGCTCGAAGGTTCGATCTTCGTTGCAGGTTCAGCGATTCAATGGCTGCGCGATGGCATTCGCTTGGTCGATTCTGCACCGGATTCCGAATGGATTGCAAAGAAGGTCAAAGATACGGGCGGCGTTTACATTGTTCCGGCATTTGTCGGCCTTGGTGCGCCGTATTGGGATATGGACGCACGCGGCATGATCATCGGCATCACGCGCGGTACGAAGAAGGCGCATCTCGTCCGTGCGACGCTTGAATCGCTCGCCTATCAGACGAAGGATGTGCTTGATGTGATGGAGGCAGATTCCGGAACAAAGCTTCAGTCTCTCAAAGTCGATGGCGGCGCTTGTGCCAACAATCTCTTGATGCAGTTCCAAGCCGATATTCTCAACTGTCCGGTCGATCGTCCGCAGACGATTGAGACGACGGCACTCGGCGCAGCGTATTTTTGCAGGTCTTGCCGTCGGCTTCTGGCGCTCGAAGGAAGACCTTGAAAACAGCTGGCAGCTTGACACCCGCTTTGAACCTTCGATGGAACTTGACGATGCAGCAAAGCTTTACAAGGGATGGCAGAAGGCCGTCCGTCACGCGATGCATTGGATGGCAGACGAAGACTGAACATCTCGCGTATGAAAGAGAAAGGTCGTGTTTCACATGGATAATCTCATCGGTGAATTTTTCGGGACGGCTGTCCTCATTGTCTTCGGCAGCGGTGTCTGCGCGACATGCTCACTGGAAAAATCCAAAGGTCAGGGCGGCGGCTGGATCTGCATTGCCTTTGGCTGGGGGTTTGCCGTAACGCTCGGCGTCTATGTCGCAATCTCTCTCGGCGCGCCGCAGGGGGACCTAAACCCTGCCGTCACCTTCGGTAAGATGTTCGCAGGTGTCTATACCTTCCAACAGTTTATTGCGACGTCTATTGCGCAGCTCCTCGGCGGTATCCTCGGCGGCATCATCGTCTGGCTCGCCTATCTCCCGCATTGGAGAGTGACAAAGAGCCCGGCGACTAAGCGCGGCGTCTTCTGCACTGCGCCCGCTATTCGCAACTATCCGCTGAATTTTATCTGCGAGTTCATCGCCACGTTCTTTCTGCTCTTCTGCATCTGGGCGATGTTTGCCAAGGCAAACGGGCCTTTCATGCCGGGATATGGTCCATATATCGTCGGCATCCTCATCGTCGCTCTCGGCCTCTCGCTCGGTGGTCCGACAGGATATGCGATGAACCCTGCCAGAGACCTTGGCCCGCGCATTGCACATGCCATCTGCCCGATTGCAGGCAAGGGCGGCAGTGATTGGGGCTATGCTTGGGTTCCTGTCGTAGCTCCGCTCGCAGGTGCAGCGGCATCTTATTTTGTCGCACACAGCTTGCTCGGTATCCTTTAAAGCCTGCCGGAGATCGTGCAATAACTTGCTGAATTTCCGATAAAGGCAGGTCCATATAGATCCTTCCATTCATCCGGATCCATGGGGTGAATGGAAGTTTTTCTATGTCAAACGAAAAATTTTTATCCTATGCTGTAAGCGACTGATGTCAAAAGCATTACGCGCCATGCAGCAGATAATCGTGAAATCGATGGAGAAAATCATGCTGTCCTTTTTGCTCATACTCATCCTTGTACTCCTGCTGATGGCGCTGCTTGCGATTTTTTCTCTGCGCTATCTTTTTTCAGGACGGCGGCTTAAGCATGCACGCTTCAGTATCCTTGTGTTTGATGTTGGTTGTGTCCTGCTCTTATTCACCTGCGGGATGAAAGAGGCGCGCGTAACAGAGAGCGTTGCCGTCGTCTTTATGGCAGAATTGTTTTTCTCACTCTTTGCTTTCATGGCAGTGTTGGCTCGCTGGCTTTATCGAAAGGCGATGCGAGTTCCCTACGATCCAGAGCGCAGGCGCCTGTTGAAAAAAGCCGCGGTTTATCCGGCGGCAGCGATGGGGCTGTCTCTTTACGGCGCCGAGGTCGAACGACTCCACCAGGTCGAGCGAAGGTTTCGTATTCCTGTAGCAGGTTTAAAGGATGAGGCAGTCATGACGCTCGCACAGCTTAGCGACATCCACCTTGGAAACTTTTTCTCACTTTCGATGCTCGATGCCCTCATCGTACAGACAGCGGCTAGTGCGCCTGACCTCCTCGTCATCACAGGCGATCTCTTTGATGACGTGGATAAGAATGCTCAGGCGGCGGAGATTCTTGAGCAGCATGTCGATGATTTTCCGCTCGGCATCGCATTTATCCTGGGCAATCACGAATATCTTCGCGATGCGCCCAGGACACTTTCATATCTTGCCAAGACGCGGGTGCGCGTTCTCTTAGACGATGCTGTGGAGATTGCTGGCGGGCTCTATCTGGCAGGCGCAGGTTATCCAGTGGATCGCGCCCATTTTGACGAGATGCGCCGCGCACATGCAGAAAAGGCGATGGCGAAGGTGCCGGTGGGGGCGCCTTTCATCCTGCTCGGTCACCATCCAGAATTCATCGACGACGGTGCGGCGCATGGCGCGGCGCTCACGCTGACCGGTCATACGCATGGCAGTCAGTTCGGCATCTTGGGGCTTCCGCTTTTTCCCGTTTTTAAATACACACGCGGCATGGTGAAAGTTGGGGATTCTACAGGGTTATGTGCACTCTGGCAACGGAAGTTGGTTTCGCTTCGCATCGGCTGCCCGCCGGAAATTGCATTTTTCAGGCTCGAGCCCAAGAAGAGTTAATATCGGATTTTTTTGTGGGAAAAGAATTAGAAAAATTGCGATAAAACTGGACGATTTGTGTCGAATATGATAGAATAAACAAGTCATTATGTTGTTTTTTTACGAGGTGAAAGCTATGGTAACATTCTTGATTGCACTGGCTATTCTTATTGTCGGCTACATTATCTACGGCAAGATCGTAGAAAATGTCTTCGGACCGACGGATAAGCTTACGCCAGCAGTTGCTATGACGGATGGAGTGGACTATGTTCCTCTTCCAACATGGAAGGTCTTTATGATTCAGCTCCTAAACATCGCGGGCTTAGGACCGATTTTTCGGTGCCTTAGGCGGTGCGCTCTGGGGGCCTTCGGTTTACCTTTTGGATTGTCTTCGGTACGATTTTTGCTGGCAGCGTTCATGATTATCTGACCGGGATGATTTCAGTCCGTGAAGATGGCAAGAGCATCTCGGAGATTGTCGGACATTATATGGGCCCGATGATGCTCCTCATCATGCGCGTTTTCTCGGTCGTTCTGCTTGTTCTCGTCGGTACTGTTTTCATGACGGGACCTGCGGGACTTCTTGCAAAGCTGACAGGCTATGCAGTCACGCCGATTCTCATCTGTGTTCTCATCTATTACTTCCTTGCAACGCTCCTGCCGATCGATACGATCATCGCTCGCTTTTATCCCATTTTCGGCGCTTGTCTCATCATCATGGCGCTCGGTATCATGGGCGGTATGCTCTTCGGGGTCGGCGGGCATGTGATGCCGGAGATGGATTTTTCCAACATGAACATGCACCCGAAAGGGTATGAAATGCCGATCTGGCCGCTGATGTTCATCACGGTTGCCTGCGGCGCCGTTTCTGGCTTTCATGCAACGCAGTCGCCCATCATGGCGCGCTGCTTGAAGAGCGAGCGTCTCGGCCGTCCGGTCTTTTACGGAGCGATGGTTTCAGAAGGCATCATTGCGCTCATCTGGGCGGCGGCCGGCGTCACTTTTTATGATGGTACGTCTGGTCTTGGCACGGCGCTGACGGCCGGCGGTCCGGGGTCGGTCGTCTATGATATCTGTGTCGGCTTCATGGGCGGTTCGGACAGCATGATGGGATACATCGGTGCCATCCTTGCTATGCTGGGCGTCGTTGCCTGTCCGCTTACGTCCGGTGACACGGCATTCCGCAGTGCACGTCTGACACTCGCGGACTGGATGGATGTTAAACAGTCGCTTGCGGTAAAGCGCCTGCTCTTCGCCGTCCCGCTTCTCGCAGTCGGTGGCATCCTTTCGCAGATGAACTTTGAAATTATCTGGCGTTACTTCTCTTGGACGAATCAAACGCTCGCGATGATCGCTCTTTGGACGGGGGCGATGTATCTCTATCGTCACAATCCGCATTCACTTTCTTTTCTGATACCGGGCATTCCTGCCGTCTTTATGTCGGCTGTCACTTCAACCCTATATTCTGCAGGCAAAGGAAGGTCTGGAGCTTTCAACGAGCATTACCTATCCGATCGGCATCATCTTTGCCATCCTCTGTGCGATCTTATTTGCTCGTCATACCTTTTTGAAGAAAAATGCTGGGTATTGAGCACGTAGCACAGTTTAGCTGTGGTTAAGGGCAAGAGATTAAAAGTTATCATAAATGCTATGGGGAATCTATGACTGCCATAGCATTTATTTTTATCTAAAAAATAAAATATCTGTTTTTGAATGTACACAATATATTTGAAAATTTGACAGATTCTTTTATCATGTGATATACTACATGTTTATTTTTAGGAACTATGTTATAATATGCTAAAAATGTTATATATAAATGATATAAATGGAAAGAAGGTATATCTATTGCTACAGATAGGAGATCGTGTCGTATATCCGATGCATGGTGCCGGTATGATTGCTGGTATTGAGGAATGCGAAGTGTTGGGGGAAGATAGGTCGTATTATGTGATTCAGATGCCGGTCGGAAACATGCGCATGATGGTTCCGACGGATAATGTGGATATCGTCGGCATCCGAGATGTTATCCCAGAGAGCAGGGTAAAAGATGTCGAGCATGTGCTGACAGAAAAGCCACAGCGTGTCATCGGCAGCTGGAACAAGCGCTTCCATGCAAATCTCGAGCGCATGAAGAGCGGTGATATCTGCGATGTCGCCGCTGTTGCGCGAGACCTTATCCTACAGGACCGCAAGCGCCGTGTTTCGAGCGGCGAGAGAAGGCTTCTCGACCTTGCAAAGCAGATTCTTGTCAGCGAGCTCGTCTATGCTTGCGACAAGAGCCCGGAAGAAATAGAAAGTTGGCTGGAGACGACGCTTGATGAAAATCGCCATGCACAGCATTGACGCTGAAAATCCAAGCAAGGAGTGTTTCCTCGCTTGGATTTTTTTGTAAAGCATCGTTCAGCCGTTTTTCCTGCTGACAGATGTATCGTTTTGGCAAGAGGTTAGAGAAAGTTTTCACGTATATCTTAAGGAGGTGAAAGTTTATGTTAGAGAAATTTTTACGTTTTTTTCTTTACGATGTTCTTTGCTGTCGCAGGCAGTGCGCTTTTAAACCTTGCCAGCCCTGTGTTTACGCTCTTCATCAGCACGGAAGTCCTTCGCGTTGACATGGGGATTTTCAAGCTGACGGCGGCTAGTCTGCTCTGTATTCTCATCGGCGCGATTCTTGGTGGACTTATCGGTTTCTTTCTCTCGCCTTTTCTGACGCGGCGTATCAAGCGCTTGGCAGAGTGGACAGAGCGCCAATTGGCCAAGATGCCGATTTCAGATGTCATTGCAGGAGCCGTCGGCCTTGCTATCGGACTTATTCTTGCAAATCTACTCAGCTATTCTATCGCAAAGATTCCTGTCGTTGGCGATTATATTCCCGTCATCGTCAGCATCGTCTTCGGCTATCTCGGTATCTACATTACGATTCGAAAGCGCGAAGAACTGACGAGCACATTCTCTTTTCTGCCGCGTTTGGCAAGGGAGCTCGCTCGCCTTCGCGAGACGCGCACCAATGGTTCAGCATCGGACAAAGCTGAAAAGCCAATGGTAGGCGCCACTGCTGTAAGAGAGGCTCCGGTCAAACTCCTCGACACGAGCGCCATCATCGACGGGCGCATTGCGGATGTTTTAAAGACGGGCTTCCTTGAAGGAACTCTGGTGACGCCGGTCTTTGTCTTGGAAGAGCTTCAGCACATTGCAGATTCTCCCAATCCTTTGAAGCGCACGCGCGGACGGCGCAGGGCTGGATATTCTCGCGCACATTCGCAGGGATAAGCTCTGTAAGGTCGTTATCGAGTCCAAGGATTTTGAGGATATTCAGGAAGTCGATTCAAAGCTCGTCGCCCTTGCACGCGAGATGGGCGGCAAGATATTGACGACGGACTTCAACCTCAATAAGGTCGCTCAGCTTCGCGGCGTCGAAGTCCTGAATATCAATGAGCTTGCAAACGCCGTAAAGCCCGTTGTCATTCCTGGGGAAAAGATGGAAGTCGCGGTTGTCAAGCCCGGAAAGGAGGCGGGGCAGGGGCTTGCCTATCTCGATGACGGCACGATGATCGTCGTTGAGGACGGCAGTCGCTATATGAATGAGACGATTGTCGTCGAAGTGACGTCCGCCCTACAGACGGCAGCAGGACGCATGATCTTTGCAAAGCCGGTCTGAATAGCGGTCGTATGGATGCTGTATTAAAAATCAAAAAGAGAAAGGTCTGATCTTATGGAAATGCTGTTGGGTTTCATCGTTCTGATCCTCTGTCTTCTGGTTGGTGTACGACATGGCGGTCTCGGTCTTGCTGCTGTCAGCGGCATCGGCCTCGTCATCTTTACCTTTGTCTTTGGCTATAAGCCGGGCAAGCCGCCGATCGACGTCATGCTCATCATCCTTGCGGTCGTCACCTGCGCGGGCTTCTTGCAGACGTCTGGTGGTCTCACTGTCATGCTGAAGTATGCAGAGAAGTTTCTTCGCAGCAATCCGAAGCACGTTACGATTTTTGCGCCGCTGACGACCTGGTTTCTGACCGTTCTCTGCGGCACAGGGCACGTTGTCTATACGATGTTCCCGATTATCTACGATATTGCGATTAAGGAAAACATTCGTCCGGAACGCCCGATGGCAGTGGCTTCTGTTGCCTCGCAGATGGGTATCTGCGGTTCCCCGGTTTCTGTCGCCGTCGTTTCCATCGTCGCCTTTCTTGTCTCGGCTGGCTATGACTACAATGTCCTGCAGGTTCTCATGGTCTCGATTCCTGCGACGTTTTCCGGCGTTCTCTTCGCCGCCCTTTGGAGCTATCGCCGCGGCAAGGATTTAGAGAAAGACCCGCGTTTTCAGGCGTTCATCAAAGACCCTGAGAATAAGAGCTACGTCTATGGTGATACGGAATCCCTCGTCGATAAAGACCTTCCGAAGACATTCTACCGCGCGATGTATATCTTTCTCGCCGGTATCCTCATCATTGCCGTCCTCGGCAATGTACCGGCACTGCTGCCGCATTTTTCCGATGCAAGCGGCGCGGCAAAGCCGATTTCGATGGTTCTTGTCATCCAGATGGTCATGCTCTGCGTCGCGTCGGCGATCCTTCTCTCCTGTGGTGTAAAGGCAAAGGATGTCGGCGACAGTAAGGTCTTTCGCTCCGGCATCGTCGCTCTCGTCTCGGTCTATGGCGTTGCTTGGATGGCGGATACTTACTTTGCCAATCACATGGTATTTTTAAAAGAAGCGCTCGGCAATGCCGTCATGCAGTATCCGTGGGCATATGCTGTCATCGCCTTCATCACTTCAAAGCTCGTCAACTCGCAGGGGGCGGCGATTGCTATCGTCGTTCCGATGGCGCTGAATGTCGGTCTTGACCCTGTGCTTGTCCTCTCTTTTATTTCTGCCTGCTACGGTTATTTCTTCCTGCCGACCTACCCGTCGGATCTTGCCTGCATCGGCTTTGACCGCTCCGGTACAACGCGTATAGGAAAGTTCATCCTGAACCACAGCTTCATGATTCCCGGTCTTATCGGTGTCGTCACCGGCTGCTGCGTCGGCTATGTCGTTGCACATCTCGTGCTGTGATACTGTGATGTAGGAATAATACCAAAGCACAAAAGAGCAGCAATTCATTCCTTGCTGCTCTTTTTATGTAATTGACGCACGAAAAAAGCTCATCACAAAGGATGAGCTTTTTATATCTTTTGCTGTTGGTGCAGCTTTACCCTCAGAGTCGAGCCGTGATTGCGGCGGTCAGACCAAAGATGATGCCGGGAAGATTAGCGAGAACGAGCGGCCATTCGCGATGCTCGCGGAAGAAACCGTATCCAACCCACATCGTGCAGTTGATGAACGCGACAAACGGCTGAATCCAATCTCCCTGATGCCCCGATAGGTTTCCCATGATTTGGGGGATATAAGAGACGTACATACAGATGGAAAGACCAGAGGCAATCACGCCGACGATACTCATCTTGTTTTGTGCAGCCTTTTTCAGTGTACTCATAAGGTATTTTCCTTTCTAACACAGGTTGACTATAAACCAGCACCTTTTCAATCTTGGTAGGTCAATTTCTATTATAATTCGCCTTCGGCAATGCGTCCGAGAGTTTCCTTGGATGGAATGAAGAACAGCTGTCCTTTTTTTCTGCGGTCGAGTACTCGAGCAGGCGGTCGTCCTGTGTGAACATATTGATGACCATCTGCCGCGTCACATCCCAATGGCGTGCATAGCCGATGAAATAGGTACCGCGCACGCCTTCCCCAGGATTGGCAAAGACGACGTTCATCCGTACGATCTTATGCTCCTCGTCGTCACGGTTGTCCTGTGCGATGATATTGTGTGCGCGCGGATCTTTTTCTTTGTTTGAAAGTTCAAGGTCGCTGTACTTCCTGCGGCCGATATATTTTTCCTGCACCTCTGTCGGAAGTGCCCGCCATGCATCGAGGTCGTGGACATACTTTTGTGCGAAGGCATAGGAGCCATTGATGAACTCTGGATCCTCTTCGCCGATGATCGCCCACTCCTTTGCCTCTTCGCCGACGGGATTCTCTGTGCCGTCAATGAAGTCGATAATCGCGCGTCCTTCGTGATAGTGAAAGCCGTGTGTCTCATCGACTACGTCTACGATAGGGACGCAAAAAGCCCATGATCTGATCGACGACGAGATAGCTCGTTGCTGCCTGTTCCGCCCGCACATGAAGAAAGAGATCCGCCGGGGTCGCGGGAGCTGTATGATGTACACCGTTTACGCCCTTGAAGTCTTCGAGTTCCTTCGGTTTTTTTGCCTTCGGAAAGAGGTATTCCCATGCGCGATTGCTGAATCCGAACGAGAGTTTCACCGTCTCCGGTGCGACGCGGATGTTCATCGAGCGCTGAATCGCCTGCATCCGATCTGCTATATCGGCGATGATTTCCCGCTCTTTTTCAATGTCCTCGCGCTTCAGTGAGAGCATGACGAAGATGACGCTTTCTCCTGCATCTTTAAATACATCCTGCGCCAGATTTGCATTGACATTCATAGATCTCCTCCTTATAGAATATAACTTCCAAATTTTAATTTTATTATAAGATATTTAATTTACGGATACAAGAGGTCTGCGTAAAAATCTTATGGATATGCTTTCCATAAGACTAAATGCTTTGCCAATCTTTTGCAGGAAGGAAACTTCCTTTATACTGAAAAAAATGTAGTATGATAATAGGGCTATTAGACAGGGGTTGCATGGGAGGCGTATCTATGGTAGCGGTGATTTTTCCTGCGGCGGGGAAAGGAAAGCGCATGGGCGCAGGGCAGAACAAGGTGTTTCTCGATCTTCTCGGCACATCCATTTTGATTCGTTCGCTTTTGAAGTTCTCCTGTCTGGCAGAGGTTGGCTTTCTCATTGTTGTCGTGGGGAAAGAAGAAGTTGCAGAGACGGAAAGATTACTCTCGCGTGAAAAGGGGCTGAAGCCGTGGCGGGTTGTCGCGGGAGGGACAGAGCGGCAGTATTCCATCGCAAATGGACTCGCCCTGCTTCCTAAGGATGCCGATATCGTTCTTGTGCACGATGCCGCGCGGCCTTTGGTGACAGCAGAGACGATCAAAGCCGTTATAGATAAGGCACGCGAGGCCTGTGGAGCCATTGCAGCAGTGCCTTCGAAAAAATACGATCAAGGTTGTCTCAACGGGTGGTATGGTGGAAGAGACACCGGCACGGAAAAAAATCTTTGGGTCGTGCAGACTCCGCAGGGATTTCCGAGAGAAATGCTGATAAAAGCCTATCGAAAGGCAGCAGAAGATGACTTTCTTGGGACAGATGACGCAAGTCTTGTCGAGCGGCTGGGGGTTCCCGTTGCGGTTGTTATGAGCACGTATGAAAATATCAAGATTACGACGCCGGGTGATATGCTTCTGGCAAAAGCTGTGCTATGCGAGGCGGATACCCGTGGATTTTGAACTTCACAAGACAGCAGAAGATGAGGAGACAGAGCTATGACGCGTTTTGGCATGGGATATGATGTACACAGGCTGACTGAAGGACGCAGGCTCATTTTGGGCGGTGTCGAGGTTCCGCATGCTTTGGGGCTGCTTGGGCACAGCGATGCGGACGTTCTCCTACATGCGCTCAGCGATGCACTCTTAGGAGCGGCAGCGCTTGGCGATATTGGGCAGCATTTTCCGGATACCGATCTAACATACGAGGGGGCGGACAGCCTCGTGCTTCTCGCACGCGTCATGGAGCTTCTGGGCGAAAAGGGCTATATTGTCGGTAATGCGGACTGTACCATCGTCGCCCAGCGGCCGAAGTTGAAAGATTACCTCCCTGAGATGCAGGAAAATATTGCCCGCACGCTTGGGGTCACGCTGGGCGACGTTAATGTGAAGGCGACGACGGAGGAGAGACTTGGCTTTACCGGAAGGGAAGAAGGCATCGCGGCTTACGCCGTCGTCGGTATCGAAAAGAAGTGAAGCCTGAAAAGGCGAAAGCGAGGATGCTATGAAATTCTTTTCCAGGCTTCGCAAGGATATCCGCGTCATTTTTGAACGTGACCCTGCGGCAAAGAGCGTTGTCGAAGTTCTCTTTTGCTACTCGGGACTTCATGCGATCTGGCTGCATCGCATCTCGCATGCATTTTATCGGCGTGGTTGGGTGCTCGTTCCGCGCATCATATCGAATATCGGGCGCTTTTTGACCGGGATTGAAATTCATCCCGGCGCGACGATTGGCGAGGGGCTGTTCATCGATCATGGTACAGGCATTGTCATCGGCGAGACCGCGGAGCTCGGCAAAAATGTCACTCTCTATCAAGGCGTCACGCTCGGCGGAACGGGAAAGGAAAGCGGCAAGCGCCATCCGACCATCGGCAATAATGTCGTCGTGGCGTCGGGGGCGAAGGTACTAGGCTCCTTTACCGTCGGCGACCATGCGAAGATCGGTGCGGGGTCTGTCGTATTGCGGGCGGTGCCGCCCTATGCGACGGTTGTCGGCGTTCCGGGGCGCATCGTCGTCATGCACGGCAAGCGCGTCCGCACGGCAGATGAATTGAAGGAAGCAGTTAAGCATGGGCTGGTGGAGCCGACTGACCGCATGGATGAGATAGAAGATGAACTCGATGTCGACCTCGATCACGATATGCTGCCGGATCCTGATGAGGAGATGCGTACCTGCATGATGAACCAGATTCATGCGCTTGAGAAAAAGGTCGCTGCACTTGAAGAAAGACTTGCTGCCGAAAAAGAGCATGCATGAGCGGCGGTAAAGCATTCGATAAAAGAAATGTCTTGGAGGCAATGAGATGCTGAAAGTTTATAATACGATGTCGCGCAGGAAGGAAGCGTTTCACCCGCAAAAAGAGGGGGAAGTCACGATTTATTGCTGCGGCGTTACCCCGTATAACGATCCGCACATAGGCAATGCGCGTCCGTTTGTCACGTGGGATGTTATTCGTCGTTATTTCGCAAAGAAGGGACAAGTTGTCCATTATGTCCAGAATTTCACGGACGTCGACGATAAGATCATTGCGGCGGCAAATCGCGAGGGCGTCACGTGGGACGTCATTGCCAATCGTTACATCAAGGGATATTTCGAAGCGATGAATGCGCTGAATGTCCGCCATGCCGAAATTTATCCGCGCGTCAGCGAAACGATGGAGGACATCGTGAAGATGATTGAGACGTTGGTTGAAAAGGGCTATGCCTATCCGATCGAAGGGGCAGGTGTCTACTACAGCGTCGAAAGGTTCGCGCACTATGGTAAGCTCAGCGGGCGTAATCTCTCGGATATGGAAGCGGGCGCGCGCATCGAAGTGGATGCACGCAAGCATCATCCGATGGACTTTGCGCTTTGGAAGGCGGCAAAGCATGGTGAACCATCGTGGGACAGCCCATGGGGCAAGGGGCGTCCCGGTTGGCATATCGAGTGTTCGACGATGAGCCTGAAGTATCTCGGCGAGAAGTTTGACTTCCACGGCGGCGGCAGTGACCTCATCTTCCCGCATCATGAGAATGAGATTGCGCAGAGCCAAGCGGCACTTGGCGACGACCACAGTTTTGCACAGTATTGGCTGCACAACGGCTTTATCACGATTCACAATGAGAAGATGTCAAAGTCGAAGAATAATTTCTTTACGGTGAAAGACATTTTGAATGAATACGCCGGGGAAGTGGTTCGTTTCTTCATTCTTGAGACACATTACCGGAGTCCGCTAGACTTTTCGGATGAACGTTTGAAAGAAGCGGAGACAAGCCTTGCGCGCCTGAGAAATAGCGAAGAACTGGTTACAGAACTTCTTAAAAAGAAGGTGAGGCAAATACGGCGGCGTCTCTCGCAGAGGAAGCGGAAAAAAACTGCAGGCGGCATTTGATGCGGCAATGGATGATGATTTTCAATACCGCGCTCGCCATCAGCCAGATGTTTGCCCTTTCAAAAGCGATCAATATCTACGCGAAGGAAGTGGAAAACGGCGCGGGCTTTGACCGGAAAAATTTCAGCAGGACAGCGGATGTCTACCATTATATGGCGGGCATCATCGGTATCTTTGAGCGCGTGGAACAGGGGGCGGATGACCTCGCAGAAAAATTAATGGACATCATCATTCAACTTCGTCAGGATGCGCGTAAGGAAAAGAATTGGGCAGCTGCCGACAAAATTCGTGACAGTCTGAAGGATGTGGGCATCGTGCTGGAAGATACGCCGCGCGGCGTCCGCTGGAAGCGCACTTAAGCCTATGAAATTTGAGCAATATCAAAAACTTGTGCGCGATATTTTGACGAAGGATGAAGCGGGGGGCGTAAAGAAGCGATTCGATGGTTTCGATACGCAGCAGATGAACCCGCTGGTTCTCGCCTATATCGGAGATGCCTATTTTCATCTCTTCGTGCGCACACATCTATTGGATTACGAACAGGCGCATGTTCAAGCGCTTCATGATCTCGCAGCGCGCATTGTTTCCGCCGTCTGGCAGGCAAAGGCATATAAGCACATTGAGCCGATGCTGACCGATGAGGAAAAGGCGATCTACCGTCGTGCCCGCAATCATAGAAGTCATGCGACACGTGCCGCAAGTATCGCTGAGTACCATGCAAGTACGGGATTTGAAGCGCTTCTCGGACGATTGATGCTTGATGAGAAGAAAGAGCGGCTGGAAGAAATCACAGATGCAGCATTTACCTTTATCCTTGGTGAAATGATGAAGGTGGTGCAGGAGAAAAAAGGGTAACATTTTTGAAAGTGAGAGTGTATATTGGAGCTGAAAGTCAAACTCTTGGATTATACACCAGAGCCTGAGTGCGTCGTCGCGATGGCGGCGCGCCTTTGTTACTCGGCTAGCGGCGCAGAAGAGCTTGCAGAAAAGATGGGGAAAGACGAAATTCGCGCGATGGTGCGGAAAATGGTGAAGATCGGGCACGGTTCGACACTGGAGCATGTGAGCTTTACCTTTGGCGTCGAGGGCGTGAGCCGCGTCTTGACACATCAGCTCGTTCGTCACCGCATCGCAAGCTACGACCAACAGTCTCAGCGCTATGTCGCCGCGCATGGCTTTCAGTACATCACGCCGCCGAAGATAGCAGGGATTCCCGAGGCAAGGGCAAAGTATGATGCGCTCATCACGAAAATTCGCGAGACGTATGATATGCTTGTCGAGCTCGGCGTGCCGAAAGAAGATGCGCGCTATGTGCTCGCCAATGCGACAGAGACGAAGATTCTCATCACGATGAATGCACGAAGCCTTCTGCACTTCTTCAATCTCCGCTGCTGCCTGCGTGCTCAATGGGAAATTCGCGCGATGGCAAATAAGATGCTCATAGAGGTGAAAAAGGTTGCGCCTGCCTTGTTTTTCAATGCGGGAGCAAGCTGTGTCAACACGGGGGGGTGCCCGGAAGGTGAGATGACCTGCGGGCATCTTGACGCCATGCTGAAACTCCGAGAGGAAGAAGAATGAGTAGGGATTATCGTAAAAACAGCAGAAAAAATGCAGCGCCAGACATTCCGGCGGAAAATCTTCTCGCAGGGAAAAATGCCGTTGCAGAAGCACTTGCCGCGGGACGGGGCATCAACACACTCTATCTAGTTGATGGGATGCATGGCAGTGCGGCGGGGAAACTCATCGAGCTGGCAAAAACGAAGGACGTTCCCCTATCGTATGATTTCGCGGGAAAAGCTGGACAGCCTTGCGCAGGGTATTCGTCATCAAGGCGTTCTTGCCATCGCCGCGCCGGTTCGCTACGTTGAAGTGGATGAGATTCTCTCGCGTGCAGAAGAAAAGGGGGATGTGCCGTTTCTCATGCTTCTTGACGAGCTTGAGGACCCGCATAATCTCGGTGCACTCCTTCGCACAGCGGATGCGGTCGGCATTCACGGTATCCTTATTCCCAAGCGGAGAAGTGTGCCGCTCAATGCCACCGTTGCAAAGACTTCGGCAGGCGCCATTGAGCACGTTCCCGTTGCACGAATCGGCAACGTAGCGCAAACCGTGCGCCGTTTGAAGGAAAAGGGTCTTTGGGTTATCGGTGCGGATATGACAGGCGAAGTGGCATGGAAAGCCGATCTCACAGGGCCTACTTTTGCTCATTGTCGGCAGTGAAGGTCATGGTATGAGCCGTTTGACAAGAGAACTTTGCGACATCGTCGTGAAGCTTCCGATGCATGGTAAAATCAATTCTCTGAACGCTTCGGTCGCCGGCGGTGTTTTGGCATACGAGATTCTTCGTCAGAGGAGTTTGAAATAATTTACTAAATTATGAATCTGCTTCATTTTTCTATTGAAAGTGAAGCAGATTCATTTTATAATGGAGAGGATATAGAATGAGAAAGGGGCGCGCACGATGGAAGAATGTGGCGGACAGAAAGAGAAGTCATGGGGCGTAGAGAGCGGAAGAAGCTTCAATCACGCCGCGCCATTATCGAGGCAGCCGTTACAGAGTTCAAAGAAAGGGCTTTCGCGAGGCGAGTGTCGCCGACATTATGACACGGGCCGATCTCGGTCTCGGGACATTTTACAATTACTTTCAGTCCAAGGAAGACATCTTGATGAGTCTCCTTTCGTCTTTCATTCACGACGTCGAAGAGGATATGCAGGCGCTGCGGCGTGAGGGAAAGCCAGCAACGGAGCTCATCGCGTCCATCACAGCGATTTCTGCACGCTTTTTAGACAAGAACCGCTTTCTTCTGCCGCTCTTCCTTGCGGCATCGGATCAGTCTGGGATGCCGGAGGAGAAACGCGACAAGCATATCAAGTCGCCGCGCTTTAAACCGATCTTTGCGGACATTCTTCGCGAGGGACAGGATAAAGGCGAGATTCGAACGGACGTCCCGGTGCTCATCATTGCGGAGATGTTTCATTCACTCTATCAAGCGGCGGCATTCAGTGAACTCGACATTCCGTTTGAGGAAAATGTCGCGTTTAAGACGCGCTTGCTTCTCGACGGCATCAAGGTGCAGTGATAGGATGGAAAGAAGGAAAGAAGGACTTGAGCTAGGGTTTCTTCTTTCCTTATCGATAAGGATATAGGTTTTACAATATCGCGGGGATGCTCGCGATATTTCTAGGAGAGCAATGAAGAATGATTAGTGTTACAAAACTCTTATTTGCGCGTGAATACTTTGGTGACCGCCTGCGTTACACAAAAAATGCACATGCGATGAAAAATGGTGCAGCGGAAGGTATGGGGCCAGTCGTCGTCTGGAATTCGACGAAGACATGCAATTTGAAGTGTATGCACTGCTATATGGGATCGGATGCGAAAAAGTATAACGATGAGCTGACGACAGAAGAGGCTATGCAGTTCATCGATGACCTTGCGGATTTCCATGTGCCAGTGCTGCTCTTTTCGGGCGGTGAGCCGCTGATCCGTCCGGATTTTTTTACGCTCGCCGCATATGCGCAGAAAAAAGGCGTGCGCCCGACGCTTTCGACGAACGGAACGCTGATCACGCGCGAAGTTGCACAAAAGATTAAGGACATTGGCGTCGGTTATGTCGGCATCTCGCTCGATGGACTGAAGGATGTCAACGATAAGTTTCGCGGCGTCGAAGGCGCGTATGAAAAGGCGATGGAAGGCATCGAGAACTGCGTCGCCGTCGGGCAGCGTGTCGGGCTTCGCTTTACGATTAACCACCACAACATTCAGGAACTCGACAGGATTTTTGATTTCATCGAAGCGGAAAACATCAATCGTGTCTGCTTCTACCACCTCGTTTACTCCGGACGCGGCGAGCAGATGATGGATCAAGATGTCACGGCGGAAGAATCCCGCCATGCACTCGACACAATTGTCCGCCGCACAAAGGATTTTGAAGCACGCGGGCTTGAAAAGGAAATCCTCACGGTCGACAATCACTGCGATGCCATCTATATGTATTTGAAGGAAAAGGAAGCGGGCAATGATGCGCTTGCCGATCAGATTTTGAAGTACATCCGCAGAAACGGCGGCAATCGCTCCGGCATCGCTTTTTCTGAGGTTGACCCCTTCGGCTATGTACATCCCGACCAGTTTACACAGCATCATACCTTTGGCAACGTCCGTGAAAGGAAGTTCGGCAACATTTGGACGGATGTTGAGCACCATCCGATTCTTGCCGGACTGAAGGATCGTAAGCCGCTCCTCAAAGGACGCTGCGCAGCGTGCAAGTGGCTGGATAACTGCAATGGAAACTTCCGCACGCGCGCTGAGACGAGGACGGGTGATTTTTGGGCATCGGATCCGAGCTGCTATCTGACGGATGAGGAAATCGGGCTGACGGAGGGCTGAATGTGAATATTATATCTTGGAATACGACGAATGCCTGCAATATGTACTGTGCCCATTGCTACCGCGATGCCGGCTGCAAGGCGGCCGAAGAGCTCTCGACAGAGGAGGGGAAAAAACTTCTTGATGAAATTGCACGCGCGGGCTTTAAGATCATGATTTTTTCGGGCGGCGAGCCGCTGATGCGTCCAGACATCTTCGATCTCGTACGCCATGCACGGAGCCGTGGGCTCATCCCCGTCTTTGGCACGAACGGCACCTTGATTACGAAGGAAATCGCACAAAAAGCTTAAGGATGCCGGCGCGATGGCGATGGGAATTTCACTCGACTCGCTCGACCGTGAAAAACACGACAAATTCCGCAGCTTTCCCGGCGGCTGGGATGGCGCGGTGCAGGGGATGAAGAATTGCCGTGAAGTCGGTCTGCCATTTCAGATTCATACGACAGTCATGGACTGGAACCAGGGCGAGTTGGAAGCTATGACGGATTTTGCCGTTGAAATCGGCGCCCGCGCACATCATTTCTTCTTTCTCGTTCCGACGGGGCGCGCGAAGACCATTGAAGAGGAGAGCCTGCGTGCCGAGCAGTACGAAGCCGTTCTGACGCGCATCATGAAGAAGCAGGAAGAGGTAGAAATCGAACTGAAACCGACCTGCGCGCCGCAGTTTCTGCGCATCGTCGACCAGCTCGGCTATAAGAGCCGCTTCCATCGGGGGTGTCTTGCAGGACTCAGTTACTGTATCATCAGTCCAAAGGGCAAGGTACAGCCCTGTGCTTATCTCAAGATGGAAATCGGCGATGTCCGCAAGACGCCGTTTGATGAGATCTGGAAGGACAGTGACGTGCTAGAAAAGCTCCGTACGCTAGAATACAGCGGCGGCTGCGGCACTTGTCAGTATAAGGGAGCATGCGGCGGCTGCCGTGCCCGTGCTGCCTGCTATCATGGCGGCGATTATATGAGCGAAGAACCGTGGTGTCTCTACCACGGCCGCCGCGGAGAATAATCAATGGAAAAAGACGATATCCTAATCTCAAGGATATCGTCTTTGTATACAAAAAAGCCTCACAGAAGCGAGGCAATGGTGATGAAGTGGTGCGCTCGGGCAGAGTCGAACTGCCGCTTTCGGCTCCGGAGGCCAACGTCCTATCCACTGGACTACGAGCGCGCATAGGCATTATACCACGAAGAACGGGGTATTTGTCAAATGTTTCTTTTTTCTAAATAGGAGGATGGCATGGCAGCTGTACCGAAGCTCAATACAATGCAGTTTAAGGAGGAGCGCCCCTTTAAGGTCGCCGCACCGTTTGCGCCCATGGGCGATCAGCCGAAGGCGATCGAAGACCTGGCGGGCGGCATGCAGGCGGGCATGACAGCGCAGGTTCTTCTCGGTGCGACGGGCACGGGCAAGACCTATACGATTGCTAAAACCATCGAAAGGGTTCAGAAACCAACGCTCGTCATTGCACACAATAAGACGCTTGCTGCACAGCTTGCGAGTGAGTTCAAGCAGTTCTTTCCCGAAAATTATGTCGGTTACTTTGTCAGCTACTATGACTATTACCAGCCGGAAGCCTACATCGCACAGACGGATACCTATATCGAAAAGGATGCCTCCATCAACGATGAGATCGATGAGCTTCGTCACTCGGCGACCTGCTCTCTTTTCGAGCGGCGTGACTGCATCATTGTCGCTTCTGTCTCCTGTATCTACGGTCTTGGCTCGCCGGAAAGCTACCATGAGATGGTGCTGTCCCTGCATAAAGGGCAGGAAATCGACCGCGATGCCATACTGAAAAAGCTTGTCTCCATTCGCTACGAGCGCAATGACATTGTCTTTGACCGCGGCAAGTTTCGCGTGCGCGGCGATGTCATTGAAATCTACCCCGCTGGCTATAGCAGCCGCGCTGTTCGCATCGAGATGTTCGGCGACGAAATCGATCGCATCTTGGAATTTGATGTCACGACGGGAGAAATTTACGGTGAGCGCACGCACTCCATGGTTTTTTTCCGGCATCGCACTATGTCACGGAAAAAGAGGATATGAAGCTTGCGATGAGGGATATCGAAGAAGAACTTGCCATGCAGGAAAAGAAGTTCACGGAGGAAGGAAAGCTTTTGAAGCCCAGCGTATTGGACAGCGTACGCGCTATGACCTCGAGATGATGCAGGAGGTGGGCTATTGCTCCGGCATCGAAAACTATTCCAGGCATCTGACGCATCGAAAGGCTGGCGATGCACCCTATACGCTGCTCGACTACTTTCCAGAGGACTTTCTCATCGTCGTTGATGAGAGCCATGTCACGCTTCCGCAGATTCATGCGATGTATGCGGGAGATCGCAGCCGAAAGCTCTCACTGGTGGAAAACGGCTTCCGTCTGCCATCGGCATTTGACAACCGTCCGCTGACTTTTGACGAATTTGCCGCACGCATTCATCAGATCATCTATGTTTCGGCGACGCCTGGTAAGTACGAGATGGAGCAGCAGCAGCAAATCGCGCAGCAGATCATCCGCCCAACGGGACTTCTCGACCCGGAGATTGAAGTGCGCCCGCTTGAAGGGCAGATCGATGACCTCCTCGGTGAAATCAAGTGCCGCGTTAAGCAGGACGAGCGCGTTCTCATCACAACGCTGACGAAGAAGATGGCAGAAAATCTGACGGATTATCTGAAGGAAGCGGGCGTTCGCGTTTGTTACCTGCATTCGGATATCGCAACCATTGAGCGCGCCGAGATCATTCACGACCTTCGCGCGGGTGAATTCGACGTTCTCGTCGGCATCAACCTCCTGCGCGAGGGGCTCGATATGCCGGAAGTCTCGCTGATCGCCATTTTGGATGCGGATAAAGAAGGCTTTCTTCGTTCCGATACCTCGCTCATTCAGACCATCGGGCGCGCTGCACGAAACGCAAGGGGCCATGTCATCATGTATGCGGATCACATCACGGACTCGATGCAGCGCGCCATAGACGAGACAGAGCGCCGCCGCGCGATACAGCAGGCATACAATAGGGGCACATGGCATCACGCCGAAAACCATCGTCAAACCAATCAAGCCGCTCATTGAGATGACACTCGTCGCAGAGTCCAAACCGAAGTACGGTGAAAAGGGCAGGAAAAAAGAAGCTCACGAAAAAAACAGAAGGACAGCCTCGTGAAGTCGCTCTTAGCCGAGATGAAGGAGGCTTCACGCGCCTTGGAATTTGAGCGCGCCGCCGAGCTGCGCGATATGATTTTGGAGCTTGAAGGTGAGCTGTCGAAGGCAAAAGCATAGCTTTAGGGAAATTTTTTCTTAAGAAAGAGAAAAGCCCTTGCCAAAAAGTCAAAAAAATCAAATATAATATAGACACGATTAGTCAAATGGTCAAAATATTTTTTCAAGGAGATGCTCGCCGGCTGTTTGGCTGTGTTTTTATACTTTTGAAGGTGGTAAGCGTGAGTAATATCGCAGATCTGATCGAAGCATATATACTTCGCCAGCTTGCGGCAAGGCAGGACGGCAAGGTGGAGCTTCGCAGAACAGACATTGCAGACGAGATCTCTTGCGCGCCTTCCCAGATAAGCTACGTACTTTCAACCCGCTTCACACAGGATAAGGGCTTTGTCGTAGAGTCACGGCGCGGTCTGGGCGGCTTTATCCGCATCGTACAGGTGCCGATGAAGAATCTCGTCTATCAGGATATGTTGGAAAAACTTAGAGAAGATACCAAGCTTCCAACGTTTCAGTCGATGGTGCATTACCTCTTGCAGCACAGTATGATTTCAACGCGGGAAGCGGCACTTCTCATGCAGACGGCAACAGCTCTTTACGCATCGGAAAACATCGAGTCCGCAGAGCGCGTGAAGATGCTGCATGCACTCCTTCTGACGCTGGAGAAATTCTCTTAGCCGTCATCCCTGTGTGAGTGACAGCGTCCTTTATACCTTCTGTTTTTAGAAGGAAATTCGACCCTTAAGCAGGAAGTCGCTGCTCCGTATCGAAAGGAAAGGGTATGTTGATGCTTGCCGGATAGGAAAGAGGCAGGCCGTACCTTGATAGAAAGTGTGAAACCTATGCTATGTGATGCTTGTGGCCGCAACAATGCGGTCATCCATATTGTACAGGCGGGCCCGAACGGCAGGGTCGAGCGAGACCTCTGTGAAGAATGTGCCCGCAACTACAGTGAATACCTTCTGCCCTTTGGAAAGAAGGACGTCTCTGTCAACGATTTCTTAAAGGGTGTTTTCAGTGCACCGCCGGAAGTACAGCCGAAAGAAGAGCACAAAGATGGAAAGGAGCTCGTCTGTCCGAAGTGCGGCATGAGTTATGAAGATTTTCCGAAAGACCGGAAAGATTAGCTGCGCTGTCTGCTACAAGACCTTTCGGCATCAGCTGCGCCGCTTCTTCGCCGTATTCACGGGGCGAGCACCCACAGTGGAAAGATTCCGCATCGCTCGGGCAGCAAACTCGAGCTTAAACAGCGCGTTGAGCGCCTTCGCGAAGACCTGAAGCAGGCCGTAGTGCAGGAAGAATACGAGAAAGCAGCAGAACTGCGCGATGATATTCGCGCACTGGAAGCGGAGATGGAAGAGAAGGGAAGTGAAAGTGATGTCGCTAAGTGATCTCCTTCAGGAAAGCATGATTCCGTGGCTGTCCGATGCGAAGAAGGCGGACGATGTCGTCCTGGCACGCGCGTGCGCCTTGCGCGGAACTTTCGAGACTTTGCCTTTCCGAACCGCGCGAATTTAAATCAGCTTGCAGAGACGCGGCTGATGTTTGAAAAAAATCCTGCCGGAGGTGGGAAGAGAACTGCATACGACATTTGACCTTGCCGATATGGAGAAGCTGACACCGCTGCAGCGAAATGTGCTTGTGGAAAAAGCAGTTTATCAGCGTAAATCTGACGCTGAGTCCACAGCATCGCGTCGCCTTCATCTCAGAGAATCGGAATTTAGTCGTCCTCGTCAATGAAGACGATCATCTTCGCATTCAATGCATGGCGCCGGGGCTGGATCTTGCTGCACCGTATGAGCTCGCGTCGAAGTTCGACGATCTCGTCGAGGCAAAGCTTGACATCGCCTTTGATGAGAAGATGGGCTACCTTACGAGCTGCCCGACAAACCTCGGCACAGGGCTTCGCGCTTCGGTGATCCTCCATCTGCCAGGACTTGTCTTCACGAAAAACATTCAGAACATCATGAATATCTCGCCGCAGCTCGGCCTTGCCATTCGCCCGATTTACGGGGACAACAAGGGGAGTTTCAGCAATCTCTTCTTGCTTTCGAATCAGATGACGCTCGGCTTCAGTGAATCGGAGCTCCTTGCAAATCTGAAGACCGCGACGGAAGAGATCGTCACGCATGAGCAGCAGGCGCGGAAGGCACTCCTTCTCTACATGAAGGATCGTTTGGAAGACGATGTCTACCGCTCTTACGGAACGCTGCGCTACGCACGCATTCTGTCGGAAAAGGAGACGTTGGAGCTCCTGTCAAAGATTCGCCTTGGCAGCGATCTTGGGATGCTAGATGAATTGACAGAACGCGATTTTTTTCCGAAATTCTTGTGCGGAGTGGAGGGCTTTTTGCTCAATCTTGCCGAAAAACGAGAATTTATCACAAAATGAAATCGACCGTCTGCGTGCCAACAAGGTGCGGGAGATCCTCCTTCGTCACGAAGAGGCGCAGAAGACGGCTCAAATAGAGGAAGAACGATGAGCAATCGAAAACATTTTTCTGAGCATGCACAGCATGCGATGCAGTTTGCAGAGAGTGCAGCGCGCGAGCTTGGCAGTGACTATATTGGTACAGAACACGTTCTGATGGGGCTTGCTCACGAAGTTGGGAGTACCGCAGAAAAGATGCTTGCGGCGCATGAGGCACCGTATGCCGCCATCTTAAATGCCGTGCAGCGGATGATCGGCGGTATGCCGCTCTATCCATCGGAGCATCCGCATTACACGCCGCGCGTCAAGCGCGTACTGCAAGGCGCCTATGAAGAAGCACAGTTTCAAAACTCCGACACGATTGGAACGGAACATTTACTCATTGCCCTCCTTCGTGAGACCGAGGGTGCAGCAGCGGATATTTTAGCATCGCTTGGCATCGACGGCGATGCCTTCTTTGATGAGGTTTCGGGTGCGTATCCGGGGAATGGCGAAGGTGATGGCGCGGAAGATGGCGATATCAGCGGCAAAAGGCGCCAGCGTTCCCGTGGAAACCGTCCGAAAGGTACGGGTTATATCGCCAAGTTTAGCAGAGACCTTACAGAGCTTGCCAAGGCTGGCGGCATGGATCCCGTCATTGGGAGGGAGACGGAGATCGCGCGCGTTATCCAGATTCTCGCGCGCCGCACGAAGAACAATCCGATCCTCCTAGGCGAGCCGGGTGTCGGTAAGACCGCCATTGCGGAAGGGCTTGCCGAGCGCATTGCTGAAGGCAGCGTCCCCTATATGCTGCAAAATAAGCGTGTCGTAACACTCTCGCTCGCATCTCTCGTCGCCGGTGCCAAGTACCGCGGTGAGTTTGAAGAGCGTATGAAGAATGTTATCGAGGAGGTCACGCAGGCAAAGGACATTATTCTTTTCATCGATGAGATCCACACGCTGATTGGCGCGGGATCCGGCGAAGGCTCGCTCGACGCTGCCAATATCTTGAAGCCGGCACTTTCGCGCGGTGAAGTTCAGATCATCGGTGCGACGACGCTGGACGAATACAAGAAATATCTGGAAAAGGATGCTGCACTCTCCCGCCGTTTTCAGACCATTCTCGTTGAAGAGCCGAAGGAAGAGGAGGCAAAGCGCATTCTCGAAGGGCTTCGTGGGAAATATGAGGCGTTCCACAAGGCGAAGATTCTAGACAGCGCGCTGGATGCTGCGGTCAAACTTTCACATCGCTATATCACCGATCGCTTCCTGCCCGACAAATCCATCGATCTCATGGATGAAGCGGCTTCCAAGGTTCGCATGCGCCGCGTTGCACAGCCTGAGAAGATGAAGAAGGTGCAAGCAGAAATCAATGCCATCCGCGAGGCGAAGGATAAGGCGGTTGCCGCGCAGGATTTTGAGCGTGCGGCAGCACTTCGCAACGATGAGAAACAGGCGGAAGGCCGTTTGAAGGCTGCCAAGGAAGAATGGGAGAAGCGCGGCGAGAGCCGCATCATCGTCACCGAAGACGATATCGCGGACGTCGTCTCGCAGTGGACGGGAATTCCCGTTCGACAGATTGCGGCGAAGGAATCTCAGCGGCTTCTCCATATGGAAAAACTGCTGGGAAAAGCGCGTCATTGGGCAGGATGCCGGCGTCAAAGCTGTCGCAAAGGCCGTCCGCCGCGCGCGTGCAGGGACTGAAGGATCCGAAGCGTCCGATCGGTTCTTTCCTCTTTCTCGGGCCTACAGGCGTCGGCAAGACCGAGCTGGCAAAAGACGCTTTCAAAAACGCTCTTCGGCACGGAGGATGCCATCATCCGTTTCGACATGAGTGAGTATCTGGAAAAGTATGCCGTCTCCCGTATGGTCGGCGCACCTCCGGGCTATGTCGGCTACGAAGAAGGCGGGCAGCTGACAGATGCTGTCCGAAAGAAGCCGTACTCCATCATCCTCCTCGACGAGATTGAAAAGGCACATCCCGATGTCTTTAACATCCTCCTGCAGGTGCTGGACGACGGTCGCTTGACCGACAGCAAGGGGCGCACGGTGGATTTCCGCAACACTGTCATCATCATGACGAGCAATGCAGGCTCGAATCTCCTCAAAAAGGAAAAGAGTGCAATGGGCTTTGCGACGAGTACAGCGGATGCCAAAAAGAAGCGCAGTCTGAAAAGGAAAAGGCGCGGGCGCGCGTTCTTGCCGCTGTCAAGAAGATCTTTAAGCCTGAATTCCTCAACCGCGTTGATGAACTCGTCGTCTTTGATCCATTGGATCGTGAATCCCTCGGCAAGATCGTCGATATTCTCTTGGGCGAACTCAAGGAACGCCTGGCAGAAAAGAGCATTCGTCTTGAAGTCACACCTGCGGCGAAGGATACGATCGTCACCAAGGGGACGGACTTCAGTTTGGTGCACGCCCGCTGAAGCGTGCTATTCAGAAGCAGATTGAAGATTCGGTTGCGGAGCGGCTGCTGGCAAAAGAATTCGTCACAGGTGATACGATTCAGGTTCGGAAGGCGGACGGCAGACTGATCTTTGTCAAAAAGGATGCGCCGAAGGAAAAGGTCAGAAAAAGTGACGAATGCGCGATAAGCTCGCATCCGGCAGTTTTTTTCCGAAAACGTGCTGAACTTTTTGCAAATTTTTCATGGGCGCTTGTCTGGCTTGGAAAAATGGTCGATCCGTTTGCTGAAGGGATTGTTTCGGCGGCTTTGAATATAGAAATAAAGGCAGCGGGAAGGAATCGTTGTGGCAAAGAAGAAGAAAACCATGTACGTATGCCAAGCATGCGGTTACGATACGGTGAAGTGGATCGGAAAATGTCCGGGCTGCGGTGCGTGGAATACAATGGTCGAAGAAGTCGTGACGCCGGAAGTAAAGGGCGGTATTGCTCTTGGACTGAGCAGCGGTGAGAAACCGAAGCCGATCGGCGAGGTGACAGTAAGGGATTTGCCGCGCTTTTCGACGATGTCCGGCGAACTCGACCGCGTCCTTGGCGGCGGCGTCGTTCCGGGTTCGATGGTGCTTATCGTCGGCGATCCGGGCGTCGGCAAGTCAAGTCTGACACTTCGCGTCTCGGCAGATGTCGCAAGGGGTGGCAGGTGCAGTCTTTATGTGACGGGGGAGGAGAGCACGCGCCAGATTCGCATGCGTGCCGACCGTTTGCATGCGATCGCCGACACGCTCTATGTCGTCAGTGAGACCAACCTCGAAAAGATTGAAACGCACATTGAAAACGTCAAGCCCGACCTCCTCATCATCGATTCGATTCAGACCCTCCTTCGACCGGATATCCAGAGCGCGCCGGGCAGTGTCTCCCAGGTGCGGGAATGTTCCGTTGAACTTCTTCGCATAGCAAAGACGAATGGCATCGCCGCTTTTGTCATCGGTCATGTCACGAAGGACGGCACGCTTGCAGGTCCGCGTGTGCTCGAGCATATCGTCGATACTGTGCTCTATTTCGAGGGCGAGCGAAATGCCGAATACCGCCTTCTTCGTGCGGTGAAAAATCGCTTCGGCAGCACGAATGAAATCGGGCTTTTCGAGATGCGCGACAGCGGGCTGGTCGATGTTCCCGATGCGTCGAAACTCTTTCTTTCGGATCGTGCGCAAGATTCGGGCGCCGTCATCATCCCGACTGTCGAGGGCACGCGGCCGCTCCTCGTCGAACTGCAGGCTCTTGTCGCCCAGACGCCTTACACACCCCCAAGGCGCACGGCGGACAGCGTCGATATCAAGCGCATACAGCTTCTGCTCGCCGTGCTCGAAAAGCGCGTTCATCTCGCAAGTATCGGTGCCTGTGACGTCTACATTAAGGTTGCAGGCAGCATCCGCATCGATGAGCCTGCCGCCGATCTCGGCATCTGCGTCGCCATGGCATCGAGTTTTGCTGGCCGTCTCATTCGCCCCAAGACGATCATCTTTGGAGAAGTAGGTCTGTCGGGAGAAGTCCGTGCTGTCGGTCAGGCAGAGGCAAGGCTCTTGGAAGCAAGGCGCCTTGGCTTCACGGATGCCGTTCTTCCGCTGAAGAATGCGCGGCAGATCAAGGATGACAGGAGCGGCATGCAGCTGCACGGTGCCGAAACCATCGGTGAAGCGCTGCGTCTCGCCATGCCGAAAGCATAGAAAAACAAGGATCCCGTGCTTTTTCTTCCGTATGGCTAGAAATTTTGATGCGCTGTGCTATAATATAAATGATGAGAAGGGGTTTTAGGGCATTTGTCGGAATGAATAACTGCCTTGAAATATATCTCTTTAAAATACGAGCGATATGGGGAATACCCGTTTTGCCGTAAAGATGAGCTCGCCTTTGGCGGCTCGTTGGTTTTTAGATAGGTGGGATTTTTTTGTATGTTGAAGAAAACGAAGATCATTTGTACGCAGGGACCGTCCACAGACAAGCCCGGAGTTGTCGAAGCGTTGATCGAAAATGGCATGAACCTGGCGCGCTTCAATTTTTTTCTCATGGCGATCATGAGGAGCACCGCGGCCGCATTAAACGCGTTCGTGAGGCAGCCAAGAAACTGGGAAAGATTGTCTCTCTCGTCCTTGATACCAAGGGACCGGAGATGCGCCTTGGCGAGTTTGCCAACGGCAAAGTTCAGCTGGAAAAGGGCAAGAAATTTACGCTGACATATGACGATACCCCGGGCGATGAGACGCATGTTTCGGTCAATCACAAAGGGCTTTATACGGAAGTCAAGCCGGGCGACATACTCCTTCTTTCCGACGGCCTTGTCGCATTGAAGGTCGATGCAATCGAGGGAAAGGACATTGTCACGACCATCCAGAACTCTGGAAAGATGTCAACGAAAAAGCGCGTCGCTGCACCGGGAATTTCGCTCGGTCTTCCCCCGATTTCAGAGCAGGATGCACGTGACATCGTCTTTGGCTGCGAGCAGGAAATGGACTTCATCGCGGCTTCCTTCATCCAGCGTCCGGAAGATGTCCTTGCCATCCGCAAGCTGATTCAGGAACACAACGGTCACATGGAAATCCTGCCGAAGATTGAAAACCTCGAAGGCGTGAAAAACTTCGATGCCATTCTAGAGGTTTCGGACGGCATTATGGTCGCACGCGGCGATCTCGGCGTCGAAGTCCCGGCGGAGGACGTTCCCGTTATTCAGAAGGAGATTATCCGCAAGTGCAATGCAGCAGGCAAGCCGGTTATCGTTGCGACACAGATGCTCGAGACGATGACGAATAACCCGCGCCCGACCCGCGCAGAGGTCTCCGATGTCGGCAATGCGATCTTTGACGGCACAGATGCCATCATGCTTTCCGGCGAGACGGCAAGCGGTGATTATCCGGTGGAAGCCGTTGCAACGATGAACCGCATCGCGCTTCGCATTGAAAAGAGTCTTGAGTACAAGGAACTCTTTGTTGAGCGTGGTCTGAAGCATCTTAAGAGCCGCACGCGTGCCGTCGCACACGCAACAGTGCAGATGGCTTACGAACTCGATGCACCGACGATCATCACGCCGACGGAATCTGGCTACACGACACGCGTCGTCTCGCAGTACCGCCCAAAGGCTGCGATCATCGCCTATACACCGAATGAGGTAGCACTGCATCACGCGAACCTTCGCTGGGGCGTCTATCCGATTCTAGGTACGCAGTGGAACAACGAAGCGGCCATGATTAAATCGGCTACAGATGCTGCGCTCAAGGAAGGCTATGTCAGCGCAGATGAATGCACGATTATCACAAGTGGTATCAAGACCGGTGATGGCAATACAAACGCCATCCGCGTGTACACGATTTAACATGCTATAATAATGAAAGCCCCCGAAAGTCTTTAGTAAGGACTTTCGGGGGCTTTTGTATGGAAAGTTAAAGGAGTCAACCGACTACCCAGGTTACGAAGTAAATGACGAGCGGGATCGTTACGCAGGCAATGCCAATGAAGTCAATGAAGACACCCGTGTGAATCATTTTCGTGATTGGAATATAGCCTGACGCATAGACGATCGCGTTCGGTGGGGTGGAAACTGGGAGCATGAAGCCGAGCGATGCGGAGAGCGCTACGGCGATGGAGACGGGAATCGGGCTGATGCCCATGGAAACCGCTGCGGTGATGGCGAGCGGACCAATCATGTTTGTTGCTGCCGTGTGGCTCGTGAGTTCCGAGAGGAGCAGAGCCAGGACGGAGAAGATGGCAACGAGGACGACGATGGAAGGCTCACCGCCGATGAGGTTTGCGATGGAATCGCCGACCCACTTGGAAAGACCGGTCTTATACATCATGCCGCCCATCGCAAGACCGCCGCCGAAGAGGATCAGCGTGCCCCATTCAATGCCGTCCATGGCTTCCTTCCATGTCAGCGTGAATTTGCGCTCCTTAAAGTCGATGGGAATCAGGAAGAGCAGGAGGGCGCCGCTCATCGCTGCAATGGCTTCCGGGAAAAGGCGGTTATACATCTTCAAGATGTCGGCATCACTGCCGTAGGCAATGGAGAGAAAACCAGGAACTACCCAGAGAATAACGGCGATGAGGAAAGCGATCAGTGTGTTAATCTGTGCGCGGTTCCACTTGCCGAGCTCTGCGATGCGTGCCTTGATGAAAGTATCCGCACCTTCGATGCGGTCGACGTCTGCCGGGAAACATATGCGAGAGGATGAGGTAGGCGATGATGAAAGTAGGCGACCATCGCGATGAAGCCCCATGTCATCCACTCGAAGAAGGAGATGTGAATGTTCGTGATGGTATCGAGAAAGCCGAGCATGATGAGGTTCGGCGGGGTGCCGATCGGGGTGAGGACGCCGCCGATCGAGCAGGAGTAAGCCGTCATGAGCATGAGTCCTGTGGCGTATTTGTATTCGTGCAGATCGATCTCACGGCCGGAGTTTGCGAACATATCCTTGATGGATGTCAATAGACCTAGACAGATCGGGAACATCATCGCTGCCGTTGCCGTATTGCTGACCCAACCGGAGCAGAGAGCTGCTGCAAGACCGACCGCAAGGAAGATGCGCTTCGGGTTCGATCCGACCCAAGAACGCGAGAGCAGCCAATAGGCGAATCGCTTGTCAAGCCCATGCACCATCATCGCCTTTGCGAGGATGAAACCGCCCATGAAGAGAAAGATCATCGGGTTTGCAAAGGCGCTGAATGCATCCTTGGCGGCGACAACACCTGTCATGACAGCAAGTGTCGGACCGATGAGAGATGTGACCGGGATGGGAACCGGTTCCGTAATCCACCAGATGGCGACAAGCGTCATGATAGCGAGAAGCTTGTGCCCTTCGGGGGTTAGACCCGTAATTGATGTCAGTAGAACAATGATGGCAAGGAGGGGCCGCCGAAGAGACCGATGGTGCGGCGCTTGTGGTCAAAAAGCCTGTTCAGCACGCTTGACGGCAAGGGCTTCTTTGCTCATTTTGTCCATAGAATCATCTCCCTTGAATAAAAAGTAAGAAAGGTAAGAATCTTGGAACGGTAAAAATTTCACGTGCATAATATGTAGAAATTTCAAATCCGTTTCGTTGAATTCATAATAGACGAAAAAAAGAAAAAAATCAATAGCCTGCCCCTATTTTTTTATTATATCTTTTGGTTATCAATGATAGTGTCATATGCGGTGGATTTTTTGAAAAAATTAAGCTCTTGACAATAAATTTAATCAATGATAAGATAATTTCGCAATTGAATATGGATTGGATCAGGTGTCGAAAGACTTAATAGGAAAGCTGGTGCATAAGCCAGCGCGGTCCCGCCACTGTAACAGCGAGCGATCCTGCAGAGAGCCGATGGGCTCAGTCACTGAGAATGGAAAAGCATTCTTGGGAAGGCGCAGGAAAGCGATGAACTGGAGCCAGGAGAACTGCCTGATTGACGATCACCACTTGACCTGCGAGCGATGGGGATGGGGATTCTTAGCGGCTTTTCTGCCTACATTTTTTGCAGGCGACATTCATCTATGCTTATACACCCCTCTTGCATCCTTGCATACAAGAGGGGCTTTTCGTTTTTGCAAAAAGAAGGAGGAAAAGGTATGAGCCAAAAAGAGAACAACCGCGATGGCGAGCTCGACCTTCAGGCGATTCTGAAAAAGGCAGAAGCGCAGACGGATTTTCCTGACGTTCCGCTCGATGAATTTCCTGTTCCCACCTATGAGGAGTGGAAAGAGGCCTGCGTGAAACTTCTGAAGGGCGCCCTTTGAGAAGAAAAATGTTCACAAAGACATACGAGGGCATTACGTTCGACCCGATGTACTTCCGCAAGGATACAGAAGATATTCTTCCGCGCACGTCTTATCCAGGCCTGGATGACTTTATGCGCGGTGCCCAGCCAACAGGGTACATCAAGGCTCCGTGGGGCATTGCACAGACCTGCGACGAGACGCTGCCGGAGGAGACAAACGAGCTTTTAAAGCATGAAAATGACAAGGGATCGACGATTTATAACATCAAGATCGACGATGCCACGCGTACGGGTCAGGACGTCCGCAAGGCAGAGACGCCAGGAGCTGACGGTGTCAGTCTGACGACGCTTGCCGATGTAGATGCGCTTTTAGACGGGCTGAAACTCGATGCTTTCCCGCTTTATCTCTACGCGGGGCGTACAGCATTGCCCATGCTTGCAATGACAGCAGCAGCGCTTGCTTCTGCAGGAAAAAAGACAGATAGGCTGAAAGGAGCCATTGGTGCCGACCCTCTCGGTGAGATGGTGCTGCGGGGAAAAAGCGGCAAGAGCCTTTCCGCGCTTTATGACGATATGGCATCGTGTGCAAAGTGGGCACTGAAGCACGCGCCGCAGCTTCGCACGGTCATGGTGAAAAGCGACGTCTACTCAAACGGCGGTGCAAATGATGTGCAGGAAACAGCGTATACTCTCGCTACAGCAACTGCGTATCTGCGCGCACTTCTAGCGCGCGGTCTTACCATCGACGAAGCGGCGGGGCAGATTCTCTTTACGTTCTCCATGGGCGCGAACTTCTTCCTGCAAATTGCCAAACTGCGCGCGGTTCGCCCCTATCTGGGCACAGATTGTCAAGGCATTCGGCGGAAGCTCCACCGCGCAGACGATGCACATCCATGCACGCCCAGCACTTTTCTTCAAGACGGTCTATGATCCGTATGTCAACATGCTCCGCAATACATCGGAGATTTTCTCGGGTGTTGTCGGCGGTGTGGACTCCTTTGAGAACGCACCCTTCGACGAGCCTATCCGCAAGGGCGATGAGTTCAGCCGCCGCATTGCACGCAACGTGCAGATCATCCTACAGGAAGAATTCGGACTTTTGCAGCCTATTGATCCGGCGGGCGGCTCCTGGGCGGTCGAGACCCTGACAAAGCAGATGAAAGAAAAGATCTGGGCGGCATTCCAAGCGGTCGAAGCCGAGGGCGGTATAGTCAAGTCCTTGCAAAATGGTACGCCGCAAAAAGAAATCGGTGCAGTTCTTGAGTCTCGCTTCAAAGCCGCAGAACTTCGCCGCGACCGCATCGTCGGCAACAATATGTATCCGAATATGACGGAGGCGCTCCTTGACCCGCGTACAGAGGACGTGGCGTCTATCAAGAAGGTGCGTACGGAAAGCGTCGAGGAGTATCTTTCCGATATTGACGATGTTTACAAGGATGAATGCCTCGCCGATATCAAAAAATCGACCGCAGGCGAAAGTGCAGTGACCGATGCCGCTATTTCTGCAGCCAAGGCTGGCGCAACGCTGCCAGAGCTGACAGAAGCAATCGCGAACGACGCGCAGGAGGAAGTCGCTGCCATTTCGCCGCATCGTTGGAGCGAGCGCTTTGAAGAGCTTCGCCGCCGCACGGAAGAATGGAAGGAAAAGACCGGCGAAAACGTTCGCATCTTCCTTGCCAATATGGGGCCTATTCCGCAGCATAAGGCACGCGCTGATTTTACGACGGGCTTCTTGCAGGTCGGCGCCTTCGAGGTGCTCGGAAATGAGGGCTTTAAGACAGTAGAGGAAGCTGCGGCTGCGGCCAAAGAATCGGGCGCGGACGTTGTCGTCATCTGTTCGACGGATGCGACCTATCCGGAGATTGTGCCCGCCCTTGCACCAATGCTTCACAAGGAGCTTCCAAAGGCGCGCGTTTACCTTGCGGGTGCTGCGCCGAAGGATCTTGCCGAGACATATAAAGAAGTCGGTATTGACGATTATATTAATGTCCGTGCAAATTGCTACGAAATTCTCCTTACGCTGCAGAAAAAGAAAGGAATGATTTCATAATGGCATATCAAAATCCCGACTTCTCAAAGATGGATTTAGCGGAAGCCCCAGCACATACGGATGCTGAGTGGCGCAAGCTTTTTGAGGAACAGGCGGGAAAGAACTTCGATGAGCTCACACGCCGCACGATGGAGCACATTCCCGTAAAGCCCTTTTACAATCACGAAGAATACGAGCACATGAACCACTTGGATTTTGCCAGTGGCATTCCGCCGTGCCTGCGCGGCCCTTACTCCACGATGTATGTATTCCGTCCGTGGACAGTTCGTCAGTACGCTGGGTTTTCCACTGCGGAGGAGTCCAATGCCTTCTACCGCCGCAACTTGGCTGCAGGGCAGAAGGGACTTTCCATTGCGTTTGATTTGCCGACGCACCGCGGCTATGATGCGGATAACCCACGTGTCTTGGGCGATGTCGGCAAGGCGGGTGTCTCTGTCTGCTCCATGCTGGATATGAACATCTCTGTTCTCGGGCATCCCGCTCGATCAGATGTCCGTCTCGATGACGATGAACGGCGCGGTTCTTCCGATTCTCGCCTTCTTCATTCAGTCTGGTGTTGAGCAGGGTGTCGACAAGTCCATCATGGCGGGCACGATCCAGAACGATATCTTGAAAGAGTTCATGGTTCGCAATACCTATATTTATCCGCCGGATATGTCCATGCGCATCATCGGCGATATCTTTGAATACACGACAAAGTACATGCCGAAGTTCAACAGCATCTCGATTTCCGGCTACCATATGCAGGAAGCGGGCGCAACGGCAGATATCGAGCTTGGCTATACGCTTGCCGACGGTCTTGAGTACATCCGTACGGGCATCAAGGCAGGGCTGAAGGTTGATGACTTTGCCAAGCGGCTATCGTTCTTCTGGGCAATCGGCAAGAATTACTTTATGGAAGTCGCAAAGATGCGCGCTGCACGCGTTCTCTGGGCGAAAATCGTCAAGTCGTTTGGTGCGGAGAACCCGAAGTCCATGGCACTCCGTACGCACAGTCAGACATCAGGCTGGTCGCTTACGGCGCAGGATCCGTTCAACAATATCTCGCGCACCTGCATGGAGGCGATGGGGGCGGCACTCGGGCATACGCAGAGCCTGCACACAAATGCACTTGACGAAGCCATCGCCCTGCCGACGGACTTTTCCGCACGCATCGCACGCAACACGCAGCTTTACATTCAGGACGAGACGCGCGTCTGCAAGATCATCGATCCATGGGGCGGTTCATATTATGTCGAGGCACTGACGAATGAAATCATCCGCCGGGCATGGGCGCATATCCAAGAGGTCGAGGCACTGGGCGGCATGGCAAAGGCCATCCCAACGGGGCTGCCGAAGATGCGCATCGAGGAAGCGGCGGCGCGCCGTCAGGCGCAGATTGATTCGGGCAACGAGACCATCGTCGGGCTGAACAAGTTCCGCCTGGATAAGGAAGATCCGCTCGAAATCCTCGCCATTGATAATACCGCTGTCCGCAACGCGCAAATCGAGCGTCTGGAAAAAACTTCGCCGCGAGCGCAACGAAGACGACGTCCGCCGCGCACTCGAAGCTATCACCAAGGCGCCGACAGCCGCGATAACGGAAATCTTCTCGAATGTGCTGTGGAAGCTCGCTCGCGTCCGCTCGCTCACTGGGTGAAATTTCCGATGCTGTCGAAAAAGGTTTCGGGACGTTACGAGGCGGTTATTCATACGATTTCCGGTGTCTACTCTTCTGAGTTCACCGATAAGACAGAGCTTGACAAGGCACGCCGTATGGCAGACGAATTTGAAGAGCTGACCGGCCGCCGCCCACGTATCTTTGTTGCCAAAATGGGGCAGGACGGACACGACCGCGGGCAGAAGGTCATTGCTTCTTCGTTTGCGGATATGGGCTGGGACGTCGATGTCGGGCCGCTTTTCCAAACGCCGGAAGAAACGGCACAGGATGCCGTCGATAACGACGTCCACATGGTCGGCTTCAGCTCCCTGGCTGCGGGACATAACACTCTCCTCCCGGAACTGGTTGATGCGCTTAAGAAGCTCGGCCGTGAGGACATCATGGTCTGTATCGGCGGTGTCATTCCTGTGCAGGACTATGACTTCCTCTATGAGCACGGCGCTGTTGCTATCTTTGCACCGGGCACGAACATCCCAGAAGCAGGTATTAAACTTCTCAAGCTTCTCACCTCTCGTGCGAGAGAAGAACTGAACGAAGCGTAATGCTTGTAAAAGCCGCGCCCTTCTTTTTAAGAAAGGTGCGGCGTTATATATCGTATCTTAAGAAATCTCCTATGGAAAGGAGGAAGAATATTGACTGAGAAACGATATACTGTTTCCAAACCCACTTGGGTGCCCAAAAAGGATGATCCGAAATTTGCCTGCGGCGTGATGAGCGGCATCGACGGTATCAAGGATACGACCGTCGGCAACATCAATCCGCATATAAAAGACGGAACGATGAAGATAAAAAGCCGCAGGATGCTCACAGAAGATGATTATGTCCGCGGCGTAACGGAAGGCAATCGCAGCATTTTGTCGCGTGCCATCACACTGATTGAGAGCAACAGCCCACGCCATTTTAAACTTGCTCAGCGCGTATTGCAGCGCTTGCTTCCCCAGACGGGAAAGGCACTTCGCATCGGCATCACGGGCGTTCCCGGCGCAGGCAAGAGCACGATGATCGAGGCACTGGGCAACATGCTCTGTGACGAGGGACATCGGGTTGCCATTTTGACCGTTGATCCGACGAGCTCTGTCACGCGAGGTTCCATCCTAGGCGACAAGACGCGCATGGGCACGCTTTCCCGGCGGCAGGAAGCTTATATCCGCCCTTCCCCTGCGGGGGAACGCTCGGCGGCGTTGCACGCAAGAGCCGTGAGACCATGCTCATGTGTGAAGCGGCGGGCTATGACATCATCCTTATCGAGACCGTTGGTGTCGGGCAGAGCGAGACGACCGTGCGCTCCATGGTGGATTTCTTCATGCTCGTCGTGCTGACGGGTGCAGGTGACGAGCTTCAGGGCATCAAAAAGGGCATTATGGAGCTTGCCGATGCCATTGTCGTCAATAAGGCCGATGGAGACAACCTCACGCGCGCCAAGGTCGCGCGCGGGCAGTTTGAGCGCATGATTGAATTCATCCGCCCGGCAACGCCAGGATGGCCGACGCATGCCTACATGGTTTCCTCTGTTAAGAAAACGGGACTGGACGAACTGTGGAAGGTCATCTGTGCTTTTCAGAAAATGACGCAGGACAGCGGTGTTTGGACAAAGCGGCGCGAGTCTCAGCTCCTCGATTGGATGCACGCCATGATCGATGAGCATTTGCATAATCTCTTTTTTGAAGATCCCGTCATTCGCGGGCGTATGCCTGGGGTAAAGCATGCGATCTTAAGCGGCGTCATCTCCCCCACACAGGCCGTCGGCGAGCTTGTCGGCATTTTCGATGTGCAGCGTGCTGCTGCAAGGCAGGAGAGTATTTTTACCAAGTAAAAAGGTAGCTCGCCCTTTGCCACGCCCCCGTGCAAAGGTGTGAGCTGCTTTTTATATATAAGGGTTAGGAAAGGAGCAGAGCATGTATACACGAAAAATCTATCTAACGGGCGGTGACCCGCGTGAACTTGACGAGGTCTTTCGCCATGTCCCGGGCGTTGTGGAAACTGCTGTCGGTGAAATCGAGACCGATGACAACGTGTGGCAGTCTTTGCGCGCTGCTGTCGAAGTCGTCTATAATCCCAAAAAAGTGGATATCTCCATGCTGCTGGATATTCTCTTTACCGTCGTTGACCCGCGCCTTTCCGATGGGCAGGGAGCCATGCGCGGTGAAAAATACCGCGCGGGCGCATGGTATGAGAGCAGCGAGGATGTGCCTCATATCGAACTGTATCGAAACTTCCTGCAAAACCGCGGCAAGCCTCCAGCTGCAACGGCCGCAGGACTTACCATCAACGACACCGAGACCGATGCGAAGAAGAAATATCCCTGCCATGCTAAGTTCGGCCGGGCAGAAAAGTTTGTCCGGGGAGCGGCAGAGCAGCAAGGCTATTATCAGAGTCATGACAAAGGTGAGGCATTCATCGATTTTGAAAAACTTGCCGCCTGCCTGACGTTTTAGAACAGTTTTTTAGCATAAAGACAAGTTTCATAAGAAACAAGAAGACAGATTAAAAAAGGAAAATAGGAGAGGATTCTTTTATGAAGAGAACGATAGGATTGGCTGTACTGACGGCGGCTTTTTCATGCAGCGCAGCGACGGGATTTGCTGCTGCCAGTCCGTTCAGCGATGTTCCTGCCGACCACTGGGCATACGACGCAGTTGCAGAGCTGGCCGACGAGGGTGTGATTGAGGGCTACGGTGATGGAACCTATCGCGGCGAAAAGACAATCACGCGCTATGAGATGGCGCAGATGGTCGCAAAGGCGATGACTAAAGAAGATGCGGTAAATGCAGTGCAGAAGGCGTTGATTGATAAGCTCGCAGCGGAGTTTTCAGATGAGATAAAGAATCTTGGCGTGCGGACAAGCGATCTTGAAAGAAATGCCGACAGGGTAAAATGGAATGGCGAACTGCGTATGACAGGGAGCAAGACATTCGTAAAAAACGGCACAGATCGCGAGCAAAAGCGCTCGGAGCTGCGCTTGAAATCGGCCGTAACACTCAATGACCATTGGCTTGTGCGCGCGCGTATCGACGGCAGAGGCGATCTGAAGGAAGACAAGTTTGGCACGATGAAACTAAAGCATGTCAATGCTGAGGGAAACTATGGAAATTGGAAGTTTGAACTCGGACGTCTGCCCGTTTGCACGGAACAGGGGGTTATCATGGATGACTTCCTGACCGGTGGACAGCTTACATATAACAGTACAAAATTTACGGGCATTCTCACCGGCGGCCGCATATCGGATGAAACGATCGCAAATGGTTATCTTAAAAAAACGGGCAATGCTCTTGCTGCGGAACTCACCTTTAAGCCGAGTAAAAACTTTCATTTGACAGGGGAATACTTCCGCGTTTCGGGCGGCGGTTTAGAGACCTATATGGGTGGTTCCCATAAGGCATATGGTGCAAAGAGTACGGGCGTTTTGGGCATTGGCGCAGGTTATACATTTGGTAAAAATGTCCAGTTGAACGCCTATTACGGGCAGAATGTCAGGGGCGATCAGGATGACCGTTTCGGGCGCAATATGAATTTTTGAGCTTGCCTACAAGGGCGCATCTAAGGGAAAGCCGGGTTCGTTCGGCATTTATGCCGCATATCGTCATTTAGGCAAGACGAGCATCGTTTCCCCAACCTTTAACGGCGCTGAGGCGGGATGGAAAGGCTGGGAAATCGGCGGACAATACACATTGGCTAAGAACGTCGTTGGCAGTGTCCTTTACTTTTAAAGGAAAGACGATTGACGACGATGCGCAGAATCTTCATAAGATCTTCTCTAGAGTCCAGTTCTTCTTCTAATGACGTACATAAAAAGACCGCTTGATTTACAGCAGCCCGGGCCTGGGTGCTGCCACCATCTCCGGCGATGGTGCGGTATGCCACGACGGCAAAGCCGGAGCCGTGCACCGTGGGGGTACCCTACATCCGATAAATCAAGCGGTCTTCTGTTTTTAGTTTAGCACAAACAGCAGGAAGCTGCAATGCGAAAATGGCTTTTATGCCCGTTCAGTTTTTTGGATTGCCCGTCAGGCGTGTTTATTCTTGATGTAATTGAGCTTTCCGCCCGCCTTCAGAAGCTCGATGTCGAGGGCAGAGAGTGCGTGATTGGCAGGAAAGCTCTTTCCGCTCGTCAGATTCTTTACCGTGAGCGGCGCGCCTACGGCGAGCTTGTCGAGGTCTGCAATCTGAAGGACGTCTTCTTCTGCGATATTGTCGTAATCCGCTGGATCTGCGAACATCAGCGGGAGGATGCCAAAGTTGATGAGGTTTGCCATGTGGATGCGGGCGAAGCTCTTTGCGATGACCGCCTTGATGCCGAGATACATCGGTGCAAGGGCAGCGTGTTCGCGGCTGGAGCCCTGCCCATAGTTTTCACCGGCGACGATGATACCGCCGCCCGCTTGTTCACAATGTGCCTTGAATCTCGCCTGCACGTCGCGGAAGACGAATTCGGAAATCTTCTCGATGTTGGAGCGGTAGGGAAGGACTTTGGCACCTGCCGGCATGATATGGTCCGTCGTAATATTGTCCTCGACCTTGATGACGACTTTCTTTTCAATCGTGCGCCCCATTGGGGTGTTTTCGGGAAGCGGGCGAATGTTCGGACCGCGGACAACTTCAACGTCTTCGGGATGTTCTTGCTCCGGCGGATAGATCATGGAGTCATCGACGAGGAAGTGCGCAGGCTCTGCGGGAATCTCGAAGTCGGCATTTTCGCGGATCTGCGATGACGCCCTTTATCGCACTGTAGGCAGCCGTCTCAGGAGAGACGAGGCAGACATGAGCGCTTAGCGTGCCGCTGCGTCCTTTGAAATTGCGGTTGAAGGTGCGCAGGCTCCAAGCATTTGTGATGGGAGACTGTCCCATGCCGATGCAGGGACCACAGGTGCATTCGAGGAGGCGCGCGCCTGCCGCGAGAATTTTCTTAAGACCGCCCGCGTCTGCGACCATCTCGAGTACCTGACGCGAGCCGGGAGAGAACGAGTGAGACGTTTTTCGGCAACGTGACGACCGTCTAACATGGAAGCGACGGTCATGATGTCGCGGTAAGAACTGTTGGTGCAGCTGCCGATGGCAACCTGGTCGATGCTCTGTCCCGCGACTTCGCGGACGGTCTTGACGACGTCCGGCATATGCGGCAGGGCGATCATCGGCTCGAGTGCAGAGAGGTCGATTTCGATGCGCTCGTCATATACGGCGCCTTCGTCAGCAGAAAGCGGGCGGAAGACGTCGCCGCGTCCTTCGCGTTCGAGGAAGCTCTTGGTCGTTTCATCGCTGGGGAAGACAGAGGTTGTCGCGCCGAGTTCCGCCCCCATGTTCGTGATGGTTGCGCGCTGCGGGATGGAGAGCGTCGCAACGCCCGGCCCTGTGTACTCGATGACCTTTCCGATGCCGCCTTTGACGGTGAGGATTTGGAGCACTTTTAAGATGATATCCTTTGAGCTGACGCCTTTTGTAAGAGCCCCCGTCAAGTGCACTTCCGTGATGCGCGGCATCTTCAGCATGAAGGGTTCGCCCGCCATGGCACAGGCGACATCGAGACCGCCCGCGCCGATGGCGAGCATACCCATGCCGCCGCCCGTCGGCGTGTGCGAGTCAGAGCCGAGCAGTGTTGCGCCCGGGCGCCCGAAGCGCTCGAGGTGGACTTGGTGGCAGATGCCATTGCCGGGGCGCGAGAAGTAGATGCCGTGTTTTTTCGCGACGGTTTGCAGATACTTGTGATCGTCTGCGTTTTCAAAGCCGCTCTGCAGTGTGTTGTGATCGACGTAGCTCACCGAGAGATCTGTTTTTACGTTCTTCACGCCCATGGCTTCCATCTGTAAGTAGGCCATCGTGCCGGTCGCGTCTTGTGTCAGTGTCTGGTCGATGCGAATGCCGATCGGTTCGCCGCGTTTCATATCACCGGTGATAAGGTGCTCTTTTATGATCTTTTTCCGTCAGTGTAAGCATGGAATCACTCTCCCAAGAATATCTATCCATAGATTGCAGCGAAGAAGTAAGGTGAAAATAACAGTGCTTTCATCGCTGCTTTTTATTAAAGTAGCATAGATACAGGGAAATGCAATATAAATATATAAATTTTTGTTATATGTAAAATAAAAATATTTACATAGTTAAAATCTGTGTTATAATACAGCTATGCTTTTCAAACAGACGGATAGAATAAAGTTTTCGTAAGGCATTCGAACGTGTGATAGGTTATGTGGAGGGTGAGAGGAACGTGGAAAACGATCTGAATCTTGCACAGTTCTACGGCAAAAGCCAGAACTACACGCAAATTCCCAGGAAATGGTACAAGAAATACGGCGTCAAGCGCGGTCTTCGAAATGAAGACAAGACGGGTGTTCTCATCGGGCTCACCCGCATTGCCGATGTTGTCGGCTACAAGATCGATGATGAAGGCAGAAAGTGCGACGCAGAGGGTGAGCTGTACTATCGTGGTATCAGTGTTGAGGATATGGTCTCACGCAGCAAAAATGTGAAGAATCTCTATGAGGAAGCGAGTTTTCTTCTGCTCTTCGGCTATCTTCCGACAGAGGCAGACCTCCATAAGTACAGCGCGCGTCTGAAAGATGGCTATGAGCTTCCCGGCGGATTCCTCGAAAATCATATTCTGCGCTACCCGGGAAAAATTTGATGAATCAGCTTCAGCTCGGCATCCTTGCGCTTTACAACTACGACAAGAACCCAGACGATACAGATGTCTACAAGACGCTCGTCAAGGGCATTGACATCATGGCCAAGATGCCGAGCCTTGTCTGCTATGCTTATAACGCAAAGCAGCACTACTATGGACGTGAAAGTCTGGTGCTTCACTATCCTAAGCGCGAGTATTCGACAGCAGAAAATATTCTCTCGATGCTCCGCTTGGACGGCAGTTTCACGGAGGAAGAAGCGCACCTTCTCGATGTCATGCTGCTTCTTCATGCCGATCACGGCGGCGGCACGAACTCAACCTTTGCGAACGTCGTCGTTTCGTCGACAGATACCGATCTTTACTCTTCGATTGCAAGCTCCATTGGCGCGCTGAAAGGACCGCGTCACGGCGGCGCGAATATCCGCACCGCAAATATGATGGACAAGGTCATCCGCGCTGTCGGTACTGATGCGAGCGATGACGATATCCGCAAGGTCATCGACCGTTTGATGGCAGGCGAGCTTGACAACCCGTCACGGCTCGTCTATGGCATTGGCCACGCTGTCTACACGCTGTCGGATCCGCGTGCGAAAGTCATCCGCAGTCTTGTGGCACATCTCGCCCCGAAGAAGGGGATGGAGCGAGAGTTCGATTTTTTCCAAAGATTCGAGCGCGTTGGAAGCGCCTATCTCAGCGAGAAAAAAGGGGTTGCCTTAAGTGCAAATGTCGATTTTTACAGCGGGCTGGCCTATCGGATGCTCGGCATTCCGCGCGACCTCTATACGCCGCTCTTCGTCCTCAGCCGTATGGTCGGCTGGCTCGCCCATAATATAGAGCACAAGCTCTATGACGATCGCATCGTCCGCCCAGCGGCAAAGTACGTCGGTGAGATGATGGCGTATATTCCATGGGAGGAAAGGAAGTAGGTTCTATGGCTAACAAAACAATCACGGTATTCAAGGGCGACGGCATCGGCCCGGAAATTACCGACGCGACCCTAAAAGTTTTAAAATCTGCCGGTGCACCGCTTTCCTATGAGTGCTTCGATGTTGGCGCGGCAGAGTTTGAACGGGCGGGAGCGCTGGTTCCGGAATCTGCGTACGCTTCCTTTGAAAAGACAAGAGTTCTTTTAAAATCTCCGATTACGACGCCGGTCGGCAAGGGATTTCGCTCAATCAATGTTACGCTCCGCACGAAGTACGACCTTTTTGCCAACATCCGTCCGGCAAAGAGCAATGCGGCGGTCAAGACGCCGTTTTCGCATGTCGACATCGTGACCTTCCGCGAGAATACAGAAGATCTCTACGTCGGCGTTGAGGAGGAAATCGACGAGAACACTTTCCATGCGACGAAGATCATCACGCGTGCCAAGAGTGAGCGCATCATCCGCGCTGCGTTTGCATACGCAAAGAAACATGGGCGCCGAAAGGTAACCTGCGTGCACAAGGCGAATATCTTAAAGCTCACAGATGGTCTGTTCCTCTCTATCTTCCGAGAGATCGCACGGGCATACCCAGAGATCGAGTCGAACGATAAAATTGTCGATGCGACCTGTATGAATCTGGTCATGCATCCGGAAGACTTTGACGTCATTGTGACGCCGAATCTCTACGGTGACATTCTTTCCGATCTTACGAGCGGGCTTATCGGCGGGCTGGGGCTCATGCCGTCTTCGAACATCGGCAAGGATTACGCCATGTTCGAGGCTGTCCATGGCAGTGCCCCTGATATCGCCGGAAAGCATATCGCCAACCCGACGGCGCTTCTATGGTCTGCCTGCATGATGCTCGAGTACCTTGGGGAAGATGCTGTGGCAAAGCGCATTCGCGCAGCAGTTGACAAGACGCTCCTCACGGCGAATCTCACGCCCGATCTTGGCGGTACGGCAAAGACGGAAGCGTATACGAAGGCAGTTATCGAAAACCTTTGAACACCGTATGAAATAAGGGCATGTTCTCTTGCTGAGCAGTGCCCTTATTTATTCATTTTATCGAAAGCAAAATTCTTTGCCGCCGGGGGCTTGACTATTCGCCGAATCGTAGTATCATATCTATAATTTAGCAATATATTGCGGTATCCGCTCTGTTTTTTTAATCGGGAAGGAAGGGTTATTTTTGGCTTATTATTTCAAGGAACCGTCGCATACATTTGGTGAGTATTTGCTTGTTCCCGGTTACTCTTCAGCGGAGTGCATTCCGTCGAATGTTTCACTTTGCACGCCGCTCGTGAAATTCAAGAAAGGCGAGACGCCGAAGCTCACGATGCACATCCCGATGACGTCCGCTATCATGCAGGCTGTTTCAAACGATACGATGGCGATTGCTCTCGCGAAGGAGGGCGGTATCTCCTTCATCTATGGCTCACAGACAGCAGAGGCAGAAGCGGAGATGATTCGGCGCGTCAAGACCTATAAGTCGGGATTTGTAAGCAGTGACTCGAACTTGAAGCCGACGACGACACTTGCTGAAGTGCTGGCGCTTGTGCAGCAGACGGGACATTCGACGATGGCGGTCACAGAGGACGGTACGCCGACAGGCAAGCTCCTCGGCATCGTGACGAGCCGCGATTACCGTATCTCGCGCATGGATGCCAATACGCAGGTGCATACCTTTATGACGCCGTTTGAAAAGCTCATCTATGCGGACGCGGATTCAACGACGCTCCCGATGGCAAATGACCTCATCTGGGAGCACAAGCTCAATATGCTGCCGCTGGTCGACAAAAAACAGCGTCTTCGCTACATGGTTTTCCGCAAGGATTACACGGACAATAAAGAAAACTCACTCGAGCTTATCGATGATAAAAAACGCTACATCGTCGGCGCAGGCATCAATACGCGCGACTATGCCGAGCGCGTGCCGCTCCTCCTCGAGGCAGGCGCGGATGTCCTCTGCATTGACTCGTCTGAAGGATATTCCGAGTGGCAGAAGCGGACGCTTCAGTACATTCACGAGCACTTCGGTTCCCGATGTTCGGGTCGGTGCGGGCAATGTCGTCGATGCTGAGGGATTTCGATTCCTTGCAGAAGCAGGTGCAGACTTCATCAAGGTCGGCATCGGCGGCGGTTCTATCTGCATCACGCGCGAGACAAAGGGCATTGGCCGCGGTCAGGCGACGGCACTCATTGACGTCTGTGCGGAGCGCGATCGCTATTATAAAGAAACGGGCGTCTATATTCCAGTTTGCTCCGACGGCGGCATTGTTCACGATTACCACATGACGTTGGCACTTGCCATGGGCGCGGACTTTTTGATGCTCGGCCGCTACTTTTCACGCTTTGATGAGAGCCCGACGGATAAGGTCAAGGTCAACGGCACTTATTTCAAGGAGTATTGGGGCGAGGGGTCGAACCGTGCGCGCAACTGGCAGCGCTATGATCTCGGCGGTGCGAGAAAGCTCTCCTTTGAGGAAGGCGTCGATTCCTATGTCCCGTATGCTGGACCGCTTAAGGACAATATGACGACGACGCTGGCGAAGATTCGCTCGACGATGTGCAACTGCGGCGCTCTGACGCTTCCCGAGCTTCGTGAAAAAGCACGCTTGACGCTCGTCTCGTCGACGAGTATCGTCGAGGGCGGCTCGCACGATGTCATTTTGAAGGATAAATTTGGCCGCGATTAAGCGTTTGTAAAAATTCCCTTCCTGCTTTTCAGCGGTGAAGGGAATTTTTTTAAAGATAGCGTACAGAGGGAAAGGAAGAAAATGAAGACATATAAGATTGCAGTGATTGCAGGCGACGGTATCGGGCCGGAAGTCATCGGCGAGGGCAAGAAAATCCTTTCGAAGACGGCAGAGCTTTCGGGCAGCTTTCGCGTGGAGTTTACGGATTTCCCGTGGGGCTGTGAATATTATCTGAAGACGGGCAGGATGATGGACGAAGACGGGCTTATGAAGCTAGAGCACTTTGACGCCATCTATCTCGGTGCCGTCGGCTATCCTGGCGTACCGGATCATGTATCGCTCGGCGACCTTCTCCTAAAGATTCGCTGCGGATTTGATGAATACATTAACCTTCGCCCCGTGAAGCTTCTCGCAGGCGCACCTTGTCCGCTGGCCGGCATAAAGCGCGAGGACATCGACATGATCGTCATTCGCGAAAACAGTGAGGGCGAGTATGCAAATGTCGGAGTGCGCCTGTATCCCGGTACACCGCAGGAAGTTGCGCTACAGACAGGCGTCTTTTTCGCGGAAGGGATGCGAGCGCGTCATCCGTTATGCCTATGAACTCGCACGCCGCGAAAAAGAGGTCTCTGACGTCGATTTCAAAGGGAAATGCACTCGGCTATTCGATGGTTTTCTGGGATGAAATCTTTGAAGAGATCGGAAGAGACTATCCCGATGTCGAGCAGAAAAAGCTTCTCGTCGATGCAGCGAGCATGTTCTTTGTGAAAGACCCGGGGCGCTTCGGCGTCGTCGTGACGAGTAATCTCTTCGGCGACATTCTGACCGATCTCGGAGCGGCTATCGCGGGCGGTATGGGGCTTGCCGCAGGGGCAAATCTGAATCCGGAAAAGAAACTTTCCCTCGATGTTCGAACCCATCCACGGCTCTGCGCCCGACATTGCAGGAAAAAGGACTTGCTAATCCCTTGGCATCTATCTGGTCAGTCAGTCAGATGCTCGATTTCTTCGGTGAAGAAACGTGGGGCAAGAGGGTTCTGTCTGCCATCGAAGCTCTCCTCGTGGAGAAGCAGACACTGACGCCGGACCTCGGCGGCACAGCGACGACCGAAGAAGTGGGCACGGCTGTCACAAAACTTTTGGAAAGCTAAAATAGGTAATACTCTCTTAAAAGCCATAAACTTTCAATCTCTTTTCACGCTATGCGGGTATAAATAACGGGAATACGTTATCATGGAAAGGCAGAGGTATACGATATGCGGGTATTGCTGGCAGAAGATGACAAGCGACTGGGAAAGTTGATCAAGTATATGCTGGAGCAGAATGAAATCCAGGTGGAGTGGGTCACGAATGGCAGCGACATTTATGAGTACGCAAATTATACGGACTATGATATCCTGATTCTCGATTGGATGATGCCGGGCGAATCTGGGGTCGATGCATGTGCGCGCCTTAGAAAAGACGGCTATGAAAAGGCCATTCTCATGCTGACGGCACGCGACTCTGTCGAAGACCGCGTGGCAGGGCTCGATGCCGGGGCAGATGATTATCTGGTCAAACCCTTCGAGTTTGCGGAGCTGCTCGCACGACTTCGTGCACTCGGACGCCGCAGCACACAGAAGATTCAGCAGGATATCGTCGAGGTCGGCGCTTTTCGCCCTGAACCGCACGGCAAAGGTTTTGAAGCACGGCGACCAAGTCATTCAGCTATCGCCGCGTGAGTTTCAGATCTTTGACCTTCTTGCACAAAACATCGGCATCGTCGTTCCGCGCGATATCATCCTCGACCGCATCTGGGGGTTGGAGTCTGATGTCAGTTCCAACAACATCGACTCCTACATGAAGATTCTCCGCAAGAAGCTCGACCTCGGCGAAGGCTCGACCGTCATCAAGACGGTACGCGGCGTCGGTTACAAGCTAGAGGCGGAAGGATAAGATGGCAGCAAATCTTTTTGGTACCAGCCGGCGGCAGCTTTCCATCATCTATTCGGGCGTTATGATTGCTTTTCTCGCCGTGCTTATCATCGGCGTACATGAAACGATGGAGTGGGCGATCACCTCGGAGCAGGCGCGCGAGCTCATCGACGCGGCAGAAAATGTTGAAAAATCGCAGTCCTATATCAATCAGCATTCCGGCGCTGTGACGGATGATCAGCTCCTCTACAAGAGTACGAACGATCGCCTTTTCTTCTATGTCTTCGATGACGAGGGAAGGCTTTTGAACTTTGCGCGTGCATCTTTCCGCATCGAACCCTTCATCCTCGATGAAATAAAGAACTGGCATCTTGATGATCAAGAAGTACAGGTCTTTACGAAGCTGAAACGAGAACGGTTCGAGTACGCGCATCATGATGACGTCCGAATCCATCAAGACGCTTTCCGGCGACCCTAAGCAGCGGGTCTATGTAGGAAAGGATGTCACGACAATCTACAGCGGTCTTGAGAAAGCGACGTATGCGCTTGCGTTTCTCGGCTTGTTTGCGCTTGTCATCGCAACGGTCGTCGGTCATATGCTCTCAGGGCGCGCCATGCGGCCAATAAAAGCAGCGTATGAAAAAAACAGCGTCAGTTTGCAGCGGATGCCTCGCATGAACTGCGGACGCCGCTCGCTGTCGTTATGGCAAGTGCCGAACTCCTTCAAAACGACAAATCCATCGAGTCCCCCTTTCTTAAACAGGTTATCGAGGATGTTCACGATGAGGTCAAAAAGATGACGAAGCTCGTCGGTGATTTGCTGACCGTTGCGAGAAGCGACAACCGTGCCTTGAAACTGAATGTATCGAGCTTCGACTTAGCCGGCATCATTGAGCAGACTGCACGCATCATTCAACCGCTTGCCGAAAAGAAGCAGATTGAAGTCAGCTGCGCAGAGATGAAGATGACGAAAATTCAGGCTGATGAGCAAAAGATTCGCCAACTCGTCCTCATCTTTGTCGACAATGCTGTAAAGTACACGCCGGAGGGCGGAAAAGTCACCGTTTCTCTTGCTCCTGCGGAGCGCGGCAAGGTGTGTTTTGTCGTCAGTGATACAGGTATCGGTATCTCTAAGGGAGACCAAGCACTTATCTTTGACCGGTTCTTCCGTGTCGACAAAGCCCGCTCACGTGAGATGGGCGGTAATGGTCTGGGGCTTGCCATTGCCCGCGAAATCATCAACTTGCATAAAGGACAAATCCGCATTGAAAGCGAACTCGGGAAGGGAACGACCTTCTTTGTAACCTTGCGCAGCAGGGTAAAATAGCAGTCTTAGACTTTGAAAAAGCACAGTATTTTTTTCTATCATATGATAAAAAAACACCTTCTTTGCTTATGAAGAAGGTGTTTTTGATTCCGATGCCTTATTTATTCTCTGTTGCCGATTTTCTCATGTTTCATCACTCTTTTTTTCATATAGCCAAGCGCCGACGATGAGGATAACGGCGAGTACGATGACGACGATGAGACGGGTTTGGTCGGGGTGGTGGGTGATGGTATCGTGACCGATGATGGCTTCTATGCCGGTGGAAGGGAATTTCCCGACGAAGGAAGCCAGGACGTAGTCGCGCAGTGAAATGGCAGAGAGCGCACCGATGGCGTTTAAAATAGCGGATGGAAAGTAGGGTACCATGCGGGCGATCATCATGACGACGAAACCGCGCTTGCCGGTGTAGCGGTCGATATTCGAAAGTACCTTGGATTCTGCAATGATTTTTGCGGCGGTGTCGCGGAAGAAGAAACGCAGAAAAAGAAAGGTAATCGTGACGCCGACAGTCTCGGCAATGCAGGACAGGAGTATGCCTGGAAGAATGCCGAAAATCAGCACGTTTGCCGTTGAAAAAATGATCGCGGGCGGAAAGCCGATGGCATTGACAAAAACGGTGAGGAAGAAGCTAAAGACGATGGCTCCGAGACCGAAGCTGTCGATGTAGCTTGCTGTTTCGAGAATGTCGCCGTGCGACAGCAGCATGACGAGATGCGGAAAGAAGTTGGGATTTACAAGATGAATGATAATGAAAAAGGAGACACGTAGCAGCAAGTGCTGCGAGTTTTATGATTTTCATCTAAGTGTGGGCGGTCTTTCAGCCTCTAAAGTCTGAGGGAAATACCTGCCTCGCCTCACTTTCTGTGCTGTAATAAAATAATAAACGGAAGTCGTTGGCAAAAGCTTAAACGCCATTATAACATCAAGATGTAGGTATTCAATGAAAGTCACATGGAAAATATTGTGAAATAAGAGATGGAGATTTTTAATATTTTGTGCTAAAATAACGAAGATGATAGGATAGAGACAGAAAAGTTTGTAGGAAATTTACAGGTTTATCTGCTAAAAATACTGGAGAAGAGGAGCGGATGATGAAGAGAGATTTGGCTGCGGCGATTCCCATGGTTCTTGCTGCCGCCTATAGCTTTCTGCTCGTTCCTTCTGTTTTAAGCGAGGCAGGTGCGCCGTTTTTGGGCGTTTACTTTGTTTCGGTGATCACTGCGCTCGTCGGTGCGCTGCTGATGGGAGCTTTGCGCATTCCCATGCTTCTCGCGCCCAGTCTTGTCGTGACGGTTTTTCTCGTTGAAATACCGATTCTTTCGCATGGTATGAGCTGGCAGATTTCGCTTCTTGTCACGTTCGCTGCCACTCTTGTCGCTTTCTTGCTTTCGTTTTTGCAGCGAATGGAAGCGGTCTTAGAAAAGCTGCCGTGCTCTCTTTCGGCGGGGCTTGGCACGGGGATTGCTCTCATGCTGATTGCATATGGTGGTATCACGGGCGACTCATCGTGCGGGATCCTGTTTCTGTCATTACGCTTGGAGATTTTAAGACGCCGCTGACCATGCTCAGTTTTGTCGGCATCCTCATCTTCTTTGCACTTCGCGCGGCAGGTGTGCGTGCGGCGATTCTCATCAGCATGGGGTCAGTAGCTCTCATCTCTTTTTGCGAAGGCTTCTGGGTGATTCCGCCGGATCCGTTTCTTCTTCCGGAAGGACTGGATCGAACGGCGCTTCAGTTTACGCTGACGGAAGGATGGGATGCTCTTCCTGTAGGCGACTATGTCAATCTCTTCGTTTTTCTGCTGCTCTACCTCATCCTTTGGACGCGGGGGAGCTTTGCGGCGTTTTTCCCCACAGGAGAAGGTGAGAAAGAAAAGGGGGATATAGCGAGAAAGAGCGCGAAAAAAGGCAGTGCGGCGTATCTACCTGCTCGGCGCACTTGCTGCCGTTTTGGGCGCGCCGCCGCTTGTGGCGGCACCTGAGACGGCAGCGGGGCGTGAGAAGGGTGCGGAACTCTCGCAGCGCGGCGGTTTCTTGCTCGCGGCACTGCTCGTTCCCTTTCTCTTCATTGAGCCTGTGCTCTATGAGATAACGACATTTCCTGCCTGCCTCGTTCCGGGGCTTGTGGGCGGCGGCGTCATGCTCTTAGAGCGGGTGGAAAATCCCTTTCGGATGGCAGCGGATTTTCCTGAGCGCGCTTCAGTTGGTATTCTCATCTTTCTCCTTCCTGTCACGCGCGATATTGCACTTTCGCTTGGCGCAGGGCTTATGACATTTGTCTTTTTGAAGTGCATGGCAGGCAAGCGTGCGGAGATAGGGATGCCGCTCATTGTTCTATTTCTTCTTCTCCTCGCATATTTCTTTTACGGTTATTGGTCTATCCTGGTTTGATAATGATTATTTTAAAGGAGTGTTTGTATTCGTGTCGGAGTATTGGAATTTGAAGAAAGCAGCTAAGGTTTTTACGACATCGGTTCTCTTTGGTGCCCTCGTTTCTATGGTTCCTCATGCAGGTCATGCACAGCAGCTGCATGAAGCGGATGTGCAGGAGAAAGCCGCCGTAACATCGAATATCCGCGTGGATTCGCTTGACCATACCGAACATGTTAAAGGCAGCACCTTTAAAAAAGACAACGCACACACGAAGGAAAGTACGCACGAAGGCGGCAGTTTCAAATCGCGCATCGATGCCATCCTTCATCCACAGTCGCAGCCGAAGGTCGAGAATGCCTTGCCCGCAGCCCCCGCACCTTTGGCACCGGTTGTCGCACGTACGGTTTCAGCAAACGACGACCAGATTCTCGGCACGGCTCTTGCAAGCCCTGAACAATGTGTCCGTTATCTCCTGAGTATGAACCCGAATCCGAGCATTTCGGTTTCACCGGAAAAGCTCGTCTCCTATTATTATGAAGAAGGCGCACGTGAAGGCGTTCGTCCAGATGTCGCTTTCGTTCAGGCATTGAAAGAAACCGGTTTCTTCCGCTATGGCGGTACAGTGACGCCGGATCAGAATAATTATTGTGGGCTGGGTACGACAAGTGCCGTTGTGAAGGGTGCTTATTTCTCGTCCTCACAGCTTGGCGTCCGTGCACATATCCAGCATCTCCTCGCCTACGCGACGACGCGCCAGCCGCTGGCCGATATTGTCGATCCGCGTTATACGCTCGTCCGCGATGTCTACGGCACGCGTACGCTCAACCGCTGGGAAGATCTCAATGGCCGTTGGGCAGTCCCCGGTAACTCATATGGGCAGAGCATCCTTTCGATGTATCGCGCAATGCTCCGTGAATAAGTAAAGTGCAGCTTGGAATATTTTGCGCTTGAAATACTGCGGAGAGACCGAAGAATCATCGACCAAAGGAGTCTTTTATGATCACAACGAATAACGTAAGCCTTCAGTTCGGAAAACGCGTTCTTTACAAGGATGTCAATCTGAAATTCACACCGGGAAACTGCTACGGCATCATCGGCGCGAATGGGGCGGGTAAGTCCACCTTTCTGAAGCTCCTTTCGGGCGAGATCGAGCCGACTAGCGGTGTCATTGAAATCACGCCGGGCGAGCGGCTGACTGTCTTGCAGCAGGATCATTATGCCTTTGATGGCTATGAAGTTCTTCGCACGGTCATCATGGGGCATAAGCGCCTTGTTGAAATCATGGATGAGAAAGACGCGCTTTATGCGAAGCCGGATTTCTCTGATGAAGACGGTATGAAGGCATCGGAGCTTGAAGCAGAGTTTGCAGAACTCAATGGATGGGATGCAGAATCTGAAGCGGCACGCCTGCTGAATGGCTTAGGTATTCCGGATGCACTTCACACACAGCAGATGTCTGAGCTTACGGCTAAGGAAAAGGTTCGCGTCCTTTTGGCACAGGCACTTTTCGGTAATCCAGACATCCTGCTTCTTGACGAGCCGACGAACCATCTCGATGTCGAATCCATCAACTGGCTCGAAGATTTCCTTGAAAACTTTTCAAATACAGTTATTGTCGTTTCTCATGATCGTCATTTCTTAAATCAGGTCTGCACCTATATCTGCGATGTTGACTTCGGTGAAATTAAACAGTACGCGGGGAACTACGATTTTTGGTACCAGTCGAGCCAGCTCGCACTTCAGATGGCGAAGGACGCAAACAAGAAAAAAGAAGAAAAGATCAAGGAGCTTCAGACTTTTTATCCGGCGCTTTTCTGCCAATGCGGCGAAGTCAAAGCAGGGCGACCAGCCGCAAGAAGCTTCTTGAGAAGATCACACTCGACGACATCAAGCCGTCGTCACGCCGCTATCCTTACATTGCGTTCACGCCTGACCGCGAGGCCGGCGATCAGCTTCTCTCCGTTGAGGGCATCAGCAAGACCGTTGATGGAGAGAGGGTACTCAACAATGTAAGCTTTACTTTAAAGCGCGGCGACAAGGTAGCTTTTGTCGGTCCGAACAGCCTGGGAAAGACCATGCTCTTCAAGATTCTTATGGGTGAGGAAGAAGCCGATGAAGGAACGTTCAAGTGGGGCGTTACGACGACGCAGTCCTATCTTCCAAGCGATAACTCGGCCTACTTTGACGGTGTTGATTTGAACATCGTCGATTGGCTTCGCCAGTATTCGAAGGACCCCGATGAGACCTTTGTCCGTGGCTTTCTTGGGCGCATGCTCTTCTCCGGTGAGGAAAGTCAGAAGAAGGCAAGCGTCCTTTCCGGCGGTGAGCGCGTCCGCTGCATGCTCAGCCGCATGATGCTTTCTGGCGCGAATGTTCTGCTGCTGGATGAGCCGACCAACCACCTTGATCTCGAATCTATCACAGCACTCAACAACGGGCTGATTTCCTTCAGTGGCACGCTTCTCTTCGTCTCGCACGACCACGAGTTTGTTCAAACAATAGCCAACCGCATCATCGACCTCACACCGGACGGCATCATCGACCGCATGTCGACGTATGACGACTTCCTTTCCAATGAGACAGTCAAGCAGCAGCTGGCAGAAAAGTACAAAAAATAAGGTGGCACTATGCTGCTCTATATCAGATTTTTCGCATTTTCTATTGACGATATCCCTTAACCTATGGTAAGCTAGAAAACAGATGCTAACTGCATTTATGCTTAGCGGATGTGGCGGAACTGGCAGACGCGCTGGATTTAGGATCCAGTGCCGCAAGGCGTATGGGTTCAAGTCCCTTCATCCGCACCAGAATCTATGAGCTGCTCAAAGGCTCTCTTCGATGTTGGCACTGCCAGGAAGAGGAACTTTGTAGCAGCTTTTGTTATATCTTTAGGAAAGAGGTGTTTCTCTTGCGGTGGGCAAAGGTCAGTATCAAGAGCAGGAAATCCGAAGCAGATGTCATCGCGACGTTGTTTGATGATATCGGTGCCGGCGGTGTAGAGATCGACGACCCGACACTGTCGCCGGCAGACTGGGCGATTGTGGATTGGGCAGTTCCACCGGAAGGCAAACAGGGTGTGGCGGAAGATGACCCTGTGGTCACAGTAACGTCGTATCTCGCTGATGATGCTGAGCTAGGAGGGCGCATTGAAAAGCTTAAGGACGAGCTGGTAAAATTCGCCAAACGCTCCGGTACAGCTTATAAAGCAGATAATGTCCTGACAGAAATCGTCGACGATAAGGATTGGGTGGATAATTGGAAGAAATATTTTCATACAGTGAAAATCGGGAAGAAAATTGTCATACAGCCTGCGTGGGAAGCATACACGAAGAAAGATAATGATATCGTCATAAAGCTCGACCCAGGGGCAGCGTTCGGTACGGGCACACACGCGACAACGGCGCTTTGCATTCAGGCGTTGGAGGATATTCTTCGCCCGGGTATGCGTGTCTTTGATGTCGGTACAGGTTCGGGCGTCCTTGCAGTGACTGCGGCAAAGCTCGGCGCAGGGGAAGTCGTTGCGATGGACTACGATGCTGTTGCAGTGCGTACGGTGAGGGAAAATGCCGAGCGCAACCAGGTGGAAAATATCGTGAAGACCAGAAAATCCAATCTGCTAACAAACTTTACGGGAAGAGCCGACCTTATTGTTGCAAACATCATTGCCGACCTGGATATCCGTCTCTTTGAGACGGCGGCAGACTATCTCGAAGACGGCGGCAAGGTTCTTGTATCAGGCATCATCACTGAACGCACAGCAGATGTGCGCATGGCAGCGAGAGAAAAAGGCTTTAAGCTCCTTCGGCTCTATGGGGCAAAGGGATGGGCGGCCACCCTCTTTACACGGGAAACATCTCTGATGCGCAGGCTCTTTTTAACGGAATACTCGCAGACGAAATCGAGATTGTGGGCGGCGATGCACATCACATCATGCATGTCATGCGTGGAAAAATGGGTGACAAGGTGACGGTTGTCGGAAAAAATCGTGAAGTCGCTTTTATGGAAATGGTACGCTTTTCTTCAGATGCTGTGGCACTTCACCTTTTGAAAAAGCTCGATGCAGATACAGAATCTCCGCTTTTTCTCACGCTATATCAATGCCTTTTGAAAGGAGAGAAGATGGATTTTGCCCTTCAAAAGGCGGTGGAGCTTGGCGTCAACCGCATTGTACCGGTGGTCAGCCAAAACGTTGTCGTAAAGTTTGATGAGAAAAAACGCAGGGCAAAGCGGGTGCGTTGGCAAAAAGGTTGCGGATGAGGCGGCTAAACAGTGCGGCAGAACGGAACTTGTCACCGTGGAAGACGTGATGAAATTGCGAGATCTACTTTTTGAAAAAAAGCATGCAAAAGATTTCGGTACGCTTCTCTTTTGCTATGAAAATGAAGAACAGCGCAGTGCAAAAAAAGCTCTGCGCGAGCTGGCGGATGAAAAAATCAGTATCCTCATCGGTTCCGAGGGTGGCTTTACACCAGAAGAAGCAGAGTGTGTGAAAGCATCGGGAGCAGAAACCATCAGTCTAGGGCGGCGCATCCTTCGTGCAGAAACGGCGGCAATGACAGCGCTCGCTATCGTACAATATGAAAAAGGCGATTTGGGGATAATACATCTGAGATGTTGGAATGCGAAGCAAATTTTAAAGGGCGAAACATGGAGGTAAGATTGAAGGTTGCTTTTATGACGCTTGGCTGCAAGGTCAATCAATTCGAGACTGAAACGATGGAAGGGCTTTTTAAGAAGAAAGGGCATGAAGTTGTTCCTTTTCGTGAGCAGGCGGATGCTTATGTCATCAATACCTGCTCTGTGACGAGTCTCGGCGACCGCAAAAGCCGCCAGATCATCCGCCGTGCACACAGGAAAAACCCGCATGCGATTCTCGCTGTCTGCGGCTGTTATGCGCAGGTCGCACCGAAAGAGATAGAAGCCATCGAGGGTGTCCGCGTTGTTCTCGGTACAAAGGATCGCGCGAAAATTGTCGAATACGTCGAAGAAGCAATGCAAAAAGAGAAAAAAGAAATTCACGTTGAAAATGTCATGCAGGGGGATTTTTTTGAAGATATTCCCATCTATGACAGTCCCACGCGTACACGTGCTTTCCTAAAGATTGAGGACGGCTGTGAGAATTTCTGCTCTTATTGTATCATTCCATATGCTCGCGGTCCGGTAAAGTCCCGCCTCCCCAAACACGTCAGGCGTGAGGCGGAAAAAAAGCTGGTTCATCTGGGCTTCAAGGAAATCGTTCTTACCGGCATTCATCTCGGTGCCTATGGCCGTGATTTAGCGGGGGATTTCACTCTTGCCGATGCCTGTCGCGCTGTTCTTTCTGTTTCTGGCTTAAAACGCCTTCGTCTGGGGGTCCTTGGAGTCCATTGAGCTGACACCGGATCTCTTTCAAATCTTCCGTGAAGATGATCGCTTTTGCAAGCATCTTCATCTGCCGCTGCAAGCCGGCTGTGATCATGTTCTTCGCGATATGAATCGTCACTATGATACGGCAGATTTCGCAAAGCTCATCCAAAAAGTTGAGCAGGAAGTTCCAGGTGTTGCAATTTCAACTGATATCATTGTCGGTTTTCCGGGAGAGTCCGAAGCGGACTTTGCCGCAGCGCTTGCCTTTGTCCGTACGATGAATTTTTCCCGCATGCACGTCTTTCCTTATTCAAAGCGGGAAGGTACACCCTGCCGCAAGGCGAAAAAGATCAAGTGCCGGACGCAGAAAAAAAGGATCGTGTACATCGGATGCAGGCACTTGCGGCAGAGAAGACAAAGACATATGAAAAGAGCTTTTTGGGAAAGACCATGTGTGTCCTCTTTGAGATGGAAAGAGATGGTATTACCGATGGTCTGACGGATAATTACATTCGTGTCTATACGGATGCAAAAGTCGCAACAAGCGAAATCTATGCGATGAAGCTTGAACGAGCATACAAAAGATGGCTTGTGGGGCGTACCAGTCAGTAGGTAAGCGGTATATTTTATTAACATTGTAAAATTTCGCTTTGAGAGTTTACATTCAGCATTTGTTCGCCAAGTGAATATAAGGGGAGAAGGGGCGGACAAATGCTGAATTTTGTAGTATCATATAAAGAAAAGAAAGGAGGAAGGTATGTCGGATTGTATTTTTTGCAAGATTGCGTCAAAGGAGATTCCTGCGAATCTTGTCTATGAAGACGAGGCGGTCGTAGCCTTCAAAGATCTAGAGCCGCAAGCACCGGCACATGTACTCGTCATCCCCAAAAAGCATGTGGAGAGTGTGTTGGCTTTAACAGAGGCGGATAAGATGCTTTCTGCGCACATTCTTGTCGACGTGATCCCAAAGCTTGCGAAGGAGCTGGGCATTGCAGAAAAAGGCTTTCGCCTAGTGGCAAATACGGGCGAGGAGGGCGGACAGACAGTGAAGCACCTGCATTTTCACATCCTCGGTGGACGCTCTATGCAGTGGCCGCCGGGCTGATTCCTTGCGTAAATTCCTTGGACATCGGGTGAAAAGTGTGCTGTTCCGTGTATAATTTCAGAAATTGTCAAACAAAAGAAGGAATTCGAAGGCTTTATGGCGAAATAATCTTATGAACAAGGGAAGAGAAGTGCAGAGGAATCCTTCATGTGCGATGATTCTTCCCACTTTTGTTGGAAGTATTAGTGCTTCCAGGCTGATTTATGCATAGGGAGGGTTTTACTATGGCAACGATAAAGAAAATCCTGGTTCCTGTCGACGGTTCCATCAACGGCTGCAAAGCGGTGGATGAGGCGATCTTTGTTGCAAGCAAGTGCAAAGCAGATCTTGATTTCGTCTATGTGGCGAGCAACATCAACAAGGATATTCCAAGCCATATCGTTTTTGACCGCATCTGGGAGAAGATTCCTGCGGATCAGAAAGCGACAAAGCATGTCGAAACGGGCAACATCGCTCAGGCCATTTTGAAAAACGGCAGAAGCAGAAAGTGCCGATATGATCGTCATGGGCGCCGTGGTCTTGGGCTTTTTAAGGGCGCACTGATCGGCGCGTCAGTCAGAAGGTCGTCGAAGAATCGAAAATTCCGGTCATGGTGGTTAAGTAATCGGATGGTCATCATTTATTAACGAGTATCGCGTCCTCTATGTGCTCTGCTTTTGGGTCATTGGGGGCGTTTCTTTATAGCAACAATGGGGGCAGGTGTTGCAGCAGCAATTTGAATCACGGGAATTTTTAACCGAAAAAGAGGTTACTTTGTATCATTTGCTGTGGAAATATGTTTTGAAATGTGATAAAATTATAATTAGTAGTGTTGGATTTCAAAGTCTCTTTGAAATCATTTTGTGTAATTATCGTGGGAGGACAAATAAATGAACCTTAATAATCGTCCCGAAGATGTCGCAGCGCTTTCTGAGAAACATCAGAAGTACTTCCATGCTATTCGCACGCGCATCCCTGACGCCCGTGTTATCACGGATCCGGTTCGCCGTTATGCCTATGGTGTTGACGGCAGTCTTTACAGCATCACCCCGCAGATCGTCGTTCGTGCACGCAATATCGACGAGGTTTCCTTCTTGGTTAAGGAAGCACACAAGGCACAGGTTCCTGTGACCTTCCGTGCAGCGGGTACAAGTCTTTGCGGTCAGGCGCTTACCGACTCTGTACTCATCATGGTGACAGAGGGTTGGCACGATTATTCCATCAAGGACAACGGCGATACGATCACGCTTGAGCCGGGCATCATCGGCGCGAATGCCAATGTCTATCTGAAGCCATACCAGCGCAAGATCGGTCCGGATCCAGCATCCATCAAGCATGCGATGATCGGCGGTATCTGCGCGAACAATGCATCGGGTATGTGCTGCGGCACATCCGACAACAGCTACAAGACGATCAAGGATGTCAAGCTTGTCTTTGCCGACGGTTCTATCCTCGACACAGCGGATGCATCGAGCGTTAAGACGTGGTCCAGCGAGCATCAGGATATCATCCATGAACTAGAAGCTATCCGCGATGAAATTGCGGCGGACAGCGAGCTGCATGACCTCATTGCACACAAGTTCAAAATTAAGAATACGACGGGTTACAGCTTGAATTCCTTTATTGACTTCAAGGATCCGATCGATATCTTAAAGCATGTCATCGTCGGTTCAGAGGGTACGCTGGCACAGATTTCGGAAGTCACCTACCGTACCGTCGTCGATGCAAAGTACAAGGCGTCGGCTCTCATCTATTTCCCGACGCTTGGCGAATCCTGTCGTGCGGTTCATGATCTTTCTCGTCCGCTGGTTGCTGCCGGTGAGCTTCTCGACCGTGCATCGCTCCGTTCCATGGAGGATGATCCTTCTGTTCCAGCTTTCATCAGAGATCTTCCGGACGGTGCAGCTGCCATTCTTGTCGAGACGCGTGCAGATGATCATGAAACTCTTCAGAAGCGCATCAAGGGAATTCGTGAAGTCGTCGAAAAGTACGAACTTCTTCGTCCGATTGAGTTTACGGAAGATCCGGCTGTCTACAATACGTACTGGGCTATCCGTTCGGGCATCTTCCCGGCGGTTGGCGGTGTTCGCGAGGTCGGTTCCACCGTCATCATCGAGGACGTTGCCTTCCAGCGTGACGACCTTGCCGACGGTGTCGAGGCACTTCGCAAGTGCATGGATGACGACGGCTATAAAGAAGGCATCATCTACGGTCACGTCCTTGACGGCAACGTTCACTTCGTCATCACGCAGAACTTTGGTGAAGGCGACGGCAAGGGGCAGTATCAGCGCTTTATCGAAGATGTCTGCAAGCTCGTTGCAGCGGACTTCAAGGGCTCTCTGAAAGCAGAGCACGGCACGGGGCGCAACATGGCACCGTTTGTCGAAATGGAATGGGGCAAGAAGGCCTATGCGCTTATGAAGCGTCTCAAGAAAGCATTCGACCCAGAAACGCTTCTGAATCCGGACGTCATCATCACAGAAAATGGTCTCCTCTTCATGGAGAACATCAAATCGATGTATCCGGTTCACGAAATCGTCGACCGCTGCATCGAGTGCGGGTACTGTCAGGTCATGTGCCCGAGCCTCAATTTCTCGTTCTCTCCGCGTCAGCGTACGGCCGTTCAGCGTGAGATATCGCGCCTTCGTGCGACGGGCGAAAACCCACAGCTTTTAAAGCGCTTTGAAGAAGAGTATGAGTTCCTTGGTGATGAGACCTGTGCTGTCGATGGTCTCTGCATGACGACTTGCCCGCTCTCCATCAATACGGGCAACTTTACCCGCCAGCTTCGCCACAGCCATGTGACACCTGGCAAGCTCAGCGGTGCAGAAAAGATCGGCAACAACTTCTCGACGGTTTCCAGTTTTATGCGTCTTGGTCTTACAGGAGCAAACGTCGCACACAGTGTGTTGGGATCTTCTGTCATGGGCTGGGTCACGAAGAAGGCACACGAAGTCTCCGGCGGTAAGATTCCTCTCTGGACGACTTGGATGCCAAAGAGCGGCCAGCTCCCGCGCAAGCCGCATAACACGGGTAGTCGTCCGAAGGTCGTCTACTTCCCGAGCTGCACGACTCGCATGATGGGACCGGCAAAGGGCGATTATGATGAGCGTCATTTGAGCTCTGTCATGCTCGATCTCTGTGAGCGCGCAGGTTATGATGTCGTCATCCCGAAGGATTTGGCAAAGTATTGCTGCGGCATGCCATTTGAGTCCGAAGGCGTTTTCGAAGTGGCGGACAAGCTGGCAAAAGACCTCGAGAAATGCCTGCTCGAAACGAGCAACAACGGCGAACTTCCGATTCTCTGTGATATGAGCCCCTGCACCTATCGTATGCAGCATACCATGGATGAACGCCTTAAGATCTATGACACGGTTGCCTTTATTCATAAGTTCATCATCGATAAGCTGGACATTCACAAGGTTGATCGCACGGTCATGGTTCATGTCACCTGCTCGGCGGTCAAGATGGGGCTTACAGAGCAGTTCCGTGAGATTGCGGAAAAGTGCGCAACGAAGGTTGTCATTCCTATCGACGTTCACTGCTGCGCTTTCTCCGGCGACAAGGGCTTTGCACTTCCGGAGCTCAATCGTACGGCGCTCGAGCATCTGAACGAAGCGATTCCGGCAGACTGTGACCATGGCTACTCGAACAGCCGTACCTGCGAAATCGGTCTTTCGGCAAAGAGCGGCTTCCCGTACCAGTCGATCGCTTACCTTGTCGATGAGTGCTCGAAGTAACTTTGTGCAGAAGTTTAAAAATAGGTATTGACATTTTTATCATAAGACACTATATTGATACCATAAATTGAGGCAATGAAGCCCTGCGAATTGACATTTGATTTGCAGGGCTTTTCTGTTTATACGCCTTTCGTGGTACGGATACATACGTCATCGTGAAAGGGACATGCTGGTAAATTTTATATTTCTATAGACAATGGCGTCCGTAGGCTTTTCCTTTTTGAAAGGAGGGAGAGTCTGCGGGCATTTTTGTTTTATGGAAGAAACTCATTGGATAGGAAAAGAGAGGTTGGATTTTTATGATTGATACGGGCGATACGGCCTGGGTGCTTATCAGTGCCGCTTTGGTCTTTCTTATGACACCGGGGCTTGGATTTTTCTATGGCGGTATGGTTCGCAGCAAGAATGTCTTGACGACAATCATGCAGAGTCTCTTTATTGTCGCTATGATTTCTGTCGAATGGATCATCTTGGGATATGCGATGACCTTTGGTACGGATATCCATGGATTTATTGGGAGTTTGGATAAAATAGGACTTGCGGGCGTCGGGCTTCAGGTGCTGAACGGCGGCACGATTCCGGAGCTGGCCTTCGTTGCATTTCAGTGCATGTTTGCTGTCATCACACCGGCGCTTATCACCGGCGCTTTTGCCGAGCGCATGCGCTTTGCGCGTTTGTTGTGTTCATTCTTCTATGGGCGATCTTCATCTACAATCCGATGGCGCATTGGGTTTGGGGCGGCGGCTTTCTCGCGCAGCTCGGAGCGCTTGACTTTGCCGGTGGTCTAGTCATTCATATTCTTTCGGGTGTCTCTGGTCTCACGCTATGTATTCTCCTTGGAGCACGCAAGGGCTACGGTACGGTTGCCATGATTCCACATAACCTTCCGATGACGGTGCTGGGCGCTGCGCTCCTCTGGTTCGGCTGGTTCGGCTTCAATGCTGGCAGTGCGCTCGGTGCAAACGGACTTGCGGCAAATGCCTTCGTTACGACGCAGGCGGCGGCAGCAGCAGCGGCGGTTACTTGGGTCGTTGCGGAGTGGATACATCATGGCAAGCCGACAGTGCTCGGCGGCGCTTCGGGCTGCGTGGCAGGTCTTGTCGCCATCACGCCGGCAGCAGGGTTCGTTACACCACTTGCCGCCATCATCATCGGTGCGGTCGGCGGCGTGATCTGCTATCTTGCAGTTGCCGTGCTGAAGGAAAGACTCGGCTACGACGACGCCCTTGATGCTTTCGGCGTGCATGGTATCGGCGGTACCTGGGGCGCAATTGCAACGGGGCTCTTTGCAACGATGGATGTCAATCCTGCAGGGGCGGACGGTCTCTTTTATGGCGACACGCATCTCCTCTTTGCACAGGTTGTTTCCATCCTCGTAGCATATGCTTTTGCCATCATCGGCTCTGTCATTCTCTACTGCCTTGTGAAGTCCGTTATGAAGGTTCGTGCGGATGAGACGGAAGAGATTGCAGGTCTAGATATTGTAGAGCATGGTGAACGCGGCTATGCGAGCAGCATGACAATCGGCAGTCCGCTTCTCAGCGCCATCGAAATTCGGATGAGATGCTCGCCAATACGGTCATGCGTTCAAATGGCAGTAAATAAAGGGGAATGCAAAATGTCACTGACAAAGATAGAGATCATTACGCGCTCGACAAAGCTCGAAGAGCTTAAAAATGCACTCAATAAGATCGGCGTCCTCGGTATGACGGTCAGTCAGGTCTTTGGCTGTGGTCTGCAAAAAGGGCATACGGAGGTTTACCGCGGCAAGGCGTACGATATCAACCTCGTACCGAAGATAAAGCTTGAGACGGTCGTCTGTGAAGTACCAGTAGAAAAAGTCATTGAGACTGCGCAGAGGGCAGTTCGTACAGGCAGTCCCGGCGACGGCAAGATCTTTGTTTACCCGCTCGCAGATGCCGTTCGCATTCGTACCGGTGACCGCGGGGATAAGGCGGTCATGGATACGGGAGAAGAGCAGAAGGTTTAAATTTTCCGTAATAGTTATGATAGAGCCGAAATACCGGGCAGGGCGTTGTGACGTTTTGTCGGTATTTCTTTATAGATGGCAGGGCTCTTCAAGAAGAATGTGCTGCCAGTCGTTTTTCTTGACAGAGGAAAGTTTTTTCAGTAAAATACAGCTGTTTAAAGGAAATCCAGAATTCATTCCTGCTGTCTGGTGTATGAAAAAGAAAGAAATTTCTTAGCGCAGGTTCTTGTGAGCGTGTATTCGCTTGTAAGACGACGAGGAGAAGGTTGTCGAATTTGTCCGCGGATGCCTTCCGGTAGATCCCGCCGAGAAAGGGAAGCGAAAGTCCATGTGCGAACGTGGAACAAATTTCCCGGGGATGCAGCAGGCCACATCAGGAGGTACATTATGTGTGGTATCGTTGGTTATGTTGGCAATAAGGAAGCAGCAGAATTTCTTTTGGAAGGGCTCTCAAAGCTCGAGTACCGCGGGTATGATTCGGCAGGTATCGCAGTCTATGATGGCAGTGAGATTCGCGTCGAAAAGAGCGTCGGTCGTCTCTCTTTCCTTCGCGACAAGATCGCCAACCATGTGCCGACGGGAACCATCGGCATCGGGCATACGCGCTGGGCAACGCATGGTCGTCCGTCTGACCGCAACGCGCATCCGCACACGGACTGCTCCGGTGACTTCGTCATTGTACATAACGGTATCATCGAGAACTATCTTCCGCTGAAAGAAGAACTGATTGAAAAGGGACATGCCTTTAAGAGCGATACGGATTCCGAAGTCGTCGCGCATCTCCTGGAAGAAGTCTACAATGGCGACTTTGTCGCTTCCGTCCGCGAGGTTCTCCGCCGCATTGAAGGCTCTTACTCGCTCGTCTTTATGAGCAGAAGGAATCCGGGAACACTGCTTGCGATAAAGCAGGATAACCCACTCGTCATCGGCATTGGCGAGGGCGAGAACTTCATCGCCTCGGATATTCCGGCCATCATTGCACGTACGCGCCGTACGTATATTCTAAACGATGGCGAGCTTGCGGTTGTTACAAAAGACAGTATTAAGATTTCAAATCGCGAGGGCGATTCGATTACGAAGAAGGTCTTCGAGGTTAATTGGAATGCTGAGGCTGCGGAAAAAGGCGGTTATGAGCACTTCATGCTCAAGGAGATTCATGAGCAGCCAAAAGCCGTTCGCGACACAATGAGTCAGCGTATTGCAAAAGACGGCAAGACGATTGTCATGGACGAGCTGAAATGGGATAAAGCATATCTCAGCGTGTTCAATAAGATCTATATCGTCGCTTGTGGCACAGCATATCATGCGGGGCTTGTCGGCAAGTATTACATCGAGCGCTTTGTCCGCGTTCCCGTCGAAGTGGATGTTGCTTCAGAGTTCCGCTATCGCCTGCCGATTATCGACGAGAATACGCTCATCATCGTCGTTTCGCAGTCGGGTGAGACGAGTGACACGCTCGCAGCACTGAAAGAAGCGAAACGCCTGGGGGCAAAGTCGCTGGCACTGACGAACGTCGTCGGCTCTTCGATTGCACGCGAGGCAGATCAGGTGCTCTACACATGGGCAGGTCCTGAGATTGCGGTCGCGTCCACAAAGGCGTATACGACACAGATCATTCTTTTCTTTATGCTTGCCGTCTATATGGCGGAGATCAAAGAGACACTAGGCGCCGCTGTTATGGCGGATCTTATCGAGAAGCTTCAGCAGATTCCGGCACAGATCAGTGAGACGCTTTCTGACGTCGAGCCAATCAAGACATTTGCCAAGCAGTATGGCTTCAATGAGGATGTCTTCTATATCGGCCGCCTGCTCGACTATGATGTCGCGCTGGAAGGCGCGCTGAAGCTCAAGGAGATTTCCTATATCCATGCAGAGGCTTATTCTGCAGGCGAACTCAAGCACGGCACGCTTGCTCTCATCGTTGAAGGCGTTCCTGTTATCGCTCTTGCGACGCAGAAGAGCGTTTACGAAAAGACGCTTTCGAACATCAAGGAAGTCAAGGCGCGTGATGCCGTTGTCATCGGCATAGCGTCAGCAGATAATACCGATCTCGATAAATATGTTGACCATGTCATCCACGTGCCAGAGACGGATGAACTGCTCATTCCGCTTCTGACCGTTGTCCCACTCCAGCTTCTGGCATATTACGCTGCCATCACGCGCGGCTGCGACGTCGATAAACCACGCAACCTTGCGAAATCCGTCACGGTCGAATAAAGCGGAGCAGAGGAAAGAGAGGAAAGTTCATGAAGATATCGACGAAAGGGCGCTACAGTGTGACAGCGCTCTATGAACTCGGACTTCACTACGGAGAGGGTGCACTTTCGTTGAAGAGCATCGCAAAGACGCAGGGGCTTTCCGACAACTACCTCGAACAGCTTATGGTACCGCTTCGTCACGCGGGGCTTGTCAAAAGTATCCGCGGCGCGCAGGGGGGGTATGTGCTGGCAAAAGAGCCGAGTAAAGTGACGATCGGGGCGATTATCCGTGCGGTCGAAGGGCCGATCACGCTCGTTGATTGTCTGCTGACGAGTGCAGAATCTGAAGAACAGCCCTGCGAAAAGGCAGCGGGCTGCGTGACACGCGGCGTCTGGAACGCGTCGCAGGGAGTATCAACAACGTCCTCAACAACATTACCCTAAAGGATCTCATTGAAGACGGACAGGGCTCGCGCCATGTGGGGTGTGCGAGATGAAGCCCATATATTTTGATTACGCGGCGACAACGCCTGTCGATCCGCGTGTCGTTGATGCCATGCTTCCCTTCTTGAAGGATGTCTGCGGCAACCCGTCGAGTGTCCATTCTTTTGGTCGTGCGGCAAAAAGTGCCGTCCGCGATGCGCGTGAAGAAATTGCAAAGCTTATTGACGCAGAGGCAGAACATATTTTTTTCACGAGCGGCGGCAGCGAAAGTGATGCACTGCTTTTAAAAGGCTATTTCTTAGCGCAGCAGGACGCGGGAAAGCGTGCGAAGTTTTTGACTTCAACGATTGAACATCACGCCGTGCTTCGTACTTGCGAAACACTTCAAAGCCGCGGCGCAGAGATTGTCTATGTCGGTGCTGATAAAGAGGGGTCGGTTTCTCCGGCTGCCGTTACGGCGAATCTCGATGAAGGTGCAGCCCTTGTTTCTGTCATGACAGCAAACAATGAGATAGGCACGATTGAGCCTATCCAGGAAATTGCAGCGGCTGCACATGCGAGGAGTGCTCTCTTTCACACGGACGCTGTACAGGCTGTCGGTCATATTCCGCTTTCTGTGCGGGATATGGGCATAGACGCGCTTTCTCTTTCGGGACATAAGCTCTATGCACCGAAAGGAATCGGCGCTCTCTATGTGCATCCGAAGGTTAAGATACTGCCGCTCATTGAGGGCGGTGAACAGGAGCGCGGCATGCGTGCCGGGACAGAAAACGTTCCTGCCATCGTCGGATTCGGCTGTGCGGCAAAGCTGGCAAACGAGGAGATGGCAGCAGAAGGGAAGCGCATTCGTGCACTTGGCGAAAAGCTGGCGCATGGTATTCAATTGCTTCAGGGTGCATATATCAATGGAAAGGATCCTGCAAGTGAATCTCGCTTGCCTGGGAATGTGAACTTTGGTATTGCAGGCATCGCTTCCGATACGATGCTCATCCGCCTCGACCTTGCCGGATTTGCCGTTTCTGCAGGGAGTGCGTGCAGTGCAGGTTCCATCGCGCCTTCACACGTCCTCATGGCGATCGGCTGCACGAAAGCACGTGCCGGCGAAAGCATCCGCGTTTCACTCGGTCGTTTTACGAAGGAGAAAGATATCGATGTCTTCTTAAGTGTCCTTCGTGAAATCGTGCAGGACAGAGCTGTCAAATAAAATGTTAATTTTGCCCCTGAACTCTATTGACTTACTGTTGTAGGTTCGGGGGCATTTCTATAAAAATATCCGATATGGGGTTGACAATGATCGGATATCCATGTATAATAGCCTCTGTCAGTCAGCAAGTGACGGCAATCAAGCGGAAGTAGCTCAGTGGTAGAGCATCACCTTGCCAAGGTGGGGGTCGCGAGTTCGAGCCTCGTTTTTCCGCTCCATATTTTGCGGAAGTAGCTCAGTGGTAGAGCATCACCTTGCCAAGGTGGGGGTCGCGAGTTCGAGCCTCGTTTTCCGCTCCATTTGCCTTTAACCTGTAAAGGTTAAATATAAGGGCCTATAGTTCAGTTGGTTAGAGCAACCGGCTCATAACCGGTCGGTCCTTGGTTCGAGTCCAAGTGGGCCCACCAAAATAATTTCATAGCGTGACTCAGTAGCTCAGCTGGATTAGAGTATTTGACTACGAATCAAAGGGTCGGGGGTTCGAATCCCTCCTGGGTCACCATTGTGGGTAGGTGCCCGAGTGGTTAAAGGGAACAGACTGTAAATCTGTCATCTTCGGATTACGATGGTTCGAATCCATCCCTGCCCACCATCATAAAAGTCGGCGTCGCATTTACGGCGCTTTTTTGGCATCTTAAAAAGGAGCGGGAAATGTATTTAATCACATTTTCCGTTCCTTTATTTGCATTTTATGTCATAGATTAAAACGCCTGTTACTGTTTAGCTGGTTTTTCTCCGATGATCAGCCATTGGGCAGCTAAAATTTGTTCATCGCCGATTTCGGCGGGGAGTAATGTTTTTAGTTCTTTGATAAAGGCTTGCATTTGACCTTCTAGCTTAAAAAAATGGATATAATCTATGCTCTTAATTCGATATCCAGCTTGTTCTAAGAGCTCTTGTGCGGTCTTCTTCGTGAAGAAACGCAAATGCGTTCGGTCTAGGATGCCTTGATCTTCATATTTCCAGTCTCCATGAAGCATCCGATTGAAGATTGAAAAGTGCATGATATTTGGCACGCTAATCAGGATCTCTCCTCCGGGACTTTGTGAGCGGAACATATTGCGTACAGCCTGCCACGGGTTGTTGAGGTGTTCTAAAATATCGCCCATCATAATGATGTCAAATTTATCATGCCAGTCTGGACGCTTAAATTTTTCGAGATCCATGGCATAGACGTCTGCAAAAAGTCTTGCAATGGCGGCGGAGTGCTCGTTAAGCTCAATGCCGGCGCATTCGATGTCCGGCACGTGATTTTTCATCTCGATGAAGTTTGGACCGCAGGCACAACCGGCTTCTAAGAACGTGTGCGGCTTTTTGTTAAAGTCGATACACTTGATGAGATCCATGCGAGAATTACAGGAATACGTGGAAGAAAAGCCCCATTTTCTTTCCCATATGGTTTCGTCTTTGGAAGGTCGTACGTTATTCCCATTGCGATGTATATAGGAGGCTTCTGCCAAAAAGACAGCTCCGCTTTTCTGATAGATACGCAAGCAATAATCCCAGATTAGCCGATTGTTATCATTTCCGAAAGCAGTGTCGAGAAGACCAACGGTTTCTACAGCTTTTCGGTTGAAAAGAACGGCGCCGGCATCGACGATCAGAGTTTTTCTCACGCGATGTTTTCCATAACTTCCCGCAGCCCAATCTTTCGCAAAGGCGCAGTAGGCGGTGTAATCTTGGTAGTCATAAGGTGCGGAGATCTTTAAAGCCTGCGATATGGAGGTAAACCAGCCAGCGTTTGCCAACGGTCCTATAAGAGCAGGAATATCATGTGGCAAAGCTGCAAACATGCTTTGGAAGCTGGTAGGTGCAAATAGAGTAGAATCTTCTAAGAGTAAGATTTTCTTCCCTATACTGGCTTTTATCGCTTTATTGATACATTCTGCGATATTTGATTTATCTTCTGGAAGAATGCTTCGAATGCCGTTTTCTTTGAGGCTTGCGCGTAGTTTATTAGTAGGGGAAGGAGAGGTAACAATTAACTCACATCGACGACCATCAAATAATTTCTTTATTCGCTGGATCTGGATAAATAGCAATTTAAGGTCATCCGATGCAAGGAGTATAATGCTGAGCACAGATGGGTGAACACCCCATCTATCACTGGCATATTCTGGGATAAAATGCAATTGCTCTGCAGAATAGGGTGCGAATGTCGTTCTGCGTTCATTCCAATGTTCTGTCACGGGGTCGATTAATGGCAATACGATCGCTTTTAAGCTTCTGCGACGAAATTCGAAGCATTGTGCAATATCATAAAAATGAAAGCCATGGAAGATGTCAGCTCGCCACGGCAAATCATACTGCGTGGCAAGAAGGAAGCCGTCGAGTGCGGCGACTTCGGTAGGTGTGTCAAAAATTGTGAACTGAAGCTTTCGTCGATGGGGAGCCGCACCCTCAGGATAGACGGTATCGATGGTTACACCAACCTTATTCCTATCAAAGCTTGTCCACCAAACGGCATTCTGTGGTAAGTTGTATACGCCGATGAGACCTGCAATGCCATAAGATGCATTGGATTGAAAGGTAGAGATCAGCGTATAGAGAAATTCTCATCGGTGATCATAACGTCTTGATGCAAATAGATTTTATATTTTGCATCGGATGAACTTTGTGCGCGTGCATAGCCTTCACACATAGATTTGGCATCACGGATGGCACGGAATTCTACTGTCATGCCAACGGGGACAGTTAGTCTCCTTATATATGAAACACAGTTTTCATATTGCTTTTCCTGTGAGACATTGGTGATGAAGCATATTTTCGATGTGTCAAGCTGCATAGGCATGATGAAGACCTCACAATATTCATAACGAAAAAGGCATCGGCGTATGCCGATGCCTGTCTTTTCTAACTGGTGACCCAGGAGGGATTCGAACCCCCGACCCTTTGATTCGTAGTCAAATACTCTAATCCAGCTGAGCTACTGAGTCACTTGAATGCTTTCACAATCAACAAACTGAATTCTAGCATCTTTTACCGTATCTGTCAAGGCGAACTTGTTCATAAATCCTTTTTCACTGGGTGACGATCTTACTGAAGTCGGCAAGGCTTAAAGCGAGAGTATCGATGGCTTTCAGAAGACCAAGGCGGTTGTTCCGTATGCTTTCGTCCTTATCCATGACCATGACGTTGTCGAAGAAGGCGTTGATTGATGGGGCAAGTGCCATGAGGGAATGAAGTGCTCCCTGATATTCATGGACACTGGCTTTTGCCGTGACGTCGCCGCGAACATCTTCAAATGCTTCGTAAAGATTGTGTTCGGCATCCAGGGTAAAGCGCGCAGAATCGACGCTCGCATCTTTTGGCGTCTTTTGTGCGAGATTGTGGACGCGGGTGAGGGCGTTCATGCCTTTTTTCGGATCGCTGTCGCGAAAGAAGTTGCTGAGCGCTTCCGCGCGGAGCTTTACACTGTAGATATCGTCGATATCCTCAAGAACGGCATCGGCGATGTCGTAGCGGATATCTTCGAGGACGTTCTTCAAACGGAGACGGATGAAGTCGCAGACGTCTTTCTGCATCTTGCGGCGCTCGGTATCATCGGTCATAGAATAGGCATCCATGGCGCTGTCAATAAGACTGCTTAGACTGAGGCTGTACTTTGCCTCGATGATGGTGTTGACAAGACCGAGTGCCTGGCGACGGAGGGCGAGGGGGATCTTCAGAGCCTGTGGGAATTTTGCCCAAGCTGAAGGTACCGACGATGGTATCTATCTTATCGGCAAGGCTGACGATGCGGCCAGCGTCGGTTGAAGGCTGGGTATCACCGGCAAAGCGAGGTTTGTAGTGTTCGTCAATGGCAGCTGCAATGGCGTCGCTTTTGCCGTCTAGCTTTGCGTAGGCGCGTCCCATGATGCCTTGCAGTTCGGTGAATTCCTGTACCATGCCGGTGGTAAGATCCGCCTTCGATAGGAGGGCGGCTTCTTTTGCAGCGGCGACCGTGTCTTTTTCCATGCCGAGTGTGCGCGCGATGGTTTCTGAAAGCTTTGCCATGCGCTCGGTTTTTTCGTACATGGTGCCGAGACCCTGTTGAAAGACAACGGTTTCAGTTTTTCGCGGTGCGTTTCAAGACTCTTCTTGCGGTCTTCGTCAAAGAAAAACTGCGCGTCGTCCAGGCGTGCGCGGAGGACGCGCTCGTTGCCATGCTGCACGACGTCGAGGTATTCTGAACCGCCGTTGCGGACGGTGATGAAGAGAGGGAGGAGCTTGCCAGCTGCGTCCTTGACAGGGAAGTAGCGTTGATGGTCGCGCATCGGCGTGATGACGGCTTCCGGCGGCAGCTCGAGATATTTTTTGTTAAAGGAGCCGCAAAGTGCCGTTGGGTACTCGACGAGGTAGAGAACTTCTTCAAGCAGGTCTTCGGTAATTTCTGCCTTGCCGCCGTTTTCTTCTGCAACCTTTTCAATACCCTGGATGATTAACTTTTTGCGGCGTTCGGGGTCAACGATGATATAAGCTTCTTCACAGGCTTTTTCATAGTCGGCAGCGCGTGTGATTTCAAAGTCGCCGCTGGAAAGGAAGCGGTGACCGCGTGAGATGCGTCCGCTCTTGACGTTGGCAAGTTCGAAGGGAATGACTTCGTCCCCGTAGAGTGCGACGAGCCAGCGAATCGGGCGGATGAATTTGAAGTCGAGCGTACCCCAGCGCATCGTGTTTGGAAAGGAAAGTCCCGTGATGAGGGCGGGGAGGATTTCTTTCAGGAGTTCGGCCGTTGCTTTTCCTTCTGCGTGAACCATCGCATAGACATAGTCGTCTTTTACTACGAGGTCTTTTTGGATCGATGCCCTGGCCGCGTGCAAAGCCTTGGGCGGCTTTTTGTCGGGTTGTCGTCGGCATCGAAGGCGATCTTGACGGAGGGTCCACGGCTCTCACGGTTTTTATCTGCCTGACGATCCGCGAGTCCTGAGGCGATAAGCGCGAGACGGCGCGGGGTGCCGACCGTGCGAACAGCACGATAGGCGATGCGGTGTTCTTTAATGCTTTTTTTCCGCATTCGCGGCGAGCGCTTTTAAAATGCCGGGCATGACATGCGCCGGGATTTCTTCGGTGCCGATTTCGAGTAAGAGTTCTTTTTCCATGCTCATTCCCCCCTATGAAGCATCGGATAGCCGAGCTCCTCACGTTGTTTTAGATAACACTCGGCGCAAAGGCGCGCGAGCTTTCTGACGTGACCGATGAAAGCAGCGCGCTGCGAGACGGAGATAGCGCCGCGAGCATCGAGGAGATTAAAGGTGTGCGAGCATTTCAAAATGTAATCGTATGCTGGATGCACATAGCCTTTCTCGATGATGCGAACGGCCTCCGCCTCGTATTTGTCGAAGAGTTCGAAGAGCAGCTTTTCGTCGGAGAGTTCGAAGGCATAGGCAGATTGCTCGTATTCGTTTTGATGAAAGACATCGCCATAGGTATAGTCTTCTGTCCACTGGATGTCATAGACATTTTCAACGCCTTGAATATACATCGCGAGACGTTCGAGACCGTACGTGATTTCCGAAGCGACGGGGCGGATGTCCTGACTGCCTACCTGCTGGAAGTAGGTGAACTGCGTGATCTCCATACCGTCGAGCCAGACTTCCCAACCGAGTCCCCAGGCGCCAAGGGTCGGAGATTCCCAATTATCTTCGACAAAGCGGATGTCATGTTCTTTCGGATTGATGCCGAGACTTTCCAAGCTCTTAAGGTAGAGTTCCTGGATGTTGTCCGGTGAGGGGCTTCATGATGACCTGGAACTGGTGGTGCTGGTAAAGGCGGTTCGGATTATCGCCATAGCGTCCGTCTGCTGGACGGCGCGACGGTTCGACATAGGCGACGTGCCACGGCTCAGGTCCAAGGACGCGCAGAAAGGTCGAGGGATTCATCGTGCCGGCGCCTTTTTCAACGTCATACGGCTCGGCGAGGATAGCACCCTCGGCGGACCAGAATTTCTGGAGCGCGAGAATGATTTCCTGAAATTTCATATACATTCCTCCAAAGACAGCAGGGCGTGGGATTTTTATTAAAAAAAGCCTCATCCCTGCGACAACAGTCACAGGGACGAGACTTCAGCATTTCGCTTGTCCCGCGGTTCCACCCTGATTGGCGCCATAGACGCCCTCTCTTTTAGGTTCAAGGGGTGCTCCAAAGTGCCTTCGCCTCTATTGACGCCTTTCACCATCGCGTCTCGCTGCCTTGCTGCGGTATTTTCCTGTGTATATCGCGCACAAGAAGAGGTTACTAATCTTCTTCATCGCTGTTTTCATTTTATCTAAAAGCAAAAGGCTTGTCAATGTTTTGAAGGACTTTCGGTTGTTTTTCATGAAAAAGCGATAAAATTTCAATTAGAAATGGAGAGAAAATTGTGCTCTCTAATGAAAATTGTATCTATGTGATGCATGCCACAGAGCGCGTGCAAAAGGAGGAACTGTGAGTCATTTTTATAGACAGGTGCAAGACCATACAGCAAAATTCAGTGCATGGCTGTTCGCCCTAACATTCTTTTTTACGTTTTTGACGGCGGCTTCTGCGTTTGCACAAGAGGCACCTGAGATTACAGCAGATGCCGCGATCGTTGTCGATGCGGATACGGGCAAGACGCTGTTTGAAAAGAATGCGAATAAACCGGAATACCCTGCGAGCATGACAAAGGTTATGACGGCGGTACTCGCGCTGGAAAGCGGAAAGACGGATCGCATTGTCGAGGTAAGCGAAAACGCGGCGGATGTCGAGACGACGCGTCTGCATGCGGGCGACCAGGCACGTATGTCTGAATTCCTGAAGCAGATGCTGCTCGTCAGTGATAATGGCTGTGCAACGGCTATTGGCGAGAGCCTCGCAGCGGGTGATATCGACTATTTTGTAAAAAAGATGAACGATAAGGCGGCGAGCCTCGGCATGACATCGACACATTTCGTCAATGCGAATGGCATGCCGGATTCCAATCATGTGACGACGGCGGCGGATATGTCACGCCTGATGATGTACGCAATTCGTAATGACGCATTCCGCAAGCTTATCGCCATGCCGTCGGCAACGGTCACTTACATTGTCCCGGAAGGTCGGACAGAATACTGTGTTTCAACAGATGAACTTCTCGGAAAATATCCAGGAATTCTCGGCGGAAAGACCGGTTGGACGAGTTCGGCGCGCAGTTGTTTCATGGCGGCTGCGGAACGCGATGGACATACGCTCGTCGTCGTCGTCATGCACTCCGCTGACGATCAGACGCGCTTTTCAGAAGCGGCAAGTCTCCTCGATTATGGCTTTGCCGTGCGCGCACAGAGTGAAGAAGCGAAGCCGATAGAGACTGGCACAGAAAGAGTACAGGTGCCGGGACGTAAAAACTGACGCTTTAGCAACTTATAAGATGGCATAGCGAGCGGATGGGGCATAATGCACTGTCCGCCCGTTTTTTATGTTTCCTGTAAGGCGGCAGAGCCATCGTTTCATGGGCATGAACCTTTCAGAGAATAGTTGCGCTATATGCATGACAAACAAAAGATTCTGTAGTACAATGAGGCAGTATGTAATGTATCTTTGTGCGGAAAGAATCGTGCGAAGTTTAAGGATCGATATGTAGGTGATAAATTTGTCAACCCCCATGTTTGATGTGATCGAGAAGGACCTCGAGAGGCTCGAAGAAGGTCTCTACAAAGCGATCGAGGCACCGGAAGAGCTTGTGACAAAAGTGGGTGAACACCTTGTAGCGGCGGGGGGAAAGCGTATTCGACCGGCGCTTGCCATTCTCTCTGCACATGGAAGTAAGGGTTTTTCTTTGGAACGCATTCTGCCGCTGGCGATAGGGCTTGAACTCATCCATATGGCATCACTTGTTCATGATGATGTCATCGATGCGGCGGATACGCGCCGCGGTGCCGCGACGGCAAATGCAAAGTGGGGCAATCAAGTCGCGATCCTTGCAGGGGATTATGTCTTTGCTCGTGCCTTTTCCTTGATCGCGGGAGCCTCCTATGGTGAATATGTCTCAAAGCGGCTCGCAACGCTTGTCTGCAATTTAAGCGTAGGTGAGATCATTCAGGATCAGGCAGCTTTTCAAGCTTCGCGCGGCATGGCGGATTATTATGACCGCATCCAAAAAGAAGACGGCGGATTTCCTCGAGATCAGCTCGCGAGCTCGGCGCGTTTGTCTGCGGTGCATCGAAAGACGATGCCGATAAGCTCGCTGACTACGGCCATTCGATCGGCATGGCGTTTCAGATAACAGATGACCTTCTCGATATCGAGCAGACGGCGGAAAAAATTGGAAAGCCTGCGGGCAACGACATCCGTCAGGGCATCGTAACGCTCCCTGTCATTCGTGCGATTGAGATGAGTCCTGACAGCAGCGAACTCGAGGACATTATCAAAAAAATCCTGAAATGGATGCAGCAGATGTCGAGCGGGCGCTTGCCATTGTCAAGGCGTCGGACGGCGTTGCTTTTTGCCAAGGCAAAAGGCAGATGAATATCTCGCACATGCAAAGTCGGTCATACCAAAGAGTTTTCCCAAGGATGTTCGAGAAGCATTCGAGATGGTTTCCGACTTCATCGGTGATCGTGACTTTTAAGGGAGGGGCGGTCTATGTTTGGCATCGGAATGCCGGAGCTCATCCTCATTCTCATCGTTGGGCTCATCGTCTTCGGTCCTGGAAAGCTTCCTGAGGTAGGGGCGCATGCTCGGCAAAGGCATGCGTGAATTTCAAAAAGCATCGAATATGCTTTTCGCAGGCGATAAATGAACCCTGATCCACCGCCGAAGGAGAAGCGCGAAAAAGCCAAAGACTTTCGATAGAGGCGAGAGTGTGGATAAAGAAGCCGTAGAAAAAGAAAAGATGAAGGGAGAGGTCGTGCCCGCGACAAAGGCGGCAAGGAGAGTGCAGCCGGCGAACGGCTGGTATCGGTGGATTCTTCTGCTGATCCTGCAAGTAAGAAAAAGCTCACTTGCACCTGACTATCATCCGCCGACGCAGGAGAGTGCCCAAAAAGGCGGTAGAAGCGGCAAAGATAGAGAAGGAAACGAAGGCAGAAAAGAACGTCTGACATTTGTAAGAAGGAAGAAGGGATGATATGTTCGGTCTTGGTGTACCGGAATTAGTGCTGATCCTGATCATCGGTCTTGTGATCTTTGGCCCTGGAAAGCTGCCGGATGTGGGGAAAGCGCTGGGAAAGAGCATTCGCGAGTTCAAATCGGCTAATAAGGGCGTGACGGATGCAGAGCCGCCGGCCATCGATGTGACGCCGAAGGACGAAGCCGAAGCAAAAGGACGAGACACAGCGAAAAAAACGTCAGCAGGCGAGGACGGCGACCGTGGAAAAAGCATGAGGGTGAATGCGAGAACATGGCGGATGATGCGGAACTTGAACGCGCAAAGAGCGCGGAGGCGGTAAACGATGCACCAGAAGCAGACGATGCGGACGAGGTAGAGGAAGAGGATGACAGTAAAGAGATAGAGGCAGAAGATGACGGTTCGATGACGCTTATCGCGCATCTTACGGAACTGCGCAGCCGCCCTCATAAAGAGTCTTATTGCCGTTGCTGTCGGCGGCGTCGTCGGCTACTGTTTTATCGGCGACATCATGCACTATCTGACGCTTCCCGCGGGTAAACTTTACTATATGCGACCGTCGGAGCTTTTTCACCTACATCAAGGTTGCTATCGTCGCGGGGTTCCTGCTTGCATTGCCTGTCGTCTTTTACCAGGCATGGCGTTTTTTTCTGCCGGCGCTGACGCGGAAGGAGCGGCTGGTTCTTGGTCTTGTCGTGCCGATTTCTGTCCTGCTCTTCTTTGCAGGGCTTGCCTTCCTTCTTCCTCGTGCCGCCGGCGGGCATTCGGTTTTTCATGAGTTTTGGCAATGGAGAGCTTGAGGCTCTCTTTTCTGTCAATCGCTATTTTGACTTTGTCATCTCATTTGTCCTGCCGTTTGGCTTTGTCTTTGAGCTGCCGCTCATCATCACGATTCTCGGCAAAATTGGCATTCTCTCGAGCCGTTTCCTCGGCAAGTACCAGCGCATTGTTATCTTCCTTTCGTTTATCCTCGGTGCCATTATTACACCGACGCCGGACATCTTCACCCAGTCGATGATTGCCCTGCCGATGATCGTCCTATATGAAGTGGGATATCTCATCGTCCGCTTTGTTTTGAGAAAATAGGAGAAAAATATGGCATATAAAGATTTGCGCGAGTTCATAGAATGCCTGGAGGATAAAGGCCTTTTAAAAGCGTGTCAAGGCCGAGGTCGATCCCTATCTTGAGATCACGGAGATCACCGATCGCATTTCAAAGGAGACGGGCGAAAAGAACGTCGCGATTCTTTTTGAGAAGGTCAAGGGTTCCAAGATGCCCGTTCTCATGAATGCCTTTGGCAACTACGAGCGCATGGCAATGGCGCTCGGTGTTGAAAAGCTCGATGATGTCGCAGATGAACTCCGTACGATTCTGAAGCTTCCGTACGTTTCGCTTCAGAATAAGATGAGCGTCGTCACGATGATTCCAAAGTTCAAGAATGCGATCAATTTTCCGAAGTATGTCAAGCGTGCGCCCTGCCAGGAAGTCGTGCATACAGACGATGCAACGCTCGATGATATTCCCATCCTCACCTGTTGGCCGCAGGATGGCGGCCCTTTTGTGACGCTTCCCCTTGTCTTTACGAAGAATCCGACGACGGGAAAGCGCAACGTCGGCATGTATCGCTTGCAGAAATACGACAGCAAGACGACGGGAATGCACTGGCATATCCATAAGAACGGTGCGGAAAATTATCAGGATGTGAAGGCTGCGGGCAAGGAGCGCATCGAAGCGGCGGTTGCCATCGGTACGGATCCTGTGCTGACCTATGCGGCGACGGCACCACTGCCACGCGATATCGACGAGATGGTTTTCGCAGGCTTTCTCCGTCACAAGTCGGTTGAGCTTGTGAAGTGCAAAACGGTTGACCTCGAAGTCCCGGCGACGGCAGAGATTATCCTCGAGGGCTATGTTCTTTCCGATGAAATGCGCCGAGAAGGGCCTTTCGGCGACCATACGGGCTATTACTCCCTGGCAGACGACTATCCGGTCTTTCACATCACAGCGATCACGCACCGAAAGGATCCGATTTATTGTTCAACCGTCGTTGGAAAGCCGCCGATGGAAGACTGTTATCTTGCAAAGGCGACAGAGCGCATCTTTCTTCCGCTGCTGCAGCAGATGCAGCCGGAAATCATCGATATCAATATGCCGCTTGAAGGTGTCTTTCATGACTGCTGTATCGTTTCCATCAAAAAGCGCTATCCGATGCAGGCGCGCAAGGTCATGCACGCGCTTTGGGGGATGGGGCAGATGATGAATGTCAAGATGATCGTCGTGGTCGATGCCTATGTCAATGTGCAGGATATTTCAGAGGTTGCCTGGCGCGTCTTTAACAATATTGATGCAAAACACGACCTTGAAATCATCGAAGGGCCGCTCGACGTTCTGGATCACTCGTCACCGATGGCGAAGTGGGGTGCGAAGCTCGGCATTGATGCGACGAAGACGTGGCCGGAAGAAGGGCACAGCCGCGAATGGCCGGATGAGATTCGCATGTCAGACGAAATTCGTGCGAAAGTCGATGCAAAATGGAAGGAGCTTGGGCTCGGTTGATTTCAATCAAAGCGCATATCAGCAATGTGGCACTTCACCACACGATTTTTGACTTGCCATTCGCCTTCATGGGAGCGGTGCTTGCTTCAAGCGGGCATCCTAGTCCATGGGTTCTGCTGTGGGTGGCTGTTGCTCTGACAGCGGCGCGGGCGGCAGCGCTTGCGATTGACAATCTCGCCGACTTGAAATTTGACAAACAGCAGGCGCGCATGGCACATCGTGCGATGGTTACGGGGGCGATTTCGAAAAGCGAAGCAAGGATCTTCATCGCGGTCTGTCTTATCGTTACGGTTGCGGCAGTTGCACAGCTCCCGCGTATCTGTCTTTACCTGCTTCCAATAGCAGCGGTTCCCTTTATCATCTATCCTTTTATGAAACGCATAACCTGCTGGGTGCATGTGTTCCTTGGCGCTGCCATTGCGATGGCGCCTGCAGGCGGCTATGTCGCAGCAGCAGAAGAAATCACGCTTCCCATGATCACTTTATGCGTCGCTGTTGCCCTTTGGATGGCAGGGTTTGATGCCATCTATGGCTCGCAGGATGAGTCCTTTGATCGTGCGCATGGGCTGCACTCGCTCTCTGTGACCTTTGGTGCAAGGGGGGCATTCTATATCTCCTACGTCATGCATGCTCTCTGTATCGCAGCGTTCTTTGCCGTCGGCATTCTGCTCGGTCTAGGAAATATTTACTTTATTGGCGTCGGCATTGCAGCGGGTACGCTCTATTATCAGCATAAGATTGTCAGTCCAACGGATCTCTCGCGGGTGACACAGCGGTATTTTATGCGCAACGGCATTGTCAGCGTAGCGATCTTTGCCTGCACTTGGGTGAGTTATTTTTTTTAAAGAGGTAAGATTATGTCAGCAAAAATCCTAGAGGGCAAGTTCTTTGCACAGAAATTTCGAGAGGAAGCCGGTGTGCGTGCCGATGCGCTGCGGGAAAAGTATGGCGTGACGCCGGGACTTGCGGTCATCATCGTCGGTGAGAATCCTGCGTCTAAAGTCTATGTTCGCAATAAACACAAGTCCTGCGAGGAGCTTGGCATTTACTCGGAAGTCATCGAGATGCCGGAGCATGCGACGAAGGAGGAACTTCTTGCAAAGATCGATGCGCTGAATGAAGATGAGAAAATCCACGGCATTCTTGTCCAGCTTCCCCTGCCGAAAAATATTCAGAAAGATGAGGCGGAAATTCTAGAGCGCATCGATCCGAAAAAAGATGTCGATGGTTTCCATCCCGTCAATGTCGGCCGTCTTGTGACAGGTGGGGAAGCACTGATTCCCTGTACGCCGCACGGCTGCCTGAAAATGCTCGAGCTGGCGGGCATTCCGCTGGATGGTGTGAATGCCGTTATCATCGGCCGCTCAAACATCGTTGGCAAACCGATGCTTCACCTTCTCCTCAAGAAGCATGCGACAGTGACGATTTGCCACAGTCATACAAAGAACCTGGCTGAAATCACAAAAAAAGCCGATATTCTCGTGGCTGCTGTCGGCAGGCCACAGTTCGTCACAAAGGATATGGTTAAGCCCGGCGCTACCGTCATCGATGTCGGCATCAACCGCATTGCTCCGAAAAAGCTCGTTGGCGATGTCGCCTTCGATGAAGTAAAGGAAGCTGCCGGTGCCATTACTCCGGTTCCAGGCGGCGTCGGGCTTTTGACTGTCGCCATGCTGATGGTCAATGTGGTATGGGCAGCAGAGATGCAGCTTGCAGAAAAATAAAAGCCTACAGGATAGAAGTCAGCAGATGAATAAAGATTGACAAGTGATAGACCATCTGTTACACTAATAAGCAATAAGATTCTGCCGTGCTGACGGATTTGTGGAATTGACCACATGTACAGCAGAATAAGTTCTGGAAGCCGGCCGTCTGGGCAATGTGTTTTGCTCGGACGGTCGGTTTTTTGCAGATTGCCCGCGTGTAGTCGTGTAATTATGTGGGAGGTAGCACATGAAAACAGACGTTGAAATTGCACAGGAAGCACAGATGAAGAAAATTTTCTGAGATTGCTGCAAAGCTCGGTATCACAGAAGATGAACTCGAGCTCTATGGTAAATACAAGGCAAAGGTCAGCCTTGAAGCCTGGGAGCGCGTGAAGGATAATGCGGACGGCAAACTCATCCTCGTCACGGCGATCAACCCGACGCCGGCAGGCGAAGGCAAGACGACGACGAGTGTCGGGCTTGCGGATGCACTTACGAGGCACGGGCATAAGACGGCGGCCGCCCTTCGTGAGCCTTCGCTTGGTCCTTGCTTCGGAATGAAGGGGGGGGCAGCTGGCGGCGGCTATGCGCAGGTCGTGCCGATGGAAGATATCAACCTGCACTTTACAGGCGATTTTCATGCGATTACGACAGCGCATAATCTGCTGGCAGCGGCGATCGATAACCATATCCAACAAGGCAATGCGCTGGACATCGACGTGCGGCGCATCACATGGAAGCGCGTCTTAGATCTCAACGACCGCGCGCTTCGCCATGTCGTTGTCGGACTTGGCGGAAAGGCGCATGGCGTTCCGCGCGAGACGGGTTTTGATATCACGGTGGCTTCTGAAATGATGGCCATCTTATGCCTTGCCTCAGGGCTTACGGATATGAAGGAGCGGCTCGGCCGCATTGTCATCGGCTACAGCCGCAGCGGCCGTGCCATTCGTGCGGATGAAATCGGTATTACGGGTGCGCTGACGCTGCTCTTTAAGGATGCGATCAAGCCGAACATCGTTCAGACACTTGAAGGCACGCCAGTCTTTATTCACGGCGGACCTTTTGCCAACATTGCGCATGGCTGCAACAGCGTTATGGCGACGAAATTTGCGTTGAAGTTTGCAGACTTCGTCGTGACGGAAGCAGGATTCGGTGCCGACCTCGGCGCTGAAAAGTTCCTTGACATCAAGTGCCGCTTGGCGAAGCTTCGTCCCGATGCCGTCGTCATTGTCGCGACGGTGCGCGCTCTCAAGATGCACGGCGGATTGAAGAAGACAGCGCTTGATAAGGTGGATATGGCAGCGCTGGAAAAGGGCATGGAAATCTTGAAAAGCACATCGAAAACGTACAGAAATTCGGTCTGCCTGCCGTCGTTGCCGTCAATGCATTTCCAACAGATACGAAGGAAGAGCTCGACTTTGTCGAGAAGAAATGCAGGGAGCTCGGGGCGGAAGTCGCCCTTTCGGAAGTTTGGGCTGAAGGCGGCAAAGGCGGTTTCGCGCTTGCAGAAAAAGTCGAAAATGCCATCGAGAGAGAAAATAACTTCCACGTCCTCTATGATGAGAAGGCGCGTATCCCTGAAAAAATCGATACAATCGTCCGTGAGGTCTACGACGGTAAGGGCGTGATATTTACAGCGGCGGCGAAGAAGCAATTGGCAGAGATCGAAGAGCTCGGGCTGGATAAGATGCCGATCTGCATGGCAAAGACGCAGTACTCGCTTTCCGATAATCCCGAGCTTCTCGGTCGACCAACGAACTTTACTGTCACCGTGCGCGAGCTTCGTATAAACGCAGGTGCAGGTTTTATCGTTGCTCTGACGGGAAACATCCTCACGATGCCCGGCCTTCCCAAACACCCTGCGAGCAGAAAAATATGAATATCACGGAAGACGGAAAGATTACGGGACTTTTCTAAGCCATCCTTTCTTACCAAGGTTTCGAAGAACTTTATCCGTGATGATTTTTTGTATTTTCGAAGGAAAAGCTATTGACAAAACGGAGAATAGGCACTATAATACATCCTTGTCGGAAGTGCATAGCATACTGACGATATCGCGGGATGGAGCAGTCGGTAGCTCGTCGGGCTCATAACCCGAAGGTCACAGGTTCAAGTCCTGTTCCCGCAACCAAATTGCATAAAACCTCCATTAAGATAGAGAGTACATTTCAGTACTCATCATCGCGGGATGGAGCAGTTAGTAGCTCGTCGGGCTCATAACCCGAAGGTCACAGGTTCAAGTCCTGTTCCCGCAACCAAAGATAATTTTGCTGATATAGCTCAGTCGGTAGAGCGTATCCTTGGTAAGGATAAGGTCACCAGTTCAATCCTGGTTATCAGCTCCATTTCTGGCGGCATAGCTCAGTTGGCTAGAGCATGCGGTTCATACCCGCAGTGTCCGGAGTTCAAGTCTCTGTGCCGCCACCAAGAAAACGATGAAGCTCCGCTAAGCGGAGCTTTTTATTTTCTTTGCACCGATGAAGCAGGAAGCGCATGCTGGCATTTGATAGGGTTCCTTAAGAATCTTGTTGACATGCTTTTCCTTTTGTGCTAAATTGTCATAGTGACATTGTGAACGAGTCATATTTTTTGTGCGATAAAGGGAAAGCGTAAGGGTGTAAAAGATGCGCAACAATATCACGTTGGAATGCACGGAGTGCCACAGCCGCAACTACCGCACCAACAAAAACAAAAAGAATAATCCAGATCGTCTTGAATTCAACAAGTACTGCAGGTTCTGCAAGAAGCATACGGCTCATAAGGAAACAAAGTAATCCTTTAAACAGGCTCTTGTAGAGAGAAGGGAGGCGGAGCGGTGAAAGCGAAGAGATTTCTAAGCGAAGTCGTGGCGGAGATGAAGAAAGTCTCTTGGTCAACACGTGAAGAACTCGTGCGCTATACGGGCGTTGTCGGCATCGCAGTCATAGTCGTCTGTGCGCTGATCTGGGTCTGTGATACCGTCTTCGCGCGCCTCTTCAGCATCATCTTGCGATAAGTCGGGGGAGCGTTATGGCAGAAAAAGACGAGATGGATCTTCGCCAGGGGAATCCCGGCAGAGCCTGGTATGTCATTCATACCTACTCAGGGTATGAAAATAAGGTCAAGGCGAACCTCGAGCGCCTCATCCATACGGCGAATATGAAGGATATGATCTTTAATGTCGTCGTCCCGGTGGAAGACGAGGTCGAGGTGAAGGACGGCAAGAAAAAGGTCGTTCCGCGCAAAGTCTTCCCCGGCTATGTGCTCGTTGACATGATTGTTGATGAACACTCTTGGTATGTCGTCCGCAATACGACAGGAGTCACGGGATTTGTGGGTTCGGAAAAAGCATCCGATTCCGTTGACAGATGAGGAAGCACAGCGAATCCTTGCTGGCGAAGTAACAGACAAGAAAAAGAGCGCGGAGATCGCAGAGGGCGAGGTTGTCCGCGTGAAATCCGGTGTCTTTGAAGATTATACCGGCAAGATTCTCTCCATTGACAGGGAGGAGAATCGCGTGAAAGTCGATATTGAAGGCACAGGCGTCGATGTTGGCTTCGACCAAGTAGAGACCATCTGACGATTGTCAGACCGCAGATATCACTGATAGGAGGTGAGTACATTGGCAAAAAAAGTTTCTAAGATTGTTAAACTTCAGGTCATGGCAGGTAAGGCGAATCCGGCGCCTCCAGTTGGTCCGGCACTCGGTCAGGCAGGCGTCAACATCATGGGCTTCTGTAAGGAGTTCAACGAGCGCACGAAGCAGCAGGCAGGTCTTACGATTCCGGTCGTCATCACCGTTTATGAAGATCGTTCCTTTACGTTCATCACGAAGACGCCGCCGGCAGCTGTTCTCTTGAAGAAGGCGGCAGGTATCGACAAGGCATCGGGTGAGCCGAATAAGACGAAGGTCGCAAAGATTCCCCGTGCTAAGGCACAGGAAATTGCACAGAGCAAGATGCAGGATCTCAATGCAGCGGATCTCGAAGCAGCGACGCGCATGATCGAAGGCACGGCACGCAGCATGGGGATCGAAATTGTCGACTGACCCATTGTTGTGGGAGGGAATCCCCGCTTGTACCACAAAGGAGAAAAGATAAATGGCGAAATCCGGTAAGAAATACCAGGACGCTTGCAAGCTTATCGAAGATGGCAAGCTCTATTCCGCAGAAGAAGCAATGGAACTCGTCAAGAAGACGGCAACGAAGAAGTTCGATGAAACGATTGAACTCCATGTTCGTCTCGGCGTTGATCCGAAATATGCGGACCAGCAGGTTCGCGGCGCTATGGTTCTGCCGCATGGCACAGGCAAATCCAAGCGCGTTCTCGTCTTTGCAAAGGGCGAGAAGGTTAAGGAAGCTGAAGAAGCCGGTGCAGACTTCGTCGGCTCCGACGAGATTGTCCAGAAGATCCAGGGCGGCTGGCTTGACTTTGATGTCGCTGTTGCAACGCCGGATATGATGGGCACGGTTGGTCGTCTTGGTAAGATCCTCGGTCCTCGCGGTCTCATGCCGAACCCGAAGCTCGGTACGGTTACGATGGATCTTTCGAAGGCTATCGGCGAGATTAAAGCAGGTAAGGTCGAATACCGCACGGACAAGGCAGGCAATGTACATTGCCTGATTGGCAAGGCATCGTTCGACGCTTTGAAGCTCAAAGAGAACTTCCAGGCTTTGATTGATACGCTGAACCGCGTTAAGCCGGCAGCTGCCAAAGGTCAGTACATCCGCTCCATCACGGTTGCGGCTGCGATGGGCCCTGGCATTCCTATCGTGCTTAACTGACAGCGGCTAAGCTCTGGCTGAAGGATACAATCAAATATTTGGCTGTAGACAGCAGGTCTGAAGATAACTTCACCTAACGCATATGCGCCTGCCGAGGCCGGAGTCACTGACTTAGAAAATGTGACCTCCGGCGGCAGCCGGGGGTCTTTTTGAAGTTATTGCTTAAAAATAAGCTGCCTGTTTTGGCAGAATGAAAGGAAGGTGTAAGGATGAGTATAAGTCCCGCAAAACAGGCGATCGTAGCGGAACTCAAGGAACAGCTTGAGAGCGCAAAAGGCGTTGTGCTTACGAGCTACAAGGGTCTTACGGTCGCACAGGATACGGAACTCCGCCGCGAGCTTCGCGCTGCAGGTGTTTCCTATCATGTGGTAAAGAATACGATGCTCCGCCTCGCAGCAAAAGAAGCAGGTCTCGAAGGGTTCAATGAACACCTTGAAGGCACGACGGCTTTTGCATTCTCCACGGAGGATGCTGTTGCTCCGGCGAAAGTCATCTGCAGTTATATCAAGAAGAACAAGCTTGATGAAGCTGGTGTTCTCACGCTGAAGGTCGGTACGGTCGAAGGCAAGGTTATTGATGTCGATGAGATCAAATATCTCGCATCGCTCCCGTCCCGCGAAGAGCTCATTGCCAAGATTCTTGGCAGCATGAATGCGCCGGTCAGCAATACGGTCAATGTCCTTCAGGGCGTTATCCGCAATGCGGTTTATGTGCTTGAGGCAATTCGTGCACAGAAGGCTTCAGCATAATCGTATACCCAAAAACTAGCTCTGGCTATGTGAGTATCAAAAATTCAACAGATATTGGAGGAACAATAAATGACTAAAGAAGAAATCATGGAAGCCATTGAAAACATGACTGTCCTCGAGCTTTCCGAGCTCGTCAAAGACATGGAAGAGAAGTTCGGCGTCAGCGCAGCAGCTCCGGTTGCTGTCGCTGCTGCTGGCGGCGCTGCTGGCACAGCTGGTGCTGAAGAAAAGAGTGAGTTCACGGTTGTTCTCACAGCTGCTGGCGACAAGAAGATCAACGTCATCAAGGCTGTCCGTGAAGCAACGGGTCTCGGCCTCAAGGAAGCAAAGGCTCTCGTTGACAGCGCTCCGGCTCCGGTCAAGGAGAACGCACCGAAGGCTGAAGCAGAAGAGCTCAAGAAGAAGCTTGAAGAAGCAGGCGCATCGGTCGAACTCAAGTAAGTTTACGCTACGAGCCACCTCAAAAGCCATCTCTTTTGGGGTGGCTTTTTCTAATGCAAAAATCAGATATCGTAAAAAGACCTTGACAAAAAGAAAGGAGTTATGATACCGTACCAGAATACAAGTAAAATGATAGATATATACTGTTTTTTAGGGAAAGGAATGCAAGGCCGCTCGAGTTATCGAATTTCGCCTTGTACTTTTTATGTCTCTTAAAATAGAAGGCACGTATTTGCATCAGAATGCGATAACAGATAGGCTAAGGGGTGTGAAGGATTTCATGTTTAATCCTGTGCCGGTGGGCAAACGCAAGAGGTACAGCTATGCGAGGATCAAGGAAGTCATGGAGATGCCGCATCTTCTCGATATCCAGCGTTCCAGCTACCAGTGGTTCATGGAGACCGGTCTTAAAGAAATTTTCCGCGACATTTCTCCCATTCAGGACTTTTCGGGAAATCTTGTGCTTTCCTTTGAGAATTTTTCTCTTGGAACGCCAAAGTATGAGCTTGATGAATGTAAGGAACGCGATGTCACGCTCGCAGCACCTCTGCGTGTCAATGTCCGCCTGATTAACCGCGAGACGGGCGAGATTAAGGAGCAGGAAGTCTTCATGGGAGACTTCCCTTTGATGACAGATACAGGAACCTTTATCATCAACGGGGCGGAGCGCGTTATCGTCAGCCAGCTTGTCCGTTCTCCAGGGGCGTATTATGGCGTTGACATCGATACGACGGGCAAATCTCTCTTCAATGCAACGGTCATTCCGAATCGCGGCGCTTGGATTGAGCTTGAATCCGATGCCAATGATATTGTCTCGGTTCGCATTGACCGCACGCGCAAGATGCCGGTTACCTATTTTATCCGCGCACTTGGCTTTGATAGAGACCAGGATATCATCAACCTTTTCGGTGACGACCCGCGCATGATGGCGACGATGGAGCGCGACGGCGAGGAAGTAAAGACGCAGGGCAGGGCGACGATTGAGATATACCGCCGTCTGCGTCCGGGCGAGCCGGCGAACGAAGACAATGCGACGCAGCTGCTCAATTCGCTTTTCTTTGATCCAAAGCGCTATGATCTTGCGACAGTTGGTCGCTACAAGCTGACGAAAAAGCTTGGCTGGAAGCGCCGCATTCTCGGAAAAGTCCTCGCAGAGCCTATCGTCGATCCATCCACAGGAGAAATCATCATTGAGAAGGAAGTCATCGTGACGGAAGAGATGACGGATGCCATCGACATGGCACGTGAAAAGGAAATCTTCGGTGATGGCGAACTTATCAAGCTGCACCTCTTGAAGAAGGACGGTACGAGCGTCATAGCGCTTTGCACGCCGACGCTTGATATTACATCGCGTACCATCACGAAGAACGATATTCTCGCATCCATCAGCTATCTTCTCAACCTCTTGGAAGGTTTTGGCACGGTGGATGACATCGATCATCTGGGCAACCGCCGCGTTCGCGCCGTCGGCGAGCTCTTGCAGAATCAGTTCCGCATTGGTCTTTCACGCATGGAGCGCGTTGTCCGCGAGCGCATGACAATTCAGGACGTCGATGTCATCACGCCGCAGGCATTGATCAACATTCGTCCGGTCGTGGCTGCGGTCAAGGAATTCTTTGGCTCTCGCAGCTCTCACAGTTCATGGATCAGCACAACCCACTTTCCGAATTGACGCATAAGCGCCGTCTTTCGGCACTTGGACCGGGCGGTCTATCGCGTGAGCGCGCAGGCTTTGAAGTCCGCGATGTTCATAACTCACACTACGGCCGCATGTGCCCGGTCGAATCACCGGAAGGTCCGAACATCGGCCTTATCGGTTCGCTCGCAACGTATGCGCGCGTCAATCGGTTTGGTTTTATGGAGACGCCATATCGCCGCGTCGATAAGGAAAGACATGTCGTCACCGATGAAGTTCGCTATCTGACGGCGGATGAGGAAGATGATATTGTCATCGCACAGGCCAACGAGCCTCTGGATGAAAATGAATGGTTCGAGAACGAGCGCGTCACGGCACGTTTCCACGAAGAGACGAGTCTCTTTGACCGCGACCGCGTCGACTATATGGATGTCAGCCCGCGCCAGGTCTTCTCGATTGCGACGGCGATGATCCCATTCCTCGAAAACGACGATGCAAACCGTGCGCTGATGGGTGCGAACATGCAGCGTCAGGCAGTCCCACTCTTGCGCACGCAGGCACCGCTGGTCGGTACCGGTATGGAGTACAAAGCGGCCTGCGATTCCGGCGTCATGGTTTTAGCAAAGCATGCGGGCACGGTTGAGGAAGTCACGGCGAATGCCATCAAGGTTCGCACGGATGCCGGTGAAATCGATAGCTATAAGCTGCAGAAATTTATTCGCTCTAACCAAGGTACCTGCATCAATCAGGTTCCTATTGTCTACAAGGGCGATCGTGTTGAAGAGCATCAGCCGATTGCTGATGGCCCTGCGACAGATCACGGGGAACTCGCCCTAGGCTATAACATCATCGTTGCCTATATGCCTTGGGAAGGCTATAACTACGAGGATGCGGTTCTCCTCTCTGAGAACCTCGTTAAGCGTGATATTTACACCTCGATTCACATTGAGGAGTACGAGTGCGATGCACGTGACACCAAGCTTGGACCCGAGGAGATCACACGCGATATTCCGAATGTTGCAGAAGAGGCGCTGAAGGATCTGGATGATGAAGGTATCATCTCCATCGGTGCCGACGTCCGCCCCGGAGATATTCTCGTCGGCAAGGTCACGCCGAAGGGCGAGACAGAACTGACGGCAGAAGAGCGCCTGCTGCGCGCAATCTTTGGCGAGAAGGCGCGTGAGGTTCGGGATACGAGCCTTCGCGTACCGCACGGCGAGCAGGGCAAAATCGTCGATGTCAAGATCTTCAGCCGAGAAAACAATGACGAACTTCCGCCGGGGGTCAATCGTCTTGTGCGCGTCTACATCGCACAGAAGCGAAAGATTTCCGTCGGCGATAAGATGGCAGGCCGCCATGGAAATAAGGGTGTTGTCTCGCGCATCATGCGCCAGGAGGACATGCCTTTCCTGCCGGACGGCACGCCGGTTGACATCGTGCTGAATCCCTTGGGTGTTCCGTCTCGCATGAACATCGGGCAGGTGCTCGAGGTGCATCTCGGCATGGCTGTTCGCGAGCTGGGCAAGCAGATTAAGGCGGGCGATCCGACAGTCGAGCAGCGCCTCCGCGATGCGGGTTATGACTTTGACAAATATGGAATGCCGGAGCCGGATGTCGCAGGTATTCACATTGCAACGCCAGTCTTTGACGGTGCGGGCGAGCACGACGTCTTCGGTACGGTAAAGCTCGCCGGTCTTCCGGAAGACGGCAAGACGATTCTTTACGACGGCCGCACGGGCGAGCCGTTTGAGAACCGCGTCACCGTCGGCTGCACGTACTTCTGAAGCTTCATCACCTCGTCGATGACAAGATCCATGCGCGTTCCACGGGGCCGTACTCCCTCGTCACACAGCAGCCGCTCGGCGGCAAGGCACAGTTCGGCGGTCAGCGCTTCGGCGAGATGGAGGTCTGGGCATTGGAAGCATATGGTGCAGCCTATACGCTCCAGGAAATCCTTACGGTAAAATCCGACGATGTCGTCGGTCGTGTCAAAGCATATGAAGCCATCGTCAAGGGCGAAAATATCCCTGAGCCGGGTGTTCCGGAATCGTTCAAAGTTCTCATCAAGGAACTGCAGTCCATCGGACTTGATATCAAGGTACTCAATGAAGATGCCAAGGAGATCATGATTCAGGATGATGAGGACGAAGATGTCGCCGAGACGGCAAAGACGCTTGACCTCGATGTAGAAGGTGTCGACCCGACGGCGGGTGCACCGCAGCAAGAGGGCGGCGAGGTGGATGCCATGGAGCCTTCGGATGACGAAGCGCCGGACGACATCATCGCTGACCTCGGCAGTCTGGGCACCATTACAGAAGCTGACGGTACGGCAGTCACACCGGAATCGAACGATACGGAAGAATAAATCGCAGGAAACCGTCCGCCGCGAAAGAGTGGAGGACGGAGGAAGGGAGTGTCATCTCTTTGCTGGATGTAAATAATTTTTGATTCGATGCGCATCGCACTCGCATCGCCGGAGAAAAATCCGCGAGTGGTCGTATGGCGAAGTCAAAAAGCCGGAGACAATCAATTATCGCACGCTCAAGCCCGAGCGCGACGGCCTTTTCTGCGAGCGTATCTTCGGACCAACGCGTGACTGGGAATGCCATTGCGGCAAGTACAAGCGCATCCGTTACAAGGGCATTATCTGCGATCGCTGCGGCGTTGAAGTCACACGCGCCAAGGTTCGCCGCGAGCGTATGGGACATATCGAGCTCGCCGCCCCTGTGTCGCATATCTGGTATTTCAAGGGAATTCCGAGCCGCATGGGGCTAATTCTCGATATTTCTCCGCGTGCGTTGGAAAAAGTCCTTTACTTTTGCATATTACATCGTTCTCGACCCGGGCGAGAACACTGACCTTACGAAGAAGAGCCTCCTTTCTGAGAAAGAATATCATGACGCTCGCGAAAAGTTCGGCAGTACGTTCCGCGTGGGCATGGGAGCAGAGGCTATCAAGGAGCTTCTAGAGGAGCTGGATCTCGACCAGATGAGCGAGACTCTCCGCAAGGAAGTTCACTCTTTCTCGGGACAGAAGAAAATTCGTTCGATTCGTCGTCTCGAAGTCGTTGAAGCATTCCGCAAGTCCGGCAACAAGCCGAGCTGGATGATTCTCGACGCCGTTCCGGTTATCCCGCCGGAACTTCGCCCCATGGTGCAGCTTGACGGCGGTCGCTTTGCGACAAGTGATCTAAACGATCTCTATCGCCGCGTTATCAACCGCAACAATCGTCTGAAGCGTCTGCTCGATCTCGGTGCACCGGATATCATCGTTCGCAACGAGAAGCGCATGCTGCAGGAAGCCGTGGACGCCCTCATTGATAACGGTCGCCGTGGGCGTCCGGTCACAGGGCCTGGCAACCGTCCGCTGAAGTCGCTCTCCGATATGCTGAAAGGCAAGCAGGGGCGTTTCCGTCAGAATTTGCTGGCAAGCGCGTGGATTACTCCGGCCGCTCGGTTATTGTTGTCGGTCCGGAATTGAAACTCCATCAGTGCGGCTTGCCAAAGGCAATGGCACTCGAGCTTTTCAAGCCGTTCGTTATGAAGAAGCTTGTCGGTGAGGGGACAGCACATAATATCAAGAGCGCAAAGCGCATGGTTGAGCGCGCACGTCCGGAAGTCTGGAACGTCCTTGAAGACGTCATCAAGGAGCATCCAGTGCTCTTGAACCGTGCACCGACGCTGCATCGCCTCGGCATTCAGGCCTTTGAGCCGGTGCTGACGGAAGGTCACGCGTTAAAACTTCATCCGCTCGCCTGTACGGCATACAATGCGGACTTTGACGGTGACCAGATGGCGATTCATCTCCCGCTTTCGACCGAGGCGCAGACGGAAGCACGCATCCTCATGCTCGCAGCCAACCACATTCTGGCACCGAAAGACGGCAAGCCGATCATTGTTCCGACGCAGGACATGGTTCTTGGCTCCTACTATCTGACGAAGATTAAGCCGGGAGCACTGGGAGAGGGCAATGTCGTCACGAGCATTGCCGAAGCGCTTCTCGCTTATCAGCAGCACGATCTGCACGTCCAGGCAGAGATTCGCTGCCGCATTGAGGGGTATGGAGTCGTCAAGACCTCGCTTGGTCGTATGATCTTCAATGAGATTCTGCCGGAAGAACTTCGTTACTATCATCAGGATAAGGAATCCGGTGAGTGGACACTCGGCATCCTCATGAACAAGAAGGAACTTGGAAACTTGTTGCCAACTGCTATGACCACTTCGGTGCGACGAAGACTGCGAAAGTCATCGACGATGTCAAAAACCTCGGCTATCACTATGCCTGCATCGCCGGTATGACGGTCGCCATTTCCGACGTCATCGTCCCGCCGCAGAAAAAGGTCATCATTTCCGATACGCAGCAGCTCGTCAACAAGGTTGAACGTCAGTTCAACCGCGGTCTCATCACAGAGGATGAACGCTACCATAAGGTCGTTGCCCTCTGGTCAAAGGCAACGGATGATGTCGCAGATGCCATGATGGACAATATGGATGCCTTTAACCCCATCTTTATGATGGCGGATTCGGGCGCTCGCGGCAATAAGCAGCAGATGCGCCAGCTCGCAGGCATGCGTGGACTTATGGCAGATCCGTCCGGCAAGATCATTGACCTGCCAATTACGGCGAACTTCCGTGAAGGTCTTTCGGTTTCCGATTACTTTATTTCTTCACATGGTGCTCGTAAGGGTCTTGCAGATACGGCGCTTCGCACCGCGGATTCGGGTTACCTAACGCGCCGTCTTGTCGACGTTGCGCAGGATGTTATCGTTCGTGAGGAAGACTGTGATATCCGTACGTTGAACCTTGTGCAGGCACGTGCACGCGTTGCGCCTTCGACATTCGATGCATTGGAACTCTTAAGCGAGAGCCTCGTCGGGCGGCTCCTCGGTGCGGATGTCCTCGATCCAGAGACAAAGGACGTTCTTTTCCTACGTGACACCATCCTCGGCGACGAGGAACTGATGACGATCGGTGAGAGGGATGTCAAGGAAATCATGGTTCGCGGTTCTTCGATCTCGTCGGAATCCGCGCTTTCTAATGCCATGGTGACGGAAGTCGTTGCACTTGGTGAGCCGGATGGCGAAGCGCGCGAAAAGATCAAGGCTTCCATGTATCAGGAAATGATGGGGAAGGAAGTCACAGTCGCTGTCGTCAACAGCGAAGGCGCAGAACTCGCGCCTGCCGGAACGCACCTCGATGCAGAGACCATCCAGCGCATCCTTTGAAAGTGATGCCACTGAGATGCGCGTTCGTGACAATAATGTGCGCGGCATCGAAGTCGAGGCCATCATGGAAGGAAACGGCGTCATCGAGTCGCTGGCAGAGCGCATTGTCGGCCGCTCCCTCGCAGAAGATATCGACGATCCTGCGACAGGTGAACGCATCGCCTCTATTAATGATATGGTGGATGAAGATATGGCAAAGCGCATTGAAAAGGTGCGTAAGCGCGTCACTATCCGCAGTGTCCTGACATGCAAGAGTCAGTTCGGTGTCTGCGTCAAGTGCTATGGCCGCGACCTTGCCAATCAGACAGAAGTTGAAATCGGCGAAGCAGTCGGCACGATTGCAGCACAGTCCATCGGCGAGCCGGGTACCCAGCTCACAATGCGTACGTTCCATTCCGGCGGTGTCGCAGGTGACGATATCACACAGGGTCTTCCGCGCGTTGAAGAGCTCTTTGAAGCGAGAAAGCCGAAGCATCATGCGATCATCGCCGAAATTGGCGGCCGCGTCACCATTGAGGATTCCGGCAAGGGAATGCGCCAGGTCATCATTACGCCGGATAAGGGCGGGGCGCGCGAATATGCAATTCCGTATGGCGCGCGTATGCACGTTCATGACGGTGCGGAGATTGAGGCGGGCGATCGCCTGACCGAGGGTTCTGTGAACCCGCATGACATCCTCCGTATCAACGGCTTGCAGGCAACGCAGCGCTATCTTGTCTATGAAGTTCAGAAGGTCTATAAGAGTCAGGGCGTTGAAATCAACGACAAGCACATTGAGGTCATGGTTCGCCAGATGCTTCACAAGGTCAAGATAGAGGAGAGCGGCACGACAGAATTCCTGCCAGGTGAGTATATCGATATCAACGCCTTTGAGACGGCGAATACAAAAGCCATCGAAGAGGGCGGTAATCCAGCCGTGGCAAAGCCGATTCTTCTCGGCATCACAAAGGCATCTCTTGCAACAGACTCCTTCCTTTCTGCGGCGTCCTTCCAGGAGACGACGCGCGTCCTTACAGATGCTGCCATCAAGGGGAAGGTTGACCCGCTCGTAGGTCTCAAGGAGAATGTCATCATCGGCAAGCTCATTCCAGCTGGTACAGGCATGAGCCGTTACCGGAGCTTGAAGATTCAGGATAACGATCCAGATCCGGTTCCTGTGGCCGAAGTGGAAGATGATTCCCCTGAGTCAACGGGCGCGTAAACATAGAATATGAGTGCATACATGCTTTTAAAAGAGGTATGTGTGCATTTTTTATTGTCGAATCTTGGCGGTATTTTGTTCGTAAAAGATAAAAATGATACGCTTGATAACGTGTACATAAAAATCTTTGATAAATAAGTGTTGACAAGCATTTTTTCATTTGTTATAGTATACACGGTCTCGAATAGAGGCTTAGGGAGAGTGAGCATATGACACTTGATGAACTAAAGACGACCAATCGGGTCATTGGAATCAGGCAGACACTGAAAGTCCTGAAGCGCAATGAAGTGCATCGGCTCTTCCTTGCATCGGATGCGCAGGCGCGCCTTGTAAGCGAGATTCTCGCACAGGCGAAAGAGCGCTGCATTGCCATCGAGCAAGGGCATTCGATGAAGGAACTGGGCGCAGCGTGCGGCATCAAGGTCGGCGCAGCAGCGGTTGCTGTCCTGAAAGAAGTTCGTTAAAAACCATGGTTATGCCTTGGTTTGATAAATCCTAAATCTCAAATTGAAGGAAGGAGGTGCATGTATGCCTACCATTAACCAGTTAGTTCGTAAGAGCAGAAAGAGCATGCAGGAGAAGTCCAAAGCACCAGCACTGAAGAATTGCCCGCAGAAGCGCGGCGTTTGCACGCGTGTCTACACGTCGACGCCGAAGAAGCCGAATTCGGCTCTGCGTAAGGTTGCCCGTGTTCGTCTGACGAACAGCATCGAGGTGACTGCATATATTCCGGGTATGGTCACAATCTCCAGGAGCATAGCGTTGTCCTCATTCGCGGCGGTCGTGTCAAGGATCTGCCAGGCGTTCGCTATCACATCATCCGCGGTTCTCTCGATACCGCAGGCGTTGCTGAACGCGGTCAGGCCCGTTCGAAATACGGTGCTAAGAAAGCGAAGAAGAAATAACGGAGTGCGTTCCTAAGGAGGTTCACTAATGCCTAGAAAAGGTTCCGTGCCGAAGCGTGACGTACTGCCGGATCCGGTGTATCACAGCAAGACGGTTACGAAATTTATCAACAAGGTAATGCTCTCCGGTAAGAAGAGCGTTGCTCAGCGCGTTGTCTATGACGCATTTGAAGAAATCCGTGCAAAGACGGGCAAGGATCCTCTCGAAATCTTCGAGACGGCTCTGAAGAACGTCATGCCGGTTCTCGAAGTTCGCGCGCGCCGCGTCGGTGGTGCGAACTACCAGGTTCCGGTCGAGGTTCGCCCCGACCGTCGCATGACGCTCGGCATCCGCTGGCTGGTCAACTACGCTCGCATGCGTGGCGAAAAGACCATGGATGCACGCCTCTCCGGCGAGCTCATGGACGCTGCGAACAACACGGGCGCAGCCATCAAGAAGAAGGAAGATACGCATAAGATGGCAGAGGCAAACAAGGCCTTCGCACATTATCGCTGGTAATCTTCCCAAAGGAATTAAGGAGAGTAAAAAGTGGCAAGAGAGTATTCCCTTGAAAAAACGCGTAATATCGGTATCATGGCGCATATTGATGCCGGTAAGACGACGACCACGGAACGCATCCTCTTCTATACCGGTGTCAACCACAAGATCGGCGAAGTGCATGACGGTGCTGCGACGATGGACTGGATGGTTCAGGAACAGGAGCGCGGCATCACCATCACGTCTGCTGCTACAACCTGCCATTGGAAAGACCACCGCATCAACATCATTGATACGCCGGGTCACGTTGACTTTACGGTAGAGGTTGAACGTTCTTTGCGCGTTCTCGACGGCACGGTCGCAGTCCTCACGGCACGCGGCGGCGTCGAACCCCAGACCGAGACGGTTTGGCGCCAGGCGGAGCGCTACAATGTTCCGCGCATGGCATATGTCAATAAGATGGATATCACGGGTGCGGATTTCTTCAACGTCATCAAGATGATGAAGGAACGCCTGAATGCCAATGCAGTCGCCATCCAGCTGCCGATCGGTGCGGAAGACGACTTCAAGGGCATCATTGACCTTGTCAAGATGGAGGCTATCGTCTATGAAGACGATCTCGGTAAAGTTGAAGACGAAGTCGCTATTCCCGATGATATGAAAGAACAGGCGGAAGAGTACCGCGAGATTTTGCTCGAGGCTCTTTCTGAGCTGGATGATGGGTTCATGGAGAAGTACCTCGGCGGTGAGGAGATTACGGAAGACGAGATCAAGCGTGTCATCCGTAAGGGCACGGTCGAATGTGAGCTCACGCCGGTCACCTGCGGTACGTCCTATCGCAATAAGGGCGTTCAGCCGCTCCTCGACGCTGTTGTTGACTTCATGCCGAGCCCGCTCGACATTCCGCCGATTCAGGGCGTTGATCCGGAAACCGGCGAGGAAGACAGCCGTCCGGCCAGTGATGACGAGCCGTTCTCAGCGCTCGCGTTTAAGATCATGACAGATCCGTACGTCGGCAAGCTCGCGTTCTTCCGCGTCTATTCCGGCGTTCTCGACGGCGGTTCTTACGTCTACAACTCGACGAAAGGCAAGAAGGAACGCATTGGTCGTATCCTTCAGATGCACGCCAATAATCGCAAAGAGATCGAAAAGGTCTATTCCGGTGATATTGCTGCAGCCGTTGGCCTTAAGGATACGACGACGGGCGATACACTCTGTGATGAAGATCATCCGATTATCCTCGAGTCGATGGAATTCCCGGATCCGGTTATCTCTGTTGCGGTTGAACCTTCGACGAAGAACGATCAGGAAAAGATGGGCGTAGCCCTTCAGAAGCTTGCAGAAGAGGATCCGACCTTCCGCGTCCGCACGGACCAGGAGACGGGTCAGACGATCATCAGCGGCATGGGCGAGCTTCATCTTCAGATTATCGTTGACCGCATGCTCCGCGAATTTAAGGTGGACTGCAAGGTCGGTGAGCCGCAGGTTGCTTACCGTGAGACGATCCGCAAGACGGTCGAGGCGGAAGGCAAGTTCGTCCGTCAGTCCGGTGGTCACGGTCAGTATGGTCACTGCTGGCTCAAACTCGAGCCGCAGGAGCCCGGTGAAGGCTTTGTCTTCGAAAACAAGGTTGTCGGCGGTGCAATTCCGAAGGAATTCATCAAGCCGATTGAAGAAAGGCGTTCGTCAGGCGATGGAAGGCGGCGTTGTCGCCGGCTATCCGATGGTCGATATCAAGGCGACGGTCTATGACGGTTCGTTCCACGAAGTCGACTCCTCAGAAGCTGCGTTTAAGATTGCCGGTTCGATGGCATTCAAGAACGGTGCAGAAAAGGCAAACCCGGTTCTTCTCGAGCCGTATGTCAAGGTTGAAGTCGTTGTCCCGGAAGAGTATATGGGTGACGTTATCGGTGATCTTAACTCCCGCCGCGGACGTATCGACGGTATGGAACCGCGCAATGGCGCACAGGTCATCAATGGCTTCGTTCCGCTCTCCGAGATGTTCGGTTACTCGACGGATCTGCGTTCTAGGACGCAGGGACGTGGAAACTACTCCATGGAAGTTTCCTACTACGATGAAGTTCCTAAGAATATTGCCGACAAAATTGTCGCAAAGAACAAAGGTGAATAAGGGAGGAATTAACTCATGGCAAAGGAAAAATTTGAAAGAACTAAGCCGCATGTAAACATTGGCACGATCGGTCACGTCGACCACGGCAAGACGACGCTGACGGCTGCAATCACGAAGGTTCTCTCTGAGACCGACGGCTGCAAGGCTTCCTTCGAGGACTATGCAGATATCGATAAGGCACCGGAAGAGCGTGAGCGCGGTATCACGATCAACACGGCGCATGTCGAATATGAGACGCCGAATCGCCATTATGCACATGTGGACTGCCCGGGTCATGCTGACTATGTCAAGAATATGATCACCGGCGCAGCACAGATGGACGGCGCTATCCTCGTCGTTTCCGCAGCAGACGGCCCGATGCCGCAGACGCGCGAACACATCCTTCTCGCCCGCCAGGTTGGTGTCCCGGCTATCGTTGTGTTCCTCAACAAAGTTGACCAGGTCGACGATCCTGAGCTTCTTGAGCTCGTCGAGATGGAAGTTCGTGAACTTCTCTCGAGCTATGATTTCCCGGGCGACGATATCCCTGTCATCGCAGGTTCCGCTCTGAAGGCTCTCGAAGACGATGCAGAGCAGAAGGCAAACATCCTCAAGCTGATGGAAGCTGTTGACGAATACATCCCGACGCCGGAGCGCGATACGGATAAGCCGTTCCTCATGCCGGTCGAGGACGTCTTCACGATCACAGGTCGTGGTACAGTCGCAACGGGTCGTGTCGAGCGCGGTGCTCTTAACCTCAATGACACGGTTGAGATCGTCGGCCTTCAGGATGAAAAGAAGCAGACGGTTGTCACGGGCATCGAGATGTTCCGCAAGATGCTCGATCAGGCGGTTGCCGGCGATAATATCGGCGCACTCCTTCGCGGCATCGACCGTAAGGAAATCGAGCGTGGTCAGGTTCTTTCGAAGCCGGGCAGCATTCATCCGCACACGAAGTTTAAGGCACAGGTTTACGTCCTGACGAAGGAAGAAGGCGGTCGTCATACGCCGTTCTTCACGAACTACCGCCCGCAGTTCTACTTCCGCACGACGGACGTTACGGGTGTTGTTCATCTTCCGGAAGGCACGGAAATGGTCATGCCTGGCGATAACATCGAGATGGACGTCGAACTCATCACGCCAATCGCTATCGAAAAGGGTCTTCGCTTCGCTATCCGCGAAGGTGGCCACACGGTTGGTGCAGGCCGCGTTACGGAAATCGAAGAGAAGTAATCTTCACTGAATAAGTTACCTTAGATAAGAGCGGCGTCCGCGTCGCTCTTATTTCAAGGTAACTTTCTATTGTATCCATGATTCCCCATGCGATGACGTGGCAGATGGCTCGCCATAGAGCGAGGGAACTGCTACGGAGAAATGTTTGAGCCCAGAGCTCGGACGTAAGGAGGAAATTTCATTGTCAAAGCAGCAGAAAATCCGCATTCGTTTGAAGGCTTATGACCATAAAGCCCTCGATCAGAGCGCTGTCAAGATCGTAGAGACGGCAAAGAAGACCGGTGCTATGGTATCGGGACCGATTCCTCTCCCAACAGAGAAGAATGTCTACACGATCCTTCGTTCCCCACATGTCAACAAGGATAGCCGCGAGCAGTTTGAAATGCGCACGCACAAGCGCCTTATCGACATCCTACAGCCGACGAATAAGACGGTCGATTCACTCATGCGCCTCGATCTTCCCGCCGGTGTGGACATCGAGATCAAGCTCTAATCCGAGGAGGTGGAATTTATGTCGAAAGCTATTTTAGGTAGAAAACTCGGTATGACGCAGATCTTCACCGAAGAAGGTAAAGTCATCCCCGTTACAGTCATCGAATCCGGCAATAACATCGTCATTCAGAACAAGACGGTTGAGACCGATGGCTACAATGCTGTTCAGCTCGGCTTTGGCGCCGTCAAGGAGCACAAAGTCAACAAACCGCTGAAAGGTCATTTCGACAAGGCTGGTGTTGCGCCGGTCAAGTACATTCGCGAAATGCGCCTTGCAAATCCTTCCGAATACAATGTCGGTGATTCCATCGGCGTAGATATATTTGAAGCAGGCGAGCTCGTCGACGTTACGGGTACCTCGAAGGGCAAAGGCTTTGCCGGTGGTATCAAGCGCCACAACTTCGCACGCGGCCCTATGGGGCACGGTTCCCAAATCACATCGTGAGCCGGGCTCCACAGGCGCGATGATTTCAGGTCCTGGCGGACGCGTACTCAGGGCAAGAAACTCCCAGGCCGTATGGGCGGCGAGCGTGTCACGGTTCAGCGTCTGACGGTCGTTCGCGTTGATGCTCCGCGCAATCTCATCTTGGTTAAGGGGGCAATTCCGGGGCCAAAGAAGAGCTTTGTCGTCATCAAGAGCACGGTCAAACCGGCGAAGAACGCAAAAAACTAATTGGAAGGAGGAATACGTAAGTTATGGCAAAAGCAGCAGTTTACGATATGGCAAATAAGCAAGTTGGCGATATCGAACTAAACGATGACATCTTCAGCGTGGAGGTGAACGCAGGTCTCCTGCATCAGGCAGTCGTCATGCAGCTCGCTTCACAGCGTCTCGGCACGCATGCGACGAAGACGCGCAGCTTCGTTCGCGGCGGCGGCAGAAAGCCTTGGCGTCAGAAGGGCACGGGGCGCGCACGCGCAGGCTCGACGCGCAGCCCGCTCTGGGTTGGCGGCGGTACGGTCTTTGGCCCGCATCCGCGTTCCTACGCTTTTTCGATGCCGCGCAAGCAGCGCCGCCTTGCCCTTAAGTGTGCGCTCAGCGACAAGGTGAAGTCCGGCGATCTCATCGTTCTTGATACCCTCGCATTTGAAGTGCCGAAGACAAAGGAAGCCGTCAAGGTTCTCGCAGCATTCGAGACACCGAAGAAGGCGCTCTTCATCACGGCTGATGAAGTTGAGAACGTTGAAAAGTCCGCTCGCAACATCCCCGGCGTTAAGGCCATCGGTGCGATGGGGCTCAATGTCTTTGACATCCTCCACCATGACAAGGTCTTTGTCACGAAGGATGCCGTCGCCCGCATCGAGGAGGTATTCGCATAATGGAAGCACGTGATATTCTGATTCGCCCGCTCGTAACGGAACGGACGACGCAGCTCATGGCCGAAGGCAAATACGTCTTCGTCGTCGCGAAGGCTGCAAATAAGATCGAGATTGCCAAGGCAGTCGCCGATGTCTTCAAGGTCAAGGTCGAGAAGGTCAACACCGTCAATGTTCTCGGCAAGACGAAGCGCATGGGCCGCACTTCCGGCAAGCGCCCAGATTACAAGAAAGCCATTGTGAAGCTCGCTGCCGGTGAAAGCATCGAGTTCTTCGAAGCTTGATCGGTAAGGGAGGGAACATCAAGTGGCAGTAAAAAGTTTCAAACCGTACTCCGCCGGACGCCGTTTTATGACGGTTGCATCGTTCGACGAGATTACGACAGATAAACCGGAAAAAGTCTCTGACGGAAAGTCTCAAGAAGCACGGCGGCCGCAATCAGCAGGGTCGTCTCACCGTACGTCATCAGGGCGGCGGTCATAAGCGCCTTTATCGTGTGATTGACTTCAAGCGCACGAAAGACGGCATTCCGGCGCGCGTTGCTACGATCGAATACGATCCAAACCGCAGTGCACGCATCGCTCTTCTCAACTATGTGGACGGCGAGAAGCGTTACATTCTTGCGCCGAATGGTCTGAAGGTCGGCGACATGGTCGAATCCGGTCCAGAGTCTGATATCAAAGTTGGCAATGCTCTTCCGTTGAAGAACATCCCCGTCGGTACGACTATCCATAATGTCGAGCTCAAGATCGGCAAGGGTGCACAGCTCGTCCGCTCCGCAGGTGCAAGCGCACAGCTGATGGCAAAGGAAGGCAGCTATGCCCTTCTCCGCATGCCGTCCGGCGAGCTCCGCAAAGTTCATATCAACTGCCGTGCAACGGTTGGTTCGGTTGGCAACCTGGAACACGAGAACATCACGATCGGCAAGGCAGGCCGTAATCGTTGGCTCGGCAAGCGTCCGGAGAACCGCGGCGTAGCGATGAACCCGAACGACCATCCGCATGGCGGCGGCGAGGGACGTTCTCCTGTCGGCCGCAAGCACCCTGTCACAAAGTGGGGCAAGTGCGCGATGGGAGCCAAGACCCGTCGCAAGAAGGCATCGGACAAGCTCATCGTCAAAGGACGTACGAAATAAGAAAAAAATATCTGGGTGGCGTAACCCGCCCGGTGGAAGGAGGAGACACTTTGTCAAGATCGATCAAAAAGGACCTTTCGTAGCAGAAAGCCTTATGAAGAAGATTACAGCGATGAACGAGAAGAACGAGAAGAAGGTCGTCAAGACCTGGTCGCGCAGTTCTACAATCTTCCCGGACTTCGTTGGTCATACGATCGCTGTGCACGACGGCCGCAAGCACGTTCCGGTTTATGTTACGGAAGATATGGTCGGCCACAAGCTCGGTGAATTTGCTCCAACGCGTACCTTTAAGGGGCATGCCGGCGAAGAGAGAAAGACCTCGCTGAAATAATTTTTGCGAAAGGGGAATACCTGTGGAAGCTAAAGCAGTAGCGAAATTTGTCCGCATCGCTCCGCGCAAAGTTCGTGTGGTCATGGATCTCGTCCGTGGCAAGAACGTCGCTGATGCGTATGCGATTTTGAAGTTCACGCCGAAAGCTGGCGCGGACGTAGTAGAAAAGGTTCTGCGCAGTGCAGTAGCAAATGCGGAAAATAACTTTGAGATGGACATGGAGAAGCTCTATGTCAAGACCGCTTTCGTCGACCAGGGGCCGACGATGAAGCGCATCCATCCGCGTTCCCGTGGTCAGGCGTTCAAGATTTTGAAGCGTACGAGCCATGTCACCATCGTCGTCGACGAAAAGAACTAAAAGGAGGGAACAGGTTTTGGGTCAGAAAGTCAATCCGCATGGCATTCGTCTCGGCATCGTCAAGAATTGGGATGCCAAGTGGTATGCCGACAAAGATTTTGCAGACAATCTGCATGAAGATATCAAGATTCGCGACTACCTCAAGAAGAGCCTGATGCAGGCAGGTGTTAGCCGCATCGAGACCGAGCGCAGCAAGAATCGCCTGAAGATCACGATTCATACGGCAAAGCCGGGCATGGTCATCGGCCGCGGCGGTGCAGGTATTGAGCAGATTCGGACGGGGCTCAAGGGGTATACGACAAAGCGCGTCGATATCAATATCAGCGAGGTCAAGCAGCCGGACTTGGATGCAACGCTCGTTGCGGAAAACATTGCGCAGCAGCTTGAGCGTCGCATCGCTTTCCGCCGTGCTATGAAGCAGGCGGTCGGCCGCACGATGCGCCTTGGCGCCAAGGGAATCAAGATTGCTTGCGCAGGTCGTCTCGGCGGTGCTGAAATCGCACGCAAGGAAGCATATCGTGAAGGCAGCATTCCGCTTCACACGCTTCGTGCAGATATCGATTATGGTACGGCAGAAGCACATACGACCTACGGCCGCATCGGCATCAAGGTTTGGATCTTCAAAGGCGAAGTCCTTCCAGAGAGAAAGCAGCAGAAGGCTGCGACTGAGGGGAGCGAAGCGTAATGTTATTACCGAAGAGAGTCAAGTACCGCAAGCAGTTCCGCGGTCGCATGAAGGGCAAGGCAAATCGTGGCAATAAGGTCAGCCATGGTTCGTACGGTCTCGTGGCGCTTGAGCCGGCTTGGATTACGAATCGTCAGATTGAGGCAGCCCGTATCGCGATGACGCGCTACATCAAGCGTGGCGGTCAGGTCTGGATTAAGATTTTCCCGGATAAGCCGGTTACCGCAAAGCCGGCAGAGACGCGCATGGGTTCCGGTAAAGGTTCGCCTGAATACTGGGTATGTGTCGTCAAGCCGGGTCGCGTCCTCTTCGAGATGGACGGCGTGTCGAAGGAAATCGCGCAGGAAGCCATGCGCCTTGCAGGGCATAAGCTTCCGATCAAGACGAAGTTTGTCATGCGCGAAGATGTAAAAGCAGAGGGTGGTGCAGTAAATGAAGGTGAGTGAGATCCGCGAGCTGAGCGCAGATGAACTGAGCCAGAAAGTTGCTACGCTTAAAGAAGAGCTTTTTAACCTCCGTTTCCAGCTTGCTACCGGCCAGCTTGAGAATCCGATGCGTATTAAAGAAGTCAGAAGTCGATCGCGCGTATCAAGACAGTACAGCGCGAGAATGCGATGAAGGCGTAATTTGATATGCAAGGCCGGGTGTACATGAAAAACTCGGCATGAGGAAGGAGGCTCAACTGTGAGCGAAAGAAACGTACGTAAATACAGAATCGGCAAGGTTATCTCCGATAAGATGGATAAGACGGTCGTCGTAGCGATCGAAGAGCTTAAGCAGCACAAGCTTTACAAGAAGCCGGTCAAGCGCACGGTGAAGTTCCATGCGCACGATGAGAAGAACGATGCTCATGTCGGCGACAAGGTCGCCATCATGGAGACGCGTCCTCTTTCAAAGACCAAGCGCTGGAGAGTCGTCGAAGTCGTTGAGCGCGCAAAATAATCTATAAAGGAGGTAAGAGTAAATGATCCAACAGCAAACCATTCTGAATGTTGGCGACAACACGGGCGCAAAGGAAATCATGTGCATTCGTGTGCTCGGCGGTTCCTATCGCAAGTATGCCAGCATCGGTGATGTCATCGTCGCTGCTGTCAAGTCCGCAGCTCCGGGCGGCACGGTCAAGAAGGGCGACGTCGTCAAGGCAGTTGTCGTGAGGAGTGTCAAGGGGCTTCGTCGTCCGGATGGTTCCTATATCCGTTTTGACGAGAATGCAGCCGTCCTCATTAAGGACGACAAGACGCCGCGCGGCACGCGTATTTTCGGACCGGTGGCAAGAGAGCTTCGCGAGAAGGACTTCATGAAGATCGTCTCCTTGGCTCCGGAAGTTCTTTAAGACAGAGGAGGTGCAATTTTGTCTCTCGTAAAATTGAACGTGAAGAAGGGCGACACGGTTCTCGTGCTCGCTGGCAAGGACAAGGGCAAGCAGGGCAAGATCATCGAATCTCTGCCGAAGAAGGGCAAGGTCGTCGTTGAGGGCGTCAACAAGGTGAAGCGTCACACGAAGCCAAACCAGAAACATCCGGAAGGCGGCATCATCGCCAAAGAAATGCCGATGCACGCTTCAAAAGTGCAACTTGTCTGCCCCGCTTGTAACAAACCGACCCGCGTTGCACATAAAGAAGTGAACGGTAAGAGCGCACGCGCCTGCAAGAAGTGCGGCGAAGTTATCGACAACAAATAAGATAGGAAAGGAGGAAATCAAGTGGATAGATTACAGGAAAAGTATCAGACGGAAGTCGTGAAGGCCATGACGGAGAAGTTCGGCTACAAGAACGTCATGCAGCTTCCAAAAGTTGAAAAGATCATTATCAACATGGGCGTCGGCGAAGCTGTCGGCAATCCGAAGGCACTCGATGCTGCTGTTCATGATCTCACGATCATCAGCGGGCAGAAGCCGCTTTTGACGCGTGCAAAGAAGTCTCTTGCAGCTTGGAAGCTCCGCGAGGGCATGCCCATCGGCTGCAAAGTCACACTCCGCGGTGCGCGTATGTACCAGTTCCTAGACAAGTTCATGAATGTCGCTCTTCCCCGTGTCCGCGACTTCCGAGGCGTCTCGCAGAACGCATTTGACGGTCGCGGCAACTATGCTGTTGGCCTCAGAGAGCAGCTCATCTTCCCGGAAATTGAATACGATAAGATCGACAAGATCCGCGGAATGAACATTGTAATCGTAACGACGGCAAACACGGACGAAGAAGCACGCGAGCTCCTGAAACTCCTCGGCATGCCGTTCAAGGGTTAAGGAGGATTTATCATGGCAAAGAAGTCTATGGTTGAAAAGTGGAGCAAAGACCCGAAGTACTCCACACGCAAATACAATCGCTGTAAGATTTGCGGCCGTCCGCACGGCTATATGCGCAAGTTTGAAATGTGCCGTATCTGCTTCCGCGAGCAGAGCTATAAAGGTGCAATCCCTGGCGTAACAAAGGCCAGCTGGTAAGTTTTTCCAATTCGAAAGGAGGATATCGGTTCCATGGCAATGACTGATCCTATTGCAGATATGCTTACGCGTGTGCGTAACGCGAATTCCGTATACCATGAGACGGTGAAGATCCCGGGCTCGAAGCTCAAGTGTGCAATCGCTGAGGTTCTGAAAGACGAGGGCTTCATCAAGGACTACACGTTTGAAGAGGATGGCAAGCAGGGCATTCTTACAGTTGAACTGAAGTATGGTCCCGCACGCGAGAAGGTCATCACGGATCTCAAGCGCATCTCGAAGCCAGGTCTTCGTCAGTACGCGAAGCACGATGAGCTTCCGCGCGTCCTCGGCGGTCTCGGCATCGCTATCATCTCGACCTCGAAAGGCATCATGAGCGACAAAAACGCTCGCAAGGCTGGCCTTGGCGGCGAGATTCTCGCTTACGTCTGGTAATGAAACTGTGTAGTCAGGAGGTGTACTGATGTCAAGAATTGGTAATGCACCGGTTGAAATCCCCTCTGGAGTGACGGTCAAGGTCGCAGAGGACAACCTGGTGTCGGTAAAGGGCCCGAAAGGTGAACTTTCGCGCCAGATCCATCCGGAAATGAAAGTAACCGTCGAAGGCAACGTGCTTAAAGTCACGCGTCCTTCCGACGATAAGCCACATAGGTCACTTCATGGTCTTTCCCGTTCGCTTATCCACAACATGGTGGTCGGCGTTACGGATGGCTTCGAGAAGCACCTTGAAATCAACGGTGTTGGTTATCGTGCTCAGAAGCAGGGCAAGAAACTTAACCTTTCCCTTGGTTTTTCTCATCCTGTCATCGTCGAGCCGCCGAAGGGCATCGAGTTCGACGTGCCGAATGCTAATGCGATTACAGTCAAGGGCATCGACAAAGAAGTTGTCGGCCAGGTCGCAGCAGAAATCCGTTCCTTCCGTGAGCCGGAGCCTTATAAGGGCAAGGGCATCAAGTATGCGGGTGAGCACATCCGCCGCAAGGAAGGCAAGGCCGGTGCAAAGGGTAAGAAGTAAGAACAAGGAAAGGAGTGAAGATCTGTGCTTCAGAAATCTGATAAGAACAAGGCGCGCCAGAAACGCCATCTGCGCGTTCGCAACCATATCCACGGCACGGCAGAGCGCCCGCGCCTTAATGTTTATCGCAGCCCTAAAGAACATCTATGTTCAGGTCATCGATGACGAGCGCGGTGTAACGCTTGCCTCCGCTTCGACGAAGGACAAGGGTTTTGCCAATTATGGCGGCAATATCGAAGCCGCGAAGGTCATCGGCGCAGAGATCGCAAAGCGCGCGATGGAAAAGGGCATCACGGAAGTTGTCTTCGACCGTGGCGGCTACATCTATCATGGCCGCGTCGCAGCACTTGCCGAGGCTGCTCGCGAGGCAGGTCTTAAATTCTGATTAAGTGCCAAAAAGGAGGTAAATGAATGGCTAGACATATGGACAACGAAACTCCTGAATTCGAGGAAAAAGTTGTATATATCAACCGCGTTGCAAAAGTCGTCAAGGGCGGTCGCCGCTTCTCTTTCTCGGCGCTTGTCGTCGTTGGTAACAAGAAGGGGAAAGTCGGCGTTGGCCTCGGCAAGGCTGCCGAAGTTCCCGAGGCTATCCGCAAGGGTGTCGAAGATGCAAAGAAGCATCTTGTCGAAATCGCTCTCTTTGATGGCCGCACGATTCCGCACGGTATGGTCGGCATCTTCGGTGCAGGCCGCGTCATGCTCAAACCTGCCGCAAAAGGTACCGGCGTCATCGCTGGCGGCCCTGCGCGTGCTGTCTTAGAGCTCGCTGGTATCAAGGATATCCTGACGAAGTCCCTCGGCAGTGCAAACCCGAACAACATGGTTCGCGCTACGATGGAAGGCCTTAAGAGCCTCAAGCGCGCGGAGACGGTTGCAGAGCTTCGCGGCAAGACGGTTCAGGAAATCCTGGGTTAAGGAGGACTATCATGGCAAAACTGAAAGTAACGCTTAAGAGGAGCCTGATCGGTCGTCCGGAGACGCAGCGCCGTACGGTTCGCAGCCTTGGCCTGCATAAACTCAACTCCGTCAATGAACTTCCGGATAATCCGGCAGTTCGCGGTCAGCTTCATAAAGTAGAACATCTCGTCTCTGTCGAAGAGATTGCAGAATAAGGCAGGAGGAAAGATAAATGAAATTACATGAACTCGCACCTGCCGCAGGTTCCCGCAAGACAAGAAACCGTGTCGGACGCGGTCTCGGCTCCGGCAATGGCAAGACGAGCGGTCGCGGCATGAAGGGGCAGAACTCCCGCAGCGGCGGCGGTGTCCGCACAGGTTTTGAAGGTGGGCAGATGCCTATCTATCGTCGCCTTCCGAAGCGCGGTTTTAAGAACGTCTGGGCTAAGACGTATGCAGAAGTCAATGTCGAGACGCTGAATCGTTTCGATGACGGCGCTACGGTTGACCCAGTCGTCCTAGTCGAAGAGGGTGTTTTGAAGAACGTCCGCGACGGTATCCGCATCCTTGGCGGCGGCGAACTCAAGAAGAATGTCACGGTCGTTGCCAATGGCTTCACAAAGAGCGCCGTTGAAAAGATCAAGGCAGCTGGTGGTACGGCAAAGGTCATTAATCCGGAAAACGGAAACCAAGAGGTACTCTGAGATGCTTCAATCTCTGGGAAACATCTTCAAGATTCCGGAGCTACGTCAGAGGGTCATCTTTACTCTTGTCATGTTCGCGATTTTTCGCATGGGGACGCACATTCCTGTCCCTGGCGTTGATCCGCGGGCTATTGAGCAGCTCTTTGCCAATGGCAGTCTGTTCGGTCTCTTAGACCTTTTCTCGGGCGGTGCGTTTTCTAAGTTCTCCATCTTTGCGATGAGCATTACGCCGTACATCAATGCGGCGATCATCATTCAGCTGCTGAATGTCGTCATACCCACGCTTGAACAGTGGTCGAAAGAGGGTGCTGAAGGACACAAGAAGACGACGCAGGTCACGCGTTATCTAACCGTAGTCCTCGCCTTCTTACAGGCACTCGGCATGTCCATTGGTTTGAAGTCGGCAATCTTAAATCCAAATCCCGTGAACATCCTGATCATTGCGATCACCTTGACTGCGGGCACTGTGCTCCTCATGTGGATTGGTGAGCAGATTACGGCACAGGGCGTCGGCAACGGCATTTCGCTCATCATCTTTGCGGGGATCGTTGCAGCGCTGCCGAAAAATATTGGAACGATCTACCACTATGTACAGGCAGGTACGATCAGCTATTTCCAAGTGTTCATTTTTGCCGTCGTCGCGGTCGCGATGGTTGTCTTCGTTATCTACATTGAGACGGGCTTTCGCCGCATTCCCATTTCCTATGCGAAGCGCGTTGTTGGGCAGAAAGCCTATGGCGGACATTCGAGCCATATTCCGCTCAAGGTCAACCAAGCGGGCGTCATTCCGATCATCTTTGCATCCTCGCTCTTGATGTTCCCGCCGACCATTGCGCAGTTCGTCGAAAATACGACGGTCAAGCAGATTGCCGCCCATCTTGAATGGGGAACGCCGCTGCAAACGACGCTCTATGTTCTGTTGATCATCTTCTTCACGTATTTTTATACGGCAGTTACTGTCAAGATTCCTGATATGGCGGATAACCTCAAGAAATATGGCGGCTTATTCCGGGCATTCGTCCGGGCGAGCCAACCGCAGACTATCTCGACCATGTGCTGACGCGCATCACGCTGGCAGGTTCTATCTTTCTCGCATTCATCGCGGTGCTGCCGAACCTTTTGGGAAGTGCAACGCATATTCAAGGGGTTTACTTTGGCGGTACAGCACTGCTTATTGTCGTAGGCGTTGCACTTCAGACAATGAAGCAGATCGAGTCGATGGTCGTTATGCGCCATTATGAAGGCTTTATGAAATGATCGAAGGGAGATAAGAGATACATGCATCTTTTGTTAATGGGGCCTCCGGGAGCCGGAAAGGGAACGCAGGCAGCGGTTCTCAAAGAAACCTTTGATATTCCGCACATTTCAACGGGCGATATGTTCCGCGCGGCCGTAAAAGAAGGTACAGAGCTTGGCAAGAAGGCAAAGGCCTGTATGGACGAAGGGAAACTGGTTCCGGATGAAGTCACGATCGGCATCGTCCGCGAACGTCTTAGCAAAGCGGATTGTAAGAAAGGCTTTCTGCTCGACGGCTTTCCGCGCACGGTCGAGCAAGCAGATGCTCTTTCCGGCATCTTGAAGGAGCTTGGGCTTACGCTGACGCGCTGCATCAACATCACTGTGCCGAAGGAAGACCTCGTCGAGCGTGCAGTCGGTCGAAGAATCTGCAAGAAGTGCGGCGAGACTTATCATACGAAGTTCAACCCGCCGGCAAAAGCAGGCGTCTGCGGTAAGTGCGGCGGTGAGCTCTTCCAGCGGGCAGACGATACGGCGGAGACAATGGAAAACCGCCTTTCCGTTTACGAAGCTTCGACAAAGCCCTTGATTGACTATTACAAGAAGGCCGACGCCTATACGGAAATCGATGGCAGACAGGAAATCGACAAGGTCACGAAAGACATCGTCGATGCTCTCAAAGCTTGAAGAAGTATAGAAAGATAGCTGATAGAGTGGGGCGGCCAATCGGTCGTCCTTTTCCTTATGGATACCACCTGTTGTTGGGCATCTTTTCATTTGACTTGCCCAACGAATCTTATGACTGAATTTCGAAGGAGAATAAGATGTCGAAACAAGATGTTATCGAGGTCGAAGGCAAAGTTCTAGAAGCACTGCCCAATGCTATGTTTCAGGTGGAGCTTGAGAACGGCCATGTTGTCCTCGCGCATGTCTCCGGCAAGATTCGCATGAACTTCATCCGAATCCTTCCTGGCGACAAAGTGACGATAGAGCTTACGCCGTATGATCTCACGCGCGGCCGTATCACATATCGTTTCAAGTAAAGGGATTGATAGAGAGCAATTCCCATAATAGATGATAAAGGAAGATCCATCGCCTCTTTTGAGACGATGGATTTTTTTATGGAATTTTAGATTGAAATACAGTCTGTTTATGCTATATATTATTTCAACTAATAGAAAAAAATAAATAATTACTTATCTAGATAAATATATTTTATCGTGTTATAATATCTAATATGAAGATTATCTTTTGTGGAAGAATTTTTTTATGAATATGAGGAATATTCAAAGAAATCAATAAAAACTCAGCGACCGAAGGACTGTTGAAGCGGCTTTGGAGAAAGCAGAGACGCCTTAGCCGCAAGGCTGTATTCAAAAGAAAGGTGGGAAATCTGCTGCTGTCTCTGCAAATATGGACATGCAGAAGCGAAACATCCACAAGCCTAGGAAAGTTAAGGATAAGCTCAATGGTCTATGTTTTTAGCAGCGGGCAGCTATGTTTGCAATTATTGTAGGCACGCATGGAAGACTGGCGGAAGAGTTTGTTGCCACTGCCAAGATGATTGGCGGAGAGGCGCCAAATCTTCGTGCCGTGACACTTCTTCCAGGAGAAGGACCTGAAGATGTCATTAAAAAGTATAAGAAAGCTTTGGAGGAGCTTGATACTACGGGCGGTGTCATTTTTCTAAATGATCTCTTTGGCGGCAGCCCGTACAACGCGGCGATTCGCGTCATTCCAGGGCATGATGATTATGTTGCGGTCACGGGGGTCAATCTCCCCATGCTCTTGGAACTGATTACAACACAGGCATTTATGCCAGATACGACGCTGGAGGAGGCACTCGAAAAAGCGGTCGCATCGGGTAAGGCAGGCGTGCAGGTATTTCCCGAGGAGAAGTTGCCGCTGGCGAAAAAGAAGGCAGAGAAAAAAGCTGTTGCTGTTACGAAGACCAATACTGCGGAAAAAAGTGGAAAGCTGATGGATATCGCATTTTGCCGCATAGACGACCGGCTTATTCATGGACAGGTCAAAGACTGTCTGGACAAAGGTGACGAAGTGCAATCGCATCATGTGTGTGTCGGACGAGGTTGCGAAAGACACGATGCGCAAGAACCTTCTGATTCAAGTCGCGCCTCCAGGCATTAAGGCGTATGTCATTTCGGTCGATACGGCGATTAAAGCGTACAAGAATCCAAAGTACGGTCCTTTCAACACATTCTTTCTTTTCACAAATCCGACGGATGTTCTTCGCGCTGTAGAGGGAGGGATTCCCTTCAAGTCTGTGAATCTCGGCGGCATGACGTACAAAGATGGCACGACGCTGATCAGTCAGGCAGTTGCAGTATCGAAAAAGGATGCGGCATCGCTCGTTAAGCTGCATGAGAAAGGCATCGAGGTTGAGATACGCATGCTGGCATCGGATAACAAAGGCGATATGATGGCCGCACTTAAGGCAAAAGGTCTCGCCTAAACATCATTCAGATAGCCTCCCGTAGGGAGACAGGCACTATGTTATAGGAGGTAGGAAAATGGAAGTATCTACGTTACAGCTCGTTGCGCTCTTCTTCGTCGCTGGTCTTATTGGCGTCGGAAGTGTTGTCGATGAGTCCATGATTTATCGTCCCATTATCTCTTGTCCGCTCACGGGACTGATTCTTGGCGATCTCACAACGGGAATCATCTTAGGGGGCACACTTGAGATGATTGCTCTCGGCTGGATGAATGTCGGGGCGGCAATGGCACCAGATGGTGCACTTGCAGGCGTTGTCTCGACCATCCTTGTTGTCGTCGGACACCAAGAAATCGGTACGGGCATTGCGCTGGCTGTGCCGTTGGCAGCGGCCGGACAGGTCCTGACGATCTTTGTTCGTACGATTACGGTATTCTTCCAACACCTGGCAGATAAGTTTGCAAGCAGAGGCAATACCTTTGGCATCGATATGTGTCATATCGCTGGCATGTGCCTGCAGTTCATCCGCGTGGCTATTCCTGCGGTAGCAATTGCAGCAGTTGCCGGCACGGATATCGTCGACGAAGCGCTTGCCGCTATTCCAGAGGTCATCACACACGGCCTTCAGGTTTCCGGCGGTTTCATCGTCGTTGTTGGTTATGCAATGGTCATCAATATGATGAATGCGAAATCGTTGATGCCGTTTTTTTTCCTCGGATTCCTCATCGCTGTATTCACGAACTTCAATCTCGTTGCGTTCGGCGCACTGGGGCTTATCCTCGCTTATTTTCACATTAAAAGCATGGCACGCGAAGCGAATGCATCTGCACACAACGCTTCCTCGACAGGCGATCCGCTGGATGATATTGATGATTCTGAGCTCATGTAAGAGAGGAGCAGAAAATGGCAGAAAAGCATATTACGAAATTTCGATCTCATCAAGGTCTTTATCCGTTCCAACTTCCTCTTAGGCTCATTTAACTTCGAGCGTATGCAGTCCATGGGCTTTTGCATCGCTCTTATCCCTGCACTCAGAAAGCTTTATTCTGGAGAGGAACTCGCAGCCGCTCTTCGGCGCCATCTCGAGTTCTTCAACACACATCCTTTTCTTGCGAAGGCGATCATGGGCATTATCATCGCGATGGAGGAAAAAAAGGCGAAACGGTGCTGATATTCCCGAAGCGACTATATCCGGTGTTAAGGTCGGTCTGATGGGGCCGCTTGCCGGCGTCGGCGATCCGATTTTCTGGGGCACGCTTCGCCCTATGCTAGCGGCACTTGGCGCAGGCATTGCGGTGTCTGGTTCTGTGGCAGGCCCGCTACTCTTCTTCGTTGTCTTTAATGTGATTCGTCTCTTAATCAATTACTTTGGTATCATGTACGGCTATGAAAAGGGCACCGAGCTTGTCACGGAAATTGGCGGTGATAAGATTCGCTACCTTACGGAAGGCGCGTCGGTTCTGGGACTCTTCGTCATGGGGGCGTTGGTTGCCAAGTGGACAAGCGTCAATATGCCACTCGTTCTTTCCGAATATGTAGCACAGGACGGCACACATGTTGTTACGACCCTTCAGTCGGTTCTTGATAACCTCATGCCATCCATTGTCCCGCTTCTCATGACGTTTGCCTGCATGGCAGCACTGAAAAAAGGCGTGAATGCACTGCTTATCATTGTGGCACTTTTCGCTATCGGCATCATCGGCTATGCGCTTGGCATTCTTGCCTAACCTATAGCATACAAAAGTCTCCTCACAGTAGGGGTCTTTTGTATGCTATAAATTCTATAATGCATTTGCAAGTCCGCCTTGCCCTCACGGAGCTTTACCGTATAGGAGCCGTCCGGCGCCTGCGTCGTCTTCAGAATCTGAATCGCCGCGTCTTTCTCCATCCGCCGAAGTGCTGCCTCCGAGACGCCCGTCATCGTCCCGCTCATAATTGGCATACTCGCGGTACGTCACCGAATACTTGCCGTCGGCGTCCTGCGCCTCGCGCAGGATTCGGACGAACTTATTCTGCTTCAGGGCGTCTAGACGGATATCGCTGAGCCCGTTTGCCGTCTTCACTGTCGGGCGTTTGTGCGCCTCGTTCACCATCTCATAAGCCTCCGCCATCATCGCGCGGACGCCATCATGCGCCTCGATGACATTCTCCTTTACGCCGTTATCGAGTAGTTCCTGCCGCGTATATACCTTTTGCGCTGAATCCTCGGCCAGCAAGACTTCACGCAAATCCGCGTAGTCCTTCTTGTTCTTGATGGGGGCGAATGCCTCTTTCATCCGCTGGTCAAAGTGCGATCGGCGCTCCGTCAGGACGTCATAGGCGCGTTCACCGGCGCGGAAGAACGACAGGAAGACCGGATACTTTTTTATCACGCGTGACGGGGAGCGGAGCATGTAGCTGGAAAGCCCCATATCCTGCTTTGCGTTGCGTGCCCGTTCCTCCACGATGATCTTATCCGCTTTCAAGCCTGCCCGGCGTCCGAATCGCCTTGCCAGCGAATCAAAGAACCGCCGCGGCGCCCCGACATCCGAAAGCTCCGCCGAAAACTTGACCGGGCTTTCCCCTTGTGCAGAATATTTCCCCGGATGTTCCTCCCGCATCTTGACAAGGTCTTCCTCTGTCTGTATACTAGAGCCAAAGAGGTTGCTGAACCTTCTACTATCCATGGGCAATTGGAGCCCGGCGGCATGGTAGAAGGCAGCGACTTATTTTTATTGATATAAAGCGTGTTTCCTTCTCGGATGTTGTCCCAGAACCAAGTGTAATTTATCTCATGATCGTTAGTCTCCTTTCCATAAGCCGAGGCAATAACATTGACTTCTGTGAGATTTTTCCGAGCATCAAGGGAAACAGGCACAATGACATTAAGTCTTATTTCTTTTTTTGTTTTTTTGTCTATGTACTTGGCTACCAAATCCAAACCCGCAACAATGCGCCCCGGCTTTGTTCTCGATTTGAAGATGATCATCGGGTCTGCCAGATATTTAGGGAGCTTTTGAAATGTTTCCTTCGTCATTTCATGGTGCTTACCGCGAATATCCATCAGCTTACTCTGCTTGATATACATCGGTAAATCTTTCGCCCCGACAAGCTGCAAGGCAAGCGGCGTTTCCATCACCTTTAGCATCTGCGACCCCGGCATGTTGCCCTTCCAAGCTTCCGCTAGTGTCCGTTTCCATGCCTTGCTGTCTGCCTCTAGCTTTTCATCTGCCGTCTCTCCCTTCGTGCTCTCCCCCGTCTTGGCATCGCCTGCCTTTTTGTGTTATATTAGAATTAAAAAGTAGAGCGAATGTTCCTTGGGGCACCGAATCCCAAAGGCGGTAACATTCGGCTCTGCGCCCTCAGATGGGTGTTCGTCGGAAACGCCCTTCAAGTCTGAGGGCTTTTTCCTTTCTTCTTGGGCGTTGACAGGGTCTTCCTCTGTCGGTATACTAGAATGGAAAAGGTCGTTGGACCTTCTACTATCCATGGGCAATTGGAGCCCGGCGGCATGGTGAAGTCAGCGGCCTGTTTTTATTGGCATCCGCGCTGAGGTGCGGGAGTTCCGAGCCATCCATATTCTCCACGTATTCCCCGCGCACACGGAAGAGCGGCTTGCCATCCTTGCCCTTCATATCGCGCATCACCGCCGAGAATGCCCTTGCCATCGCCGCCGTCTGCCGCTCGCTCAGCTTGTCGCCTGCCCTGCGGAAATGCTCGACAAAGCGGTCGATCATGCGGCGAATCCAACTCGCCACGCGCCGCGCCAGACTGGGGTTTTCCCTGGCCATCGCCTTTAAAACAGCGGTACCCGCATCCCGACATCATGCATTTGGTCGGCCAGCATCTCTTCTATCGTGTCCGCATCCGAGAGCCCTAAGCGTGCAATCTTCTTCCGGTAGTTCTCTAGCTGCGCCGGCGTAAAGCGCTCCGACTGCTGGATGTAGTCCACCACCTCGCTGTACAGCTTCGGATTGTTCGCCCGCATGTAGTGGAACGCCTCATGCCAGAAGACCTGCGGCAAATGCATCTTTGAGCGGCGATTTAGGAACGTCACCCCGTCCGAATGGAACCCGTGCAGCCTTGCGTCCGCATCCATCCAAACCGTCGGGATACCCATAGCATCGCCAAGTGCCGAAAGCTTTTTCTCCTGCGTGGACAGCTCGCTGTCCTTCAGGAAGATTGCCTCTTGCAGCATCCGGCGGAGCTTTGCCCCCTCGCCCTTTGCCGAAAACTTTTCCAGTACCTTGATGGCTTGGTCGTCGAACACTACATAGCAGTGTCCGTCTTGCCAGCCTTGGTAGGTAATGCCTTTAACGCCGTATTTGTTGAGCGCGCAGGAGACGTTCTTAGCATTGCCCAAAATACGCTGTAGTGTCAGGTATATGCTTTGACCGTCAGCATCATGCAGCGATTCCTTCACCGAAGAGCGGGCAGCTTCTCTCCCCTGCTCGCGTATATTATCCCAGCGGCTCAGCTGTGTATCGTTGAGCCCTTCTACAATCCTATCAATGCCCTTCTGCACCGCCTCCGGCTGCTCATTAAAGGGCTTTTGCTGATCTAAGAGAACGTTTTCTTCGGGGATATCGACTTTAAATAACTGCCCTTTGTTTTCTACATACTGCAGCTTTTCGGGGTCGAAGGACTTAAGATCCTTAATCTCGCGCCTATGCCTTGTTACCCGTCTTTTCACTTTCTTTTGCTGCTGCTTTAGTGTCTCCGCCACGTCTTTTGCCGTTTGCGGCTCTCCCTTCGGCAGAGTACTCCGCGTCTCTGATAGCATTTAGTAGCAGGTAAGAAGATACGTCTGTAGTTGTATCTTGCATGGCAATTTCACGCATTTCCTCGATGGAAATATTCGGATTCTTTTTGTAGGCCGACAGTACGCCGTCATACATAGACGCTTTTTCTTCCTGACGCCGAAGTTCTTCTTCAGCATGCTCAGCCCAAAGTGAGGCCTCTTCAGACATCTCTTCTTCGGTAAAAGTCCGGTCGCTAAAATAGGTCAGTATCTTGCCCAACTGTCCCTTATAAGACGAAAACGGCTTTCCGTCATAGATATAGCGGAACGGCGGCAGGAACTGCAGCAGCCTTTTTTGGTATTTTTCTGCTACTTCCCGCCCCTTGGCAAAGTACAAGCCCCAGCCGTGCGCCTGTGCTCCTTCGCCTGAGCCGATATGCCTGAGCTTAAACGTATCGAAGGTATGTGGTGACCCGTGCCAAGCCACCGAATACCGTACGCCCTGCACATGATCCAGCGCCTGCACATTGCCGTCCGCTGCATAGAGGAACGCCCGCGCCGCCCGGTCAAACCGCGCTTTGTCCTTTGCCGCCTGAAAGGTTGGCTTGCCATCTGTGACCTTGCCGCCCATGGCTGCAGCCAGTCGGTCGAGTGCCGCGCGTGCATCCTTCGCCGCGCTTTTGATCGCCTCTTCAGCATCGTCCATGACAGCGGAATACTTTACGGCATCCCCCTTTTCCCCGTTGTGCTCTTCTGCTTTTTTTGTTACACTAGAAACAGAAAGATCACTTGATTTATCGGATGTAGGGCTACCCCCACGGTTTACGGTCCCGGCTTTTGCCGTCGTGGGATACCGCACTGTCGCCGGGAGCAGTGGCAGCATCTAAGCCCGGGCTGCTATAAATCAAGCGGTCTTTTTTTGTTTGCCGTGCAAGATTCTTATCGCCCTTTTCCCCGTTGCGCTCTTCTGCTTTTTGTGTTATATTAATAGCAGAAGAAGTAACATTGATTTTCTCATTGGCGCTCTGGGATGTGCCGGCTCCACCGTTTTTGCCGGTCTCCTGAATCAGAGATCTACTGGTGGTAGTAGACGACGGACGTGCGCCCCCGTCATAAATCAATGTTGCTTTTATTTTTTTATGTGCATCCCGCCCCGATTCGGTATGATACCCTTCCGGCAGCGTATACCTTTCACCCTCTTCCGGCTCGCTCTTGGCGGGCTTTTTCTTTGCCTCCGTTTCCTCAGCTGCACCCTCTGCCGGCTCGCTCTCTCTTGCCTCTGCATATTCTGCCTGCGCCTTTGGTGCTTCTTCCCCGCGCTCTGCTTCTTCCGCCCGGGTTTCTTCCCCGCGTGCTTTGGTCTCTGCCGATGTCTTCTTTGTCTTTTGTGCAGCAAGCGACATCTCTACCACATCGCGGAAAGCGTCCCTCTGCTTTCGTTCAGCGTCTTCTCGCTGAGCCTGCCCCGGAACAAAGAGCGATTCAGAACTTTTCGCTGCTCGCCCGGGTCTTCCTGCAAGAGTTCCGTCAGCCCTTTGCCAAGTTGACCTTTTGCCCTTTTGCCTTTTTGTGTCTCAGCTCGCTGCTTTGTCTCTTTTGCCTCTGCCGCCGCTATTTCTTCCGGCGTTTCCTGCTGGCGTAGCTGTTCATCCGAAGGGTTTGGCGTGTTCCTTCGCTGTACCCTCTTCCATAGCGGCGTAGGTGCCGCGCCCTGCCACAGCGCGCCTTTTGCTCGGTTTTTTTCTGCATGTCCTCTCCTCCTTTTGCCGGCATCCGCACCCCTGCCGTCTGCAGGGCTTGCTGTGCCGCTCGAATCGCTTTCTTTGAGGATCCTTCCCCAAGGAGCTTTATCACGCCTGCCGGCAGCTTGACCGCGTGTTTTCTTGCCAGCTGCATGAGTGCGCGTCCCTGATGGCGGCGCCCTGCCTTAGCGTTAGCCGCGGGAGACATGGCATCGAGCAGAACGATATCCGCCGCCGTCGGCGTGACTGTCGGCATCTGTCCTTCCTGCCTTGCCGTCGGCTCTGTCTGCATCCCTGCTGTCGGTGCCTGCGGCGTGCTCTCTGCCGCGCCCTGCGCCCGATACGCCGCTTCACGCTGCTGCCGGACGGTATCCATCGGCGGCATTTCGGCGCCCTGCTGCACACTTCCGCTTTGCTGCGGCACTTCAGGGCGTGTACGCTGCTCTAGCGCTGCACTTCTTTTTACGGGCTGCTCCGCCGGCTGCATCGTCACCTTGCTGCCTGGCTGAAGGTGTCCGCCCTCTGCCGGCAAGCGCCGCTCCTGCTGCATGCGTGTATCCGGCTGCATCCCCGGCGTCTGCAGCTTCGCCATTGCCATCGCAGGGCTCTGCATCCTGCCCGCCGGCTGGAATCTTCCGCCCTCTGCCGCGCTGGCTTCGCCCTGCAGCGCTCCCTTTGCCGGCTGGGTATATTCCCCCTGCGGCATGCTCTCCGCCCTGCCTGCGCGATTCTGCGGCGCCTGCTGGGTATTCTGCGGCTCATTCGGTGCGGTGCTTTCCTCCAGCGTGCCCATAGCGCGGGTGAGTGAACGCCCGCCATCCATTGCCTCGGCCTTTGGCGGCTCTGCCTGCAAGACCTCTCGCACGCTCTTTGGCATGGGGGCTTCTTCGATACGCGGCGCCGCCTCTGCCTGCGGGCGCGTGCGTCCCATCGGGCGCGGTGCACGCTCTGCCGTCTGCCGCGTCTTCGTCGTCTCCGGTGCCGCCTGCATCAGCTGCATGGCGTATGCCTGTAATTCCTGCGGGAATGCCGCCGCCAGTGCTTCACGATTCTTCTTCGTGTTCATGAACTGCCCGCGGACATTCTTCATCTTCTCCAGCGTCACCAGCAGGTTTTCGTTCGTCGTGCTGTCCCCGACATCCCGCGTAAAGGCGTCAAAGAACGTCCGGCCAAATGCCGAATTTTCCCCTATGCCGGCAAAGAGCTTGTTGATGTCGATCGGCGGCGTGCGCTTCGTCTCGCTCTGGCTGCTCTCTGTACTTGTGTTTGCCTTGCCGCTGTGGTAAGCCGCATACCACCGGGAGCCCGTGCGGTCACTCGTGCCCTGGTCGGTGGACATATACGCGTTGCCCTTGCCAAAGGAGAGGTCGAAATGCGTGTCCTTTTCCAGCGCCGCGCCAATGCCGAGCTTTTCGCAAATGTCCAGGAATACCTTGGTGTCAACGCCCGTGTTGTCAATGTCCGCCTTTCCAGCCTGCCGCATGTCCCCATTCCGACGCGTTCGACGGATGACTGCCGCCCGCCAGGCTGTTTAAGAGCAGCTTCTTTCCCGTGCGCTTGAAGTATTCGCTGGCCAGTGCATTGACGCCCGCGATGGTCTCCGGCTGCACCTTGTCCATATTGTCGTAATTGCTCTGCGAAAATGCCGTGGACGCCCCAACATAGCGCCCGTCAAAGCCATTCCATGCATCCTCACCCTGACGGATATAGCCCGCGCCCGCCGGCTGCGTATTCTCATCCGCCTGCTGCGCGTTTTCATCCGCCTGCTGCGCCTGTACCGGCTTTGCGTCTGCCGAAAAGCCCTCCTTCGATAGGCTGCTCAAATGCCGCTCGACCGCCTGCGTGTATGAGCCGAGGTCAGCCCCGAAATACCCTTCCGCCTTTAGCTTCGAGGTGAACTTCTGAACATCGCTGCCCGCGCCCTGAATCGTGCTGCCCCACCACTTGAAATAATGGTCGACAAAATCTTCCGGCGATGAGAACCGCGCGTACTGCATGCTGCCGTCCGGCTGCGGCATCCCCGTGTTTTCTGTCGTTGTAAGCCCGCCATAATTGTTTGCCGAACGTGCCAGGTCGCTGTCGAAGTTCGCGCTTTCGTGCGACAGCTGCGCCAAGACGAGGCGTGGATCGACATCATATTTCTGCGCATATGGCAAGATGGCGTTCCATAGGCGCTCTTTTGCGTTTTGTGCTGAGCTTGCCGCGCCCGAGCCGCCGCCCGTGACCTTGACCGGCTGACCGCTCGTCCTGCCCGTGCTCGTGTCGTCTGTGCTCGTGTCGTCTGCGCTGTCCGTCGTGCGTTCCGTCTGTTCCGGCAGATTGAGGCTCGCCGCCTTGCTCCCCTGCAGCATGTTCTTCAGCTGCTGCGCCAGCGCCGTCTTTTGTGCATCGGCGATTTCGGCATTCGTCTCTTCTATCTGCGTGCCGAGGGCGCCGCTTAGAATCGGGTCGTCTGCTATACTCGCATTCGCGCTTCCCTTGCCGCCCCTGACAAGGTCATACACGCCGCCGCCAAGACCAAACAGCGCCCCGGGGAAGAACGCACTTGCCGCCGCGGCTTCCTCGCCTGGGGTCGGATTCAGCAGCGTGCCATACGGCTGATTCGTGTACTTGTCCTGGATGATCTGCTGATTGAGCTCGTCCAAATACTCGCCCGCGCCGCCGATCGGGACACCGAGCAGATTCTTTACCAGACGCGCCGCGCGGCCGCCGCCGCCCAGGAGGCGCCCAATGCCGCCCGACAGGAGCAAGCCATCCAGTGACCCCGTCAAGATGTCCTGCGGGAACTCCTCCCATGCCATCTGCCGCATCGTCTTAGCGATGTCTTTCGTGCTGTAGCCCTGCGCCGCCAGGTCGCTGTAAATGCCGCCGGCGTTCGATATCGCCGTCAGCGGTGCCGAAAACGCCGCATACCGCATCGCATTAGCAGCCGCGTTGCTGCTAAGCCCGCGTACACCGTACTGTGCCGCCTTGCCCAGTAAGCCCAGTGCTCCTTCACGCGCCGCAAGCCCTGCCGCCCCGCGCCCTGCTGCGCCCAAGAGCCCGCCGACCAGCGGCAAATCTGCGCCGCCGGTTGCCGCCGTCAGCGCGACAAAAGGCAGCATGGAGCCGATACCTTCCCCCAAATCCGCCATAAGGCCGCGCGAATCCGTCCAGTAATCTAAGTTGCTCAGCCTGTCCCAAATACTGCCTTGGTAAGCGACATTGCCATACTTTGCGTTACGCTCGGCGGCATCGTTCAGCATCCATGTACCGGCGTCAAGAATCTTGCCCCCGATGGCGGGATTGATGTCTTCTTTTGCCGGGTGATAATACCAGGTGTTGGGGTCGTATGGGTCATACCCCGTTGGCTCTGACGCTGCATTTGCGCCAAGAAATGCCGCAGCGCCGCCAATCAGTGCCTCACCGCCCCTTAAGATGTTGTTGCCGAACCTCTTGATCGCTTTCCACGTCTCAGAAGAATCGTCCGGCGCCTCCGGCAATGCGCCCCCGTTGAGTGCGCGTTCCAGCGTTCCGTTCTTATAGTTCGCTCGGTACGTGGATTCTTCCGGCGTTCCAATCTCTGCCTCAATCTTTTGGCGTGCGTACTCGCTCAGTTTCGACATGCTTTCACCTCCTCATTCCTCCGGCGCATAGCCGCGCTTTGCCCGCAAATCATTATTTGCCTCGCGCCCACGGGTATAAAGCGTATCTAGTGTATCCGTATCCAGGACACCTTCTTTTTGCAATTCTTCCCAATAATCATTTAGTTCTTTCATCGCGTCATCTTCTGTTTCGCGTTGTTCTTTGCTGTCGTCTTTGCTGGAAATTAGATTCCGCGCTTTCACAAGTAGATTCGTGTACTTCTGTATCCGTTCGTTTTTCCTTCTCGTCGGCTTGTATTCACTGGCCTTAGTGCCGCCGAAGACACCCGGGTATCGTTCGGCAAGGGTCAAGTGGTTATTGAATGTGTTATTGTCAACCGCTATCTTATTCGCTGTATTGCTCTTGCCCACGGCAATCTCCACATTCCCTTTTGTCTCTAAAGTTTCGCGATCTTGTCTTCCCTTTGCCTCCATCCTTGCGATGTCGCCTTTCGCTCTCGTTCCTTCAAGGGTGACGCCCCATTCGCCTTGCTTGTCCATGGCTGCCATATTAAAGCCGTGCTGCTGCTCGTTTGCTTTCATGCCGCGATCCAGTGCGTTGTTGCTTGCATCTTCGCCGCGGTAGTACTTGTACTCGCTCAGCGGCGAGGCGAAGTTTGTCATCGCGAACATTGCGTCTTTCGGGTTTTCATCATAAATCTGATTCAGCAGCATCGCGCCGTCCTGGGTAATGGCGTTTCGCCCGTCAATCCCGTAGTTGTAGAACGCCGTCTTCAGGTCAGCCAGGCGCTGTGCCTGGTACTTTGCCGCCTGATCCCCGGCAAATGTATTCGCCTGCAGCGGCGACATGCCAACCTTTAGCCCGCGGTCATACATCCTATGGTAATACTCTCCGGAACTCATGCCGCCCGCAACCAACTTTGCATACATATCTTCATCGTAGAGGTTTAACATCGCCTGTTTTTGTGCCGGCGTCTTATCCGCGCCAAAGCTCTTTTCCAGATCAATGCCGTGTTCGGCCGCCTGCTTGCGGATGATGTCTGCCGCCTGGTGCGCGTTTTCCATGCCGGCGGTATTCCCCGCCTTTTGTGCAGCCATGTATTCGTCTGTCGCCCCCAGGAGCCCCTTTGCGTAGCGGTGTTCCAGCGTCTGCCGCGCAATCTCCCCCTGCGTCGGCAGCTGCCCCAATAGTCCGTTCTGCAAGACCTGCTGCCCCGCCTGTGCATACTGGCTGACCACCCTGCTTTTCAGCGGCGTCCTGCTTTGCCGCGGCGTGCTCGGCTGCCGCCTGCTGTGCCCCTGCCTGAAAGGCCTGTGTCGCCGTGTCCGTCTCCTCCGGCTCCGCGGGCGTCACCACAATCCCCGCCGATGGAGAAAAGAACGCCCGCCCGTCCCAGTTGATCCTTGTCATGTCCGTCATGCTGCTCCCCCTCTCAATACCGGAAGACAAACGGGTTTTTGTCCTCATCCTTTAAGCCAAACGCCGGCGTACTATTGCCGCCCGACAGCCAAGACGCCAGCACGTCCGTGTCCATCGTCAGCTTGACGGGGCTGTTCGGGCTCAGCGCCGCCGCCATCGCCGCCAATTGGCTGGCCCCCGGGGCATTTGCCGCTGTCGCATCCGCATTCAGCCGCCGCCGTATCCGTTGCCGCTGTATCCGTGGTATTCGTCGCCGCGGCTGGCGGAACGCTCAGATTCGGATTCACCCCAAACGACCACACCGACGCCGGACTTGCCGCAAGCAAACTATCGCGTACCTTCCCCAGCGGCATACCGGCAATCGCGCCCTGCACCTGTCTTGCCGCGAGAGCATCCCAGGCGTCGCCCGCGCTCTCTGTCGGGGTATAGCCGCCCATCACCGCGCTATTCATGAAGTCTTGAAAGGCAGGATTCCCCGAATTTGCCACCGCATCGCGGAGGCGGTTTTCAGAAACCCGCTCCATCGCGCCCTTATAGCCGAGGAGCCCGCGCGTCGGTACGTAGCCATTTCCTGCCGCCCTGGTGCCTCCGGCGTCCTCGCCGTCTGTGCCCAGCGCGTCGCCTGTCTGCTTCTTTGTCGGTGTCATCTGCTTTTGGCGGCGCTCCCACAAATGCCGATCCCATAACTCGCGCAGGAGCTTGCCGAGGGCAAAGCCGAGCATCGTCTTAGCTGACGCCCCCTGCCCGAGTGCCATGAGCCCCAACATCTGCGTCCAGTCCGTCTCTTGCTTTTTCTTTGGGTTTAACTTCTCATCCATCTTTCCTTTTTCGTCTACATACGAGCTCATCTCTGCCTCCCGTCTATACACCGAAGAAATGCATCGCTAATTTCAAAAGCATCTGCTGGCGCTGGGCTTCCTCCGCCTGTGCCTGCTGCATCGCCTGCATCCCTGCACTCTGCGCCGCCTGCGTCTGCTGCGCCATCCCTGCCCTGCAGGGCGTTATTTGCCGCCTCCATCTGCGCTGCGTCCTGCTGTGCGCCCTGCTGCATCGCCTGCGCCTGCTGCGCGTTATCCGCCGCGATGTTTTGCAGGGCTGCCTGTGCATTCATGTTTGTGCCGCCCAAAAGCCCCGGCTGCATCGAAAGCGGCTGTGCCGTCAAATCCTCCGCCGGTATCGACACGCCTGTCCCCTGCGCGATGTCCCGCTGCGCCCCCTGCTGCGCGATCTGCTGCAGGAGATCTTCCTGCTGCCTGCTGTCCCACATCGTCATTCCCCCTTACAGAAGACCGCCCAAGAGCCCCGAGAGCAGCCCGCCGCCGCCACCGGTACGCTGCGTGTTCGTGGACTGCGTCGTTCCCTTGCCCGCCGCTGCCGCCAAAGCGCCCGTCGTCGCCCCGTTGAGGCCAAGGGACGCGTTCCAGAGATTCAGTGCCGGGCGCTGCGCCGCCTCCTGTGCGGCCGCTGCCGCCGTGATCCCTGCCGTCGCGTTCCCGATGATACTATTGTGGATCGACGCATTGCTTGCGTTGGCGTTCAGCGTGTTGTTCATCGCGTTCTGTGTCAGTGTCGCCTGATTGTTCAGCGCGTGATTCGTATTCGCCAAATTTGCCGCCGTCAATGCCGCCTGCTGTCCCAGCATATTGTTTGTATTGGCCAGCTTCGTCCCGGCAATCCCCTCCTGCGCCCGAAGGGCGTTGTAGGTGTTCGTGTTCTGCTGGTTGGCAAGGTTTGCCACCGTGTTGATGTTGTTATTGTACTGCTCTGCCACCGTATTTGCCGCATTGGCGGTAATATCGTTTAGGGCTTCGTTCGTCACCGAGCCATTGAGCACCCCGCGCCCCGCCATCGCGTTAAACGTCTTGCCCATCGTGTTGTTCAGCGCCCGCGCAATGCTGTTTTCCATCGCCATTTGATAATTCGCCGGAAGTCTGCCGTTCATCAAGCCGTACAGCGAGGTATTCGCCGTGTTCGCCGCCTGCATGTACTGCGAGGAGAGCCAATCAAGCTCTGTATTCGCCGCCTTTGCCGCCTTGCCGTATTCGCGGCTGTAGCCTCGGTTTTCCTGATTCGCTTTCTCCATCGCCGCCGTGTAGTCCCGCTGATACCCCTTGTTCGCCGCATTCGCCTTCTGCGCCGCGGGCATGTATTCGTTGCGCAGGCGCAGAAGATCCGCGTTCGCCGCCTCCGTCGCTGCCGTGTTGCTCGCATCGATGCGCCTAAGCTGATCCTGTGCCTGCCGCATCGAGCCAAGCGCCTGCTGTGTCAGCCCGTTATAATCCACCTGCACCGTGCCAAGCGAATTTTGCAGCAGGTTTCGCGCCGTCTGATTCAGATAGCGGCTGTTCGGTGCAATCGCATTCGCATAATCGCTCTGCAGCTTCTGCAGCTGCAATTCATACTCCGTTGGGGTATAGGTTGACGTGTTCGTCACCGTCGTTGACGCTCCTTTAAAGTGCGCTCCGCGGAAGAACCTGCGCCGCACGTCCGCGGAAAGACGCGTCCCGTCTGGGCTGATGATCGTTTCATCCAGCCGCAGACTGCCGACTTTCACCTTTCTCATCATATTCCACCTTCTTCCTCAGGGCTCCCAAGTGACAAAAATAAGCAGTCTGCCCGTGCGCTTATACGTGAAAGCGGGCGAGACAAGCCCGGCCTTCCCCGTCGTCTTGTGCCGGCAGTGATAGCGCGTATGCCCGTCCTTCGTCTCCTCCGTCCGCTCAATGCCGTAGCCGAACAGGCGGATGTAGGCGCGGATTTCCGGGCGTATGCAGAGCGTTCCGCACCGCGGATAGCCCGCCTGCCGGGCCGCTTCGCTCACCTTTTCGCTTCCAGAAACGCGCATCCCCCGCCAGCTGCCAGATGACGCACAGACTGCCCACGCTGCCGACCTCCGCAAAGCCCCGCGCCGGCAGGTAGTAGAGCGCAAACCGCGCGTCCCGCTGAAAGGGCTCCGGTGCCTTTTCGTTATACCGCGCAATCCATTCTTTCAGCCTCATGCCGTCCGCTTCCACATGTAAACCGCGAGGTACGGCGGCAAGTTATTGTGTGCCGCATTGCCGCCCGCGCTGCCAATCGAGAGACTATGCGTATGATTTCCCGCATCCCCCAGATAGCCGCCGTACATCGTCCGATATCCTGTCGTCGGCTGCGCCACCTTCTGACTGCCCGAGTGCGTCGCTGAGACCGAGGCGATGGTATGGCTGTGGCTGCCCGCGCTGCTTGTCGAGCCGCTGTGCGAGTGCGAGGGCATCTCATCCATCGTCAGCTGATGTTCCTCCTCGCCGCCCTGCGCCCCCGGCGGGTACTTGCTGCCGGCGCCCACCAGGAAACGGTTGGAAAGCATCTCCCACGTCCCGCCGAAGAGCAGTGCCGGATTCGTCGGCGCTATGCTCATGTAAATGCTCCCCACCGGGTAAATCAGTTCGGCAATCCCGCCGAGCGTATTGAGGCGAACCGAGACGCGGTCGTCGACCACCTGCCACTTGACCGTACCATCCATAAAGCTTTCGCCCGGTGTTTTATGTGCGCCAATGCCGCCCGCAGCGGTAATACCCGCCTGCATGCATTCCAAATGCAAATAGGACGGGATTTCTTCCGTTCGGACTAAATCGCTCAAAAGATACGTATGCTTTGGCTGACGCATATAGGGAAGAGGCTTGTCCTTCACCGTGGTGCTCAGTGTCACGTCGCCCGTACCATCAAAGGAAGTGCCGCCCGTCACATCCCCCGTCAGCGTAATCTGCCGCGCCGCGGAAAGCTTTTCCGCCTCTCTTGCCCGCGCTGCCTCATCCGCCGCTTTGGCATGCGCCGCCTCCTTTGCCGTCTCTGCCTCTTTTGCATGCGCCGCCTCCCCCGCGCTCTCTGCCGCATCCGCTTTCTTAGCGTGCTGCGCCTCTTTTGCCGCGGCCGCCTCCTCCGCGACATCATTCTTCAGCTGCAGGCGCCATATTTTCCAAACGACCGAACCATCCGTCACCTCATCCGACTGCTTCAGGCGCTCGTCGTTGATGGCAGATTCGATGTTCTTCTCCCCCGTCGTCCCGGCGACCTTGCACTCCAGATAAAATTGCGGCAGTGTCATGAGCCGGACGCATTCCCCTTCCGCGACCTCCGTCTTCGCCGTCCAATAGCCGCCGTATGTACGCGCCAGATCCGCCTCTGCCGCCGTGTTGCCGTCGTACACCGCGAGGATCGTCTTGCCTTGCCGAATCGTCAGCGCCTTACCGCTGCCGACGGCCTCCTTGTTCTCGTTCACGAACTTGCCGAGGCTCTCGCGGTAAACAGGAATCTGTCCATCCGCCAGCCGCGTGAAGACAGAGGGCGCCCGCCGACCTTGTCCGCCGTTCCCCGAGATGTTCACCGGCAGCACCCCGGCGCTGTTCGTCCGCACCAGCTTTTTGGCTCTCCGTGCAGAGCATGGTGGTATTCGTCGGGGTCACCACATCCGCCGACTGCCGCACCAAATCGTTGTAGCCGACTAAATCCTTCGCCTGCGGCGAATACAGGAGCCGCCACGCCCCATCGCGCCAGAGGAAAAAAGCGCCGCGTATCCGTCGCCAGATAGAGGTCATACGCCCCGCCGGTCGCCGGGCGCATCCGCTCATCCCCTGAAGATATCTGCCCGATGGTATCCGTATGAAAGCCCCCATGCCGCGCCACATCGAAAAGATAGACCCAATCCACATTCTCCCCGTCGCGGATGAAGAACCGGCCGCCCTCCACCTTAAACTGATATGCCTCCGGCGCCTCCGTGCTCGCCGCATGTGTCCGAAGTTCATTCAAATACACGTATAAGCGCTGCATCTCCGCCATGTACTTTTGAGCGAAACCGTCGATCGTATCCCCGCCCGAGCGATAATCCAGCACATTCTTTTCTGTCAGCTTTGCCACCGTCACACCTCCGCCACATCAAACGAAATCGAATTAAAAATCGTAATGCCGCCCTCGCCCTTTGCCCGCGTCACAATCGCGCGCTGCCGGTCTACGCATCGCTTTTCCGCGCGGTACATCTCCGTACCTGCCCGCCCGTAATCCTCTTCGTCGAATGCTGCCTTGCCGCCGTAGAGCGGGTAATACTTCACTTGGTAGATCTCCGTCTCGTTATGGTAGATATAGCGGTCATTGTGATAGAGCGCATAAGCGCTGGACGGGTGTCCGCCATGCAGCTTCACATTCCCGACCATATAGGTCTCTTCCGTGTCGTTCTCCAGAAAGGGCGTCGTATCCACCCGTACCCGCTTGATCAAATAGGAATTGTCCGAGACGAGCGTCTTGAGCGTAAAGCGCCATGGCAAATACTTATCTTCATCCTTCGATGTCCTGGCATCCACCATATACAGACCGTGCGGCTTCAAGAGATAGATATGCCCGTCCGCCTCCACGGCATCCACTACCGGCGCATGGTACGCCCGGTAAAAATACGCCGCCGCCGCCACATCCAAGAACAAAAACGGCTGCTTGCCGTCAATAAACCAAACCTGCCCCATCGACGGCAAATACCGCACCTTCACATCCGGCGCAATCTCCGAGACCTGTTTATACACCTTGTCGCTGATGTTCGTTGCCCGCATGTCGCCGTACTCATCTGTGACATTGATCACCTGCACCATGTCGCGCCCCAGGACGACCGTGCTCGACGCCAGCGCCACGCACGCATGATAACACTTGCATTCAATCTGCCGCCCGATCTCGCTGACCTTCCACGCCGGAAAGGTATTCGTCAGATGATAGGCGTACAGATTATCTTTGAAGACGATCGTATCCGCCGAGAGCGTCGTCACCCCGACGATTTTTCCGCCGTCCTTATAGCCGATTTGCAGCCACTGCGCCGACGCCTCGTTGTTGCTGTCCGTCGTCCAGTTGTGCTCGTCGCCAATCCCTGAGCAGTGCAGTTCGTCATGAAAGAACGTCCAGACACGCCCGTCCTTGACAAACACCCCGCGGCAGTGCGCCGGGGACGATTCGATCGTCTCCAGTACCCCGCCATGGTAGTACTGCAGCTGCCCGCCGCATGCCAGCATCACCCCGTCTTCCCATGCTGTATAGGCGATGTGCGAGCCATCTAAATTCAGTTCGCCGATGGAGGTCAGCTTGCCATGATCCACCCGGTACAATATCCGATTCTTTTGACTTGCCACCAGGAGCGCACAGCCGATCGCATCGTAGATCAAATCGGTCAGCGTCAGCCCTTCGGCTAGGCAAATCGGCATTGTCCCTGAAATCACCCGCAGCTGTCCCTTGTAAAGCTCCACATTCACCGCTTTGCTCAGTTCATTCTGTGCGATGAGCTCCGGCACCAGCGAGGTATTGAGCCCGCCGGAAAAATCCGAGAAGGCGACCGTCTGCACATTGCTGTGCCGATTCGATAACTTCATAGCATCGCCCCGTTCCAGTACCCTTCTGTCTGTATCCCGTGCGGGCTCAGCCCATGCAGCATGGATTCCACTTGCGTGATGATGTTCTGCATCACCTGCGTCTCCTGCCCGATATCAAATTCATTGCTCATCGACGCCCGGATGTTCACATACTCCAGCAGCCAATCGTCCATGTCGTTTGGGAACGGCGAGACATCCGACCCCTTTTTGCGCAGCTGCATGTCCTTTGTTCCGAGCAAATGAAACGGCATCGCCTCTTTCGGCACCGGGTAGATCCGCACCGTATCCAGCCCCTGCAGATAATACGCCTGCGGCACGCCCTGCACCGTCAAATCCGCAAGCTCATTCGGGTCAATTTGCCTGAGCAGCCGCCCGCCCACCCGAAGTGCGGAAACATGTGTCAGCCGCGCCCCGACCGCAAGCGCACCTTTGCCCGCCGGCAGCGTCCCCGACAGGTCTATGTCCGTCAAAAGCAGCGGGTTGATTTCAAACACGGTTCGCCGCAAGAACCGTATGCCGTCGTTGATATAACTCGTCAGTGTCTCATCGCTGTAGCCCGTCTTCTGTTCGTCATGGATCGCAGCCCGTACCCGGTTGAGTATCGCCTCCACTGTCAGCACCTTCCCCTGCCTCCCTTCTGCATAAAAAGGGACGGGAAACCCCGCCCCAAAAGCCTCCTTACTTATCATCCGGCGACGCCGTCACCACATTCACCACGCCGAAGTCTGTCTTCGTGCCGCTGTTCGTATAGTCAAAGGCTGACTTGGCAATCCCGAAGATACGCCCGAACGCAAAGCCCATCTGATTCTTATAGTCGAAGGTATCCTCGTTCCACTCCGGCTCATTGCCGACCGCCATAACGGCCGCCTGTGCGCCCAGGAAGAGTGCATGGGATACCGGCGTCTTGGTGTTCACTGTCTTATCGCGGAAAAATACGGTTGCTCTGATGGATC
>BNJU01003822.1_pt1 | contig 162185 bp, 160 predicted proteins | sample 8539281 | NCBI WGS metagenome assembly BNJU01 (sample SAMD00202456, study PRJDB9452) | human saliva metagenome | isolation source: human saliva | place: Japan | reverse complement strand
ATGGAAGTTACGTATTGTTAACTAAATCTTTCACACCTTCAGCTGGTTATTGCTCGAGAACTTTTTGTACCAACTTCGGTAATTTCTGGGATTGATTCCTTGATCACCTCATTCGAACGAAGAGTGCGTTTATCTTTGGCTATCTACTTCTACAAAGCGATTTGGACTTGACCTTCAACTCCAGCTTTCTGTACTAATACGGCGTGCTTGGTCCTTTGGAGAAGTTCGGAGTTTTCACGTTCCTGGACGTTCAAAGGCTGTTGTTTCAGTTTCACAACTAGTTCAGGAGGGCCTCAACTGTTGGAGCCACTTCATTTGGATCCATACTTCCAACATGGTGATTCTTCTGTGAGCTAGTTTTATTTGTTTTCATTTCCGCAAACGCTTGAGGAGTTGGCATTCTGAAGTTAATGAAGTTTCTGCTTGTTCAATCAACTCATTGGGGAATCTTTTTTCACGACAGATTCGAGCAAGCCCAATTCTTCTCTAGCAGTCTGATAACGTTGATTTCATCCAGGTCTGTCCTGCTTGTTTCAACTCATTCAAAGCTCTGTTGACCTCTTTTCTGACTGGCATGGTTTTTCTGCAACAGCTGCTGCATTGAGCTTCTCTACTAGTGCCGTTTGTTTGTCCTCGCTTGAGAAGGTGTAGGTCAGAGTTGACTGACGGCCTTGGGCAGTGATTTCTTTGTTGAGGTACTCATCGTTGACAGCTGCTTTTGGAGAAACCAAGACATCAAACTCGGCGGTGTGTCCCTTGTAATGCAAGGTCAAGGCTTGTCGTCCAGTCTTCTGAGCACGTAGCTTGTAATTTCAACACCTTGATCTGTAGCATGACTTTTCTTCTGTCTCATCATCATAGAGAACGCCGAAGGACCTTTGCAAGATCCAGTGTTTCCTACTAGATAGTCTGTTTTCGGTTCTGAGTAATGTACAAGCCTGTTACTTTTCGGATTTTTCTTTATCTTGACCAGTCACTTGTACCTTCGAGGCAGTAACTGGCGCCTGGTAGATGATTGTGAGCTTTTGTTCTCTTTGATGAGCGTTGTAGCCAGATACTGTCGCTGACCTGAGTGAGTAAGGTTGATCAGCTCATCGGTTGTCCTCTTCGTGTTGAACACGGAGAGTCCCAATTTGATCTCTACAAGAAAATCTATCAGGAACGGGAGGATATGGTGACGCCCTATCGTCACAGAAATTTTGCGCCTTCATACTTTTGCGGCTAGCCTGCACAGCATCCTGAAAGATCCCTGAGTTAGGACCTTACTGGAGGATCCTCTTGCGTGGCTATGCTGAAGACCAAGCGACCGGAAAAACTCAAGCGCGCGCTGCCCATCATTACAGGTCAAGCCGATGTGGCGACGGCTCTGGAGCATTTGGCGCTAAGCAAGAACGCCTGCCCTCGCGCCCATAACCTCAGAGCTCAGGGCAGGAAGCTCGGATTATAGATTACCTGGAAGAAAAAGTCCAGGCAGAACAAGCGAAATAATGATTAAAAGAGCTCAAGCTATCGGTTTAGTGCCGATTCTTGAGTTTTTATTGCGACGCAAATTTTCAGGAGCATTAAAACCGGACGATTTAGATTCATTCGGCCTTTTTGTTCGGAAAAAGCTTTACTTTTGAGCGAGATAATCGCTATATTTAGAGTAAACAATTTGAAAGGAGTGACAGTATGAACTGGTTCATCTTAAATTGTATTGTTATTATTGTCCTTGGTTTTTCGCTCAAGTTGGATACCATGGCGGTCTTAATCGTGGCGGCCTTGTCAACAGCTTTAGTGGCCGGCATTCAATGGCAAGGCATTAATTCTCTTGAGGAAAACTTTGTCAAGAACCGTTTGGTCACCATCTTCTTGATTCCAATTCCATGATTGCCATGGTGGAACGATTTGGTTTGCGCCAACAAGCCCAGCATCTGATTAGTAAGCTAAGGCTTCGACGGCACCTATTTTGCTCTATACCTATGTTGTGATTCGTGAGGTGTCCTGGCCTTCCAAATTCCTCTAGGCGGGCACGTACAATTCATTCGGCCTTTGATCTATCCCATGACTGAAGCAGCTGTGCGCGAGAAATGCGGTGAGGACTTGAGTGATGAAGAAGTGGACGCGATTAAGGGTAAATGTGCGGCTGTGAAAATATCCTAACTTCTACTCCCAAAATATCTTCGTCAGTTCTTCAGGGGTCTTACTGATTATTTCTGACCTTAACTGAAGCAGGTATGATGTAGCAGCAACAGATGTGGCCAACACTGCTTTAACCATGCAGGGATTGCAAAGCAATCGTGGTGGCACTCTATATGGCATACTGGCAACAAGGGCTTAACAGAAAGGGCGGAAATAATGGAAATTACTGCATTACGCGATTTAATTTTCAGAGTTCGCCCTATTACATTGGGCGCGATTTTCTTCCTGTCAGCCTACTATGTTTTATCGCTCTGATAGTAAGACTCGGATAGGGACGACTCTCTCTGGAAGTCTCTTTCAGGGAGTTATTTTACTTTTTGGTTCTACTCTACCTCCGCTTCTAGTGGGGATTCTTCTGAGTGGTTATGGCAGTTCTGACTGTGGCCAATGCAAGTGACTACGCCTAGTCTTCACGCGGTATCAGAAGCAGTGAAGGAGGAACGTGCTAAACGTTTTTGGCTTGTGATTTTCCTGCCTTCTCAACCCTGGCCTTGAGTGAGTTTGTCTTGTTAGTCTACAATGTTAAGGGTTTAGGTGGGTCAGGCTCCTTTAGTAATTGGTGGCTTAACTGCTTTGGTAGTTGCCTTGATTATGCTTTCGTCCTAAACCAAAAGAAATCTACGATGGAACTACACAAATGATCCTGCAAATGGGGGTAACCATTATCTTGCCTCAGCTACTTGCAGCTCTTGGCATTATATTCACTAAGGCCAAAGTAGGAACCTAATTTCGACCGCAGTGGCCTCAGTGGTGCTAAACGAGAGAACCGTTTGCTGGGTGTGGTAGCCTACGTTTTAGGGTATGGTTGTTTTCACTATGATTATGGGGAACGCCTTCGCAGCCTTACATGTAATTACAGCAGGGATTGGGATTCCCTTTTGTTTGCCTTGTAGGAGCTAATCGGTGGTGGCAGGAACCTTAGCTATGACAGCAGGCTATTGCGGGACTCTGATGACCAATGGCAGCCAACTTTAACTCCATGCCGGCTTCTCTCTTAGAAATGAAAGATCCAAATGGCGTCATTAAACAACAAGTGCCTGTCGCACTTGCCATGATTATCCTACATATTGCCTTGATTTACTTTGCTTGATAGAATGGGGAGATGACTTTATGAAAATATTAGTAACAGGTTTTGATCCTTTTTGCGAAGCACCATTAATCCTGCTTGGGAAGCTGTTAGTCGCTTGCCCAAAGGAAATTGAGAGTGCTGAGATTGTGACCGTTCAGATTCCGACCGTTTTGGCGATTCAGCTAAGCGCCTCTTTGAAGCGGTAGATGAGCATCAGCCTGATGCGGTAGTCGCTTATATCCAGCACGGGTGGCCGCTTTGGTATTACGCCCTGAACGGGTGGCCATTAACGTGATGATGCGCGGATTGCGGATAACAAGAGCCAGCAACCTTTCTGGATACAGTCATTCAAGCTGATCGGGGCGCCGGCCTGCTACATGCCGCCAGTTAAGGCCATGGTAGAAGCGGTCAAAAAGCGGGCTTGCTGCTAGTCTATCTAACACAGCTGGGACCTTCGTCTGCAACCATATCATGTACCAGAACCTTATTATCTGGCTAACCACTATCCAAAGACTCAGGGGCTTCATCCATGTCCCTTACGTAACGGAACAAGTGGTCGACAAGCCGGGCCAAGCCTCTATAGCTTCTAGCTGATGATCGTCAAAGAGCCTGACGGTCTGCTAGAGACCATTGCTATGCCTACCAGGCAAGACAGACGACTTTTGCAAGTCGTGGGCGGCGAAACCCATTAATCGCTAAAATAGAAGCCAACCGCGAGGGTTGAGCTTCACTGTGTCTGAACTTGCTTTCAGTTTTCCTAATAATATAGATAGGGCGTCGCTTGGTTTCCACTAAAGATTTTTCCGATGTAGTTACCAATAATCCCTAAAGACAGGAGCTGGATACCTGAGAAGAAGAGGATGATGGACACAATTGGAAAGCCCTAATCAGCCACCCGGTCGCTGAAGAAGGAGCTCGTACAATAACAACAAGAAGAAAGGCTGAAAATCAGGCAAGTGATGGTCCCCATAATAGAGGCTAAGGTCAGGGGGCCTCGGAGAAGTTAATAATGCCATCAATAGAGTAGCGTAGCAATTGGAAGAAGTTCCAACTAGTTTGGCCAACCACGCGGTCACGGTTTTTCAAACTCTAAGTAGATGGTATCAAATCCCATGCTGAACAGGCCCTTGGAGAAGCGGTTGTACTCGGATAATTCAGAATAGCATCCACCATTTGGCGGGTCATTGGGCGATAGTCACGAGCTCCGTCTACAATTTCCGGTTTTGGCTGATACGATTGATGAGTTTGTAGAAAAGGCGAGCGAAGAAACCACGAATAGAGCGGCTCTCCTTTTGCGATAGTCGTCGGGTTCCAACGCAGTCATACCTTTGCTTTGGATGAGGATCGGACATCTGTTTCAATAATTCTAGGTGGATCTTGTAGAATCGGCATCCATTAAGGTGATGTAGTCGCCCGCTAGATTTGAGTCCAGCGTAAATAGCGCCTCTTTGCCGAAGTTGCAGGAAAATAGGGGAAGGTATCTCACTCTGTCAGAGTGCTCTTGATGTAAAGTTACGTAGGACAGTTGAGGTCTCATCCTTTGAGCCGTCGTTAACAATATATTCTGATTGGCAGCCAGGGCCAGCGATAACTTCTTCGGTCGCAGCAAAGAAATATGGGATGGCATCTGCTTCGTTGTCATGAGGGCACAATAATCGATAACATGCTGATTCCTCCTATCTATCTCGTGACTATTACTACTGGGAGCCCTTACCATTGCGGGTTTGTAGGCGAAATCCAGGGCCTCTGCTCTTTTGTATCCAGTGATACCAAATCTACTTAATGGGAATTTATATCAGGTCAAATGAAAATAGCTTACAAATAGCTCGAAATATGCTAAAATAAAATTGGCATCCATCCGACGATGGATAGCGAACAGAATATGACCCTCGTTTGAGGTATTAGAAGTCTTACAGATGAAGGAACCAATCCTGGTCATCATGGCAGCCGGAATGGGCGAGTCGATATGGTGGCCTCAAACAGCTGATTCAGTCGGACCGAGAGGAGGTTATACTGGATTATTCGCTTTATGATGCCAGAAGCGGGCTTTAAGAGGTTATTTTTGTCATTAAACCCGACATGGCTGAGCGCTTTAAGTCCCAGGTCGGCGACCGCTCATCGCAATCCCTGAAGGTAGAATATGCCTATCGGCGATTGGAGGGATTTACCGGCCGGTTTTAGTGTGCCGACAAGTCGAACCAAGCCCTGGGGAACGCTGCCCATGCAGTTTGGTGTGCGCGAAACTGGATTGATGCGCCTTTTGCGTGATCAATGCCGATGATTTCTATCGGCATGCTTTCCAATCAGTCTATGATTGTTTGGTCAAGATGCAGACCTATCGAAATCCGCGTTATAGTATGGTAGGCTATCCACTTAAGAAAAACGATCTCGGCTAATGGGGCGGTTTCACGTGGCCTTTGCCAAATCAATGAGGCAGGCTGCTTAGTTGAAATCGAAGAGCAGGCCCAGATTGAAGCCTATCAGAAGGAATTCACTACACGCAAGATGGCTTGAACTGGGTGGATGTAGATCAGAAACCATCGTGTCTATGAACCTCTGGGGTTTTCCTGAAGACTTTGTCCAAGTGATTGAAGGCTATCTGCCAGAGTTTTGGAGAAGGGACTTCGAACTAAACCAGATAAAATGCAGTACTATTTGCCAAGTGTCGTCCGCAAACAAATCAAGTCTGACCAAGCCAGAGTTAAGATTTTAGAAACCCAATCCCAGTGGTTTGGGGTCACCTACCAAGAAGACAAAGCCTTTAGTGGTAGAAAGCCATTGGCTTGAGCTCAATCAGTGTTTACCCAAGCCCCTTGTGTGAAGTTTAGGATAGCATCAAAGGAGTGAAGTATATGTCAGCCGTTCTAGCGACCGATTCACCAGCCTGCTTGGCCTATCAAGCTTATGATTTACCAGGAACTTGCTTGCCCTAGAACCCTTAGGTAACGGCCTGATTACTAAAACCTACCGCATCCAACAAGGATAATCAAGGCTGGCAAGCCAGTATGTCCTCCAAGAAATCAACCAGTTTATCTTTCCAGATGTTCCTGGGCTTACAGAATATCTTGGCCGTGACAGATTACATGAAGGAGGTATTATCAGTCGCCGTGGTGGTGATCCTAGCGAGAAACCTTGACGGTTGTGCTTAATCGCGAGGCTTGCCTTACGCGCTTGGAAGATGGGACCTATTGGCGCATCTATGAGTTTATAAAAGGATAGCTTCAGCATTGAACAAGTCACCGTGAGGACTGAGTTCTATCGGGCTGTGCCAAAGCCTTTGGGGCTTTGCTGCTGATTTGAGATGATTTTGATGCTAGCCAACTGACTGAAGTCAGTCCCAAATTCCATGACACCCGTCATCGCTATGCGCAGTTTGAGGAAGCCGTCGCTCAGAGACCGTGCGGGACGTGTAGCAGAGGTTCAGGAATGGATTGATTTTGTACGAGCCCGCAAATCTGATTGCTACCTGCTCTATGACTTGTTAGACGCAGGCCAATTACCTCTTCGCGTGACCCACAATGATACCAAGCTCAATAATATTCTCATGGATGCTAGTACTGGCCAGGCCCTCTGTATCGTGGACTTGGATACCATTATGCCAGGTCTGGTGCTCTTCGATTATGGGGATGCCATTCGTTTTGGCGCCAACCATAATGCGGAAGACGAGGCAGATTTAAGCAAGGTCCAATTTGATGCCCATTTATTTGAAGTCTATACGCAGGCTTTTTGAGAGGGGATGGGGATCGCCTAACCACCTTAGAAATCGAATTGCTGCCTTGGGGGAGCACGGGTCAGTACCTTGGAGCAGAAGTTCGTTTTCTAACCGACTACCTCAATGGCGACGTCTATTACGGCACCAGCCGCCCAGGCCAGAATCTGGATCGGACTGCCACCCAGTTGACCTTAGTGGCCCAGATGGAAGCCCAATGGCCAGAGCTCAAAGCCATTGTGGCGCGCGCGGCTCAAGCTTGTTAGCAGCTAATAGATTAGACTCGAAAATGCCAAACAGTCGGCATTTTTCTGGCGTGAATAAGTCAAAAGAGTTTTTATGGCTTTTAAGTAGATTTTAGTAAGCATCCTATACTTAAGCTATCAACTAAAACAAAAGAGTTGACGAAAGGATGATTAAGATGAAAAAACTACATAAAATTGCCGCACTTACTAGTTCTGCTTTTATCTTAGCTCAAGCCAGTCTCATGACGCTTACGCTTAATACCCCACTTGTTCAAGTTCAGGCAGCACCACCTCAAGCACCTCCAGGTGGAGCAGGATTTAGTGCAGATCTGGCACCGTTAATCAAGGACGACTGCTGCTGAGCTTACCGAGGATGGCACTGTAACGATACTCAGTATAGCTCTACTGGCGATGATGAGAATGCCCTCAGAGTAAGCAATGCTAAAGTGACCTTAACCGGCATCAAAGTGGATAAGACAGCAGGAGCTACCTCTAACACAGAAGACGGTGACTTCTGCGGGATGAGATGCTGGCTTACCTAGCAACAGACGGTGCCACCGTGACCATCAAAGATGCGATCGTTAATACCAGCGCTCAAAACGGAATGGGATTTTTCTCCTATGGCCAAGGCATGACGGTGAATGTAGCGGATACGAAAAAGAGTACAACTACGGCCGACAATTCTGGTGGGATTCCAGACGACAGGGGCGCGACTATGAATGCAACAACCTGACCGTTGAGACAGCCAGGAACTCAGCAGCAGCTGTCCCGGTCAGACCGTGGAGAGCACAGTAGTGGTTGATGGCGGGACCTATACTTCTAAAGGTTACAACTCACAGCCATTTACTCAACGCCAATGTACAGCTAAAAAATGGGACCTTCACAGCTCAGAACTCTGAAGCCCTCGTAATCCCGAGTCAAAACTCTCATTACCTTAGAGAGATGCGACAGTTGAGGCAATATGGGTGATACCAAAAGGTAGCAGCTCTGATACCAATAGTCCACAATGTCATGAGTTACCAGTCTATGTCTGGGGATGCTGAAGTCAGTGAGGCCGCCTTCACGATGACGGATGGCAACTTGATTAGCAACAATGGCGATTTAATCTATGTCACCAACACGCATGCTGACATTAACTTAACCAACGTGACGATTAAAAACCTAGATTCAGAGGGCCGTCTCTTAGCTGTCTTGAGGAACGAGTGCCAGCCATGGGTGGGGGACTGCCGGAGCCAATGGCGCTAACGTCTACGACAACTAAATCAAACCTTGGAAGGCGCTTTCATTGAGGTCGATACCATCTCTGCCATGAATTTGACCTTAGGCAAAGGCACCAATTCACCGGCACCATCAAAATCGTCGATAACGCGGATGGTGGTAAGGCGGTTGCGGATAATGCAGTGATTACAGTAGATGAAGGGCGACTTGGAACTTAACTGGGGATGTCACCTTGACTAGCAACCAATAAAGGCACTATCAACTTCAATGGCCACACATCACCCTAGCAGATGGGACTATCATCAAATAGCACAAAAGCTGGCCCTCCCACTTGGGGAGGGCTCTTGCTATGTTTGGAGGATCTTATTATTAAGCTTGGTTATCAAGCGTGAGTTAAAATCATAAGGTGTTTGTTGATAAACCAGTTCAGCCAGTTATGGAAGAAGAGATAAAGCGCTGAGAACGCCAACGATGTTGTGGGGTGGTAAATCCGCTTGATCTTGAGGATAGTAGTTGAGAGGTAGGCAGACTTGAGGATTAGAACCTAGATCCCGACGATATTCCTGATCTAAAGTCAAGGCATCGTATTCCATGTGCCCCGTGACAAAAACTTGCCGATTATCCTTAGAAGCGGCCAATAGAGTGCTCGTTTTCGAGCGCGGTGGCTAGCACATCTAGCTCTGGGTGCTGGGCCAGTCTCGCTTCGTCAATACCCGTGTGACGTGATTGTGGCGCCAAGAAAGAGTCGTCCATTCCTCGTGTTAGGGGATGGTGACGTTGGGTCAATTCATGACTAAAAATACCAAAGAGCTTAATAGGTAGGCTATGTTTAGTGATGCCATAGTCGGTATAGAGCCTTGCGCCTCCAGCAGATATGGAGGCAAGAAAGACGTGGTTTTTAGACCAGTCGAAGATGCTTTGGAGTTCCGACCAGTAGGTGACGTCTTCGAAGTCAAGGTGCTCTACTGGAGCTCCCGTCACGATTAAGCCGTCATAATAGCGGTCCTGGATTTGATTAAATTGGTAGTAGAATTTCTCCAAGTGCGAGGCATTGGTGTGGCTGGACTTACGGCTCGACATCTGGAGGAAGTCAACTTCAATTTGCAGAGGTTGGCTCCCTAAAAGGCGTAGAAACTGAAGTTCAGTTTCTTCTTTTTGGGCATGAGATTAAGGAGCAAGATTTTTAAGCGGGCGAATATCCTGACGCTTTGCGTCGTCTGCTCTTCCATGACCTGGATACCCTCACGAAGTAATTCTTGTTTGGCGGGTAGGCCATCAGCAATACGAATTGGCAAAGGGGCAACCTCCTTACGTGATGACTCCTATCATGTAAAGGAGCTTTTCTCTTATTGTAAGGGCTAGAGCAGGCCAGGGTCAATCATCTGGCTATATTGATTTTATAGGATTATCTATAGTTTTTAGCTATAGATAAACGTAGTAAATAAAATAAATAGAGTATGGTTGTGTATCTATTGCATAAAAGGCGAAAAGAAAGTAGATAGAATAAACCATATTATTAAGTTAGAGAACAAAAATAAGAATATATATAGAGAATATTCTAAGAAAATTGTGCTTATTCCGAATGTTTGGCAGAAATGAATCTCTATTTATTTAGGGAAAGATTATGAAAATCAATGTATTGACCAATTATCATTGACGTGATATAATTACTTCGAATTCGAGATAACTAAATACTTTAAGCTACTGCTTTTAGAAACAGAGGGGAAGTAGTTCTTTTGCTATGGGTCATTTCGAATTTAGGATGATTGTGACAACGGGTGATGGCTATCGCTTCAATCACTTGTTTGGTAGAAACCTAAATCTTTAGCTACTTAGGGTTCTTTTTTTCGCCTGAGAGCGGAATCGGCTAATAGGAACTAACTTTGTCAGGCAACTGCGGCGCGTTGTAAATGGTGGCAAACTATGTAGGTAGGCGAGAGAGGCAGGACAAGTGATAGCCACTAATTGGTAGTGGCACTGAATAGTAAGCTTAGTATTCAGATGGAGTGGAGACCTTCTCTCGTTGATCACATTATCTGAGGTTGCCTTTTGAAAAGGCGGAAGACACCTCGCCTTGGCGCACATTATAGATTACTAAGTATTAGAGGTCTTAATTGGGTGTCCAGGGTAGCATAGCTAGCAGCAGGCTAGCTCAACCTATTAATTATTGGTTACTATTGGTGATAGATGGTTTAGTGAGTGCATTTCCTTTAGGGGAAGGTAAAGGCATAGCTAGACGGAGCATCTTCAGTCAAATAGGAAGGATAGGGGATTTCCAATCACTTTTCTATTTTGGCGCGTCTATCATTATAAGAAAAGCGTGTCGACTTGGGGAAGTCGACACGCTTATTCTTTATGATTGATTTTTGAGAAACTGAATATACTTATCTCCCCAAGCTCCCAGTTGCTCAAGTACTAAACGGAATTCCAGACCGATAGCGGAGAGTTGATATTCTACCTTAGGTGGAATTTGCGGATAGGCTTTACGAAGAATGATGCCATCTTCTTCCAACTGACGTAATTGTTTGGTGAGGGTGGCTTGAGTGATTCCGGAGAGCTCGCGGTGGAGGACGTTAAAGCGTTTAGGCCCTTGCTCAAGGGCGTGGAGGATGAGGATGCTCCATTTACCCGAGAGAACCTTCTGGGTTACCACAAAGGGGCAAGTTGGGAGTTTGTCACTGCTGAAGCGTGCCATATCAATTAAGTCCTTTACATTTATATTTTTGATACTTAATACAGTGTATAAAGTAATATTTAAAACGTCAAGCAGAAAAATTTTTCTTGTTTAAAAACAAGACTTGTTATAATGGGAACTTAAGAAAAATATGAGGAGGTTGACCGATGCATCAAGAATTAGCCTTAAAAGTTGTGGTGGGACTCATGCGGACAAGTGGTCAGCTGACACAATTTTTAAAAAACGATGTAAGTAGTTACGGGCTTAATGCGACCGAGTTTGGCGTTTTAGAATTGCTCTGGTCCAAAGGTGAGTATCCGGTTCAGCAAATTGCAAAGAAGATTCTGATTTCATCTTCCTCTACAACTTACGTCATTAACCAGCTAGAGAAGAAGGGGCTTGTGCAAAGAAGAATTGATGCTAAGGATAGAAGAGTTGCCTATATTAGTCTTAGTTCATGGGGACTCGATTTAATGCGAGAAATCTTTCCAATTCATGCAGCCAAAATTGATCAAGTTTTTGGAAACTTAAGCCAAGAAGAGTTGCAAGAACTTAGCACTTTACTTAAGAAGATAAATTTCAGTCATGCTTAGACGATTTGGCTCGTGATAAGTTGTTGCGTATACAAGCGTGAAGTTTCTTTCTGTCCGTCTATATATTTGATATCAGTAGAGTAGCGCTATTCTTATAGAAGAATAGCGCTACTTTTGCGTTTGGAGAAAGGGTCGATTAGCTGGATAATAATAGATCTAGAAAGATAAGACGTTAGTGAATTTCTCATATGTCTATAGTTTGTTGCAAAAGCTCTATATTTTGTACAGTCAGGGTCATGCTATAATAAGGGTGAGGTGATGACGATGAAAGTAACATTTCCAGTAGATTTTTGGTGGGGCGGGGCAACCTCTGGTCCACAGAATGAAGGGCGTTTCCATAAGCCGCATGTCAACGTATTCGATTATCATTATGATACCAAGCCGGAAGATTTCTTCCGCTATGTAGGGCCGGATGTGGCATCCGATTTCTACCATTTATATGAGTCCGATATTGCCCTGTTCAACGATTTAGGTTTTAATAGTTTGCGGACCTCCATTCAATGGACCCGCTTGATTGATGATTTAGAGGAAGGGACCTTGAATCCGGAAGGGGTAGACTACTACAATCGGGTCATTGATGCCCTCTTGGCTGCCGGTATTCGGCCGATTATCAATCTCCATCACTTTGATCTACCTATCGAACTCTATGAGCGATACGGTGGTTGGGAGTCCAAGCATGTCGTAGATCTTTTTGTGAAATTTGCGCGCCGAGCCTTTGAATGTTTCGGTGATCGTGTGACGGACTGGATGACCTTCAATGAGCCTATGGTAGTCGTAGAAGGCCAATATCTCTATGGCTTCCACTACCCGATGTTGGTAGATGGCAAGAAGGCGGTGCAAGCAGCCTATAACCTACAATTAGCCTCTGCTAAGGCCATTCAAGCCTACCGCCAAATCAATCAGAATCCGCAAGGTCGGGTCACCATTGCCCTTAACCTGACGCCGGCTTATCCAGCTAGCCAATCTGAAGAAGATTTGGCGGCGGCGCATTTTGCCAACTTATTTGTCAACCGCCTCTTCTTAGATGCTTCAGTTAAGGGGCATTTTCCAGAGGAATTAGTGGCCATTCTGGCTAAAGATGGTGTGTTATGGGAATCGACGCCAGAAGAGCTAGCCATTATTCGCGACAATCGCGTGGATTATATCGGGGTTAATTACTACCACCCTCATCGGGTCAAGGCGCCAGAAATTTCGCCTAACAGTTTAACGGTTGACTGGATGCCACAACGCTACTTTAACGACTATCAAATGCCAGGTCGGCGTATGAACGTAGATAAGGGCTGGGAAATCTACCCTCAAGCCCTCTATGATATTGCTAAGAACCTCCAAGACAATTATGATAATATCCCTTGGTTTGTCTCTGAGAATGGGATTGGCGTCTCGCGTGAGGAGCGTTATCTGGACCAGGCAGGCATTATCCAAGATCACTATCGGATTCAGTTCTTCAGTGAGCACCTCTACTGGCTTAATCGAGCTATGCAGGAAGGGGCTAACTGCTTTGGCTACCATGTCTGGACGCCAGTCGATGGTTGGTCTTGGCTCAATGCCTACAAGAACCGCTATGGCCTAATCTCTAACGATATCCATACCCAGACCCGGACCGTCAAACAATCCGGTTGGTGGTTCAAAGATTTGACTGCTAATCATGGTTTTGAGTGGGAGGAAATGTCATGACCGAGTATTTACTGGTTTGTGATGTCGGGGGGACGAGTGTTAAGTATGGAATCTTTGATGGGCAGGTGTTGAGCCATCAAGGCAAGTTTCCAACACCAGCGACTTGGGAGGAATTCCAGTCCGAGCTTGCCAAACTCCGCCAGCAATTGGACCTACCTATCAAAGGAATTGGCTTTTCCGTGCCAGGGACCGTCTTGCCGGACGAGGGCCTTATCGAAGGCATAAGTGCCGTCCCTTATATCCATCATCGGCCTTTTGTTCAAGAGATGAGCCAGGCCTTCCAAGTGCCTGTCACCATAGAAAATGACGCCAATTGTGCAGCGGTGGCTGAGGTCCACTCAGGTGCTGCGCAGGGTGCCCAGGCCGCCGCCCTCCTAGTCTTAGGCTCTGGCATTGGGGGTGCCCTAGTCTTAAATGGTCAGCTCTACCGGGGGCCAGGGGGCTTTGCCGGAGAGTTTGGTTATGGCATGGTCGACTTCACCCGCAGGGTCAGCCCAACCATGAGCCCGGTTAATGTGGCGCGACGCTATAATGGATCGAGCGACTTCAAGGCCCTCTTGGAATTGGCCACACAAGGTTATCCAGAAGCCAAGGAAGCCGTCAATCAAATGGTAGATGACCTGGCCCTCTTGATTCATAATCTCTATGTCTTTATGGATTTACCGCTTATTTTGATTGGGGGCGCCTTGTCGGGCAATCAGGACTTCAGTCGTTTACTAGAAGAGCGGGTCAAGACCTTCTTAGAAGTATCTGAAGTTCCCCACCATCCTCAGGTACGTTCTTGCGCCCATCAAGCAGATGCTAATCTGATTGGGGCAGGGTAACCTGGTTGGCAGCAGCTGAACTTAGTGACTAGCCTGGCTTCCGAGGAGTCGAACTCATTTAGCTTATATTCAAGGCATGACGGAAGTCATGCCTTTTTGCTTTGATCTGGGCCCCTATAAAGCCCAGTAAAATAACTGCTTAATTTAACAATGAGAGAAGGCCTTAAAAAGTACAAGTTACTTGCTAGTGTCTCGGGCGAAATAACTATTTGCCTATACTAGTTTAGTACACAAAGTATGATTTAATACCTATAATTTTTAATAAATTACCTATGATTTGAGGATAGGAAGTCCAGGACAATTGTCGTATAATACAAACTGTAAACGTTAACAGAAAAGAGGAGTGACAATGGAAGCAGCGCAAAAAGCTAAACGAACCAAGCAACGGCGCAAATGGAGACAGAATTTACCATTGCTAATTATGACCTTGCCGGGACTCGTCTGGCTCATTTTTTTCTACTATATTCCAGTATTGGGGAACGTGGTGGCCTTTAAGCAGTTTCGTTTCTCCAAGGGCGGATTTGTTCAGTCCATCCTCGACAGTAAATGGGTAGGGTTCGCCAACTTTAGCTACCTATTTTCAAGTTCTAAGGCCTACCTCATTACACGCAACACCGTCTTATATAACCTAGCCTTCATCGTTATTGGCCTTATCTTCGCCGTCATGTTCGCGATTATTCTTAGCCAATTACGCAGCAAGCTTTTGGTTAAGACCATTCAAACTTCCATGCTCTTACCTTATTTCTTGTCATGGGTTATCATCAGTATCTTCGTCTTAACCTTCCTGTCTACTGACCGCGGGCTATTGAACCAAATGTTAGGGGACATGGGCATGAAGGCCGATACCAACTGGTATACCACACCTGATATGTGGCCACCATTCCTTGTCTTCATGGGGATCTGGAAAGGGATTGGTTATTCATCCATTATCTACTTCGCGACTATCGTGGGGATTGACCGGACCTACTATGAAGCCGCTCAAATGGATGGTGCTAGCAAGTGGGACCAAATTCGCCACGTTGTGATTCCGCATTTGGTGCCAATGATGATTATTCTGGTTATCTTGGGGATTGGGAACATCTTCCGGGCCGACTTCGGTCTCTTCTACCAAGTGCCGCTACAATCTGGTCCGCTTAAAAATGTGACGTCCGTCTTAGATACCTATATCTATGATGGTTTGAAAAACGCAGGGAACCTGGGGATGACCACCGCAGCCGGGCTTTATCAGTCCTTTGTTGGTTTCATCTTGTTGCTGTCAGCTAACTTGATTGTGCGCAAGATTGATCCAGATTCTGCTCTGTTCTAGGAGGTGCCACCATGACTCAGACCAAGAAAAAACTGGGCAAGGTATCGGTGGATACCTTCGGTCCCAAAGCCAACTTCTTCTTCAGTATCCTGATGACACTGGTTGGTTTGACAGGGATCTTCCCCCCTTCATCTTCGTTATCATTCTATCGCTGACCGATGAAAGCTCCATTGTGCGAAATGGTTATCGCCTGATTCCGGATGCCTGGTCTACGGCAGGTTACGAGTATCTCTTTACCCAAAGTTCAACCATCGTCAATGCTTTTATGGTAACTGTCTTCGTAACCGTGGTCGGGACCTTGATTAACGTAACAGTTACGTCGACTTATGCCTATGCCTTATCACGACCTTACTTCATCTTCCGCCGCTTTTTCCTCTTCATCATTTTGGTGACCATGTTGGTAGGGGCTGGGATGGTGCCAAGCTATATCGTGATGACTTCCTTGCTCAAGCTAAGAAACTCTATCTGGGCCTTGATCTTGCCAATGGCCTTGAGCCCATTCAACGTCATCATCATGCGGACCTTCTTCCGCAAGTCTATTCCTGAATCTATCATTGAATCCGCTCGATTGACGGGGCAGGAATCTCGAATTTTCCGCCAAATCGTCCCTACCACTGGCCATTCCAGGGATTGCAACCATCTCCCTCTTTGCGGCCATTGGTTTCTGGAACGACTGGTTTAGCGCTTTGCTTTACTTAGATGATCAAACCTCTTCCCACTGCAATATGTCTTGATGCAAACCAAGCCAATATTGACTATATCGTTAAAAATGCTGCCCAAGGGGCTTCGGCCGTATCCGGCGTCTCTATTCCGCGGGAAGCAACGCGTATGGCCATGGTGGTTATCTCAACCTTGCCAATCGCCTTAAGCTATCCTTTCTTCCAGAAAATACTTCATTTCTGGTTTAACCATCGGTGGCGTCAAGGAATAGACGTGACCACTTCATTCTTACAGGTAATAACAATATAAAAATTTTAGGAGGAATCCACAATGAAAATGAAACGTCTTGTACGTAATATGGCTATGTCTGCTTTAGCAGCAGTATCGGTAGCTTCTTGTCTTCACTCCAGCCGTTAAAGCTGAAGAGCCAACTACTATCACCATGTACCAAATCGGGACACCACCTGATAACTTGGATCAACTTTTGGCTAAAGTTAACGAAGTGTTCGTTCGTGACTTAAACCTTTAAACTTGAAATCCGCTACCTAGGTTGGGGTGAGTACGATGACAAGATGAACGTGATGACCAACTCAGGTGAAAAAATACGACATCGCGCGTGCTTCAGGTTACATCCAAAAATGCTTCAAAAGGCGCTTATGCTGACTTGACCGACTTAATCAAAGAACACGCTCAAGACTCCTTCAAGTACTTAGATGAAGCTTACCCTCAAAGGGAACACAGTTGACGGCAAGATGTATGCCTTCCCAGTAAACGGTAACGTTTATGCGCAAGAATTCTACACCTTCAACCCAACCTTCTTGAAGAAATATAACCTCAAATTAGACGGTATCAAAGAACTCAAAGACGTAGAGCCTCTCTTACAAACCATCAAAGACAAAGAGCCTGGTGTAGCACCTTTAGCTGCAGGTCGTGGTTGGCGTGTAGGGCATGACTTTGACTATGTCATTGGTGATGCCGTACCACTCGGGGTTTACCTCAAAGGCGACACCGCTAAGATCGTGAACCCTTATGAAGAAACAGATGCCTTCATTCCAGAAATCAAAGTAATGCACGAATTCTACGAAAAAGGCTTCGTTCCTAAAGATGCTGCCACTTCTGACCAAGGTTACCCATTAGATGCGGATACCTGGTTCATGCGTCGTGAAACAGTAGGGCCACGTGACTACGGTAACTACTTACTCCGTGCTGTGTCTGGTAAAGACTTAGAAATCGTGCCTCACGGCGACTCTATCATCAAGACAAACGCTCAAGCACGTATGTCTAACTTCGTTGTCGCGCAAAACTCTGACCACGTTGAAGAGTCAGTTAAATTGCTCAACTACATCAACTCTAAACCAGAAATCATGAACACCTTGGTTTACGGTCTTGAAGGCGAAAACTGGGAAAAAGTTGGCGAAGACAAGATTAAACTCTTGCCTAAGTACAACGAAGGTGCAACTCACATGTCTGCCTGGAATACAGGGAACGCTGCCTTGCTTTACAAGGATGAACGCATCACACCAGAACAATTGGCTGCTTCTGAAAAAGGCTTGAAAGAAGCAACTGATTCTCCACTCTTAGGTTTCAACTTCAACCAAGAACCTGTAGCGGATGAAATTGCTAACGTCAACAACGTAGTCAACGAATATGTTGCAGGTCTCCACACTGGTACAGTTGACCCTGAAAAAGTATTGCCTGAATTCAACAAAGCTTTGAAAGACGCAGGTATTGATAAGATCAAGGAAGAAATGCAACGTCAATACGACGAATTCTTGAAAAACAAAAACTAATGCCTAATGAATAAGGCGAGGCTGGGACTCAGTTCCAGCCTCTTGTTGTTAAAAGACGGCTCAATCCTTGCAGCTCGGCAGCAGAAGTCGGGAGTCTTTGCTTAGGCAGAATACTCCTCGAATCAGTGATTGAGGCTTGAAAGAAAGGAAGAAAAGAGATGTCAGCCCTTACCAAACCATTGATACCCGTTGGGGAACACGGAATAGTCACCGCTTGGGCCAGGGCAACACCCTGCCTTATACAGGGGTACCCTTTGGCATGAACCATTTTGTTTTGGAGACTCGGCCTGGAGAGGCACGCTTTTTCCATCCGGAAGACGGGACAGCCTTTGGGATTCGTTTGACCCACCAACCCAGTCCTTGGATGGGCGATTTTGCTTGGGTGACTTGGCAGGTGGCCTGCCTAACGGATAAGGAGTGGGCTCAACTTAAGGAGCCACTGTCGGCTGAGGCCAGTCGAGAACTAGCGAGTTCTGGCTATCGCGGTGATTTAGCTCAATTTCGACCAGGCTTTTTGTCCTACCAACGTTTGCGGGACGGCTTGCAGGTGGCTTGTTGTCCAACTCGGGATGGGGCCAGCCTTAAGGTGACACCTGACCGGCGCTATCCTAAGGGACATTGGGTCATGAGCTTGGTTTTGGCCCAATGTGGCTGGTATGAACTAGAAGGTCGTCAATTAACCTTCTATACTAATCAACTAGCAGGTTCTAAGTATGGCCAGTATGGGCAATACAGTCGCATGCAAGCACCTGAGGGTATAACTTTCAAGCTTTGCCAGGTGGTAAATTTGGGAGAGGAGCTTCAGCAACTTTGGCTAGAGTTGGATGGCATTGAAGCTGTCCCAAGCCAGTTCTTGCACTTGGAATGGGTGACCTCTTATATTAGCCCAGACCAGCTGGAGCTTAATTATCGGCAATCCAATTTCTTCGGCCAGTCCTGGGACCAGCAGTGTGCTCAGACGGAGGCCGCATGGGAGGACTATCTAAGCCGTTTGACAGTTAGTCATCGAGAGGCCAAGTTAGTCAATCGATTCTATCATTGTCTCTATCGGACGGCCACCTTCCCTCAAGCGGCCTATGAGTGGTCGGAGGCTGGGGAGCCTATCCACCAATCCCCTTATACGGGTAAGTTGGAGCCTGGTTACTTCTTCACCAACAATGGCTACTGGGACACCTTCCGGACTAACTACCCACTCTATGCCTTAATTGTGCCTGAAATGGTGCCACTCTTCCTAGAAGGTATTCTAGCGGTTGCCCGAGAAGATGGCTTTTTACCTAAATGGCTGTCTCCTGACGAGCGGGGGCTTATGCCGGGAACCTTGGTGGATGCGGTCATTGCGGATGCCATCGTCAAGGGGCTAGTCCCATCAGAGTTAGCCCAGGAGCTTTATCAGGCCATGCTTTATACGGCTGAGACAGAGAGTGAACATCCCTTAGAAGGACGCCAGGGAGCTGGTGACTATCGTCGTTTGGGCTATTTGCCAGCAAGCTATGGTGAGTCAGTCAATAAAAGTTTGGACTATGCCTATAGTGACTTCTGTATTAGTCAGGTAGCCCAAGTCTTAGGTGATTGGGAGAGAGCTAAGTACTACCGCCAACAATCACTCAACTACCGTCAGCTTTTCGATGACGAAAGTGGCCTGATGCGGGCCAAGGATCAAGCTGGCCAATTCTTAGGCGACTTTGTCAGCCAAGCCTGGGGTGGCCCTTATACTGAGGGCTCTGCTTGGCAGCAGTCTTTTGCTGTCTATCATAATTTAGCTGATTTAGTGGCCCTGCATGGCGGAGACGCCGCCTTCTACCAGCAACTACAAGCCTTGGTCAATCAACCAGCAAGCTACCGGGTAGATGGCTATGGCTATGAGATTCATGAAATGTTAGAAATGGCCCGTCGCGACTGGGGCCAGCTAGCCTTGTCCAATCAGCCAAGCTTCCATTTGCCTTACTTGCCAATCTATGCTGGCTACCCACATATGGCCCATCAATTACTTAAATCGCTCATGCTAGAAGCCTTTAAGTTGGAAGAAGAAGGTTATATTGGCGACGAGGACAACGGCTCCTTATCAGCCTGGTTTGTGCTGAGTTCTCTGGGAATTTATGCCGTCACACCGGGGACTAATCAATATGTCTTAGGGATCAGTATCTGGGATCAGGCCAGTCTCAACTTAAGTGAGGGACGAAGCTTCCAATGGACTACTCTGAATCCTAGCCAGGTGCTCAATGTGGTCTTTAGCCGCCAATTAAATGGCCAAGATTATGCTGCTCACTTTCTGGCTTATGAGGACATCATGGCGGGTGGTCGATTGGAGCAAGAATTGGGCTTGCTGCCGTCAATCAAGCCGTTGGAACCATCTTTAAGACCGTTTTCTCTAGCGCTAAATGGCCAAAGGGAGTATAATAGTCTTGATTGTAAGATAGAGGAGGAAGCGCATGGAAACTAAACTTGTTGAGATGATGATGCGAGTCTACTATTGGATGAAGGGAGCCGCCTATTTCTGGTTGGGTTGGTTGGCTGGTTTGGGCCTTTTCGGCACCATGGCTAGTCTGACGGCCTTAACTGAAGCCCACCAAAGCGCTAAGTGGCGGGCAGACCTGCTGACTTTCTCTGGTTTTTGGGATAGCTATAAGGCCAACCGTCGTGATAGCTGGGGCCTTAATCTCTTCTATACCCTCTTGTCTGTTTTCCTGTGCTGGTTAATTTTTATTACGTCTCAAATGCGGGGCATGATTTTCTTGGTGGCCCTTGTCATCCAAGTGACCGTTTTAGTCTTAGTGAACCTAGCTTTAGTGGCAGAGAGTCAAATGCGGGTTGTCTACCAGGGGGAAGCTAGCCAATTCATTAAGTTTAGCTTCTTCCAACTCTTGGTGACACCACGTCCCAATCTTCTGACCTTGGTTTATAGTTTGGTTATTGTCTGGGTGGTGATGACCTTCCCGGCCTTGGCCTTTATCTTCATGGTCCCTCTCTGGGTGACTAGCTTGTCGTCCTTCTATTTGAGAGAGTGGCGTCGGCAAGGAGTGATTCCGCATGAGCCAGAAGAATCCCAGTCGCTTTAGCCGGCTCTTACGCTACTATGCAACTCTGATTCTGGTATTAGTCTTTCTTTTGCCTCTTGTAGCGGTCTACTTGCTCTATCAACATAACGTCAATAATGCCCTGGCAGAGCTTAATCTCATGCACTACCATATTCAGACAGAACTCAGTCAGGCTGACCAAGATACTCAGAAAATCGCGCAAAAACTGACTGAGTCAACCAAGCAGATTGAAGCCTTGCGCCATTATGCCAATTATAGCTACCAGGAGTCGCTAGAGAGCTTTCTAATGAATCGTCAGTACAATCTCTACTTGCCTGATAAGCTCTATCGACTTCATCGGGAGTTTCAGGATATTACCTCGATTCTTATCCATGTCGATAATGCCAAAGAACTGATTGTCTCTACCGCGGACAACACACGTGGGCGTAAGATGATGCCGTCAGATATAAGTAAAGAAGAGGGTAAAGAGATTGGCTTTGACCGGCCCTTATTCGACTTGCGTTCTGGCCATAGTTTGGGGCAGGTTCAGGTCAACTACCATGCCGATCGTTTCTTCCAAGGGCTGGCCGAATCGCCCCTCCTAACCAAGGCGCAAACCGTCGTCGTCGATGCCAAGCTCAAACGTATGCTCCTAGAACGTGGTAATCTGAGTCAAGACAAGCTACAAGCAGTCATCAAAGGAGGAAACTCCTTGTCTGGCTATCTAATCAGCCGCATGGAGACGGGCGAAGATTTACTGATTATTAGTCTCTTGCCTAAGTCGATTATTTGGGAACGAGTTACGGGCCCGGTATTAGTAATCACCTTGATTACCATACTGGTGGCCGGCATCCTCTTGGCCTTGCTTTATCGTTTCTTTGGGGCTTATTCTAATCAAGTTCATGATATGGTCACGACTCTTAATCGAATCGGAGATGGTCAGTTCTACTATCGTATTCGAGAAGCCGATAAACAAGATGAACTGCGGGAAATTACCCACTCCATTAATACCATGTTAGACCAGTATCAGGTTAACATACAGGAACTCTATTCCATGGAAGCCCGCGAGCACGAAGCCATTCTCAAGGCTTTGCAGTCGCAAATCAATCCGCATTTTATGTATAACACGCTAGAGTTTATTCGCATGAGTGCCTTGACTGAGGGGGCAGATGAATTGGCCGATATCGTCTATGATTTTGCTGCCCTACTAAGGAATAATATCAGCGATGAGAAGGAGACAACCTTGGAACGAGAGCTCTCCTTCTGCCGCAAATATATCCATCTCTACCAGGTGCGCTATCCTAATAAATTGCAGCTTGAGATTGAAGTGGCGCCAGAATGTCAAGCCTTCGTCCTGCCTAAGTTTACCCTGCAGCCCTTGATTGAAAACTACTTTGTGCATGGCGTAGATTTTGCCAGAAGCGATAACCGCTTAGCCATCAAAGTTTGGCTAGAAGACCTGGCCGACCAAGCTAGCCTGACTAGCAGGCTCTGGATTGAAGTATCTGATAACGGGAGAGGTATGTCCCCAGAAAGCCTAAGCTCTTTAAATCAAGGATTAAGAGAGGGAACTCGAACAATTGAACCGAATGGCCGGCAGTCAATTGGGATCTTTAATGTGGCCGAGCGACTGCATCATTATTTTGGTGGCGAGGCTACTTTATCCTATCAAATAAATGAAGAAGGAGGTGTCCGCGTATGGCTCAATTGTCCTTTCCCCCCCAACCCACTCAGCGTCATGATTGTGGACGATGAGTACATGATCGTCAAAGGGTTAGAGCGCCTGATTCGCTGGGAAGAACTGGGCCTGCAACTTGCAGGGACAGCTGGCAATGGTCAAGAAGCCCTGGATATAATGAGCAGTCAAGCCGTGGATATTGTCATCACCGATGTCAATATGCCTAATGTGACGGGAATTGATTTTATTAGCCAAGCCAAGAAGCTGGGACAGGACTTTGCCTTCATTTTCGTGTCGGGCTATCAGGAATTTGAATATGTCAAGCGAGGCATGGAGTTGGGTGCCAAGAATTACCTGCTCAAGCCTATCGACAAGGTGGAACTACATCGGGTGCTCAGCCAAGTGGCCCAAGAGATTCGGGATAAGCGGGCCCTAGATCAGGTGATTTCGGATCACGAGCAAGCACAACTAAGCACTTGGCTAGAGACAGGCCAAGGGAGTTTGCCTCTTCGGTTCCAAGATATTAAGGCAGCTAACTGGCAATGGATATTGGCCCCAAATTCTTGTTTGTCTCAATTATTGGCGGCAGGTGGTTGGTCTATTATGACGCTAGGGTGATTGGCTGCTAGGGATCATGCCTCAGTCAGAGTCTGAGCAAAAGAGTTTCTAGAGGGTGGCATGCAGAGCCAAGCTAATTTGACGCTGACCGACATTCATCATAAACTCCAAAACCTTCCTTCAGGCCGAGTCTAGACGACTGTTCTATGAATGGGAGTGGGATGAGGGCAGAGCTAGAGCAAATCTTTTGGCAAAGATGAGATTGAGGCTTCTCAGTCCGATCCCGCAACCGATAAATTAGTGGTTCTATTAGTCGGGCGTATCTATGAAGCAATCGACAAGCAGAATAGTATTAAACTGGATGCAGACTTAGATAGCTTCTTGGCCTTTTGCCAGGAACGGGAACTAGCGCCCCAGGAAGTAGTGCAATTAACGGCCTTGATCCGACATTACTTTGATATTAAGTCCAACCAACACACCCCAACTAGTCTCCTAGATGAAGGGGCCAATCAGCCCCTGACTTTTTGCCTTTGTTAAGACAACACCTCAAGGAGAGTTTAGATTTAGGTGGGCGCAGAAGCGCCATCAGCTCTATCCGCCAATAGTTAACGAAGTCTTGGCGGCCATCTATGAGCGCTATAACGAGAATATCTCCATGAAGAGTTTGGCGGATGACCTTCATGTCAATGTCATGTACTTGGGGCAACTCTTCAAGCGCGAGGTTGGCATGACCCTGTCTCGCTATATCAATCAATATCGTCTAGCTATCGCCAAGGACTTACTGATTGCGTCTAAGCTGTCGGTGGCCCAGATAGCAGTCAAAGTTGGCTATCAGAATCAAGCTTATTTTTACCGGGTCTTTAAACAATCTGAGGGTGTCAGTCCCAAAGAGTATCGTCAACACTATCATGATCACCTTAAAGCTCAAGGAGATAAGCAAACTACACGGTAAGGTTTGGCCTTTCCGTGTTTTTATTTAGGTTAGGAACGGAATCCTGTGGACTAAGTGGGGCTCTTTTTAGCGAAAATACATTGTATTTTGACCCAATCAAGAGTAAAATAGTACTGATACAAAAGAATGCAAATCTATAGAAAAGGTGGCAGTATGATTTTGAATAAAGATATAGCCGGCTATGTAATAGACATCGTTGAAAGATTAAATCGGGGGCAGAAACAATTTTTCTGGGCCATCAGTGACTTAATAAGTTTTATTGTAGCCATTGTGGTATCCTATGTCCTCTTCTATACCTTGATTAACCCTAACCCCTTTGACTATATTGTGTATGTGGGTTAACTTTTGCAATTTACCAAGTCTTAACCCATGTTATGGGCTTGGCAGCAAGTATGAGCCGCTACAATTCCCTAGATGAATTTATGAAGCTCTTTTCCACCATCGCCATTTCTAGTGTGGTGGGCTATGGCATTAGCTATGTCTTCTTGCCTCAGTTTTCAGTTCGCTTCTTGGTTCTCTTCATTCTCTTGAGTACCTTCTTGGTCTTTGCACCACGTTTGATTTGGCAGCTCTTATACTCCCAACGTGATCGCGGCCAGGAGGTAGCGACCAGTCGCCGGATTTTTCTTGATCGGGGCAGGGGGACGGTGGCGCAGCCTTCATGAATAGTTACCAACCTCAAACTAGTGATTTAGACATCGTGGGGATTTTGGATAATGACCTCAATAAGAAGGGGCAACAGTTGAGTGGTGTGCCGGTCTTAGGCCGTTATGATGACTTAGCTAGCCTAGCCAAAGAATATGATATTGACGAAGTCATCGTGGCTATCCCTTCTCTGGAACCGCGTGAATATGAACGTATTCTCGAAATGTGTAATGAGGCGGGCTTGACCGTCTATAAAATGCCTAAGGTTGAAGATGTTATTCAAGGGGCTGGGCCACAACGCAATGGGATTAAGAAGATTGACATTGTCGACCTCTTGGGTCGTAAGGAAATCCGCCTGGACGAGTCTTGCCTGGACCAAGAGTTAAGCCATAAAACTATCTTAGTGACCGGGGCAGGTGGCTCAATCGGGAGCGAGATTTGCCGTCAAGTCAGTCGTTTCCAGCCTAAACGTGTGGTCCTCTTAGGTCATGGTGAGAACTCTATCTATCTGATTTACCATGAATTAATCAAGAGTCATCCAGAAATTGAATATGTGCCTGTTATTGCAGATATTCAAGATTATCCACGCTTATTACAAGTCTTCCAGGATTACCAACCAGCTATTGTCTATCATGCAGCAGCTCATAAGCATGTGCCGATGATGGAACGTAACCCTAAGGAAGCCCTCAAAAATAACATCCACGGGACCTATAATGTGGCCAAGGCAGTCGACCAAGCCGGTGTGCCTAAGATGGTTATGATTTCGACAGATAAGGCGGTCAACCCACCTAACGTGATGGGGGCAACTAAACGTGTAGCCGAACTGATTGTGACTGGCTTCAATAAGACCAGTCAATCCACCTATTGTGCCGTTCGTTTCGGTAATGTCTTAGGTAGCCGAGGCAGTGTCATTCCAGTCTTTGAACGACAAATTGCTGCAGGTGGACCTTTGACGGTGACTGACTTCCGCATGACCCGTTACTTTATGACCATTCCGGAAGCTAGCCGCTTAGTCATTCATGCCGGAGCATATGCCCGCGACGGCGAAGTCTTCATCTTAGATATGGGTGAACCTGTTAAGATTTATGACTTAGCTAAGAAAATGGTCCTGCTTAGTGGTCATACGGAAAAAGAAATCCCAATTGTTGAAGTAGGCATTCGTCCGGGTGAGAAACTCTATGAAGAGCTCTTGGTGGCATCAGAATTTGTAGATAACCAAGTACATGATCAAATCTTCGTCGGCAAGGTAAATACCATGCCGCTGGCTACCATTGAAGCTAAGATGGCAGAATTCGACACCTTAGAAGGCGATGTGCTCAAGGAAGCCATCATTGGTTTCGCCAATCAAACTACTCAAGCTGACTAGGAGGCTCCCTAGATGAAATCAAAACGCCAGCATTTACTTTTAATGGTCGTCTTGGCCCTAGTGGCCAGTCTGTGGCAAGGGCCTCAAGTTCAGGCAGCGCCAGATTCTGAGCCTATGTCTTTCCTCTTTCTAGGAATTGACACGGGGGAATTGGGCCGGACAGAACAAGGTCGTTCCGATACCATCATGGTGATGACCCTGAACCTAGCCATAAAACCTTACGCCTCGTTAGTCTACCGCGAGACACTTATGTCAATATTGAGGGCTACGAGGGCATGGATAAGCTCAACCACGCCTATGCTTATGGTGGTGCGGAGTTATCCAAACTAACCGTCGAGCACTTACTAGGCGTCCCCATCCAACACTATCTAGCGCTTAATATGAAGGGGCTAGAAGATTTGGTGGATTTAGTGGGCGGCGTAGAAGTAGTGCCACCTGAAACATTCACCATTGATGGCTATGAATTTTACCAAGACACGCCGGTTTATTTAGATGGCCGGACAGCCCTCTACTATGTGCGAGATCGCTTTTCTTCAAGCGGTGACTATGCCCGCCAAGCCCGTCAACGACAAGTGCTTGAAGCCCTAATGCATAAGGCGCAAGATGCTTCTTTTAAGCTAGATCCTTTGAAAGTTGCGTCACTTATGACATCTGTCTCGACTGACTTGTCCCTGGATCAATTGATGGGCCTCTTCAACCAGTATCGTCAGGCCGATTTACAACTTGAACTTGGCCAGTTACAAGGGCAGGGCCAAACCATTAATGGCATTTATTACGATATCCCTGACCAAGCCTCTCTAGCTGAATTACGCACAACCTTACTGTCTGACTTGAAAGAATAGGAGACATCTCATGAAGAAAATTAGAAAAGCTGTTATTCCGGCGGCCGGCTATGGAACGGGCTTCTTGCCAGCCACTAAAGCCTTCGCCAAGGAAATGCTTCCGATTGTAGACAAGCCCATTGTCCAGTTTATTGTGGAAGAGGCCATTGCGTCTGGAATCGAGGAAATTTTGATTATTACGGGTAAAACCAAGCGTCCTATTGAGGACCACTTTGATTCTAACATCGAATTAGAAGACAACCTTCGCTCCAAGGGTAAGGCTGACTTGCTTAAACTCGTGGAGGGCACAACCCAGGCTAATCTTTTCTTTGTTCGCCAGTCTTATCCAAAAGGTTTGGGAGACGCGATTTTGGCAGCCAAGGCCTTTGTGGCAGATGAGCCCTTTGTAGTCATGTTAGGTGATAACATCATGACGGGTCAGCAACCCGTTACACGTCAGCTCATGGATCTCTATCAAGAAACTCAAACGGCCAATGTGGCGATTATGGAAGTTTCTGATGAAGAAGCCGAGCAAATGGGGATTGTCGAATTGGGTAAAGCGGTCGACAATCAAGTGGGCTTAGCTGTTCATCACATTAACAATATGGTGGAAAAGCCAAAGGCTAGTGAGCTCAAGAGTCACATGGCCATTGCCGGACGTTATGTCTTGCCACCTGAAATCTTCGATCTCTTGGAAGACCTACCTGTAGGTAAGGAAGACGAAGTTCAGCTGACAGATGCTCTTAACAAACTCAATCAGACCCAACGTGTGTTGGCTGTTCAGTGTCAAGGTAACCGCCATGATGTCGGCAACAAAATGGGCTACATGCGCTATATGGTTGAATATGGCTTGAACCATCCTGAAATTGGGATCGGGTCTAAGGGGCCTATATCAAGGGTTTAGCGAAAGAACTAGGTAAATGATAACAAAGGCTGGGACGAGAGTCCCAGCCTTTGTTCATACTGCCAGTAACATGAATAATACTAAATACCTGGTGGAAGCGCTTGGTGTTTATGATATTATTGCTAATTATTTTGCGTAGTTTCTTTTAACTTATAGATGAAAAAAACAGTAAGTATAAAAATTTCATTGTGAAAAAGCATAGAATTTTTAGGTAAGAGGTGCTATAATGGGTTAATGCTGTTAGTAAGCCTTTGGCTATTCCTGTAAGGAGGATACCCTGTTGTGACCACGAAAGATCGTGATTTGAAAAAATTTTTAATATGTATGGTTGACCTGATGGGTGTCATTTTGGTAGGTTTATTTTTAACCCAGAGTAGTTCGCCTCGGTTCCATATAGATATAGAAGATGTTAATACCATGCTGCTGATTCATATAGCGGCTTTTTATGTGTCGAGCCAGTTTAACTCCTTGTTTGATCGAGGTTACCTAGAGCAACTCAAGTCTGTTATTATCTATTCCTTGTATTTTTTGGTTGGAATTACCATGATGGTTTTTATGTCAAAAAACCATTTCTATATTCCCCGGACTGCATCCTTGGTTTTCGTTGCTTTAAACGGACTTTTAGTTTTTGCTGTCCATTCTAGTATTAAGTACTATTACCAACACCTCTATCCGACACTTAAATATTCGCGCAAGGTCCTTTTGGTGACTACCTCCGATCGATTAGATATCATCGCTGAACGATTTAAAGTAAGTCAAGGGTGGGGTGGTCAAATTAGTGCGATTGCGCTACTAGATGATCCTCAAGAAATTGCTTTGCCTGATATTTTTAAAGGTAAGCATCTACTCACGGTTGATGAAATGGAATGCTATGCTAGACAGAATGTTGTTGACGAGGTCTTCCTCAATTTGTCGCGTGATTTCGATGAGCAAATTTCAGACTACCTTTTGCTCTTCCAATCTATGGGGATAATCGTAAGTTTGAATATTTCGGCCTTTGAGATTCCTCTTAATTCAGATCGACGGGTCCGTAAACTGGGTAAATTTAGTGTTTTAACCTTCTCTACTAAATTCTATGATTATGAGTGGATGGCAATTAAGCGTCTACTGGATATAATTGGTGCCCTGGTGGGCCTTGTTTTAACGTTTTTGGTAGGGATAGTATTAGTACCTTTGATTAAAGCTAGAATCAAAGGGACCAGCTATCTTCGCCCAAAACCGTGTAGGCCGTAATGGCTGGGTCTTTAAGTTCTATAAATTCCGTTCCATGTACGCTGACGCTGAAGAGCGCAAGAAGGAATTAGAACAATACAATCAGATGAAGGGCCTCATGTTTAAATTAGAAGATGACCCACGTATTACAAAAATCGGTCGCTTTATTCGCCGGACCAGTTTAGATGAGCTACCGCAGTTCTATAATGTTCTGATTGGTGACATGAGTCTAATCGGTACTCGACCGCCGACCGAGAGTGAGTTCAAGGCCTATTCTGCTGGCCACAAAAAACGCCTCAAGTTACGGCCCGGTATAACCGGGCTTTGGCAGGTAAGCGGACGTAGTGATATTACTGACTTTGAGGAAGTCGTGCGGTTAGACGCTGAATATATCGATAACTGGTCCTTGTGGCTAGATGTCAAAATTCTCATTAAAACCATACAAATTGTCCTGCTTGGTAAGGGTGCTCGCTAAGTTGCGAGAGGAAAAGATCGGCTTTTGCTGGTCTTTTTCTTTTAGAATAGATTATCAGTCAGATAACTCGTATTTTTGCTAGGTTCAGTTGACAAGATTATCTGGAAAGTTATCTATACAAAAATTTTTCTCCCTTGCCCAACTTATGGTATAATAAGTCGAATACAAGAGAAAGGTGAGGAGAAGATGTTGGATTGGTTTCATCAATTCTTAGTGGATAAGCCTTTAGTTCGACTCCTGGATATTGCCATAGTCTGGTACATTATCTATCGTGTCTTACTCTATGCACGTAATACACGTGCAATGAACTTATTAAAAGGGGTAGGCATAATCTTAGCCGCTAAATTTATTGCCTCTGTTGTAGGCCTGCAGACCATCGATTGGTTGCTGCAACAAGTTATTTCTTGGGGTGTGGTGGCCGTGGTCATCCTCTTCCAACCAGAATTGCGTCGGGCCCTAGAGTCTATCGGGCGAACCGTAAGTTCTCGCTCACGCAAGGGATTAGAGCATGATCCAACTGCTCGTTTGATTCAAGACTTAGACAAGAGTATTTGGTACATGTCCCGGCGGAAGATTGGGGCGCTGATTTCGATTGAACGAGAAAATAGCCTGAATGAGTACATCCAAACGGGCATTCCCATGGATTCAGCTATTTCCCATCAGCTCTTAGTCAATATCTTCATCCCTAATACGCCACTTCATGATGGAGCGGTGATTATCGCAGGCCATCGCGTGGCAGCCGCTGCCTGCTATCTGCCTTTGTCTGGCAGTCAGGCCATTCCTAAGGAATTAGGGACACGCCATCGGGCAGCGATTGGTCTGTCAGAAGTCACAGACGCTGTCACCTTGATTGTCTCAGAAGAGACGGGCGGGGTCAGCTTGGCCATGAGAGACCATTTGCATCGGGATGTAGATCCTAAGGAGCTCAAGGAACTCCTGAAACGTTACTTAAGTAGAGACGACCAAGGCGATAACGCTGAGTCTAGTCGTAACCGCCTGGTTAATGATCTCTTGTCATTCTTTAACAAGCAGAAAGGTGGTGCCGCATGAAGAAGTTTTGGAATAGTCGTTGGTACGACAATAAATGGTTCTTGCGGATTGCTTCTCTAGTTTTTGCGGTCTTCCTCTATGGTATGGTACAGGCAAGTAGCCCCTCAGTGACTAGCCTATCTAATTTGCAGCAAGTAGTCAGTGTGGATACAACCGAAACCATCTCCAATGTGCCAGTTAAATTAGGTAAGCACGACGACGACATTTTCGTCAGCCAACTGCAAGAAACCGTGACCGTTACCCTAACGGGTCCTAAGAATATCGTCTCTTCGTTAGCCAGTGGCAATTTAGTTGTCCAAACCGAAGATTTAACCGGTATTGAGACAGGGCAACAAACCCTTAAATTAGAAATTCCTGGCTTGCCAGACAGTGTTAAATATCAGATTAACCCATCGCGGGTAGTCGTTCAGGTCGCAAGACGTAAGACCGTGACTGTACCGGTAGAATACGAAATCGAAGAAGGTACCATTGCCTCTGGAATGGAAGTTGGAAATGTGACGCTCAACCCAAGTCAAGTTGAGTTAACGGGCAACGAGGAAAACATCAATAAGGTGAAACGTGCCTACGTCCGCATCAGCAATGCGACGGCTCACAACCGGACCTTTACCGGTAAGTTCAAACTCCAGGTAGTGGATGCTGACAACAAACTCTTGGATGTTAATGCCAATGTTAGCGAAGTAGAAGCTCATGTGGAGCTTAACGCCCAACAGCGTAAGACGGTTAACTTAGTGGTGGCCGCGCAAGGCGAATCCAATAGCTATCGCTACCAATATCAACTGGTTGATGCCAGTCAAATTGCCCTTCAAGGATCGGCTTCCGTTCTAGAAAACATCCGCAACATTAAGGTCAATGTAGACGTCAGCAACCTGACCTCTAGTGCTACCCTTAAGGGTCAGTTAGAACTGCCAGAGGGTGTCACCGCCAATCTCTCAGGTCCCGTTTCAGTTGCTGTGACGGTCACCCCAAGCACAACGGATACCAGTGATACTACCAGTAGCACACCTGCCGCTAGTTCCAGCAGTGCGGTGGAAGAAGCCCCAACAACCCCCAATCAAAATGGTGGCAATGCCAACCCAGGTGTGACAGAAGACAATAACGCCAATCCTGGCGGCCAAGATGTCGAATAAGTATAAGACATCCTTAGATTAGTTGATAAGAAGGAGAACATAAACATAATGGGAAAATACTTTGGAACTGACGGCGTTCGCGGCGTCGCTAATACGGAATTAACACCGGAGTTAGCCTTTAAACTAGGCCGGTGCGGGGGTTACGTTTTAATGCAACATGCACCTGAACAGGCGCATCCACGCGTCTTGGTGGCACGCGACACCCGGATTTCTGGTCAATTACTCGAACAAGCTTTAGTAGCCGGCCTTCTATCTGTAGGGATTGAAGTTATGCAATTAGGCGTCATCTCGACGCCGGCAGTAGCCTACCTGACTCGTACTCAGAATGCGGCCGCAGGGGTTATGATTTCTGCTTCCCACAACCCAGCTTTGGATAATGGGATTAAATTCTTCGGTTCTGACGGTTTCAAACTTTCTGATCAACAGGAAGAAGAAATCGAAGCCTTAATTGATGCGCCAGAAGATACCTTGCCACGACCAAGTACCGACGGTCTTGGGACCATTGATGAGTTCCCAGAAGGGGCCATCAAGTACTTGCAATTCTTGCAATCGACTATTTCTGGCGATTTAGAAGGTATTCGTGTCTGTATCGACGCAGCCAACGGGGCAACAGCACCTCTGGTTAACCAACTCTTCGCTGATTTGGAAACTGACTTCTACACTATGGGTGACCGTCCTAACGGCATTAACATTAACGATGGCGTAGGGTCTACTCATCCAGAAGGTCTGCAAGCCTTCGTCAAAGAAAAAGGCGCCATGGTTGGTTTGGCCTTCGATGGAGATGGCGACCGCCTGATTGCAGTAGATGAGAATGGTGAATTAGTTGATGGTGACAAGATTATGTTCATCTGTGGCCAACACCTTAAATCTAAAGGTCGCCTAGAGAAAGACACCATCGTATCAACGGTTATGTCCAACATTGGCTTCCACAAGGCCATTGAAGAACATGGTATGGTCGCGCTGAAAGCCCAAGTGGGGTGATCGTTACGTAGTAGAAGCCATGCGTGAGGGCGGTTATGTCCTTGGGGGCGAGCAATCTGGCCACATTGTCTTCCTTAACTTGAATACAACAGGGGATGGCCTCTTAAGCGCCGTGCAACTCTTGGCTGTAATGAAGGAAACAGGTAAGTCTTTATCTGAATTAGCAGCTCAAGTGACCATCTTCCCGCAAAAACTAGTGAACATTCGCGTACGCGACAAGCATACGGTTATGGATGAACCGGCTGTTAAGGCAGTGATTGAAGCCGTTGAAGCTGAAATGAATGGCGACGGACGTATCTTGGTTCGTCCAAGTGGGACGGAGCCTCTCTTACGGGTTATGGCTGAAGCCTCAACTGATGAGAAGGTGTCCCGCTATGTGGATACCATTGCCGATGTCATTCGCGCTGAACGCGGAATCGAATAAGTCAAGCATTAGGTTGGGACCTTGGGGTGCCAACCTTTCTTGTTATTGGCTAGCTCGATTGAAAATTCAGCGGATAAGGGCTATAATGTCCAATGACGATTATGCGATAGAGAAGTGAGGAAGGAGCCTATTATGACGGAGTTAAAAAGCAAGAAAGACCGGACCCAGGACTGGCTCCAAGCGCATTTGGGGCATCTAAGCTTACGCTGCCATCAAGCCTTGAGCCTGGAGGGCTATAGTTTGGTTTGTCCTCAGGGACACCGAGTAGATAGCCATAAACAAGGCACCTATTTTTTGAGCAATAAGTCAGTTGATGACCATTATGACCGCCAACTATTCCAAGCAAGACGGCGGTTTATTCAAGAATCTGCTTATTACGCTCCCTTGCAGGACCTGCTAAACCAATTAGTAAGCGACCATCAAGCCAGCCTAGGGCACTCAAACTCCCCTTATCGTATCCTAGATGCAGGTTCGGGCGAAGGGAGTCACTTGGCCTGGCTCTTTAGCTCAAGACTCTAAGCACCGAATTGGACTTGGTGTGGACTTGGCGCGGGCCGGTATTGCACTGGCTACCGATTTTAATGGGCAACAACTTAATTTAGTAGGGGACCTGGCCCAGTTGCCTATTGGCGACCAGACCATCGATGGCCTGCTGTCCATTTTATCGCCCTCCAACTATCAGGAGTTTGACCGTGTGCTAGCGCCGAGTGGGCGAGTCTTCAAGGTTATTCCAAATGCCGGATATTTGGCAGAAATCCGGCGGGCCTTAGGGCAAGAGACTGTCAAGCAAACCTATGACAACCAAGCAACGCGACAAGTCTTTGAAAGCCACTACCGTCACCATCAAGCCTATCTAGTGCAGGCAAAGCGCCTGCTCACGGACCAAGCCAAGGCTGACTTGGTGGCGATGACACCTCTAACCTGGCACCTAGATGCAAGTCAGGCTAGTCAACTAGTGGAGTCTCTACCGGATGAATTTCTACTCGATTTGACGGTCCTAGTAGGCTGGAAGGAATAAGGATTTACTTAAGGAGTTAGCTTGAGAGAGCTAGCTCTTTTTCTATGGCATCTGACTGCATATTAGCTTAGGTTTCTAGTAGCCGAAGGGGCTTCAAATATGATAAAATGAAGGGTGTGAGTATCAGGAGGGTGGGTTGCATGATCGCGGATGATTTTATTGATGATTGGCAATTATTTTTGGCACCCTATGAGCAGGCAGTGGATGAGCTTAAGCTCAAACTCAAAAACCTGCGCAAGGAGTTTCGTATCGAGCATCGTCGGGCGCCTATCGAGTTTGTGACGGGGCGGGTTAAGACGCGGGAGAGTATCTTAGAGAAAATGGAAGTTCGCAAGATTGCGCCAGAAGATGTTCTGGTAGGGGTACAGGATATTGCCGGTGTTCGGATTATGTGTCAGTTCGTAGAAGACATCTATGAAGTGGCCAATATTTTGAAGAATCGTCAGGACTTCAAAGTACTCTTAATTCGCGATTATATTCAAAACCGTAAGCCAAGCGGTTATCGCTCCTATCATATGGTTTTGGAGTATCCAGTCCAGTTGGCTTCTGGTGAGGTCAAGCAACTCATTGTTGAGGTTCAGATTCGAACCTTGGCCATGAACTTCTGGGCAACTATTGAGCACTCGCTCAACTACAAATACCAAGGCGAATACCCACAAGAAATCTTAGAGCGGCTAGAGCGCGCTTCTGAGGCGGCCTTTCGTCTGGATGAAGAGATGTCGGAGATTCGCGATGAGATTCGTGAAGCGCTCTTACTCTTCGACAAGCGCTAAGGAAGGACGGTTGACGGATGAAACAAGCAATCATGATTTATACCAATCAACAGCCCCAATCCTTAGAAATTGAGGCCAGTCTCAAGGCTAAATTGGAGCTTGCGGGCTTCCGCTTGGTGGAACCTGGCCAGGTGCCTGATTACCTCATTACCATTGGCGGTGATGGCACGCTCCTAGCGGCCTTCCACGATTATCAGGACTGGTTGGATTGTGTCATCTTTATCGGGATTCACACCCGGCCATCTGGGTTTCTACGCCGATTGGCTACCGCATGAATTAGATGAGCTGGTAGATAGTTTGGCTCGTTCTGGCGGTCAGGGCCATGTCAGCTATCCCTTACTTAAGGTACAGGCAGCTTGCAAAGACGGCAAAATTCATGAATGGCTGGCCCTCAACGAATGTTCCCTGCGAACGATGGCTGGCACCATGGTAGCCGAGATTCAGATTAACGAGAAGTTCTTTGCGACCTTCCGTGGCGACGGCCTCTGTATCGCGACGCCAACCGGATCCACCGGCCTTAACAAGTCACTGGGTGGAGCCGTCATGCATCCTCGTGTGGATGCCTTACAATTAACGGAGATGGCCGCCCTTAACAATCGGGTCTATCGAACCTTGGGTGCTCCTATGATTATTCCACGCGATGAATATCTAACCTTGGTTATCCAAGAAGAAGCTCAGACTATGCTCATGATTGACCACCTTACCTGCGAGACTAAGGGCATCCAGTCAGTCAAATTACAGTTGGCTGATACACGGATTAAGTTTGCCAGCTTCCGCCACACCCATTTCTGGGACCGCGTAGAGAATTCCTTTATCGGGCATAAGCAGGAACGGGATGCAAAAATCAAACACTAACAAGTCAGTAAAATAGAAAAAGAGGGAAACACATGCGTTTTAACCTACAAGCAGTCATCAAATTCAGTCTTTTAGGACTAACAAGCTTGAGCCTAGCAGCTTGTAATTTAGGACCAGAGGCGAGTCAGCCTTCAAACAGCTCCGTGGCTAATGTGCCGGTTTCAGAAGTTGATCAAAAGGTCGAGATTCCTGAAGATACTAATATCGCGACCATGTCTGAATCTGATAAGGCGAGTTTTTACGCTAGTTTAGATCAAATTACCTTAGATACGAGCGAGGGCCATAAGGCCTCCCAATTATTCCAACTTTAAGGAGATTATAAGCGAACAGGATTATAACGACTTAATTTTGTCAACGGCAGATGGGGCTAAGATTATCTATCTGGGCTTTGACGAGTGTCCTTACTGCCACGCCTTCTCTCCTAAGTTAAACCAACTGGCAAAGGAAAAGGGCGTGACCGTTTATTACTACAATACGCGTAAACACGCTAATGACAGTAACTTCGAATCTGCTATGCAAGTCTATGGTGTGAATAAAGTGCCTAATGCCTTTATTGTTAAAGGGGGCAAGCCAGGAATCAATGTTAACCACGCTAGTAAGATGGCGGAGCTAGAAGCTTTTATCAATGAGGCGGCGAAATAAGCGTGGTTCAGTTTCAATGGCACTATGAGGGGGACCATCCAGTACGGATTAAGGACTACCTTAAGCATCTGGGCATTCCTCGCAAGTTCGTATCACATGTCAAATTCGAAGGCGGTAACATCTTACTGAACGAACAAGAAGTTAATGTCCTTGCTAAATTAGAGGCGGGCGATGTCCTGACCTTGGTAGCGGCCGACGAGGGAACCCATGAGACGGTGCCACCTTCACACATGTTCCCATCCAGGTCATCTACGAAGATCGGGACCTACTGATTGTCAATAAGCCGACAGACGTTGTCTCCATCCCTTCCAAACGGATTCCGGATTCCGCCATGGCCAATCGGGTTAAGGGCTATTATCAGCGCCAAGGCTACGCAGACCAGGTCATCCATATTGTCACCCGCTTGGATCGCCAGACCACCGGCCTCATGCTGATAGCTAAGCACCGTTTGGCTCACGCCATGTTGGATAAGCAGGTCCAAGGTGGACAAGTTGAGAAGTATTATTTGGCCATTTCAACAAAATCAGACTGGCCGGCTCACGGCGTCATTGATCGCCCTATTGCGCGCACAGAAGATTCGATTATCACGCGACGAGTCCATGAAAGTGGCCAACGGGCGGTCACTGAATATTGGCTAAAGCATCGCTTTGCTGACAGCAGTCTACTCAAGCTGCGCCTTCATACCGGACGTACTCACCAGATTCGGGTCCATATGCAGGATGCAGGTGGGGTCCTAGTAGGAGATGACCTATATGGTGGCCCGCATTTAGAAGCGATTAGGCGCCAGGCCCTGCACTGCGGTGAACTCCGTCTCACCCAACCCTTTACAGGGCAGCGTTTAGTGCTATCGGCTCCTCTGCCTGAGGATATGGCTGCTTGGCTAGCTAAAAGACAACATCACCTATAAAAAAAAAGAGCTCGATAGCCAAATATCGAGCTCTTTTCTTATAGAAAAAGCTTGGAGTTAGCTCCAAGCCTTGCTTAATGTAGACGATAGCTTCGAATACGATAGCCACGTCGTTCTAGTTGTTTGACTAATTGATTATACTCAACAGGGTCCAAACTGCTTGGAAGCGCATAGAGGATTTGGCCCTTGGTATCCATATCGGTTTTCTCTAGGGTGGTAGCAGAGACAATATCGCTAAAGCGATTGATTAACTTGCTGACTTGAGCCAGCTCCCCGCGGCTCCCCAGGGTCTCGACTGATAGGGCAAAACCAGCATTCGGCATGGCCCAGGCTTGAGCTAGCCATTGTAACATGGTGTTATGTCGGATAATACCGCTGAAGCGATTGTCACGGTCTAATACGGCTACGTAAGGTAAGTCGTTGAGGGTAAAGACCAGATGGTAGAAGGAGTCTTGCTCGTGAACGACCCGGGTGGTATTTTTTAGGAAGTGAGTGACAGGCAAGCGGCTCAAATCCTCATCAGGATGATGGTAGGCGTATTGATAGATATGATAGCGATAGAGATTACCGCGGTAGAGGGTTTGGGTGGCATCTAGGACGGGCACACAGCGTAGCCCTTGGTCTTCTAATAAATCCAAGGCGCTGGCGCAGTTATCGGCTTCGGTTAGATAGCTAATCTGTTGTTTAGGGACGACCAGTTGTTCAATCATGGCGGCACTCCTTTCTGGGGAACTTCTAGCCCCGTAATGGGGCCCAATCTCGTATAGTGTATCAAAAATAAGGACAAAACACAATGTTTTTCTCATGGATATCTCATATAATATTAAAAATATCTAAAAAGAAAACGTATTATTGGCCCTAGCTCTTGCAATTTGCACCATTTTTACCTATTATTAAAGTTAACATTATATTGTAAAAGCAAAAGGAGATTGACGACAATGGACCCCTCGGGGAATTTAAGTACACAAATCTTATTAATCTTAGTACTAACCTTTATTAATGCGATTTTCTCGGCATCAGAGATTGCCTTCGTGTCGCTCAACCAACAAAAGATGACGCAATTGGCTGAATCAGGCAATGTTAAAGCCCAACGTGTGATGAAACTTTTGGATAATTCGGACGACTTTTTGGCCACGATTCAAGTAGCCATTACCTTAGCTGGCTTCTTCTCTAGTGCGTCGGCTGCGACTAGCTTCGCAGATCGAATTATGACTTGGCTACCAAGTCTGCCGGGCGGAAAAGCAGTCGCGATTTTGATTGTCACCTTTGTTTTATCTTATTTAACCCTGGTTTTAGGGGAGCTCTATCCTAAGCAAGTCGCCCTGCAAATGCCAGAGGAGATTGCCTTAGGGACGGCGGGCTTTATCTCTGTAACCCAGTGGCTAGCCAAGCCTTTTGTAGGCTTGCTGACGGCTTCAACAGGGATTTTGAAGCGATTGACGCCAATTGATTTTACCAAAGAAGAAGAAAAGTTCACCCGTAGTGAGATGAAGGCCCTCTTGGCTAACAGCCGCAATGACGGTGCCATTGACACGGATGAGTTTGCTATGATGCAGGGCGTGCTATCACTTGATAGTAAGCTGGCTCGTGAGGTCATGGTGCCTCGGACAGACACCCAGATGATTGATATTGAAGATCCACTGGAAGAAAATATTAATGCCTTATTAGATAGTCCTTTCTCCCGTATTCCACTCTATGAAGGGGATAAGGACAATGTGATTGGCGTGATTCACGTCAAGAACCTCTTACGTGCCTCACGCGAACATGGTTTTGATAACTTAGATTTACGTGAGATTGCCAATGAACCCATGTTTGTGCCGGATACGATCTATACAGATGATTTACTCCTCGAATTCCGTCGCGAACAAACCCATTTGGCCATCCTCAAGGATGAATATGGCGGTGTCGAAGGGATTGTCACTCTTGAAGACTTAATCGAAGAAATTGTCGGGGAAATCGAAGACGAGTCCGATATCAATAGCGAGTCACTTCAAGCGATTGATGAAACCCACTGGGAAATTGACGGGGGTATGACTCTAGATAAGTTTAATGCGACTTTCAATGAGTCAGTCCGATCTGAGGACGTAGAGACCATTGCCGGCCTCATGATTCAAATTATCGGCTATGTGCCAGATGATGATGAGCGTTTATCGGTACGGGTTAACGACTATGTCCTGACTACCACACAAATTGAAAATGGTCGTATTCGTTGGGTGCTCCTAACACTAGATGCTGAGCGCACCATGACCACTGATTTTGATTACCAAGACTTCGAAGAAGAAGAATTTGGTGACGAAGAAAACGAAGAAAACTAGACTTCTAAAGGGGTAGAGACCAGCGTCTCTGCCTCTTCTTCTATAGGATTTGAGAGGAAAGAAAAGCATGATTATCTTAATTGCGGGGGCATCTCATACAGGCAAGACCCTACTTGCTCAGAAGCTATTAGAAAAATATCATTATCCCTACCTATCCATCGACCATCTAAAAATGGGCTTGATTCGGAGTGGCCATAGTCCCCATCATGCCATGACAGATGATCAGACCTTGACCGAATTTCTCTGGCCTATTGTGCGGGAGATGATTAAAACGGCCATTGAAAATGGGCAAAACCTGATCGTCGAAGGGTGTTATATTCCTTTTGATTGGGCCAAGGATTTTGAAGCTGACGAGCTCAGTCAGATTAAGTCCTATCGCTTGATTATGAGCGAGGACTATATTAGAAAGCATTTTGCTGACATTAAGGCACATGCAAACGCCATTGAACAAAGGGGCGATGACACTTGGTGTACACTTGATAGTGTCTTACGGGACAATGCAAGACAGCTGGCTCAGGCTAAGCAAGCGGGCGCCAACTATCTTCTGATTCAGGATGACTATCAAGTAGACATTGACTTATAGAAGGGATTGGGGCACTGCAAGAGGAGCGGTGCCCCAATCGCTTTATCTAGGGAAAACACTAAGTGTGGCTGCAAATAAAAATAGGAGCCAAGTCTTCCATGGTACCGGTTTTATGGTATACTATAAGTAGATAAAGATGGGAAGGAGATGAGGCCATGCACGCTAAGATTAACGCAGAAGAAGTCTTACGACGTCTGAAGAATCAGACCATTAACTATGACAAGGTCTTACGCAAAATGATTGTTAAATGGGAGGCTCAAGAAGACAAGCCAACCATTCTCTTGCATTCTTGCTGTGCGCCTTGTTCGACTTCCACCCTAGAATTTCTCTGCCAGCACGCAGAGGTGACCATCTTCTTCTCTAACTCCAATATTCATCCTAAGTCTGAGTATAAGCGCCGAGCCCATGAACAGAAGCGTTTCATTGACCAATTCAATGAACGAACTGGCCATCAGGCGGGCTTTATTGAAGATGAATACCGGCCAGAAGTCTTTACGCGTATGGTCATGTTCCATCAATTGGCAGAAGAGAAAGAAGGGGGCGAGCGTTGTTCGGCTTGCTTTAATATGCGGCTGGATCGGGTGGCTCAAGTGGCCCAAGAATTAGGCTATGACTACTTTGGTTCGGCTCTGACCCTATCCCCTAAGAAGAACAGTCAGCTCATTAATGAGTTGGGGCTAGAGGTCCAACAACTCTATGATGTTAACTACTTACCAAGTGACTTTAAGAAAAATAAAGGCTATGAGCGTTCCATCGTTATGTGCCGCGAATACGATGTCTATCGCCAGTGTTACTGTGGTTGTGTCTTTGCAGCCAAGCAACAAGGCGTGGACTTACGGGAGGTGAATAAGGAAGCCTTGGCTTATCTCAAGGATAAGCATGAGAATTGGGACAAGATTTCATTCCACTTTGGCAGGGGTGAGGCGAAGGAGGCCCAAGAAAACCATGATTAAGATATTTGGTGGTGTGGTGGATAACCACTTGCCACGCGTGGAAACAGATCGCCTAGTCCTGCGTAAGCGGACCTTGGCGGACGCGGAAGACATGTTTGCCTACGCTCACTTGGATAGTGTGGCTCAGGCGGCGGGTTTCCCGCGCATTCGGAGTCTAGAACAAGAAATTACCTACTTTACCCAAGTTTTTCCTCAAGAAATGAGTTATCGCAGGGTGCCGATTGGTTACGGCATTACCCTTAAGGGAATTGACCGAGTTATTGGCTCCATTGATTTTATTGATCGTCTGGGGCCAGATATCTTAGAGATTGGCTATGTCCTGCATCCCACTTATTGGGGGCGGGGCATTGCGCCGGAAGCTGTGTCAGCCTTTATCGAGGTGGCTTTTGGCCTACTGGATCTCTACAAATTAGAGGCGTCCTGTTATAGCAGTAATGAACAGAGTCAGTCAGTCCTACGCAAATGTGGCTTTTCCCTAGAAGCTTGTTTGCGGGGCAGACACCAGTTGGATGATGTCCGCATCGATGATTTACGTTATGGGCTACTCAAATCAGACTGGGCTCGTCGGCGCGAGCGCAGTTCTTATGCATAAGCTAAAATGGAACCGGTACTGTGGATTATCTGACTACTAGCCAAGAAGACAAGGTCAGAGCGCAAGCTCTGGCCTTGTTTTTATCTACCGAGCCAGGAAATGGCAGGCGCTTGTCGATAGCCCCCATCATTGCGTATAATAGAAGTAATCAGCAACTTATGTTAGCTTAGAAAATACTATTTCTCGTCACTAGCAAAAGGAGGCAATGCTATGACCACTCAGCCCCTCACTCTGGCCTATATCGGCAATGGCAAGAGTACCAACCGCTATCATCTACCCTTTGTCGATCAACTGCCTCATTTGTTTCGGGTCAAAAGCATCTATGTCCGGCACTTTAATTTTGCTTGGCCTAAGCGTCAAGGTATCCATTATAGCCAAGACTTAGCAGCTATTTTAGCAGACCCTGAAGTGGACTTAGTGGTCATCACGACACCCTTGGACTCCCACTATGACTATATTAAACAGGCCCTCCTAGCAGGTAAACACGTCTTGTGTGAGAAGCCCTTTTTAGCGACTGCCCAAGAGGCGCGCGAGCTCTTTGGCTTGGCGGAAGCATTAGGCCTGCACCTAGAGTGTTATCAAAATCGCCGTTATGATTCGGACTACCTCACTAGCTTAGCGGTCATCGAGTCGGGTAAGTTGGGTGATTTGCTGGAAGTCGAGATGCACTTTGATTACTATCGGCCAGAAGTTCCGCAAGGGCAAGAAACCTTTACCTTCAATTCGAGTTTTCTCTACAGCCATGCCTGCCATACCTTAGACCAAGTGATTGCCTACTTTGGCCGGCCTGACCGGGTGGTCTACGATGTTCGATCTCTCTTAGGCCCCAAACGGATGAATGACTACTTCGACCTGGACCTCTATTATGGTCCCCTCAAGGTTTCTGTTAAATCCTCCTACTTCCGCCTAGAAGAACGACCTTCTTTCCAACTTTATGGCAGTAAGGGCTCCTTTATCAAGGCTAGCAAGGACCGCCAGGAGGAAGATCTCAAGGCCTTCTATATGCCAGACCAGCCTGATTTTGGTTTGGACAGGCCAGAGCACTATGGCATTCTGTCTAGCCTCGATCAAGAGGGGCGCCTAGTCCGACAAGCCATCCAGAGTCAAAGGGGCGATTATGGCCGCGTCTATCAGGCTCTCTATGCCACACTCAGAGAAGGCGCTCCCCGTCGCGTTCAACCGCAAGAGACCTTGCTTCAGTTGGAAATACTAGAAGCCGGTATTGCCAGTCTGAAGGCCAGTTGGCAAGTAGCACCTTAGTATTCAGCCAATAACTTAATTTTAAGAAAAGGAGTTGTCGCCCATGGCCAACTTTATCTGGGACCTGGACGGGACCCTCATTAATTCCTATCCCCATACCCTAGAGGCGCTAGCCGAAACCTATCAAGCCTTGGGACTCAGCTTTGACCGAGAGGCAGTGGCGACCTACATAATCGATTATTCTATCCGTGACCTCATTGCCAATCTGGTGGCTTCTGGTCAGGTGGAACGCGACCGTTTTGTGGCCAGACTTAAACAAGCGACCACTGCTCGGGACGGACAGATTGGTCCCATGGAAGGGGCAGATGCCACGCTGGCTGGATTAAAGCAAGCGGGCCATCGCCACTTTGTCTACACCCATAAGGACAAGGCAGCCTTACAAGTTTTGGAACGATTGGGGTGGTCTGACTATTTCGATGAAGTCATTACCATTGAAGCAGGTTTTAAGCGCAAGCCTGATCCTCAAGGGGTGCATTACCTCTTAGCTAAATATCAATTGGATCCGGCTCAAACCTACTATGTCGGTGACCGCGACCTAGATATTGAGTGCGCGCTGGCTGCTGGTGTGGGAAGCATTAACTTTATCGGCGCAGAGACTGGTCAGCAACGCGTCATGACGCGGTTAGAGGATATTCTAGATTGGTTTGTGCCTCATGATGGCCCCGTCACACCGCAATTTCAAGCTAAGTTAGCAGCTTGTTTGTCAGCCCGCTTGACACCCTTGGACCATCTATCGCTTAACGCGGTTTTTCGAGCCGACTTGCCTCAGTACCAACGGCGCTATTTCGTCAAAGTTTATGCGGAAGCAGACAAGTTTAGGCGGGATAAGCTAGGTCTTCTGGCAATCTGGCCTGATTGGTATGTTGCGGATTTGGTCTTAGAAGGGCGCCATGTTCTCATTCAAAACTGGCAGGAACTAGACCCAGTGGTAGCGCCAAGCCTTGAAGATTTAGGTAAGCTAGGGGAGCTCCTAGCCAAAACGCATTTGAAGCTAGCGCCTTTAGATGATCACTTGCGGCGTCAACCGCCGCTCAGTCAGCAAGTAAAGAGCTGGCATCAGGATTTACTAGGTAGCTCTGAAGCGGCAAGACTGGCTCCCCTCTATGATTTTTTCCAAGCTCGTTTTGGCCAAATCGATGCGGAGTATGCCAGTCTTCCGCAAGCGGTTCTGCATGGGGACTACTCCTGGCGTAACCTCAAACGTAGGGGGGATGAGTGGGCGGTCATTGACTTTGAGCGCCTTGTGGTCGATATTCCCTGGCGTGAATTAGGTAAGCTCTGGTTACGTGAAGTCAAGTCGACAGAAGAACGCCAAGCCTTTCTAGCAGGCTACCGCAAGATTCTGCCCCTGCAAGAACCAAGCCCCTTGCTAGATGCCTGTCTCTCCTTCCAATTGGCCCAAGGCATCTACCGCTATGTCCTCAAGGTCGATGACCGAGAGTTCCGTCAGATGGCAGATGGGGTGATTGAGGATGTGAAAGCCTGGTGCGTGACCCAAGGGCTGGATATGAGTAATTAATTTTTTACCACAGCCCCTCAATTTTTTGCTATAATATTCACTAGAAGAGGTGATAGTATGCGTAGGAGATTTCAAGAATTTGCGGCTCGCCGTAATAAGACACGCTATGTCTTAGCGGGGCTCTTAGTCGGGGGGTTAGTGGGGTGTATTGTGTCGGCTTTCCGCTTTATGATAGGTGCTGTCCTGTCATGGATTGTGTCAGCCTATCAGGCCATGCAGGCTAATCCTTGGCTGATTTTGCCTTATATTGCAGGGACCCTAGTCCTAGGCTATGTTCTAGGCTTGATTGTCCGGAGTGAACCCTATATCAAGGGCAGTGGGATTCCGCAGGTAGAACTCCAACTTCAAGGGCATCTAAGCCTTAACTGGTGGTCTATTCTCTGGAAGAAATTTGTGGCGGGTGGTATTGCCATTGGGTCCGGTCTCTTCCTAGGCCGTGAAGGGCCCTCCATTCAATTGGGATCAGCAGTTGGTCAAGGGGTCGCCAAGGTAACCAAGAGCAATCGCGTCCAAGAAAATATTCTGATTTCTAGTGGAGCAGGGGCAGGTCTAGCAACGGCTTTTAATGCGCCTATTGCGGGTTTGCTTTTTGTTTTGGAGGAGATTCACCATAGCTTCAGTCCGACGGTCGCTTTAACGACTTTGACCGCAACGGTGACGGCTAACTTTATCTCCCCTACATATTTTTGGTAATCAGCCGGCACTTGATTTAGGCAATCACCTTAAGTTTCCTGTTGCCTACTACGGTTATTTGGTGGTGCTAGGCCTTTTATTAGCAGTTTTCGGTTGGTGCTATCAACGTGTGACCTTCGCCTTGCCACGGCTTTATGCTAAGTTAGTGCCTTGGGTTAAACCGCCTTTTTATGGCATTGTGGCTGGTTTACTCATCATTCCAATTGGATTGGTGGCGCCCCACATTCTAGGTGGGGGTGGTGAGTTGATTTTAGAATTAGCTCACACTAAGACGCCACTCTTAGTCCTAGCCCTTATTCTACTAGTGCGTTTTGTATTTTCTATGGTTTCCTATGGGACTGGCCTGCCAGGTGGGATTTTCCTGCCTATCCTGTCCCTAGGTGCCTTAGTAGGCGCCTTATATGGTCAGTTCATTATCAATGTCACCGGCATGGATCAGGAACTCCTGCTCTGCTTTATTTTCTTCGCTATGGCAGGAGGCTTTGCAGCCATCGGGAAAGCGCCACTTACGGCTCTGCTTCTGGTTAGTGAAATGGTAGGGGGCCTCAACCAACTCATGCCGCTCGCGGTAGTGGTCCTATCTGCCTTCCTTCTTGCGGAAGCCCTTAAGATGCCACCGATTTATGAGGCATTAGCTGAAAAAATGCTGCACCAAGAGGATCTAGCCAAGACAGGGCGACGGACCACCTTCGAGGTGCCCATTTATGTTGATAGCCCCTTGGTTGGCCAAAAGGTGGCCGCTATTAAGTGGCCTGAAGATGTCTTGATTGCCACCATTCGCCGTGGTGAGAAAGAATACATCACCAAAGGCAAAATGGTCCTGCAGGCAGGTGATATTCTGATTGCGGTGACGGATGAAGGCATTGTGGGCAATATGCATCAGGCCATGACCCAACTAGCCATGCCAGCGCAAGATTCATGATAATAAAAAGGCTGAGACAGCGTCTCAGCCTTTTTGTTAGTTTTGCATTTGGCGTTTAGAGTAAAACCACCCGATTAAAATCACTAGGGCGCAGAGTAAACTGAAAACCAAAGTAGTTTGAAGGGAAGAAATCAAACTCCCACCAATGACCAGAGCAGCCCCGATAATCCCCATCACTGGAGCAAAGAGACTGGTCAGGCGATTGCTAGCCAAGCCCTCGCGATTGAGTTTGATGACGCGAAGATAGAGAATAATGTAGAAGATGTAGTTGAAGACAATGGTAATTTCGCTGACATCGCCCTTGCCCATAATCCCGAATTTTTGTGTTAGGTAATGAATCAAGAGCCAAACTAGCGTAATAGCAGTGAAGAGGATGGCGGAAGGTACGGATACCTGATATTTAGGGTGAATCTCTTCCAAGCGACCTTTTGGTAACATGCCTTTTTCAGCATAGGCCTGTGGTAGACGCATCCCAGCTAAGAGGAGGCCGTTGAGAACCCCTAGCATGGAGATAATCACCACGACTAGGATTAGGTTACCAGCGCGTTCACCTAAGAGTGAAGTAAGGGCGTAGGTGATGGCTTGGTCACCAGTTGATAGCACGAAAGTTGCCCCCAGAATGCGGACCATGCCATAGAAGAAGAGCAAGTAAGTCAAGAGAATAATGAGCGGTCCAATAATGAAGGCACGAATCAAATCACGTTTTGGATGTTTGAGCTCGGGTGCAATAGTCACGACATAGTTCCAACCTTCATAGGTGAAGGCCAGAGGAACTAGGGCCGATAGCCAACCTAAGCCCACATTGCTTGGTTCAATTGCGGAAATACCAGCCGGAAGATTTGGCGCGGGTGCTGACCAGAAGAGACCAGCAAAGACAATCAGGGCCAAGGGCACCATCTTGACGAACATGGTTAGGGTTTGGAAGTAACCCCCGAGGACACGAGAGAGGACATTCAAGGCCATGAAGAAGAGGGTATAGACCATACCTAAGAGCACTTGCTGACCTAAGTTCAGGTCAAGATTGAAGAGTATGCCGGTGTAGATGGCAGATGCCCAAGACACAACAGCAACCACACTTGGAATCATGACGAAGGCTAAGAACCAACCATAGCCAGTCGCTAAGCGAGAAGAAATAAAGCGGTCTAAGTAAGCCACAACCCCACCACTTGAAGTCTCTAACTTAGCAAATTCTGACAAGGATAGGGAACCGAAGACGATATTGCTGGCCCCAATGGATAGGACCAGTAAGCCCAGGGCTAGGCTACCACCCGTATAGGTCAGGATGTCATCAGCCTTGAAGTAAATCCCCGAACCGACCACAATCCCAATAATCATCGCTACAGCTGTTAAGAGGCCGTAGGCTTTTTTTGGTTGATTCATATATAATACCTCCTAATATCAAAGATGAATTACTCTACATTATACGCTTTTTAGTCCTTGGGGCAAGAAGAATTTGAATAAAAGTGGCAAAATAAATGAGAATTGGATGAGTTTCGTTCGGAATGATGGGCTTTTTATGCCAGTTATATATGCAAAAACCCACTAAATATATGTTGAAATTGTCTTAGTAATCAAGAAGCACATAGAGTAGGTAGCAAAATAAGATAGTAAAATATTTGCTAGGCGCTTACAATTATATTAGGTAAGTATGATTACTTTTATGAGGAGGAGAGGCGTATGGAACTCCAAAAGCCAAACGCTTATCGGACATTTTGTCTGCAATCATCAACAGTTTTACTTAGACCGGCTGACCAATAGACAGACGGGAAAGACCCTATCTCTTAAGTGAGAGTGAGCCCTTTGTTATCCATTGGCAGGCGGGCGGGCAACTAGCTGCTAGCCAAATGCAAGCTCAGCTTGAGAAAGCGACCGCAGAAGTCATTCAGGTAGATTACCAAGACGACCTAGCGCGAGTCAAGGTGATCTACGAGCTAATAGACGGCTATCTTAAATGCAAAGTTAGCTTGCTGGAGGCAAAACAGGCTATTAATTTCCTAGATTTATCGGGCTCATGACCTTCCAGGAGGATGCCAAGTTTTATCAACCCAAGGAACAAGAGGCAATTCCTGAGATGGCAGGATTTAGTGGCTACTATGTGGCCTGTGGCCAGCCAGTCTACGCTAATAGTTTCTTCTTGGGCATGGAATTTCCCCTAGCAGAGAACCACCTAGAAGAAGACCGCTATTGGTCCCGCTACTATCTAGGGCGAGAGGTGACGTCAGACCAACCAGTGAATTTGCATGCGACGGTCATAGGTTCAGCGGCAACACCTGAATATTCAAGCATCCAACAAGCCTTCTTCGCTTATATCGATAGCATTGCCTTGCCAAACCATTTCCGCCTACAATATAATTCCTGGTACGACCACATGTTAGACATCGACGAGGAAAAAATCATGACTTCCTTTGCTGCCATACGAGCAGGTTTCAGTGATTATGGAGTGCCACTGGATACCTATGTGGTCGATGACGGCTGGGCCAATTATGAGAGTTTTTGGGAATTCAACGAGAAATTTCCGCTTGGCCTCTCACGTATCAAGGATCAAGTGGCAAGTTATGGCGGCCAGCTTGGTCTTTGGATGGGGCCGCGTGGCGGCTATGGTGGCACGCAGCTAACCATGAGCAACTGGCTCAAGGCTCATCCAGAATTAGGACTAGGGACTAAAAATGAGCGGACCCAGGATGTCAACGTGGGCGACCCGGCCTACTTGGATGCCTTAGAAGCTAAGCTTCTAGCCTATCAGGACCAGTATGACCTGTCTTATTGGAAGCTAGATGGCTTTTTGATTGAGCCCGCCCAAGATGATACCTCTGGTCCTCATGGCATGCACCAGATGACGGCGACTTACGAACGTTTGATTAGGCTCTTCCAGAACCTCCGGACAGCCTATCGCCAAAAACATGCCCAAGACCATGATGAAAAAGGGGCGAAGCGAGACCTATGGCTGAATTTAACCTCTTACGTCAATCCAAGCCCTTGGTGGCTGGCCTATGTCAATAGCCTATGGATTCAAGTTTCTCAGGACACAGGCTACGATTCACTAGGGGAGACCGATTTGGCCCGCATGATGACTTATCGGGATGATCGTTATCACGCCTTCATCCGCGAGCGAGCTATCCAAGTGCCACAGAAATATTTCTATAACCATGAGCCAATCTTTGCTCATCGGGCGACTGCCGGGCTCTTAGACCATCCAATTCAGGCCAGTGTCAGTGAATTCCGTGACTACCTCTACTTTATTGGGACGCGTGGTAATGCCTTCTGGGAGTGCTATTATTCCTACGACCTCTTCGACCAGGAGCGTTGGCGTGCCAATGCCGAGGCCATTCGTTGGGTACAGGATAACTATGACGATTGCCTTAAGAATAGTCGCTTCATTGGTCATAAGCCGGCTGACCATACGGGCCTTTATGGCTACCGCTGCTTGAGTAATGACGGGCGTCGTGTCATTTTGTCGCTACGTAATCCGACAGCTCAACCTCAAACCTATGTCTTAGGGGATGGCGAACTCCAGACCCTTATGCAAATCGCAGGTCGTGCAAGCTTGGAACGGACGGAAAAGCATATTTGGCAGGCTACTTTAGCACCACAGGAACTGGTCATCTATCAACTGACCTATGCTGATCCTATGGTTGGTTCAAGAACCTAGAATGAAAAAATCCGCACTGTTTGAGTGCGGATTTTTGTATGTCATCATACCCTCAGTTAACGATAGCGCCGACGCCATTCCATAGGTGTCATTCCCTTGACACGTTTGAAGGCCGAAGAGAAGTTGAACTGATTGCTGTAGCCGATTTGCTCGGCAATGTCTCGAATGGAACGATTAGTTGAAGCCAAGAGCTCGCAGGATTGGTTGATACGGTAGGTCAAGATAAACTGCGAAGGTGTCATGTGAAGCTCTTGCTTGAAGAGACGGGTGAAGTAGTTGCGGTTGAGGTGACAGATGTCTGCCAGTTGATCCACGCTGGGGTTGTCCATATAGTGGTCCTGGATATAGTGGATAGCCTCTCGAATATAGAAGGAGTGAATCTCGTTAGGACGCTGCTGAGGACTGTGCTTGGAAAGCGAATCAGATGATCAACTAAGAGATAGAGCTGGGCAATCAGAAAGGACTCATGTTGGGAGTGGTTGCGGATGATGGTCTCTAGAGTGTCTTTGATACTAGAGATTATCATGGGCTTGTGAGGCGTAAAAATCAGGTTGTTAGCATTCAAACCTGCCTGGCGCATAAAATTAGCAGCCTTAAGTCCATTGAACTCAATCCAGCAATAGGTCCAGGGATCGTCTTGGTCAGCTGTATAGGAACAGACCGTGTTAGGGGGCATGAGAAAGCCTTGGCCTGGTCCCAGTTGAATGGCCTCGTGTCTCTCATTCTCAAGAAAGCTCCCTCGCCCCGACAGGATGTAGTGGAAGAGGTAATTATGGGTCAGGGTTGGCCCATAATGATGCCAGGGGTCACACTTCTCCTTGCCAAACTGAATGGGGTAGAGGTCAACAGAAGATATATTATGGAAAACGTAAAACTCTTGCTCGGACATGGATATCACCTCGTCTGATAGAAGTTATAATACTATTATAATGCTAGTTAGCTTGGATAGTCAATTTAGATATGTTGAAAAGAGACAAAATATATGTTGTACGTACATGATGCGTCATTCTTAAATAAAAAACTAGGCATTATAAGATATGAAACCGCTATCTACCAGTGTATAATTTAAATATCAAATAAATAAGGAGTGTTCATCATGTTATCAGCACATAAACGTCGTTGGTCAAGCTTTATATTCAGCCTATTATTGGTATTGGGTGTAGTAACTCCAACACTATTTGTACATGATTCTGTGGCCGCACAAGGGCAGACAACAATTACTTACGGTATTTGGACTCACGCCAAGAGCCGGGGTTGAGACAGATTGCAGACGATTTTGAAAAAGCCAATCCTGATATCAAGGTTGATATCCAGGTAACTGGATGGGAAGGCTATTGGACAATGTTAGAGGCTGCTGCGACAGGTGGATCACTACCTGATGTATTCTGGATGCATTCAAATGAAATCTATAAATACGGTGCTAATGATCAATTGTTGCCACTGGATGATTTAATCAAGGAATCTAACTTAGATCTTAGCAAATTCCCTAAAGGTCTGGTTGATATTTATAAGGTCAATGGTCATCAGTATGGTATTCCAAAAGACTTTGACACTATCGCATTATGGTATAACAAGAAGTTATTTGATGAAGCTGGTGTTGCTTATCCGACTGATAAGTGGACCTGGGATGACTTAAAAGAAGCCGCTAAGAAATTAACCAATAAGGATAAGGGAATTTATGGTATTGCCACAATGCTAGCAAACCAAGAAGGCTTTTATAATTTTATGTATACCAATGGTGGGACTGCTTTAACATCTGACAACAAGTCTGGCTACACGGATCCAAAGACAGTTGAAGCGTTAGAATATTATTTCAGTTTTGGACGAGAAGGCCTAAGTCCAACTACTGGCGATGCCATGGATTATTTCGCTAATGATAAGGCAGCGATGGCTCTCTTTGGTTCATGGCGGATTGGGAGCATTATCAGTAATGAAAGTCTTAAAGATAAGGTGGATGTAGTGCCATTGCCTAGCAAAGATGGTAAGAGAGTATCTATTTATAATGGTTTAGCAAATGCTATCTCTGCTAAGACAGAGCATAAAGAAGCGGCTTGGAAATTTGTTAATTATCTGTCCAGCAAAGAGGTACAAGAAAAGGCCTCTAAACTAGGGGTTGCAATCTCCGCCTATGAAGGTGCTTCTGATGTTTGGGTGGATACTCACAAGCAATTTAACCTTAAGTCATACATAGAAGAGATCAAAGATGCTCAAATCCGTCCATATACACACGAAACCACAAAATGGGAAGAAAAAGTATATGAAATTCTTAAGCCAGCATATCTAGGTGAAAAACCAGTGAAAGAAGCTGCAGAAGAAGCAGCCAAAGCGATGAACGAGCTTATAGAAGAGGAAGAGTAGTGCTTAATAAGTAATGTTTGTGTGGGGCTATCTTGAAAGGTTAGGTAGCCCCGCTCTTCAGATATGAAGATATTATAAAGGCAAGCAAGGCGGTGAAATCAATGACAAACTCGTTTAAGAAGAAAGATTGGATATGGGCATATGGCTTTGTTGCGCCGACTATTCTGGGGCTCCTTATTCTCAATATCATTCCAATTTTTCAAACCTTTTATTTGAGCTTTCATAAGTCAGGTGCATTTGGAAAGGGCGATAAATTTATTGGCCTAAAAAATTATGCAAAGTTATTTTCGGATCCCCAAGTCTGGCAAGCAACGTGGAACACTTTACGCTATATGCTACTTGTCGTTCCACCGACTATCGTTATTTCCTTAATTCTAGCGGTTATTCTGAATAGTAAAATTAAAGGGCGAAATTTCTATCGCTCAGTTTACTTCTTGCCTATGGTTGCCGCGCCGGCTGCTATTACCATGGTATGGAAATGGCTATACAATACCCAGTTTGGTTTAATAAACCATGTATTAGGTTATTTTGGAGTTGGTCCAATTGCCTGGATTGATGATCCGCAATTTGCTATGTACTCTGTTGCCATCATTGGCATTTGGGGAAGCATTGGTTACAACATGATACTTTTGTTAGCTGGGTTACAAGAAATCCCTAAAGATTATTACGAAGCAGCCACAATGGATGGAGCAACGCCCATTAAAAAGTTATTTTCGATTACCTTGCCGCTCTTGTCACCACAGATATTCTTTGTTTTGGTAACAAGTATTATTTCATCTTTACAGGTTTTCGATACTATCTATATGATGATACTTAACACCAGTCCAGCCTATGACTCAACAGTTTCTTTAGTTTACCTTTTCTATAATAATACCTTTAAGTATAGTGATAAAGGCTATGGATCGACTATTGTCATATTGTTATTGGCGATTATTATGCTAATTACCGTGATTCAAGTTCGGCTCCAGAAGAAATGGGTTAATTATATGGAGGGATAATTATGTCAAAACCGATGGTATCAAAAGGTCTAGTTCATGTATTTTTGATTCTAGTAGCTCTATCTATGTTGTTACCCTTCTTATGGATGGTTCTGACCTCCTTCAAGACGGTAACGGAATCTACTCAATTAGATCCATTTGTCTTCTGGCCTAGCCAGTGGCATTTTGAGAATTATACGCAAGTAATTCGAGATAATAACTTCGCAGTCCTATATTTTAATACACTAGCTATGATGTTTTTTAGACTAGTATGTGGCTTGCTATTTTCAGCAATGGCTGCCTATGCCTTTGCTCGACTGCAATTTCCAGGCAGAGATTTGTTATTTGGATTGGTGCTTTTCCAAATGATGATTCCCTCTCAAATTTTCATTATTCCGCAATACCTGATGGTAGATGCTATGGGTATGCGTAACACGATTTTTGCGCTTGTTTTCCCTGGGATTGTCTCAGCATTCGGTACTTTTCTCTTGAGACAGTTCTTTATGGGACTACCACGATCCTTAGAAGAATCTGCCATTCTTGATGGGGCCAATGTGGGACAAATATTCTTTTCCATCATGCTACCATTGGCAAAATCTGGTCTGGTTGCCCTAGGTATCTTCACAGCGCTATTCGCTTTTAAGGATTTAATGTGGCCACTAATCATTAATCCACAGGTAGATAAAGCGACCCTTTCATCGGCTTTATCCAAGATACAAGGCGCCTACACAGTCAACTATCCGCATTTGATGGCCGCATCAGTACTTGCAATATGGCCAATGGCGCTAATTTATGTCTTCTTCCAACGACAATTTATTCAAGGTATTGCAACAACTGGTAGCAAATTATAAGGAGGGGTTTAGATGATACATTACAACGACAAAAATAAGACCTTTCATCTTCAAAATGATCAAATTTCTTATGTTATGAAAGTTGATGAATATGGTGTGTTAAGTCATTGCTATTTTGGCTCGCGATTGCCACGATATTCTAACTACTTGTCTTACCCAGTCATTCATAGGGACTTTGAAGTTGACTTTGTTGATCAAAATCAAAAAACTAAACGAGATTGGTCATTAGGAAATATCTTACAGGAATTTCCAGGATATAATCATGGCGATTATCGACACCCGGCTTTAATCTTACGGCAAATGGACGGAAGTAGTGTGACAGACTTTAGATTTCAGTCATATGAAATTATAAAGGGGGCCTCATCTATAGAGGGGCTACCGCATGCTTATGTCGATTCAAGTGAACTGGCTGAAACGCTGAAAGTTCGTTTGGGCGATCCAATCCACTCATGGTATGTAGATCTCTACTATACAGTTTTCAGGAATCATCCAGTTATTACTCGTTGGGCAGTCTTTCGAAATGAAAGTGAAGAACCGGTAACGATAGAGCGTATGGCTAGTTTTAGTTTAGATCTATCAGCTCGTCCATCTGAAATCATTCAACTGAATGGAGCTTGGGGACGCGAAAGAATGCTCGAGAGAGAAGCCATTCACCGAGGCCGTAAGGTATATGATAGTAAGCGGGGGACGAGTAGTCATCAACAAACACCGTTTATGGCTTTGGTATCACCAAACACAACGGAAAATCAAGGGGTTGCCCTAGGGGTTCAGTTGGTATATAGCGGTAGCCACGAGCTTAGTGTAGAACAGGACCCCTATCAACAAATCCGATTACAAGCAGGGATCCAATCGACAGGTTTCCACTGGAAAGTAGAGCCCGACCAAGAATTTGCTACACCACAAGTTGTGCTCGCTTATAGTGAAGATGGCTTAAATGGTATGTCACAAGCATTCCATCATTTCCTTAAAAACCATCTCATCCTAGCTCGCTTCCGAGATAAAGAACGTCCTGTACTTATTAATAATTGGGAAGGTACCTATTTTGCCTTTACTGAAGAACGTCTGCATGCAATGGTGGACTCAGCTTCAGATTTAGGTGTTGAGCTTTTTGTTTTGGATGATGGGTGGTTTGGCAAACGAGATTGGGACGATTCGTCATTGGGCGACTGGTTTGAATATAAGACTAAGCTGCCTCATGGACTTAAAGGTTTAGCGGATTACGTTCATAGTAAAGGGATGCAGTTTGGACTTTGGTTTGAACCTGAGATGATCTCAGAAGATTCTGAGCTCTATCGGCAACACCCTGACTTTGCTCTCCATACACCAGGACGTGCTAAGTCCTATGGTAGAAATCAATATGTTCTAGATATGTCTCGTTCGGATGTACAAGACCATATATACCATCAAATGGTAGCTGTTATCGAGCATACTGGATTGAATTATATTAAATGGGATATGAATCGACATTTAAGTGAAGTTTATTCAAGTGCTTTTCCTTATGATCAACAGGGAGAGATAGTTCATCGATATATGCTAGGGGTTTATGCCTTAATGTCACGTATTACTTCTCGATATCCAGAAATACTCTTTGAAAGTTGTTCTGGTGGTGGCGGGCGCTTTGATTTAGGGATATTAGCTTATATGCCGCAAGTATGGACTAGTGATAATTCGGATGCGGTAGCTAGATTGAAAATTCAGTATGGAACTTCTCTTATGGTACCTACTAATGCGATGGGGGCACACGTCACAGCAGTACCAAATCACCAAACTGGGCGTAAGACACCGCTAGCATCACGAGCGGCAGTTGCTTTCTATGGAGCATTTGGCTATGAGCTAGATTTTACTAAGCTAACAAAAACTGAGCAATCCGAAATAAAGGATCAAGTTGCATTCTATAAAAACCATCGGACTCTTTTCCAACAAGGGACTTTCCATCGTTTACTTAGTCCTTTTGAAGATGATGGGAACCTTACTGCTTGGAGTTTGACCAATGATTCTCAGACAGAATCTATGGTCATGGTCTTCCAAGTTTTAAGAAAGGCTTCGCAGCCATTGCAAGTGCTTAAACTAGAAGGTCTGAAATCAGAATGTCAATATCGTGTGACCCAAGTACTAGGCGAAGGCGCTTGGGGTGCCACCCTTGCAAAAGAAGAAGGAGGTCCAGAAGCTGAAGCTATGGCTTTAAATGAATCGGCATGTGATGACTCAAATTCTAATAACAGTGGAGTAGAGTCAGGCTTCCAATCATTTGAAGCAAGTGGTGCAGAGTTAATGAAGGCAGGTTTTTATCTCTACCCTCAAGTAACGAAGGATTTTTGTAGGTAGGCTCTTCTATGTAGAGGCTATAAAATGATTTAACCGAGGCTACAATTACAATGAATTTAGCCTCGGTTATTATGTTTAAGGGTGCTTTGATGGACGAAACATTCAATATCCGAAAGTCAGCAGAAAGTTGACAAAATACAATATGTGAATAGTTGAAATGTTGATTTATCAGGTTTTTATCAGGCGTATAGGGTTAAATCTAGCGAGAAGGAAAAAGGGAGAAAGCTTTTACCAAGCTTAGAGAACTTTTGGTATAATGATGCCATATTAATAGTCTATTAATTAAAGGCCTAACGGTATTAGACTGTTTAGGGCAGACTGTGAGGTAAGGATAATGACAGAAGAAGTCAAGCAAAGCCACCAACCAGGCTTTGAAAGATACATGTCTATTTATACCGCATTAAGAGTCATTACTTTTGTGACTGGTATTATTATGCTAGTTAACTTAAACCGATACCCAGTTATTTGGGTAGTCTACTTAGGTCGAGTTTTGGCTTTTTATTGGTTAATGAGAGGTTGGAAAGCTAATGCGGCTCACCCTTTCAATTATGGTTTTTTCTTAGATACTATCCTGACAGGGATTGAACTTTGGGTTTGGGTAGTGGGGTTTATTCTTATACCACCATACGTTATTTATTTATTATCATCTCTACCAATGTTCTTAGTTATGATAGCACCTATAATTGTGTGGACAGTCTTGCTAGGAGCTAAGCTTCGCTACTAGTAAGCATTTGAATCAAGGGATTTCTAGAACAACTAGACGGAAAAGTAGGAGGTAGTCCTAATGTCAGAGAAAAAGAAGCATCATCATAAACCGTACTTTTATGATTTTATGTTTTGGTATACTATCATGAGAATCCTGACTTTTATGACAGGACATCTTTTATTCACTTTTCACCCGTTTGTTCCACTTTTTGCGACTATCTATTTTGGTCGACTGCTAGCTTTCTATTTGTTAATGAGAGGGTGGATAGGCAATAAGGATATCCATTTCAAGGCGGGCTTTCTGATAGATACGATACTGACAGGAATTGAACTTTCACCTTGGTTATTGGGATTCTTAGTAAGATGGCCATATGCCCTTGGAATATTGAGATCTTCCTGGCAGATGCCTCTAATATTTGTGGTTCCAATCGTTATCTGGCTCGTTTTATTAGGAGCCAAGCGCCGCTTTGATTTAGACTAGTAAGATTGGCTGTTCAGCTATGGACTAATAATATAAGCTTAAATTGTAAGTTAAGGAGGCACATGCATTGATTGACGAGAGTAAAAAGGGGCGCCAGTCCGAGTTTAACTTTTACATGACCTTGTACACTGTTTTGCGAGTATTAACGCTGATAACAGGCTTAGCTTTAATGTCGTTCGCATTTGTACTTGGATTTGTATATGTTGGACGCCTATTGGCTTTCTATTGGTTGATGATTGCGTGGAAAGATCATGATACGACAATCTTCAAAAGAGGCTACCAACTGGATTTAGTTTTGACCAGTCTAGAAGTAGGCTTAGGGGTGCTTGGAATCTTATTTTTCCCATATGTTTTATGGGCAAGCCAAGGCCCTATCCTGATACTATTGATTATCCCTATCATAATCTGGCTAGTACTCCTAGGCGCCAAGAACCGTTTCGAGGAAGCAAGGGCTGTTTGGTTACATGAACTGGAAACTAAGAGATACGAGCGACAATCGCAAGATTAGTAGGGGGCCTAATGACAGAATAAATCGAGAAAGATAACTAAGCAGGCTTCGAAGGATTCATGGTTTTGTATACTGTTTTAAGAATTTATTTATCGTACTAGTTCTCTTTATATTAGAGTTATCACCAGTCTACATACAGTGCTGTCTTGCCTAGCTAGTTTTAACTAGGCAAAGCCAGTAAGAGTTAATATCCCTAAGAGGAGGAAAATATATGCAAGTTAACAGGTCAGTATCTAATCAGCAAGGTTGGTTGCTTGAATGCCATCTAGTCTATTTTTTATTCCGGATTAGTCACTTTCTTTTTGGTTTTGCCATATTTGGTTGGTTAAGTCAGATTATTTTATGGCACTTAATGTTAGCTGAAGCAATCTTTTTATTACCACTAGTACTGACTTGGTTAGGGTTATAAGTCAAAGAAAGCTTTGGTGTCATTATCTCAGCTAGCGCGGTCAATGCCGGTATTGTCATCTATACCTTGCTAAGTTTAAATTTTTCAGAACTTTTTGTACTTTTTCGCCACTTATAGCTTTATTAGAGCTCATCCCAAAACTCTTTATATCTGTAGCTCCTATGGTTTATTGTGCCTATCAGCAATTCTTAGTCGGCCGCCAGCTGAACAAGCAAGGAAATCAATTAAAGCTAGTTCCAGCTGAGGGGAATAAGGCACTTAATCGTGTGTTCTTAGGCTATCTCTTCATTAAAGGATGGCAGATGCTCATCTTACGATTGAATTATTATGAGCCCCTTCATCTATTAGCTATTATCTTATGTCTTGCCACTACCTACTTAGCTTGGTGGGGTTACCGTAATCATCGTCCGGACATGCTCAAGAGAGCCTGGTACTTAGATCTAGTTTACCTCCTAATGGGTATCTTGTTTCTTATAGTTAATAGTTTCTCCCTTCTGGTGATAGGGACGATTATTTTTGGATTTCTTAATCAGGTGAGAGATTCCGGGACGTTAGCAAATGTTATCTTTAGCCTGGGCTTATCTGCCCTACTCTTGATAGGGCTACCGACACTCCCCTTATTTTTCTTACGTAAGCTTAAAGCGGGTGTTCAAGACTATGTCTTTGGCGTAACTTCCCACTATCAAGGGGAAGAAGCCTATCAGTTACAAGATTTAGACCAAGTATTGACCCAAGCAGAGACCTTAAAAGACCAATTGATTGAATGTCGAATGACCACTAATGAGAAGGGTTTTTTAGGACAATTAGGGGATGCTTACTGGTTTACTTTCAGTCAGTCTACTAGTGGGGAAAAGTCAGCTAAAGTTTTGCGAGTACGCGTTCAGGGGAAAGTCCCACAGGCTATCAGCAGTTGGCAGGGAGTCCTAACGCTTCGTGGGCAAGTAGGCTATCATGAAATAGACAGTCAGGCCATTCCTAACGGTTGGTTTCTAGATGCAGACTGGCTTGCTTTTGTGCCAGACAAGAATTAAGAGCTAATATGAGAAAGTGCGGGTGAGTCCGCACTTTTTTTGGTTAGTCGGTTAATGACGCATTTTGGGGACTCTGTTATAATAGAAGAAAGGAAAGGAGGGACTGCCATGGAACCCTTAGTGGACAAAGCAGGCCAAGAACGCGCTTTTGCTTTATTTTTATCCTTCAAGGTGCTAGCTGGTTTATGGATATACCAGAACATCTTCAACTGGGACTTCATCAACTTGCCTTTTGCTGCCTGGTTACTAGCTATGGCAGTCACCTGGCTGGCTTGGTTATACCAATCTGGATCCACCATGCGATGGGCCTATCGCTTGGAGTGGCTAGGGCTGGTTGTGCTCTGGGGACGTCTGCTGATGGGACTGCTTGTGCCAGGGCAAGGAAGCACAAAACTAAGGACTGCCTACGAAGTTGACTTGATGATTCGGTCAGGGGTCTTCTTCCTGGCTTCACTAATTTGGAGTCATCGCCTTAAAAATTTCGCCCGAGCTTGGCTTAAACCAGAAGGAGCTCGAAACAAGAAGCAAGTAGCCTTAGGGCGTCATCAGCTGGGACTCGCTTACTTACAGACGGGGATGTTGCTCTATTTCCTAGTCCCTATTGAATAATTTGCGTTTTGGCTTTAATAATTTGGATTGGCGTGAGGCAGCGGTTCTTAATGGCCTCTTAGTCTTGGGCGCGATTCTAGCGACAGTAGCTCGTCATGGCCAGACTTGGCGGCTTTATCTTGGGCTCGCAGGTGTCAATCTTCTGATCTTCAGCTATCCTTTTCTCTATTGGCTCATGATGCGAGGTGGCGTGGGTGTTGGTCCTGCTTATTGGCGTAGCCTAGTCTTGTACCCTACCTTTCGCCTATTTGTCGGCGCAAAGCCTATGGTTAGCGAAATGTCTGGGTAAAAAGGCGCTACAAAATAAACAGTGTGGATAGTAAAGAATGCAAAATATGTCGATGTTGTAAAATAAGTCAGATAAAAACAGGCTCTTAGAGCCTGTTTTCTTTTGGATAATGACAAAAATCTCTCTCTGTTTGTGAATAAACATAGGGAAAGCTAGTTGCTGTAAGCGATTTATTGTGATATACTGTAGGCGAAAATAGGCTAGGCGTGGCTATCAGAGAAAGTAGGATTCAGTGTTTGGTATAACAAAGGAGAGAATCGTATGAGTTGTATTACCAAGATTAAAAGTGCCCTAGGATCAATGACAGCGACTGAACAGATGATCGGTCGCTATATACTGGAGCACCGGCATGAAGTATTGGATATGAATACTGTGGAATTGGGTTTTGCTTCGGGGACCTCAGGCGCAGCCTGGACGCGCTTTGCTAAGAAGATGGGTTATAAAGGCCTACCTGCTCTGAAATTGGACTTAGCGCAGGACCGGACCGATGAGGAAATGCCTGAAGTGGACCTCTTTTTAGATCCTAATGATTGTCTATCTAACCTTATTCATAAGACTCAAAGTATCTTAGAACAGAATCTACGTCAGACCTATGAACTCATGGATGAAGCGGATTTAGCGCAAGCTATTGATTGGATGACTAGTGCCCATCGCTTATACCTCTGCGGAATTGGAGGCAGTGGTGTGGTCTGTATGGATTTAGTTCATAAGTTGACACGAATTAACCGGCCTGTTACTATGATCGTGACACACATATACTCATGGCGCAAATGGCGCACTGTATGCCTGGCGATGTGGTATTGGTAGTCAGTTACAGTGGTAGCACCCATAGTGTCAACCAAATGGCCTACCTTGCCAAGGAGCAGGGGGCTAAAATAATCGCTATCACGGGACATAATCTCAAGGCGCCCCTAGTCAGTCTTGCTGATATTTGCCTTTTTATCCCCAAAGATGAAAAAGAAATTCGCCTAGGCTCGGTTACCTCCCGAGATGGGTCTTTGATTATAACCGACCTGCTCTACTATGGTGTGGCACAACGCCAATTCCATGCAACCAAGGAGCATTTGGTTAAGACCCGGAAAATGATTCGAAAAATTGATTAAAGCAAAAAGGTTGGGTTTAGACCCAACCTTTTTTGTCCAGATAGAGTGGATTAACTAGGCGCTTGACCTCCTAATGATTTGCAGATTTTAAAGTCAATTCAGCAGATTTTTTAAAAGGCGTTTTGAAGAAAATTTATTTCGACTAATGCCTGTATAATAAGTGAATAAGGTGTAGAATATAACTTTCTAATCGGTCACGATTTTATTGGGAGTTCGGGTTAACTCGAACTCGTAGTATAAAAATTGAACTAATATAGTTAATGTTAGCGCGATGCACCCTGAATTATAAACCGTTTACATATCCGAAGAATCATGCTATACTAATTAATAACAAAATGTAAACAAAAGGGCGTAATCAAAGGTTAGTCTTATCTTTATTATTATCAAAAAGAAAGAAGGATTCACATGGTGAAACGTTTGATTAGTGCCAACACGTCGGAAATTCTGGCCATGTCAGCAGCAGAACTAAAACAGAGTATTAAAGCTAGTGAGGGTCGAGTGATATTGTCTGAGAATGTGGGCTTTAAGGAGTCCTACATTGGGGATATTACCAACTCAGAGATGGCTCGCGCTTTTGGGGCAGACCTGATTTTGCTGAATGGGGTGGATTTATTAAATCCGGTCATATCAGCCATCGATCCAAACGTCCCTAATTTTGTCGCAGAGCTTCATCGTCTAGTAGGGCGTCCTATTGGGGTTAATCTGGAACCTGTTGATGCCAATGCCCTGATGAATGAAGAACGGCAAAAATTGGTGACAGGTCGCCAGCTTAATGAAGCTTCCTTACAAGCGGCTCAAGCGCTAGGTGTGGATTTTATCTGTTTGACTGGGAATCCCGGGACCGGTGTGACCAATAAGACCATTGCGTCAGCCATTAGACTGACTAAGCAGCACTTCTCTGGCTTAGTGATTGCGGGTAAGATGCACGGGGCAGGGGTTGACGAGCCTGTGGCAGACTTAGAATCAGTCAGCCAATTCATTGAGGCTGGAGCGGATGTCATCTTAGCGCCGGCTGTAGGCAGTGTGCCAGGCTTCGATGAGGCTGATCTCAAGGCCATTGTTCAGCGGGCCCATCAAGCAGGGGCCTTAGTCATGAGCGCCATTGGAACTAGCCAAGAAAGCTCGGATACCGATACCATTAAGCAGATGGCTATCCGCAATAAGATTTGTGGGGTAGACATCCAGCACATTGGGGACTCTGGCTATGGCTGTTTGGCTCCAGTGGAGAATATTTTTGCCCTCAGTAAGGCGATTCGCGGCCAACGGCACACCATTTCTATGATTGCGCGTTCCATTAACCGCTAATTAAGGCAATAAAAAGAGCGGACTTACTACTAGATTCAGTAGAAGGTCCGCCTATTTTTATGCTGATAAGAAGCTGGCTTTAACACAGAGGCTAGTGGCTGCTCGCGCGATATTGAGTGGGCTATAGGTTAGGGGAATGAGCCGTATTTTCTTTTGCTTGTGGAAGAGCGGGGTGGTAGCCGCCAGCTCCTGGTGCAAGAGGGTGTCAACTAGTGGGTAGGAGAAGAACTGGCCGTCAAGGTAGATAGCATCACTGTCAATCAGTTGACTGAGATTGGATAGGGCAATCGATAGGTAGTGACAGGCTTGCTGAATCAATTGCAGACAGCTAGTATCGCCTAAGGCACAGGCATCCATAATGGTTGCTAGTGTGATAGCTTCAGGATCTGCTACCAAGCTAGGCAGGAAGGTGGATTGAGCTACCCGATAGAGGGTTTGAGCCTTAGCGATTAGACTAGATTCGCTAGCATAGACTTGGAGGCAGCCCCGTTTACCACAGGTGCAGGCTTCCCCTTGTGGATTCAAGATCGTATGGCCGATTTCGCCAATCAGGAAGTTCTGTCGCCCGTAGATTTGCCCTTGATACATATAGGAACAATGAATACCGTGAGCGACATGGAAGACGATAAAGTTATGGTCATTTTTGTCATCTTGGCCATAAAGTCTTTGGGCCAAAGTCAAGCAGTGAGACTTATTATCAAAATAAAGCGGCAGGCTAAAGGCTTGGGCCAATTCTTCTAGATTGAGATTCTGCCAATGTTGATTGTTAGATTGAATATAGGGGCTCAAGTCGAAGTCCACATGCCCCGGCAGCCCGACGCCAATGGCAGTCAAGGGGAAGTCGGGGTATTGTGCCATAAATTGATGCATAAAGTCGGCCAAATCAGCACTAGTTGGATAATTGCCTAGCTCTTGGAAGGTCATGCAGTAGTTGCTGGCTTGAATCTCGCCAAGATTATCCGTAATGACCAAGGCTAGGTATTTTTCAGAGATTTCGACACCTAGATAATAGGCACGATGGGGCATAAGACTGAGTAAGGTTTTTCTTACGGCCCACAGTGTCATCTTCAGCTTCCCCAACTTCATAGACAAGGTCTTGGCGAATTAAATCTCCAATAATGGCTCCCGTAGTAGCAGGCGTTATGCCCGTTTCTTTGGCGATATCAATACGTGATAGTGGTGCCTTGGCGTAGAGTTTATCTAATATGGTGGCCCTTAGAACGGCTTGTTTCTTGGTTATTGTCATGACTGGTCACTTCCTCACAAATATCATAACAAAAAATAAATAAATCCACAAATGAAAACGTTGACATTCGGAATTACAAGTCCTATAATATTAATAGAAAGTAAATAATTGTTGAGAATCGGTTCCGTTACACGCCTGCTTGTTTACATTTTTGAAATAATAGGGATCGGTTCATTTTTTCTTGCTTTCAAATTGGAAGGAAAGGGTGTTATGAATGGAAACCAAGCAAATCATGTTAGTCTGTGCCGCTGGCATGTCGACTAGTCTCATGGTCTCCAAGATGGAAAAGGCCGCGCAAGATCAAGGGCTAGATGCCCATATCTTTGCCGTGCCAGTGCCAGAAGCCAAGGAATATCTCCAGAACAATGCAGTAGATGTCTTATTGTTAGGCCCCCAAGTCCGCTATTTGAAGAACGAATTTTCCGCTGACTTGTCAGCCCGAGACATTCCAGTGGAGGTCATCCCCATGACCGATTATGGCATGATGAAAGGCGATAAGGTCTTGGCCCTAGCCGTCAGTCTCTTGGGGTAAAGGAGCAAGCCTATGTCAAAAGAAGCCTCATTAGAAGTCGCCATGCAGTTAATTATGTATGGTGGTGAAGCCAAATCCTGTGCCATCGAAGCTATGGCGGCAGCTAAGAAGCGAGATTTCCAGGTCGCGACGGAGCGAATGGCAGCGGCGCGAGCAGCCTGGTTAGAGGCCCATCACGCTCAGGCCAAGGTCCTAGCTCAAGAAGCGCAGGGCATCGAGCAGCCCCTCAGTCTCTTTATGATTCATGGTCAGGATCATCTCATGACCAGTATCGCCTTTGTCGATTTAGCTCAGGAATTAATCGAAGTCTACCAAGTCTTAGCCCAATAAGTTTTTGCGGAGCAGTCCTAACTAGCTTGGTAGACACCCAAACCCTGGTTTTAATTAATTTATGTAAAAATTTAAGGAGGAATTATCATGACAAGTTTAGTCGATCGTTGGCAAGAGCGTCTGATGCCTATCGCCAACAAAGTTGGGAACCAACGGTTCCTTGTTGCACTTCGGGATTCCTTTATTGGGACCATGCCGGTTATTATGGCCGGCTCATTCGCTCTCATGATTAATGCCTTTTTGGCTAGATTTACCTGGCCAATTTGGCAATACTTTCATCCCGCAGACTTTTGGTTGGTTGATTGATATCAACTACATCCTCTTCAAAGGGTCTATCCCAATTGTTGTCTTCCTCTTTCTCTTTAACTTTGGTGTTAATATCGCCAAGATTTACAAGGTGGATACCGTCTCCGCCGGTTTGGTGGCGGTAGCTTCCTATGTCATTACCATCGCTAATACGGTAACGCAGAACTTCAAGCTAGAAAATGTTGACTCTAAGGCCTTAGCTGGACTGCTGGGCGATAAGCTACAAGGTGTGGCAGTTCAAGGGGACCAACTGGCGGTTACGGTACGTAATGCCATTCCGCTAGACCAAATTGGGGCAAAGGGTTACTTTACAGGGATTATCATTGGTTTCGTATCGGTCATCATCTTCTGTAAGGTCATGAATCGGAACTGGACCATTAAGTTGCCTGATTCAGTACCACCTGCTATCGTTAAGCCTTTCCTGTCTATTATTCCGGCAGCCATTGCCATGTATGTAGTCGCCATTGCCACCTATGCCTTCAATCAATTGACTGGTGAGCTTATGATTACTTGGGTTTACAAGGTCTTACAAGCGCCACTGCTTAATATGTCGCAAAGCTTCTTGGCTGTCCTCATCATTGTCATCTTAAACAAGATTTTCTGGTTCTTCGGCCTCCACGGCGGCAACGTCTTGGCGCCTGTTATGTCCAGTCTCTTCGGGGTGACCATGCTAGCTAACTTAGAAGCCTACCGCGCTGGCACCGCCATTCCATACTTATGGACAGATAACTCCTTCGGTGCCTTTGTCTGGTTCGATGCCATCGGCCTAGCTATCTCTATTCTCTGGATGGCACGTAGTCGTCATTTGCGTGAAGTAGCTAAATTAGGGATTTTCCCTATGATCTTTAACATTGGGGAACCTGTCATGTACGGGGTGCCAATCGTCCTTAACCCAATTATGTTCATTCCATTTGTCCTAAGTCCAGTGCTGATGGTAACAGTGGCTTATTTTGCGACAACGATGGGCTTGGTAGCACCGGTTACTCAGAACGTAACTTGGGTAATGCCACCTGTCCTCTATGGCTTTTTCGCAACAGCCTTCGACTGGCGGGCTATTGTTCTGTCCCTAATTAATGTTGGGATTTCAACAGCTGTCTATTATCCATTCGTTAAGATTGCCGATAAACAACAGGAGATGGGCGCATGACACAGTTCGAAATTAGCGACCAATTCTATTTAGATGGTCAGCCCTTCAAGATTTTGTCAGGAGCAATCCAGTATTTCCGTCTACATCCAGATCAATGGGAAGATACCCTCTACAATCTCAAGGCACTAGGTTACAATACCGTCGAAACCTACATCCCTTGGAATTTGCATGAGCCTCATGAAGGGGTCTTTGAAGACAGCGGCTTGCTGGATTTCAAGGCCTACTTTGACCTAGTTAGTCGTATGGGACTGCACTTGATTGTCCGCCCCTGTCCCTATATTTGTGCGGAGTTTGATTTTGGGGGCCTGCCGGCTTGGTTGCTCAACTATCCTGGCATGCGATATCGCACCTATGATCAGGGCTTTTTGGCTAAGGTAGAGGCTTATTATGACTGGCTCCTACCACAGCTAGTACCTTATCAGTTCACTCATGGGGGTCCTATCTTGATGATGCAAGTCGAGAACGAGTATGGCTCCTATGCAGAAGACAAAGACTATTTACGGGCCGTGGCCCAAATGATGCGTGACCGGGGGATAGAGGTGCCACTCTTTACCTCGGATGGCACCTGGATTGAAGCGCTAGAGTCCGGCACCTTGATTGAAGATGATATCTTTGTCACTGGCAACTTTGGCTCGGATGCACCGGGCAATACCCAAGCCCTCCAAGCCTTCTTCGACCGTCATGGCAAGCAATGGCCGCTTATGTGCACGGAGTTCTGGGATGGTTGGTTCAACCGTTGGAATGAGCCTATTGTCCGCCGTGACCCAGAGGACTTGGCCCATGATGTTAAGGAAATGATGGCTGTCGGCAGTGTTAACCTCTTCCTCTTGCGAGGCGGGACCAACTTTGGCTTTATTAATGGCTGTTCTGCGCGCAAGCATCGGGACCTCCCGCAAGTCACTTCCTATGACTTCGATGCCCCCATTAATGAATGGGGCCAACCAACTGCCAAATATTATGCTGTTCAGCGGGTGACCCATGAGTTGTTCCCAGACTTACCTCAGTTTGAGCCACGTAGCCGCCAGGCTAGAGCCTATGGTACCTATCCAGTGCTTGGCTGGGCCGATTTGCTAGAAGTCGCCGACCAGTTAGGAACCGGCCAAGAAGTGGACTACCCGCTAGCAATGGAAGCCTTAGGCCAACACTATGGTTATACCCTCTATCGGACGCGGGTCGCACACCATGGCCATCCGGAACGACTTAAAATCATCAATGCTCATGACCGGGTTCAAGTCTTTATCCAAGGCAAGCACCTAGTGACCCAATACCGAGAAGACATTGGCGATGAAGTGCTCTTTGATACCGACCAGGCGACTGCTCAAGTCGATGTCTTGGTAGAAAATATGGGGCGCGTCAATTACGGCTTCAAACTCAATAGTCCAACCCAATCTAAGGGGATTAAGGGCGGAGTTATGATTAACCACCAGTTCCGCAAAGGCTTCACACAATATGCCCTAGAATTCAAGCCAGACATGTTAGCAGCAGTTAGCTACCATGAAGGTCCGCGACCTACACAAGCAGAGAGTCCCCATTTCTACCGCTTCGAAGTTGAGATGGATCAGATTCAGGATACCTTTATTGATTGCTCGGCCTATGGCAAGGGTTGCGTCTGTGTCAATGGCTTCAACCTTGGCCGTTACTGGTCTCAGGGCCCTATCCAATATCTCTATGTTCCGTCGGGCTTCCTCAAGGCTCACAACGAGTTTGTAGTCTTTGAGACGGAGTCGGTGCCAGTAGAGAGCTTGAACCTAGTCGATCAGCCTGTTTATCGACCAGAGGAAAAAGAGGAGGCTGAGGCATGAAGACCATAAACTTAGGAGGTCAGCTAGCGGGTGCCAGCGCCATTGCCTTAGGCTGTATGCGCATGGATAGCCTAAGCTTGGCTGACAGCCAGAAGGTCCTAGCGACCTGCCAAGACCTAGAATTAATTTCTTCGATCATGCAGATATTTATGGCAAGGGCCAATCTGAATCACGTTTTGGCCAAGCCTGGACAGGCATGGGATTAGCCCGGCAGGACCTCTTAATCCAATCCAAATGTGGCTTGGCCGATGTCTGGTCTAACTACCATTTCGATTTCTCCAAAGACCACATTATCCAAGCGGTGGAAGGTAGCCTGAAGCGACTTCAAACGGACTACCTAGACGTCTTAGCCCTACATCGGCCAGATGCCTTGATGGAACCAGAAGAAGTAGCTGAAGCCTTCCATGAACTTCATCAGTCTGGTAAAGTCCGCTACTTTGGCGTTAGCAACCAGAATCCAGGACAAATGAGTCTCTTGTCTTCCTACTTAGATCAAGCCCTCATTGTCAATCAGTTGGAATTTGGGCCAGCCCACACGGTCCTTCTAGATGCCAGCTTGAATGTCAACACCAAAGACTCGGAAAGTATCAATCGTGATGGTGATGTCCTCAATTATTGTCGCCTTCATCAGGTAACCGTTCAGGCTTGGTCGCCTTTCCAAGTGGATTTACACCAAGGCCCCTATATGTTACATCCAGACTATCAGGACTTAAGGGATTGTTTAGCTAGCTTGGCTTTAAGCTATGGTGTCAGCTCGGATGCCTTGGCTCTAGCTTGGATTCTACGCCATCCTGCTAAAATGCAAGTCTTAGTAGGTTCCATGCAGCCTTGGCGCTTAGTGGATTTGGCGCAAGCCTGTCGCATTGACGTCAGTCGTGAGGACTGGTATCGTATCTATAAGGCGGGAGGCAATCGGCTCCCATAAGTAAGTCAGTCACCATCCTATGCTGCCTAGCATAGGATGGTGTTTGTCTATTTTGGATAGAGTAATTTTATTGGGGTTTAGTGGGGCACCATGTTATAATAGGATTAATATATTGTCTCTATTATTTGCTCTTGTCTTGTAAATGAGGTGATAAGAATGAAAATTGCGTGGTTCTGTATACCAGCTCAAGGCCATACTAATCCAACTCTAGGTTTGGTGCGCTATGTAGTGGAGGCCGGGCACCAGGTAACTTATTTTTCCTTTGAGCGCTTCAGACAAGCGATTCAGGCGACAGGTGCTCAATTTGTGGCTTGCGATGACTATGGGGATTTCGACTTGGGGCTAGATGAGCGTGAGAGCTCAGACCGCTCGGGCAAGGACTTGGCTTTTGCCACACATTTGTTAGTCCAATCTACCTTGGCAATTGAAGGGCCAGCTCTCGAGGCCTTGAAAGAACTACAACCGGATCTAGTTGTGGGCGACTCGATGGCAACTTGGGCCAAGCTTCTAGCTAAGACGTTGAATCTGCCTTATGTTTGCTCCAACACAACCTTTGCCTTCAATAAGGAATCCTCGCGCTATATGAAGCAGAGTATCTGGGCCTTATTGAAATTACTCTGGTCCATGCCAAGTATTAATCGCGAGCTCAATCGCTTGCGGGAGCGAGGCTATGAGATTGGCAGTGTCTTGGACCTAATTCAAAATGATGAGGCGACCCCTACCCTGGTCTATACTTCCCCTTACTTTCAACCTTGCTGGGATAGTTTTGGGTCCAACTATCACTTTATTGGACCATCTATTCGACCGGTTCAAAAACCTTATCCTAAGACACGAGCCAAGACTATCTACGTGTCCTTGGGGACGGTCGTTCATAATGAGGCCTTCTATCGTGCTGTAATAGAGGCCTTTAGGGATTTGCCGGACTACCAAGTCATCATAGCTTTAGGCCAGAGTGAGCTTAGTGACTGGCAGGACCTACCTGACCATATCGAAATTCACGATCGAGTCGATCAAATGGCAGTATTGGCCATTGCGGACGTCTTTATCACCCATTGTGGTATGAATTCTGCCTCAGAAGGGCTATATCATCAGGTACCACTTATTCTCTGCCCTCAAACGCCAGAACAAGGAGCCGTAGCCAAACGCACGGCTGAACTAGGGGCCGGTTACTGGCTCAAGCTCATGACACCAGCCACCATTCGGCATGCCGTCCTAACCGTTTTGGAAGAGCCTCATTATCGTGATGCAGCGGGACGTGTGTCCAAGAGCTTTAAGGCCAGTGGCGGTTGTCAAGAAGCCCTTGCCTTTATGGAGCAAGTGGCCCAAAACACTTAAGTATCAGGTGCTCTACCGAATGGTAGAGCGCCTTTTTTGATAGCTTAGCTAGGAAAAGCCGAACGTTTAAGGCCTCCGCTACTAAGGCCGGAAAACAGGGCTAGTAGTGGACTGGCGACTATGATAGAATGAAAGAAGTGAATGAATCCGGTTTAGAAAGGGGGACGCGCAGTGCGGCGTTTGGTACAAGGATTAGTAATTTTGGTAGGGGTAATGGCTGCCCTGTGGGGGATACGCCATCATTTGGAGCAGTCCCTTCAAACAACCGCCCAAGGGGTGGAACGTCAGCCCCTCTATATCTTTAACTGGGGGGATTATATTGACCCTGAACTGATTACTGCCTTTGAAGAAGAGACCAATTATCGGGTTATCTACGAGACCTTTGATTCCAATGACGCTATGGAAGCCAAGCTTTAAGCAAGGCGGAACACCCTATGATTTAGTCTTTCCTAGTGAGTCGATTGTTGCGCGTCTTAAAAATCAGAACTTACTTAAACCGCTAGATTATAGCCGCTTAGAAGGTACAGAGCATCTAACACCTTGGTTGCTCAACCATGCTTTTGATCCAGGTAACCAGTATAGCTTGCCTTATTTCTGGGGGACCTTTGGGATTATGGTGAATACAGAGCAAGTGGACCCAGCCACTATTGAGAATTGGTCGGATTTATGGAAACCAGAATTTAAGAATTCTATCCTAGTCCTAGATGGCCATCGCGAGACTCTGGGGATGGCCTTGCAGGCGCGCGGCTATTCGCTTAATAGCCAAGATCCTGGGGAGTTAGCCATTGCCGGCACCTACCTCAAGGCATTGGCTCCTAATGTTCGAGCAGTCTTGACCGATGAAATCAAACCACTCATGCGCCTAGGCGAAGCGCCGATTGGTATGGGTTATTCCGGCGATGCTGCCAGTGTCATAGCGGATAATCCTAATATTGTTTATATCGTGCCAAAAGACGGCTCGGCTGTATGGACAGATAATTTCGCTATTCCTAGCACCAGTAAAAATGAAGCAGGGGCCTATGCCTTCATTAATTTTATGCTACGACCAGAAAATGCTGCTAAAAACGCAGAATATGTAGGTTACGCCACTCCAAACGAGTCAGCCAAGGCCTTATTGCCTCAAGAGACGCTAGACAACCCAGCCTTCAATCCGCCTGCTGAAATTTTACAACAACTTGAACACTACGAGTTTCTACCAGCAGATATCATTAAGGAATTTAACGAACAATTCTTGGGCTTTAAGATGGCCTTATAGGAGGGAATCATGCACTATTTATTGAAGACACAGGCCCTTTACAATCCATCTAAGGGGACCATTGGGCCAGCCCTTGTGGAAATTCGGGACCAACGTATTGCTGCCGTCTATGAGCCAGACCATCAAGAAGCGATGGGAAGCCAGGCTAATCTAGACTTCCTAGTGCCAGAAGCACTCAAGCACTTGCCACTTAAGGAACTAGGTCAGCAAATGTTGCTACCTGGTTTTATTGATGCGCATGTTCATTTCTATCCTTCTAGCTTGATTCAAGCGGGTATTTTGGGGCAAGTAGGGGGGGAGACGCCCGAAGCGGTCGCGCGCCAAGCCCAGGATTTGCCTCTGCGTCAGGGGTGGCGTTTAGGCATTGGCTGGTATGCCAGTGAGTTTCAACCTGCTCAACAACCCCATCGTCTGACCCTTGACCGTTACTGTTCGGAGCCTACCATGCTCTTGTCCGGCGATGCCCACTCTATTTGGCTTAATACCGCGGCTTTGGAGGCCTTGGGCTTGAATCCTGATAATGTCGTAACTTTGTCAGGCCAAGCTCTAGTAGATGAGTCAGATGGTCAATTGACGGGCACCTTCCTAGAAGCTGCCGCGGTTTACTATCAGACAGAGGTCTTCCGGCGCTTTCAGGAAGAAGCGGTCCTAGCTATGCAAGACTTTAGTCGTCACCTTCATGCCATGGGGGTAACGGCGGTAGGGGATGTCGCCATTACAGGTGAGAGTCCTGATGACATGGTTTATCCCGAACTCTATGAACGCGCCTTGGCTCAGGTTCCGTTGCGTCTTAGCTTCTTCCCGGCTATGCGGGCCAATCGTGAGCCCCTCCGTCGACTCTATCAGCGCTATCGTGGCCCTTGGTTGCAAATGGGCGGGGTTAAGCAATTCTTTGACGGCGTGACTTCTTCACATACGGCCTATCTCAAGTCAGAGTATCCCGAGCCCTATTATCCGGGAGATGTGGGGGGGCCCCTAATCCCAATTGAGACTCAGCATGACTTTATCCTAGCTGCTAGCCAAGAAGATTGGCCGATGCGGATTCATGCCATTGGTGACCGTGCCATTGAGTTAACCTTGACCTACTACAAAGAAGCCCTAAGCAAATTTCCCCTCAGTCTGGGCAAATTCCATACCATTGAGCACCTAGAAGTAATGGACTGGGCTGATTTAGATTTAGTGGCCCAAGAGCAACTAGTGGTTTCTGTTCAACCAAGCCACCTGATGGTGGGCTATGATAGCTTGGATGAAGAAGTAGGGCCTGAACGTGCTAAGCAAATGTTTCCTTTTAAGGAATTCTTGAAGCAAGGTGCAACACTGGCTTTTGGGACTGATACGCCTGTGGTAGTCAATGTGACACCATTGGAGAGTTTGCATTACGCAGTCCATCGCCAGACTTGGGATGGGCTACCGCCTCAGGGCTTGATGCCAGAACAACGCTTGACGCTTGAAGAGTCCCTCTATGCCCACACACTTGGCGCCGCTAAGGCCCTTAGCCGAACCGACATTGGCGGTGTGGAAGCTGGGATGTGGGCAGACCTAGTCGTCCTGTCCCATGATTTGCGGACCGTCAAGGACTGGCGACAAGTCAAAGTGACGGCTACTTACTTGGCTGGCCAGCAAGTTTATTAAGATCATAGAAACTGAGACCTAATTAGGTCTCAGTTTTGCTTTTAAGAATGGCTTGGCAAAGGGCTTTTGGTGGAACCAGTTCTGCTTATTGTAGGCAAAAAGATGGATTTGTAAAGGAAATACCCTTGAATTTAGGTAGCGCATACATTATAATGTAGATAATAAGTGGTGTAACTATTAGATTAGGCATAACTTTCCCATATAGGGAGAGTTGTGCCTATTTTTTGTCGAAAGGGGAGGTGCGCAGTGAAAGTCATTCAATCACTCAACCAGAATGCTGTCTTAGTCGCTAGAGATGATGGGGCGGAATTGGTAGCATTAGGGAAAGGTGTAGGGTTTGGCAAGAAGAAAGGGGACACCATTGACCCATCTGCTGTGACCAGGGTTTTTAGTTTAGCGTCTAGTTACCGTCAGGAACAGTTGTTAGGCCTAATTAAGGAACTGGAACCATGGGTGTTCGAACTAGCTCAAGACATTACCGTCATCGCCGAGGCCTGTTTGAAGAAATCCTTGATGGATACCTTCATTTTCACTATTGCTAAACATTTGCAATATGCCTTGGATCGGGAGCCTATTGAAGGGGGCGATTACGACCCTTTCCAGTATCAGCTCCATTATCTTTATCCGGACGAGTATCAGGCAGCGGCCGAGGCCATTGCCCAGGTCAATGCCAAGCATCAACTTAGACTGGCCCAGGAAGAGGTTTCCTTCCTGACCTTGCATCTGGTCAATGGCCAGATTGATCAGGCGGGCTTCCATAATGTGGTAGAACTGAGCGAAATCCTTAATCGTTTGATTCAAGTGATTGAGACTAAGACGGGAGAGCCCCTTGATAAGGAGTCACCTGACTATGGGCGCTTCGTGGTCCATATCCGCTACTTCCTGATTCGGACTTTGAGTCATCAGCCAGGCCAAGAGGCCGTCTCACCGGAAAAAATCGAGACTGTCTTAGAGACGACTGCAGGCGTCTTTCCCCGGGAATGGGACCTAGTGAAGGTTTTAAAGGAGACCCTGCAAGAGGGAATTCAATCTAAGCTTTGGTCAGGATGAAGATTTTTATCTCTTATTGCACCTTGTACGTATTCTAGGAAGGAAGTGACCCGAATGGGGGTTGTAGCAAGTTTAATTCAGTCGGAATTGATTGATTTGGCGTGTGAGGAGACAGACCAAGCCCTCTTCTTCGCCCACCGGGCTGCCAAGTTGCAAGACTTAGGTTATGTGGCCGATAGCTTCGGTCAGGCTTTGGCGGAGCGAGAGGCAGAGTTCCCGACAGGATTGGCCTTGGAACATGTGACAGTGGCTATTCCCCATACCTATGTTGAACATGTCAAACGTCCCTTTATCGCCTTTTACCGTCTGGTAGAGCCGGTAATGCCTTTTATCCAGATGGGGACCGATGATTTGGTAGTTTATCCGCGTTATATCATGATTTTAGGCATAAAAGAAGCCAAGGCTCAGGTGGATCTCTAGCAGAGCTCATGGCACTTTTTAAGTCAGGAGGACTTGGTAGCCAAACTAGAAGCTGCCCAGTCGCTAGAAGCAATTGTGAGACCTATTAAGCCATTAGAAAGGATGATTGATTATGAAAAAGATTATTGTTGCCTGTGGTTCTGGGGTTGCGACCTCTCAAACAGTGGCGTCCAAGTTAGATAAGTTGCTCAAAGGTAAGGGCGTGCCTGCTCAAGTCGAAGCAGTGGACATTAAATCACTCAAACATCATGTCAAAGATGCGGATGCCTATGTCTCCATCGTTAAAACTAAGGATCAAATCGACATCCCAACCTTTTAACGGCATAGCCTTCCTGACAGGTATGGGGCAAGATGCTGAGTTACAAAAGATTATTGATTTCTTGAAGGCCTAGGACCTAGCTTCCTAGCAACGACGACCGTGTGAATCAAGGAGGAATGACACATGGATATCTTACAAACAGTTGTCAATTATGTCTTAAATGATTTGGGAGCAGCCGTTTTTGTTCCCCTCTTAATGTTGATTATCGGGCTTCTTATGAAGATGAAATTCTCCGAAGCCTTCCATTCAGCGCTGACCTTAGGGGTAGCCTTCTCTGGGATGGGGCTATTGATTGGTTACATGATGACCTCTATGGGGGATGCAGCTGCCTCTATGGCTACGAGAACAGGCTTCTCCTTGCCAGCCGTAGACGGGGGCTGGCCTGGTATGGCGGCCATCTCTTGGGCTTGGCCATATGCCTTTCTCATGTTCCCTCTGACCATTGGGGTCAACATTGTCATGCTGATGCTCAAACAAACCAAGACCGTCAACGTGGACATGTGGAATGTCTGGGGTAAAAATCTTTACCGCCGTTATGGTTTCCTATATTACCGGCAATGTCATCATGGGCTTTGTCGCAGCCACGATTCAAATTATTTTCGAGCTCAAGGCGGGCGATATGTACGGACCTGAAGTGGAACGTTTGACCGGGATTCCAGGAGTAACCGTGCCGCACTTTATTGTCTTAATCTCCGTTATTCTCTATCCAATTGATGAGTTGCTGAAGAAGATTCCTTTCTTCAACAAGCCAATGGATGCCGATGCTCTTAAGGAAAAAATCGGGATTTTTGGTGAAAACTCTGTTATGGGGGCCATTATTGGTTTCGTCTTGGGTTTGGCAGCCGGTTATGGCTTATCCGGTTCCCTCAAGTTAGCAGTCCAAGCAGCGACCGCTATGACCCTCTTCCCAATGATTTCTAAGCTCTTCTCTCAAGCCCTATCGCCTGTATCTGAGGCTATCTCTGAGTTTATGCGGACGAAGTTTAGCGACCGTGAAGTCTTTATCGGCTTGGACTGGCCTATCTTGGCAGGGCGTAACGAACTATGGGTAGCCGTGATTATTACCATCCCAGTGCTCTTGATTATGTCTGTTATCTTACCGGGTAACATTGTCTTACCATTTGCGGGGATTATCAACTTGTCCTTCGTTGTAGGGGCCTTGCTCCTAACCAACGGGAACTTGGCGCGGATGATCTTCCATGGGGTGGTATCTGCACCGCTCTTCCTCTACGGGGCAACTTTCTTCGCTACTTATATTACCCGTTTGGCTAATGAAACAGGGGCTGCGGTAGTAGAAGCTGGGAAGCTCTTGTCTTGGTCAACCTTTGAAGGTCCTGATTTCCGTTATCTCTTATCTACTGGTTTGTCTGGCAATATTGTCAGCATCCTACTCTTCGTCTTATGGGCTGGCCTCTTCTATGTGCTCTACCGTGCACGCATGGCCTACAACAAAAAAATGGAAGAGGCAGGTGAATAGAAGATGTTCCAAAACAGCACCATCGTTGCGGAATTTGCTGATATTACCCATGTTATGTGGTCTATGGGTTGGGATGAGAAGAATGGGGGCAATATCTCCGCTATTCTCACTGAAGAGCAACTCACACAAGTTAATCAAGTGGCATCCCCACGTTTTGTTCCCTTGGAACATGTGCCGGAGAATATGGTAGGTCGTCATGTCCTGATTACAGCGTCAGGCTCAGAATTTCGCCGGGTACGGGATTCCCTGACGGAGACTTTGGGTGTGATTCGAGTAGAGCCTAATGGTTATGCCATTGTCTGGGGCTTTGAAGGAGGCAATAAGCCAACGTCAGAAATCTATATGCATCTGCTCAGCCATAGTACCCGACTAGCAGTGGACCCTCATCATCGGATTGTTCTCCACAACCATGCGACTGAAGTCTCTGCTCTTAGCTTCATTCTGGATCAGACTGACCAAGCCTTCACTCAGACTCTCTGGCGCATGATTACCGAGTGCTTGATTGTCTTCCCGGATGGTATCGGGGTCGTGCCTTGGATGGTCTGCGGGACCGAAGCCATTGGTCAGGCGACAGCGGCCAAACTCAAGGACAGTCGCATCGTAGTCTGGGCTTATCATGGCATCTTAGCCACTGGCTCTAGCATTGCGGACTGCTTTGGACTCATCGAGACCGTCAACAAGGCAGCCAAGGTCTACCTTAGCATCGCTCACTTGCCACATCAAGATGGCATTAGCGATAGCCAATTACATGACCTAGCTGACTTCTTCAAAGTTACTCCGCGTTGGGAATTACTAGAAAAATAGCCCACTAGTAGGTGGACAGAATAAATCCCCGGTAGCTTGATAGCTACCGGGGATTTTGAATGAGTATGTTTTGACTCTGTAACCAAATTGTAAGCCACAAAAAAATGCGAGAGGCAGCTCTTTGGGCTATATATAGAGGGAGGGGTCTTTATGTATGCGGCTTTGAATGGAGTAGGTAAGTTGGTATATGCAAGTCAGGTGGCGGGATTAGTAGGAGAGGGGCCCTGGTTTTGTCCACGCTGTCATCGGCCACTTAAATTGCGGTCGGGCAGACGGGTTAGACCCCATTTTGTTCATATGTATGGTGTTTGTGGGCAAAGGGAATTAAGTAAGCGCCAGGTCATGGAGTCGGAGCGGCATCAAGCGGCTAAAAGCCTTTTAGGTCAGACCTTCCAAGCTCAAGGTGAGTGCGTTAATTTGGAGTATTATTTGCCTTCTTCGGGGCAATTTGCGGATCTCTACCTGCCCCAGCGTCAGTGGGTGGTAGAGTATCAACAATCGATTATTTCTGCTCAGCTTCTAGCTAATCGGCAGGCGGATTATCAAGCCTTAGGTCAGACAGTGGTCTGGCTATTATCAGCTGGCGTCCTAAGGGGCAAGTTTAAGACCCGTTGGAAACAAACTTGCCTGCATTATGGCCCTGCTTGGGGTTATTATTGGCTAGCCCTGGATGTGGAGGGCGCTTGCCTAGTTCAGGATTTTAATCTGCCCTTGGTCTATTCTCGCCTGTCCTATACTTACCAAAGTCGTACCCTCTTACTGAGGTCTTTGTCTCAGCAGGCCTGGCAGGCGGATTGTCTGGCTTATGGTGCTTGGTTGGGACCAAGGGCTCGTCACTGTCGAGAAGGCCAAGCTGCTAGCCAGGTACGCAGCCATTTGGTGGCTGGTCACCAATCTTATTGGCGTCAACTCTATCAGGAGGGGGATTCAGGTGGGCTCTCTGCCGGCTTGGTGCCTACAGGGGTGCTATCAGGTTCTAGTCAGCCCAGAGCCTGGTTGGGTCTGGTTGGCCTATCAGGCTGCTTTTTTGAAGGAGGCTAAGGAAGTTAATCAAGGATTTACAGGACACGACTGGTTGATTTTCCATGAAAATCTAGTAAAGGCCGATAAGCTTCACCTCGCCCCGACGCCTTTGTTAGGCGAGAAGGGGCGAGCCAGACTGCTGCCAGAAATTTGCCAGTCCTTCCTACGCCTATGGCAGTGGCAAGGCCACCTAGCCTTTGATCGAGATTGGGAGCTTTATCGTGTCGTCAGCTAAGAATTGGGAGGTCAAACATGATTGAAGTGACTAAAAGGACACTTCTTCCTCTTCCTCAAGGGCTTTCAATTCAATTCACAAGTGAATTGTGCTAAAATTTATGATATCTAACTATTTACTAAATTTAAAATGAGGTGACCTTATGTCAGAAGAAACATTACGCACGCGTGAACAACAACCTGAAGCCTTTACCTGGGACCTGACTTCGCTCTATGCGGACGCAGATCAATGGCAGGCTGAATATGACAAGGCAGAAGCTATGGTAGCGGACTTAACATCCTACAAGGGCACCCTGGATCAAGGTGGCGCCCACTTAGTGACCGTTATTGAGGCTATTCAAGCGGCTTGCTTAGTAGTTGAGCGTCTCTATGCCTATGCCCACCTAACCTACGATCAAGATTCGACCAATAGCGCTGCCCAAGTCCTCAATGCTCGAGCTATGCAGCTTTACAGCAAGTTGGCAGAAGCCATTGCCTTCTTCGACCCTGAACTTTTGAGCTTGCCATCCGAAACGCTGGAAGCTTACTTCCAAGAAACACCTGAATTAGATTTCTACCGTCAGTACTTGGATGATATTACCCGTGGGCGTGCCCACACCTTGTCGGCTTCCGAGGAGACGCTCCTAGCGCAGTTGGGCGAGATTTTTAATAGCCCTTATTCTACTTTCTCCTTGTTGGACAATGCTGACTTTGTCTTCCCAACCATTGAGGGACCAGAAGGGCAAGCAGTACAATTAACACACGGGACCTATGGTCGTCTTTTGAAAGCACTGACCGCCGTGTGCGCCGCGATACTTTCCAACAGTACTATACTGTCTACAACCAATTCAAGAATACCTTAGCCAATGTCTTATCTACCAATATTAAGACTGATAACTACAAGGCCAAAGTCCGCCACTATTCATCTGCACGAGCTGCTGCCCTCTTCCGCAATAATGTACCGGAATCTGTCTACGACACCTTATTAGAGACGGTGGGCGATCACTTGGGCTTGCTCCACCGTTATACCGCCTTGCGTAAGGACCTCTTGGGTCTAGACTCACTCGAAATGTATGACCTTTATACACCGCTTCTTGGGGACGCTCCAATCAAGTTTAGCCAAGCGGAAGCGCGGGATATCGTGATGGAAGCTCTGGCGCCAATGGGACCAGATTATTTGGAAATCATGGCTAAGGCCTTCGACGAACGCTGGATTGACTGGTATGAGAACAAGGGCAAACGCTCAGGCGCATACTCAGGTGGGATGTATGACAGCAAGCCTTATGTCCTACTCAACTGGCAAGACAATATTAATTGGCTCTTCACCTTAGTTCATGAGTTGGGTCACAGTGCGCATTCTTACCTATCTCGCACCAACCAACCTTATGTTTACAGTGATTATTCAATCTTCTTGGCTGAGATTGCCTCAACTACTAATGAAAATCTTCTGACGGACTACCTCTTGAAGAAATATCAAGATCCTCAAATCCGTCTCTATGTCCTCAACCACTTCTTAGATGGGGTTAAGGGGACTGTCTTTCGTCAAACCCAATTTGCGGAATTCGAGCACTTCATGCACCAAGCAGATGCCGAAGGAACCCCATTAACTCACGAATTCTTGACCGAGAACTACCGCAAATTGAATGCTAAGTACTACGGACCAAGCGTTAACTCTGACTCTGAAATTGGGCTAGAGTGGGCTCGAATTCCACACTTCTATTACAACTACTATGTCTTCCAATATGCGACTGGTTTCTCCGCAGCAACCTTCTTCGCAGACAAGATTGCCGCTGGCGACAATGCTTTACTTGAGGCCTACAAGGGCTTCCTTAAGTCAGGTTGCAGCCTCTATCCAATCGACACCATGAAGAAGGCTGGGTTGGATATGACGCAACGTGACTATATCGAAGCAACACTCAAGGTCTTCGAAGCACGCTTGAACGAGTTTGAAGCCCTCTTGGCAGAAACGAAATAATTCAATAAACTGGGGAAGTGAGCCTTCTCCAGTTTTTTTGAAGCTATGGGGTTTAGGACTGAGCACTACTTTTATTTTCCCACCGCAACTGCTAGAAATCTGACGCTATACGTGATAAAATTTAAGTATGCGACTTTCTAAGAATATGAGGGATTGAATGAAAAAATTTGAATCATTACCGGCGGAACTGCAGACCGAGCAGGTGCGCCCTTATTACGAGGCCTTGGCCGCTAAGCGCGGGCAACTATTCTTGAAACGGGCCTTCGATATCTTGGTGAGTGCTATCTTGTTACTCTTACTCTCGCCAATTTTACTCTTTTTCGCTATTTGGATTAAGTTAGACTCACCAGGGCCGGTCTTCTATCGCCAGGAACGGGTGACAACCTACGGAAGAATCTTCCGAATCTTCAAGTTCCGGACGATGAAGGTGGATGCGGACAAGATGGGGTCCTTAGTGACTCTCAAGAATGATGACCGCATTACCCGCGTAGGCCATGTCATTCGCCGTTATCGTCTAGATGAACTACCTCAATTGTTGAACATCTTAACAGGGGATATGAGTCTGGTTGGTACGCGACCCTGAAGTAGCCAAGTATGTGGCTGCTTATACGCCTGAGATGAAGGCTACCTTGCTCTTGCCAGCTGGGGTAACCTCTACGGCCAGTATCCTCTTCAAGGACGAGGAAGAATTAATTGCTAAGTTCATCTTGGAGGGGATGGAAGTGGATGATATCTACATCACCAAGGTCCTACCAGAGAAGATGCATTATAACTTATCTTATCTTAAGAATTATAGCTTTCTAGGCGATTTGAAACTCATGGTTCGAACTGTCTTGAAGGTCTTCAAATAAAGGAGCGTTCGCTATGAAAAATGGAATATTCCTTCTCACCACCTGACTTAGGCCAGGAAGAAATTGATGAGGTAGTGGATACCCTCAAATCCGGTTGGATTACCACCGGCCCTAAGACTAAGAAATTAGAAGTAGAGCTTTCCAGCTATACTCAGACGCCACGGACAGTCTGCCTAAACTCAGCTACTGCAGCTCTGGAATTAATTTTACGTGTATAGGGCATTGGGCCTGGCGATGAAGTCATTGTGCCAGCCTTTACCTATACGGCTTCCTGTGCGGTAATCGAGCACGTAGGAGCGACGCCAGTCTTAGTTGACTTGCAGTCGAGTGGCTTTGAGATGGATTACGACTTATTGGCAGCTAGCTTAACGGCTAAGACCAAGGCGGTAATCCCGGTTGAAATCGCTGGGATTCCTTGTGACTATGACAAACTCATGTCAGTCCTAGAAGCCAAGAAGGATCTCTACCAAGCTAATCCTGAGCATGCGATCCAAGCGCTCTTTGATCGCGTGATTGTTATTTCGGACTCTGCTCACGCCCTAGGGGCAACTTATAAGGGCCAACCAGCAGGGACTTGGGCGGATTTCACTTCCTTCTCCTTCCATGCTGTTAAGAATTTTACGACTGCAGAAGGCGGAAGCGTGACCTGGAAGGCTCGTCCAGGCCTTGATGATGACGAACTCTACCGTCTCTTCCAAGTCTTCTCCCTACATGGCCAAACCAAGGATGCCTTGGCTAAGACCCAGCTAGGGGCGTGGGAATATGACATTGTCATCCCAGGTTTCAAATGCAACATGACCGATATCATGGCCAGCATCGGCTTGGTACAATTACAACGTTACCCTGGTCTCTTGGCTCGTCGTCAAGAATTAGTGGCACAATATGATCAAGGTTTCGCTGGTACAGCCATTAAGCCTTTGCCTCATCAAGGCGCGGATTATGAATCTTCTCGCCACCTCTATATTACTCATATTGAAGGGGCTAGTTTGGAAGACCGTAACCGCATCATCAACTTGATGGCGGAGCGGGGCGTTGCGACCAATGTCCACTACAAACCACTGCCACTGCTCACCGCTTATGCTAATATGGGCTTTAAGATGGCGGACTATCCAAATGCCTACGCTTATTATGAAAATGAAATTACCTTGCCTCTACATACCCGTTTGACGGATGAAGAGGTAGCCTACATTATTGAAAGTTTCCGTGAGGTTGTGGCCCAAGTCCTTGAGGAAGGGGTGTAGACTGATGTTAGTTTCAATCATCACGACAGCGATGAACGAGGAGGCTTATTTGCCAGGTCTCTTCTCAGATTTTCTCAACCAGACCTATCCCCACGATCAGATTGAAATTATCCTCATGAATTCTATGTCGACTGATAAGACACGAGATCTGATGCTAGATTTTCAAGCTCAGTTCCGCGATGAATTCTACGATATTCAAGTCCATAACAACCTACGCAAATCACTGGCGGCCGGCTTGAACGAAGGCATTAAGGTGGCGCGCGGGGAGTGTGTCCTCAAGGTAGATGCTCACGCGACCATTCCAGAAGATTTTGTGGAGCAGAACGTGGCGGTTATCTCTCAGGGGGAATTCATCTGTGGCGGTAAGCGTCCGACCATTATTGAATCAGATGATCCCTGGAGCAAGACCCTGCACCAGGTGGAAGAAGCCATGCTAGGTAGTAGCATCGCCTCTTACCGTAAGGCCGATAGTCCTCGCTATGTCAAATCGATTTTCCATGGCATGTATAAGAAGTCTGTCTTTGACCATGTTGGGGAACTAGATGAGCGACTAGGCCGGACAGAGGACAATGAAATCCATGACCGTCTGCTCAAGGCTGGTTATCAGATTAAGTATGATCCTAGAATTGTCTCCTACCAATATATGAGACCTAACTTCCAGAAAATGGTGAAGCAAAAATACAGCAATGGCTACTGGATTGGCATGACCAGTCATGTTCGACCATCCTGCCTATCGCTCTATCATTTTGTACCATTTGTCTTCACCTTAGCGGTGATTTTTCTCTATCCTTATGTTGCCTGTAACAGGCTGGTTCTTAGGACTCTTGGCTCTGGCCTACTTTGGCGCTATGGCTGTCGTAACAGGTCTCACGATCCGTAAGGAAGGCTTCCTACCACACTATTTGGCCATGCCATTCCTCTTGTTGGCTGTCCACCTAGCCTATGGGGTAGGAACCATTGTAGGGCTCTTTAACGGTTTACGTTGGCGACAAGAATACTTTGCTGCTGAGCAAGACCAAGAAGAGACAAAGAAACCCGTCTAGCCCTTATGAAAGGAAGATATCTATGTATTCAAAACAAATCGTAAAGAACTGTGCTAATGCAAGTTTTATCCGTAAGATGTTCGAGAAAGGATTAGAATTAGCCAAGCAATATGGCCCAGAGAATGTCTATGACTTCTCCATCGGTAACCCTTTTGCTGAACCACCAGTAGACTTGCGTGAACGCATGAAGGAATTGGTTGACCAACCAGGTGTTCACCGTTATATGCCAAATGCTGGTTTCCCAGATGTACGCGAGAAGGTGGCCGCTTATTATAGCGCACGCTCTGAAAAGCCAATCCCTGCTAGCCACATTGTCATGACAACCGGGGCAGCAGGTGCCCTTAACGTCTTGTTCAAGGCAATTTTGAACCCAGGCGAGCGCATCGTAACTTTTGCGCCTTACTTTGTTGAGTATGGCTTTTACGCTCAAAACGTGGGCGCTCATTTGGATACAGTAGAAACTGAATCAACTGACTTCTTACCAAACATTGAAGGCTTGCGCCAAGCGATTAAGCCCGATACCCGGATTCTCTTGTTAAACTCTCCTAACAACCCAACCGGTCGCATCTATTCACGTCAAGATTTAGAGGCAGTAGCTGGGGTATTACGCGAAAAGTCAGCAGAATTCGGCCAACCAATTTTCTTAGTATCGGATGAACCTTATGCAACCATTACTTATGATGGCCATCAAGTTCCGAATGTCTTAGATCTTTATGAGCATGCCATCGTGGTTAACTCCTTCTCCAAATCTTTAGGTTTGGCGGGTGAACGGATTGGTTACATCGCGGTTGGCGCGGATGTTCCAGAAGTTGAAACCTTAATGGATGCCCTCATCTTCTGTAACCGGACATTAGGCTTCAACAATGCACCTGCCCTGGCTCAAAAGGTAGTAGCTGAGTACTTGGATGTCTTGCCTGATGTAGCAGACTATCAAGCTAAACGTGACCTACTTTATAAGGAACTAACAGCCCTTGGTTTCGAGACCAGCTTGCCAGAGGGGGCTTTCTACTTCTTCATGAAGGTACCAGCCGGCTTCGAAAGTTCCGTAGACTTTGCTAACTATGTAGCGGACAAACACCAAATTCTGGTCGTGCCAGGTTCTGGTTTTGGCTGCGAAGGCTATGTCCGTCTGTCTTACTGTGTCAAGATGGAAGTAGTAGAGCGTTCGCTCAAGGCTTGGCAGGCTCTAGCAGATGAGTTAGGCCTCAAGAAATAGATGAGTAAAACTCCTCCTTGTGTATTCAAGGAGGAGTTTTTTGCATTCAAAAATCCCAAGTGATAGGAACTCGCTTGGGATAATTTCTTTTTAAGCCTGGTTAAAGGCATCTAGGAAGCGACGGAGGCCGGCGCGACCTTCTGGGGTTTGCTTGTAGACCCCAGCGTCTTCAAGAACGCGGGCGAATTTGGCCCCCACAGCTGCTTGGAGCAGGCCACCGACTTGGTCAGCGGTCACCTGAGGGTGATTAGCAGCCAATTCTTGCGCCCAACTTTGATGATAGTCAGCTACCTGATCCAAGGAGGATTGGCCTAGTAAGAAGTCCTTGATGGTGGCTAGCTCGCCCACTAGACGTGGAGGCAAGATTGCCAAGCCCATGACTTCAATCAGGCCGATATTTTCCTTTTTAATGTGTTGAACATCAGGATGTGGATGGAAGAGACCATCTGGATAGGCCTCAGTGGTCCGGTTGTTGCGCAGCACCAAGTCCAATTCGTAGGCGCCGTCTCGACGTCTAGCAATTGGCGTAATGGTGTTGTGAGGGTTCTCCCCACTAAAGGCCAGTATGTCACAGGCCTCATCGCTATAGCCGCGCCAGAAGTCTAGGAGGGCTGTCGCCGCATCTACTAGTGGGGCCTTGTCTTGGCTACGTAGGCGGATGACAGACAGGGGCCATTTGACTAACTCGACGCTTAAATCTGGGAAGGCGCTTAGACTGGCCGTCTCATAGGCTGGCGCCTGATCCATAGGGAAGGTGTGACGCCCGCCCTGATAGTGGTCGTGGGAGAGAATGGAGCCGCCCACAATTGGTAAGTCGGCATTAGAGCCAGCAAAATAATGCGGCAATACCTCAATAATGTCTAGCAGATGCTCGAAGCAAGCGCGGTCGACCTTCATGGGCACGTGCTCTTGGTTGAGGAAGATGCTGTGCTCGTTATAGTAGACATAAGGCGAATACTGCATGCCATAGTTTCCGCCACCTAGCGATAGGCGAATCAGGCGGTGATTCTGGCGAGCGGGATGATTGGTGCGGCCTCGGTAACCTTCATTCTGCATACAGAGTAGGCACTTAGGATAGTGGCTTGGCTTGGCTAATTTAGCTGCGGCAATATCCTTGGGATCTTTCTCAGGCTTGGAAAGGTTGATGGTAATCTGCAAGTCGCCGTAGTCGCTGGCCGCGCTAAAGGCAATATTCTTGGCAATGTGGCGGGTCTTAATGTAGTCATTGGCCCGCGACAGGGCATAGAAATAATCTGTGGCCCGCTCTGGTGACTCATGGTAGAGGGACCAGAAACGTTGGTTGAGCACAGAAGGTAGAGGCGTCAATAAATCCATAATAGCCGCCTCAAAGGCCTCGCGGCCGAAGGCAGAGTCTGCAATCAAGCCATGCTCTAGGGCATAGGCCTCTAATTGGTCGAGATAATCCAAGAGAGTCAGCTCAGGATCTAGGGCTTGGTCACAAGGATCTAGTCCGTCTAAGGCTAGGCGTGCTAGGACTTGGTTGATAGTATAGTCTCGATCTAAAGGGTCCAGCCAGCCATCTTGGATGGCGCGGCTGACAAAATGGTGGATGGTTTGGTCAATTGGAATAGTCACAGCGTTCGTCCTCTCTGCTTGCCTGATTTTTGGGCAAGCATTCATCATGATTTAGTCAGCTAGAGCGTGGGCACCAGCGCCAACTTGGGCAATATAGAAGCTAGCAGGGTAGCCAATACTTGCCTCATAAGCTTGTCCAATGGCTGCTTGGACAGCCTCAACGGCATCTTTAGCCACTAAGGCAATGGCACATCCGCCCATGCCGGCACCTGTCATGCGAGCGCCTAGGACGCCTTCTTGTTGCCAGGCCGTGTGAACCAGGGTGTCGAGCTCACGGCCGGTCACTTCATAGTCTTCCTGTAAGCTCATATGGGAAGCATTAAGGAGTTGGCCGAAGGTCTTTAAATCGCCGGCAGTCAAGGCTTCTTTGGCTTGGACCGTCCGTTGATTCTCATAGACCGCGTGTTTAGCCCGACGCTCTAAGACTTCGTCATTAATCAGATGGCGGCTAGTTTCAAAGCCATCAGGGCTCAGTTGACCCAGGCTTTGGATTTGCATGCCGCCTGCTTGTAGGCGACGCAGGGCTTCCTCGCACTGGCTGCGACGTTCATTATACTTAGAATCCGCTAACTCACGGCGTTTGTTGGTGTTCATAATTAGTACTAGGTGTTCGCCGAAAGCCGCAGGGACCAGTTCATAATCTAGACTATTGGTATCCAGATAGATGGCCATATCTTTGGCCCCCATACCAATGGCGAATTGGTCCATGATACCAGAATTAACGCCAATGAAGTGGTTCTCGACTTGTTGGCCAATCTTGACTAAATCCAGACGGGTCAAGCTTAAGTCAAAGAGGGATTCCAGCGTAATACCTACCAATAATTCCAAGGAAGCAGAACTTGAGAGACCTGCCCCGTTAGGGATATTGCCGTAAACCAAGAGGTCGAAGCCTTGGTCGATGGTGTGGCCAGCTTGGCGCAAGAATTTGACTTCGCCTTTGACAAAGTTAGTCCAGCTATCTTCTGGTCGGTTAACTAGCTCTTGAGCTAAATCAAAGCTGATAAGACCAGCTTCTTCGAAGTTGAGCGAATAGCAACGCACCAAGCTATCTTGACGTCGACGGGCAATGCCATAGGTCCCTTGGGTGATGGCGCAAGGGAAGACGCGCCCACCATTATAGTCGGTGTGCTCACCAATCAGATTAATGCGCCCAGGCGCGAAGAAGGCCCGGCCGGGTTCAGATTCAAAAACTTCCTGAAATCGAGTGTGTAAAGCAGATAATTCCATACAAGTTCCTCCTAGTACTAGCTAGATAATTGAGTAATATAGTTCTATTATACGACTAAATGTAAGGGTGTTCAATGTTATTTCTAACAGAATTTTTATCCTTTTTGGGCAGGGGCCATATGCGTTTACTTTTTAAGTCCAATTTCGGTATAATAAAGGGGTGAGAAAAGTTAGGAAAGGAGGCTGGCACCATGATTCGTAGTGTCCCCCTGAACTCCCAGGATGTCTGGATCAATATTGAAGCCGATGCCCTAGAAAAACATCCCGAGTTGATTGAGGAATTCGACTTGGATGAGGAGATTATCGAATACGCGGCCGACCGTAATGAGCGAGCCCGGGTGGATTATGATCGCCAAAGCCATACCTTCGTCCTGATTTTTAATGTGCCCAATCGGATTAAGCAGACTCGCCACTATGAGACGGTGCCGATGTCTTTTATCGTCCAAAAGCATCGCCTGATTACGATCAGCAACGAGGACAATGCCTATATCCTACAGCGTATGCACCGGAATTTAGAGTTGGAACCAGAGCAGAGTCTCTTTGGCTTTCTCTTCGAGGCCCTCTATCGGGTGACGGATGAGTATTTCCCTCTAGTTGAGGAAATCAACCGTGAGCGGGATCAGTTGACTCGCCTCTTGCGTGACAAGACCACGCGGGAGAATCTCCTGGCCTTGTCGGATATGGAGACCGGTATGGTCTATTTCATCACTGCCAGCAAGCAGAATACCGTCCTATTGGAGCAGCTGCGGACCTTACTGGTTTTTCGTTCGCTAACAGAAGTGGAGCGGGAGCAATTGGAAGATACCCTGATTGAAGCGCGCCAGTTGGTGGAAATGACCCAGTTGACGGGCCAGACCCTACAACAACTGTCAGATACCTATAATAATGTGCTGAATAATAACTTGAACGATATTTTTCGGATTCTGACCACGCTTGAGATTATTCTCATGGTGCCAACCTTTGTGACCGGCTTTTTCGGTATGAACGTGCCGGTGCCCTTCGCTAATCATCCTATGGGCTGGTTTATTACCCTAATCATTAGTATTGCCGGCTGTCTAGTGATTAATGGCATCCTCAAGAACCTCTTGGCCCGAAAATAAGAAAGGAGGCTCCCCATGATTAGTATGCGACCAATCAACGAGACAGATAGCTGGCTCAATATTGACGTGGACACCTTTGCCTCCCGGCCGGACCTCCTCAGTCAATATGACTTAGATGAAGAAATTGTTGAATACGCCCTGGACCGTAATGAACGGGCCCGGACCGAGTACGACCGCGAACGCAATACCTTTATCATCATCTATAATGTCCCTAATCCTATTAAACAGGATTACCACTATGAGACGGTGCCCATGACCTTTATTGTTCAGCCTAAGCGACTCATTACCATCAGTAACGAAGCCAATGCTTACCTGATACCGGAATTCAGCCGCTACCTCGATGCTAACTTTGGGGTTTCGGTCTTTACCTTCCTCTTCGCTTCACTCTATACAGTATCTGAACAGTATTTCCCTTTGGTTGAGAAAATCAACCAGGAGCGCGACCAACTCAACCAGGTTCTTAGACAGAAGACTACCAAACAGAACCTCTTCGCTTTGTCGGACTTGGCCACTGGGGTTGTTTACTTTGTCTCAGCGACCAAGCAAAATGTGGTGCTGTTGGAACAATTGCGGACCCAGTTCATGTCTCGCCTATTAGATGAGGCAGCGCGCGAGGAGTTGGAAGACTCTCTGATTGAAGCCAAGCAGTTGGTGGAAATGACCCAGTTGACTTCGACTATCCTGCATCAACTGTCGGGTACCTATAACAACGTCCTGAACAACAACCTGAATGACACCATGAAACTCTTAACCATTGTGTCCATTCTCCTAACGATTCCAGATATTATCACCTCCTTCTTCGGAATGAATATGCCCCTGCCTTTTGAACAAGACGCCATGGGCTGGGTCTATATTTTATTGATTTCGGCAGTCGGCTGGGTGATTGGCTTTCGAATCCTCAACTATCTCATGGATAAGAAACAATAGCGACTAGGAAAGGTGGTAGGCGGCACATGGCCTTGATTGAACAAGAAGTAAAAATTGCCTTGGAGGCAGAGAGTTTTGCTCGGCTTAAGTCAGGTTTGGGCTTAGATGGGGTGGCACCACGCCAACAAGTTAACCACTATTACGATAGCGACCAGAGCGCTCTTAAGGCGGCTCGGGCTGCCTTGCGCCTACGGCAATATGACCAAGTGAGCGAGTGGACCTTCAAACAGGCTTTGGATCAGTTCCAAGCCTTGGAAATCACACAAACTAATGTGGGTCGCCTAGATTCGGTACCAGCTAGCCTGGCTGGCGCCTGGATTCAGGATGCGAGCCTCTTAGCCGCCATAGCCAAAGTAGGCATAGAGCCCCAAGACTTAGTTCTGCGCTATGGTTTTCAGACTAATCGCTGGACTTTAGACTTAGGCTGGGGTGAGCTGGTGCTAGATCAGACTCTCTATGGTGATCAGGTCGACTATGAGCTGGAGTTAGAAGCTCAAGACCTGCATTTGGCTCAAGACTATATAGCCAAATTAAGCCAGACCTATGATTTTCCGCTTCTAGCAGCAGACAAGAAAATTGCCAGAGTTAGCGCCTATTATGATAAACTAGAGAATAATAAATGAGCCAGTGGTCCACTCTTCGGAGTGGACCACTAGCTGCATGGAAAAACGTTGGAAACAGCCTGAAATGCAGAAAAAGTCGAGAGCTAGTGGTCCACTTTGAAGAGTGGACCACTAGCTACATGGGAAAAAGGACGAAAAGGGCCCAAAATGCAGAGAAAGTCGAGAGCTAGTGGACCACTTTGAAGAGTGGACCACTAGCTAACTGAGAAATAGAGGAGAACAGTCCGCTTCATCCCAGCAGAGCCAGATTCCGCCGCAATGTCTTTTTAGCCGGGCCATAAGGCGTTTCATTAGAACTTGTCTATTCTTTGTGTTAAGATAAATTTAAGAAATCCAGTCGGAGAGGAGGGACAGTCGCATGCCACAAGAGCAAGTGGCCTATCAAGTATCGGGCCATGGTCAGGCCAGATTATTTGAGTTGTATCTCTTTGTTAACCCCCTAGGGCAAGATTGCCGCAGAGTAGAGCGCGAACTTAGCCGTGCGATTAAGCAAATGCCAGCCAAGACGGATGTGCATATTCTCTGCTTTACCAGCCAACCCCTCATTGCCCGTTACATGATGCAGCTGGGTTATGAACCTCAGGATTTGCGTCATCGCAACGAGATTTTCCAGAAGATTTATTCTGCCACCTTGGCTTACCGGGCAGCTGGTCTGCAAGGCAAGCGTCGTGGCCGTCAATACCTCTACGAAATGCAAAGTCGCATTAATTCTGATTTAGAACGACTGACGGATGAATTTTTGGCTAACTTAGCCTGTGATATTGGCTTAGACTTGGCCCTTTTCGAGAGTGACCGACGTTCTCAATACGTCAAGGAACTCTACTATCGTGATCAAAAGATTGCACTCGAGATGAAAGTACAAGATACACCGTCACTCATTATTTTTGAACAGTGTTCCGGGGACTCCGGCATCCTCTTACAAGGACCGATGGAGTGCCAACATATTCTGGAACAAGTGGACTTATTAATGGATAAAACATGCTGCCCTCGACCTGCTCGGTTGAAGCTGGTCGCAACAAAAAGATAATAGAGAGGCTAGAACTTGGTTCTAGCCTCTATTTTTGAGTAGTATGAAAGTTAATGCGATAGATTACAAATAACATCAGATAGATATCATAGTGATATTTCGTGCGAATTAGAAAACTGTGAGAGGATTTATGAGGAACTCTACTAATTATAGAAAAGTATACACTTGACGTAAAAGATATACATGGGTTTATGTGTGTGGTTTAACTCTACTAAATTAGATAACAAACAAACTAAAAACATAGTTGGAAGCGGATACTTTAGGGTGTATAATATACTTGGTATGTTTTAAAAGTTAGTCTGTTTAGTCTAATACAATATATGGTTTATCTGAAAAATTATAGATTAACACGAAAACATAAATGAGAGGAGCATGGAAATGAACGGCAAAGTTTTAGGATTAGATATTGGGATTTCATCTATCGGAGTTGGGATAATAGATAAGGAGACTGGTGAAATAGTACATTCAAATAGTTACTTATTTTCTGCTGCAAATGCCGAAAATAATAAAGAGAGAAGGACGTTCCGAGGATCCAGACGTAGTACAAGACGAAAAAGACACAGGGTACAAAGAGTAGAAGATCTTTTTGAAAAGTATGGAATGGATATAGACATATCTACAATTCCTCTAAATGTTAATCCATATGAAGTTCGAGTAAGGGGTTTAAATAACGAGTTAACTATAGAGGAGTTATTTATAGCTTTAAAAAACCTTGTCAAACGAAGAGGTATTAGTTACTTAGACGATGTTGATGATAGCAAAAACATTTCAGCATATAAGAAAGCTTTAGAAGTTAATAAAAATAGCCTAGAATCAAAAACACCTGGTCAAATTCAATTAGAAAGACTAGAAAACTACGGACAATTACGTGGCGACTTTACGGTACGAGATTCTAACGGACAGGAAATTCGGATAATGAACGTATTTCCAACATCAGCATATCAGAAAGAAGCAGAGTGCATTCTAAGGAGGCAAAGTGAATGGAATGTATGTATCAATGATGACTTTATATCAGAATACATTGATATATTGACTGGAAAAAGAAAAATACTATGGGGCCCTGGAAATGAAAAATCTAGAACTGATTATGGAATTTTTCGAAAAAAATGGAGAAACATGGCAGAATCTCTTTTCTATTCTAATTGGGAGATGCTCCTATTACCCTGATGAGTACAGAGCAGCTAAGGCTGCCTATTCTGCTCAAGAATATAATCTACTGAATGATTTAAACAACTTAATTGTTCCTACTGAAACTAAGAAGCTGTCAACCAAGCAGAAAAAAGAGATTATTGAATTCGTTAAAAGTATGGAAAAGGTAGGATCAGCTGAAGTGCTGAGAAAAGTTGCTAAGCTAGTAGATTGTAAAATAGATGAGATTAAAGGTTATCGAGTTGATTCAAAGGGCTCAGCAGAGGTACATACTTTCGATGCCTATCGGGTGATGAAAAAGCAACTTGAATCAGTTGAGGTTGATTCACTAGATAGAGATACGCTCGATAAACTTTCACACATTTTAACGATTAACACTGATAAAGAAAGCATTACTGAAGCTATTCGGAGTGATTTGCAAGAGTCTTTTAATGAGCAGCAAATAGAGGAGTTAGTTGCGTTTAGAAAGAATCATTCGAATATATTCAATAAAGGGTGGCATAACTTTTCAATTAAGTTGTTACGAGAATTGATCCCTGAATTATATGCTACATCGGAAGAACAAATGACGATACTAACAAGATTGGGTAAACGGAAGAGAAAAGAAAAACTAGAAAAAAACTAAGTTCATTGATGAAAATCTAATTGTTGAAGAAATATATAATCCAGTAGTTTCTAAGTCTGTAAGACAGGCCATCAAAATAATAAAAGAAGCTACGAAACGATACGGGATATTTGATGAGATTGTTGTTGAAATGGCTCGAGATAAAAATGAGAAAGATGCAAAAACAGGGTTAAGGATATTCAAAAATAATCGAGATGAAAAAGAGGCAGCTCTATTAGAAGCTGCGAGGAATATCATGGAAAAGATAAGCTGCCAACTAGCGTGTACCACGACCATAAAAAAACTTAAATCTAAAAATTCGATTATGGTATCAGCAAGAAAAAGAAGTGTGCTTATACAGGAAAGACAATTAAGATTAAAGATCTCATCCACAGCAAACATCTATATGAAATAGACCATATTCTTCCTCTATCACTTACTTTTGATGATAGCATAAGTAATAAAGTACTTGTGCTAAAAACTGCTAACCAAGAAAAATCCCAACGAACACCATATCAATCAATTGACACAATGACTTCTGCTTGGACCTATCATGAATTTAAAGAGTATGTGAAAAACAACAAGAAATTTTCTGGTAAAAAGAAAGAGTATTTGCTATTTGAGGAAGATATTATCAAGTATGATGTTCGCTCGCGATTTATTTCGAGAAATTTGGTTGATACTCGCTACGCATCGCGTGTGATATTAAATGCGCTACAAGATTACTATCGAGAAAAGAATGCTCAAACTAGAGTATCTGTAGTTCGTGGTCAATTTACGGCACAGTTGCGGCGTGCATGGGGTATTACAAAATCCCGAGATACTTATCACCATCATGCCGTCGATGCAGTTATAGTTGCTGCGGCATCTCAACTAAGTTTATGGAAATCTAAATCCAATTTATTGTACAAACACAGCGAAAACCTAGCAGTAGATTTAAATACTGGAGAAGCATGGCAAGTAACTGAGCAAGAGTATAAAGAGCTCGTATTCTCTCCACCTTATAAACGATTGAGAGAAACACTAAATAGTAATGAGTTTGAAAATAGTATTCTTTTCTCCTATCAGGTAGATACGAAAACTAATCGAAAAGTTGCTGATGCTACAATATATGCTACTCGACAAGTTCGATTAGGGAAAGATAGGGAAGTTACTACATATACATTAGGAAAAGTAAAAAGACATCTATAGCGAAGAGGGATGGAAGGGATTTTTGAAGCAGTACAAAAAGGATAAAACTAAATTCTTATTGTATCATAAAGACCGAAAAACATGGGATTGTGTGATTGAATCCATTATGGAAACATATTATTCACGCGAAGAAGAAAGAAATCTCACTCCAATCCTTTTCGAGAAATATAAGCTAGAGCATGGCCCAGTAAGGAAATATAGTAAAAAGGTCACGGTCCGATAATTAAAGATTTGAAATATTATTCGGATAAATTAGGAGCCATATATCGATTACCCCGGAAAACAGCCGTAATAAAGTTGCTTTGCTCTCGATCAAACCGTGGCGTACGGATGTGTACTTTAATCATCAAAGTAAGATGTATGAGATTATGGGCTTGAAGTACTCCGACTTGAGTTTTGAAAAAGGTACTGGAGAATATAAGATTTCTAGAGAACGCTATGAGGAAATAAAAGAAAAATCATGTGTTTCTAGAGAGTCGGAATATAAATTTTTCTTTATACAAGAATAATCTAATCCTAATTAAAGATGCTAAAACAGGAGAAGAGCAAATACTGAGATTCCATTCAAAAATAAGCCAAGCTCACATTATGTGGAATTGAAACCTTTAGATAAGGCGGGCTTTGAGGCTTATGAACAACTTATCCCTATACTTGGTAAAAGCAGATGAAAAAGGGCGGTGTATCAAAGGTATACATAAACAGAATCTATCATTGTTTTAAAGTTATAACGAATGCATTGGGAAATAAATACATTGTTAAAAAAGAAGGGGAATCACCAAAAAATATCGGATAGTCGCTTGATTTATAGCTTGTTAGGGAGTATAATTACCGTGTAAGGGACGCCTTACACGGTTACTTAAATCTTGCAGAAGCTACAAAAATAAGGCTTCATGCCGAAATCACCCCCTACCTTTTGGTAGGGGGTTTCGTATTATTACGAAATAGGGGGATAAAAGTATGACGTGGAGAGTCGTTCATGTAAGTTATGGGGAACAAATGAAACTTAAATTGGATAGTTTACTTGTTATAAAGCAAGGGGCTAAAGTTACAATACCACTTAGTGATATCTCAGTAATAGTTGCGGAAGGTGGTGACACGATAGTTACGCTACGTTTATTAAGTGCTTTAAGTAAATACAATATTAGTTTTGTAGTTTGTGATAATGAGCATTTACCTACTGGGATTTACCATGCATATAATGGACATTTTAGGGCCTATAAGAGACTTCAAGCGCAACTGGGATGGACAGAAGAAGTAAAAGCAGTTCTGTGGCAGAAAATAGTAGAAATGAAATTACGGAATCAAATTGACTCACTAATACTTCTTGATAAGGATAGCTCGAGTATTGAATTATTGTTTGAATATATGAGCGAGATTGAATTGGCTGATCGGAGTAATCGTGAAGGACATGCAGCTAAGGTTTATTTTAACGCTCTCTTTGGGAAAAAGTTTACTCGAGTAACACAGAAGGAGTCAGATGCTGTCAATTCGGCCTTGAATTATGGCTACACTATTTTTCGAGCGCAAATGGCGCGCTTAGTCAGTGGATACGGACTCAATCCATTGTTAGGTATTTTCCACAGGAATGAATACAATCAATTTAATTTGGTAGATGATTTAATGGAGCCATTCAGACAGTTTGTCGATGTATGGGTATATCTTAATATGCTTGAGTCTGACTATTTACATTATGAGGATCGATTAAAACTAACAAATCTGCTGAATATTAGAGTTAAATATGGGAATGAGTTTTGTAACATGACAGTAGCTATGGATAAATACATCAAAGCATTTGATGAAAATGCATTGAAAAATAATGGTGAAGCTGTAATAGACTATCCTATTATTTCAAGCGTAAATTGGAGTAATCTAGATGAGGTATGAATCAATGCGTTTACTTTGTATGTTTGATTTTACCAATGGAAACTATTCAAGATAAAAGGGTATATCGGTATTTTAAAAAGTTACTAGTAGAGCAAGGATTTGAGAGACTCCAGTATTCTGTATATTATCGGACTTGCCCTAATAGAAGTTTTGCATCTAAGTTTCATAAAAAGCTCAAAGAAGCGATAGTTCCTAATGGGAATATTCGTTTGATTTCAGTCACAGAAAAACAATTTGAAGAAATGGTATTAATTGTAGGGGGTAAGACAAGGCAAGAAGAGCTTGTAGGCAATAGAAAGCTGGTGTCTATATGAAGTGGCAGTTAAAACATCCAATGCTGCAAAATTTTGAGATAGAAATAAAGCAGTTTACTCAGATTATAGGGACAAATCAGCAACTAAAATATACAATTTTTTTCAATTGTTTGAGTGGTACTTTTGGAGGTAGGAAATATCTTGAAGAAGATTTGACGTTACTTAGTATGGATGATCCATGTATAAAAAGTAGATGGGGAAGTAATCAATCGTGAGATCATTTAAGTTATTCACTATTAAGACTTTAGATAGTTTATCAGAGCATGTTAGTTATAAAAAGGGCACTTTAGCTTTTGATTATTTACAAGGTGTTTTTAGAAGCATAGATTTAATGGAGCATCTGGAAGATATTAATAATCAGCTATTACGTATGTCTTCGATTATTAATTTAAGAATGGAATCACCTTCGTTTAACGTGAAGTATTCTGTTGAGCCAATCGAATTTACCAAAGATAGCATAATACAAAAAGCAACTTCGCCCTAGTTATCAAATATTAAATACAAATGTATCTTTTGATATATTAGACAGCCGAGATAAATGTGATATATTCTTAAATATGCTGAGCGCCTATTGCGAGAAAAGCACAGAAAAAATTATGATAATGATATCCAGCGTGTCTGCTGAATTATCTTACTCCGATTTCCGCTATTTATGTGAGCAACTAGATGAGTTAACGAAGACATATCCGAATTTATGGGTGATTAGCTTTGTATCAGGCAATGGAAATGGATATATCACTCAGGATACAATTGAAGGTGTTACAATTGCGGGCGATCAGGTCGCGACTTTATATGAATTGTCCTTTTTTCATTCCCGAGTGGCAAATCGATACCCCTCTACAGACTTTCCAAATGAATTAGAATTTTTGGCGACTTTGCAACGTATAGCATATTGTCTACTAACTGAAGATATCAGTATTTATAGTTTATCTATAGATGACGAAACAATAATAAAAAATAGTCAATGAGTTATATGGTTTTAGGACCACTAAGTGCATCAAGAAAAGCGGAAATGAATTGAACGTTAGATTTATAGGTAAATATTGACAACTTTTGATTGATTATGGATAATCAAAGCGAGAGGATAAAAACGAATTTGAGGTTTTTGTACTCTCAGGATTTAAGTAACCGTAAAACACGGACAATAGCGGTTGATACCATGAGTTGGTTTTTGTACTCTCAGGATTTAAGTAACCGTAAAACCAGCGATATCACCAATCGCATCCACCTCAGGTTTTTGTACTCTCAGGATTTAAGTAACCGTAAAACTTGGACGGAACGTTGAAGAGGTCGGAGTCAGTTTTTGTACTCTCAGGATTTAAGTAACCGTAAAACGATTCAACTTTTACTTTAGAGGTGAATTCAGTTTTTGTACTCTCAGGATTTAAGTAACCGTAAAACGGACGAGACCGGCCAAGTCCATAGCTACAAGTTTTTGTACTCTCAGGATTTAAGTAACCGTAAAACAAAAATCTAGGCCCTGTCCCTGTCAGTTCTGGTTTTTGTACTCTCAGGATTTAAGTAACCGTAAAACCTGGAGCTCACCGATTATCATTAAGTATTGTTTTTGTACTCTCAGGATTTAAGTAACCGTAAAACTAGATTCGCTATCGTGACTATATCAGACGTGTTTTTGTACTCTCAGGATTTAAGTAACCGTAAAACATATCTTTATATTCCTAACCTACTATCCAAGTTTTTGTACTCTCAGGATTTAAGTAACCGTAAAACATATCGAGGGACTATCATTGGAAGCTATCGGTTTTTGTACTCTCAGGATTTAAGTAACCGTAAAACCCTCAAGGACATTGCCATCAATGAGTCGGGTTTTTGTACTCTCAGGATTTAAGTAACCGTAAAACCTTTCCGGTCCAGGTAAGCTCCGTTGACCGTTTTTGTACTCTCAGGATTTAAGTAACCGTAAAACTTGCTTTTTGAAGCCCATCTACCACTCCTAGTTTTTGTACTCTCAGGATTTAAGTAACCGTAAAACTTGCCTATGGATGATAGCACGCAAGTATTAGTTTTTGTACTCTCAGGATTTAAGTAACCGTAAAACTTCTTTGACCTCAACCTTATCAGACACTGTGTTTTTGTACTCTCAGGATTTAAGTAACCGTAAAACTGGTTTTGGATAGATATAGACGACATTACGTTTTTGTACTCTCAGGATTTAAGTAACCGTAAAACATCAGCACCTGCTGCCCCACCTACACCTAAGTTTTTGTACTCTCAGGATTTAAGTAACCGTAAAACCTATCACAGGAGGTTAAAGAATGGAACAAGTTTTTGTACTCTCAGGATTTAAGTAACCGTAAAACCCAAGCCTTTATAGAGGAGGCAGAGGCCACGTTTTTGTACTCTCAGGATTTAAGTAACCGTAAAACCTTCCACCGCCTGCTTCCACTTGACGCGGTGTTTTTTTGTACTCTCAGGATTTAAGTAACCGTAAAACCTTGAGAAATGGCTACGTTACCGCGGTAGGGTTTTTGTACTCTCAGGATTTAAGTAACCGTAAAACCTAACATGACTATTCAATTATGGGAAAATAGTTTTTGTACTCTCAGGATTTAAGTAACCGTAAAACTTAGCTTCCAAGTGTTCACCTCCTATACGAGTTTTTGTACTCTCAGGATTTAAGTAACCGTAAAACACGGAGTAGACGCCTTGACTATCATTGACAGTTTTTGTACTCTCAGGATTTAAGTAACCGTAAAACAGGAGCGAATGTTAATTGCACTTGATGTAGGTTTTTGTACTCTCAGGATTTAAGTAACCGTAAAACTGCTAACTTATCTAATAAGTTGCAATTGAGTTTTTGTACTCTCAGGATTTAAGTAACCGTAAAACAATTAGCTGATTATCTTTGGGAGAATTATGGTTTTTGTACTCTCGGGATTTAAGTAACCGTATTATTCCTTAATTCTTCCTCGATAAGATACAGGTGCTTTGTACCTTTTTGAGTCTAAAAATGTAAATCTACTATCGCTTTACATACTAAAAACAATAGTTTTTGCGCTCATGAGGTAGAAATAAAACAAATTTTATAAGCGCAAATAGAACCCCCGGATTTACTCATATAAATCCAGGGGTTTTTCCATTCCCTCTCCACCTTCCACATTAATCCGGAAGTAAGATGATTTTATCTAGACAGCAATCCAAGGTATAATTCAAGTAGATGAAAACGTTTTGATCTTACTTTAGGAGGGAGCCATGAATAAACGACAGATGCATATGTTGGATTATTTACTTAAGCAGACCGACTATGTGGCTAGTACCCAGATTGCCCAGCTCTATGGCGTATCGGCCAAGACAATTTATCATGATTTGGCTAAGCTTAATGAGGCCTTAGCACCGCATGGCTTAGCCATAGACAAATCACCTCGTAATGGGGTGCGATTAGACTTAAGCCAGGCCGACGAGGCGAGGTTACGAGTCTGATTAAGGACTGGCAGCAAGCAGACCAGTGGGAAGCTTATGGGCCTGACGATCGCGAGCGTCACTTACTTAAGGGCCTATGTTTGGAACCAGGAGGACTAGACTTAGAAGATTTAGCAGACCAACTATATGTGTCCTCTGCGACCCTGAACCGCGACTTGAGCCGTTTGGGGCCTCGCTTCCAAGCTTGTGGACTGACACTGGTCCGCCAAGAAGGCCGCTTGCAAGTTCAGGGACGGGAGTCAGCTATCCGTCAATGTCTACGAACTTATCTGCAGGAGTGGCTCTATCAGATTGCAGAGCCGATTCGGGACTTAGTGGTCTTTTTCCCAGCGGAAGATATTGCCCTCTGCCAGCAGGCCTTGAATCAGTTAAGTCAGACTTATCAGCATGATTTTACTGCAGATTATTATCTGCTACTCTTGCTAGAATGTTTGATTATCCGACGCCGAGGCCAGTTAGGTCAGGTCCTTCAAGTTCGAGCAAAAGAATTGGTCCGCGATCTCAGCCATTTGGAAGTTTACTTTTTCGCTGGGGAGCTCTTGGAGGCAGTGACAGGCCAAGCGCTAGTACAGCTATCAGCGATTGAAATTGAGTCTCTGGCCTATACCTTATTGGCTGTAGGGTTCAAGATCCAAAGCCCCGACTATGAACGGGAGTTACGTCAGCAGGTCCAGGCTCTGATTCAAAGGGTCTCAGACTTTCTCAATGTGGATTTAAGCCAGGATCAGCATCTACTAGCTATGCTAGCTAATCATATGTCTTCAATGATTTTTCGTTTACGACATCATATGCATGTTACCAACCCAGCCTTGGATGAAATTAGGAAGCAATACTTAACCTTATTTAATATCGTCTGGCTGGTCTTGCGGGATTTTGCTGAACACTATGATATGGAGGTGCCGGATGAGGAGTTGGCTTTCTTGGTCATACATTTTCAGATTGCCCTAGAGAAAGTCCAACGGCCTCTGACTATTGTGGTGGTTTGCCAACATGGTCTAGCAGCCTCTGAGTTAATTCTAGCCAAGTTGCAGCGGATTTTCAGCCCTTCAGATCGCCTCCTCAATCTTAAATGGCAGGAGTTAGCTGATATGGATTGGCGTGGCGTGGATTTAGTTATTTCCTCTCTCGACTTGAAGGATGAGCTACCAGTACCTGTTCAGCGAGTAAGTCCAATTATGACTCAAGATGAACTTGAGCAGATTCGCCACCACTATGACCAGTTAACCTCCGGCCATCACCAGATGGTCAAGGCTCTCAGGCGCGAGTCTAGCTTCCATGTGGCTAGCCTAGCGGAGCTAATTAAGACTCCAGACCAAGTCCAGTTGCCTGCTAACAACCAAGATCAAGCCATAGAGTTAGTCTTGGCTCAAGCTAGCCCCCAGAATTTGGCTAATCCAGCCTTTGCTCATTCGGTTTATGAACGAGAGCAAATGGGAGCTACTAGTGTCTACACAGGTGTGGCCTTGCCTCATAGTGATCCTAAGACGGTGACTCACTCCGAAATCGTCCTAGTCTCACTAGCCAAGCCAATCAGTTGGGGCCAGAATCAAGTCAAGCTCATCTTCCTAATTGCGGTAGCAGAAAGAGACATGAAGCTATTTAAGGAGAGTCTGGTTGCCCTCTACGCCCTAATTGAAGACCAAGAATTAATGGATCAACTCAGCCAATGCCAGGATGGAGCCAGCCTCAAGGCTCGTCTATTAGAGGAAGTGAATATCAATGTTAGATGAGAATATCATGCAGTTCCAAGTCAGTGGCCTCAAGACGAGAGAGGAGGTGTTAGCCTATCTAGGCCAAGTCATGGTGGATTGCGGTGTGGTTTATGAATCCTATCCGACAGCAGTCTTGGAACGAGAGAAGATTTTTCCAACGGGCCTCCAGTTTCAGGACTATGGAATTGCCATCCCCCATACGGATGTGGAGCACGTGAAGAAGGCTCAGTTAGCCATTATGACGCTAGACCAACCGGTAGAATTCTACCAGATGGGAACCTCAGATGTAGTCGTACCTGTCCAGGTAGTCTTCATGCTCGCCCTTAAAGAAGCCCACCAGCAACTCACTTTACTGCAAGATTTGGTAGCCTTACTGCAGGATAGTCAAGCGATGGCAGCTATCTGTCAATTGCCTAATCAGCCTGAGTCTCAGGAGGTCCTAGGAATGATTCTTGCCCAACACGGAATTTTATAGTGTTTTATTCCAATTAAAAGGAGGAAGTAAGATGTTAGACTTGTTTAAAAGCTTCGTTGATTTAGGCGCTATTGTCGTCTTACCTATTTTGATTTTTATCTTTGGGATTGCCCTAGGGACCAAGCCTAAGAAGGCCCTGGTCTCTGGTATTATGGTCGGGATTGGTTTTGTGGGCTTGAACATGGTGGTTGACCTTTTGGGCGGGAGCTTAGGCCTGCCGCCCAAGCCATGGTGGCACGCTTCGGCTTAAACTTGACTACAATTGATGTAGGCTGGCCAGCTGCAGCGGCTATTTCCTATGGGACCCTCTTGGGTAGTCTATCCATTCCGATTGGGATTGGGGTTAACTTGCTCTTGCTCTTCTTAGGCTTAACCAAGACCCTCATGGTGGATATGTGGAACTTCTGGCACGCCGCCTTCGTAGCTTCTTTGGTTTATGCTGTGACCCAAGACTTCTCACTTGGTCTCTATGCGACTGTCACTTATCTGGTTATGATTTACCTCTTGGGGGATATTATAGCGCCAGCTATTAAGAAATTCTATGGTTTTCCAAATATTACCTTCCCTCACGGGACTTCAGCGCCTGGTTTCTTAGTAGCCATCCCCCTCAACTGGCTTTTTGACCGGATTCCTGGTTTTAACAAGATTGAAGCCGATCCTGAAACTATCCAAAAACGCTTTGGGATTTTTGGGGAATCAACCGTATTAGGTTTAATCATCGGGATTATCATGGGGCTCTTGGCCGGCTATGGAGTAAAAGAAGTCCTGCAATTAGGCGTTAAGATGTCCGCAGTTATGGTCCTCATGCCTCGTATGGTTTCCTTGCTAATGGAAGGTTTGACGCCTATCTCTGAAGCGGCCAATGACTTTGTACAACGTCGCTTCCCAGGCCGAGAAGTCAACATTGGGATGGACTCTGCTCTATCAGTAGGGCACCCAGCAGTCCTATCATCCTCTCTCTTGTTAGTGCCAATTACTATTCTCTTAGCAGTTATCTTGCCAGGTAACCAAACTTTACCATTTGGTGACTTAGCAACCATTCCATTCGTTGTCTGCTTGATGGCAGCCGTCTTCCGGGGTAATATTGTCCGGACGGTTGTAGGTGGGACCATTTATATGGCGAGCATTCTCTATGTGACTTCATGGGCTGCCCCATTAGTTACTAAAGCTGCTCAATCAGCTAACTTCGACTTAGGTGGCAACACCAGTGTAACGGCTATGGCAGAAGGTGGACTCTGGCCAACCTGGCTCTTCATTTTCGCAGGCAATCATATGCCATGGGTCATCTTAACCCTAGTGCTTCTTGCTTCGCTAGCAGGTCTCTACTATGTCAATAAGGTACGCAAATCCTAGGAAGGAGTAATCACAATGAAAAAACTCTTAATTATGTGTGGCTCAGGTATTGCCACTTCTACGGTTGTTGCAGGTAAGGTCAAAGATTGGCTGAAGGCAAATGGTTATAGCGATTCTGTCCAAGTCTTCCAATCCAAGGTGGCTGAAGAGGTTAACCGAATTGATGACTATGATGTTGTGATTTCCACGACAGTGGTGCCAGATTCTATTAAGGACAAGGTAATTATGGGCCTGCCGCTCTTAACCGGCATGGGCTTGGATGCCCTTTGGTCAGACCTCAAGTCTCAGTTGGAGGCTTAATCAGGAAGTCCCTATGGACCTAAAGGAGGGAACTCTATGACGGTTGATTTCAAAGGCAAGTTCTTTATCTTTAATCCCAAATCCTATCTCTACGGGGAGCAGTTACTGGAAATGGCGCGGGTGGCAGATCAGTTGGCCTTAGATTACCCAGACGTTGCGGTGGTTTTGACCTGTCCCTATGCAGATCTCTATCGCGTAGCCTCCCAGACTCAACATGTGATTGTTTGTGCTCAACATCTGGATGGCATTGAGCCAGGCAGAGGTATGGGAGCTGTCTTACCTGACTCGCTCTATGCAGCAGGTGCTCGTGCTAGCTTCCTCAATCATGCAGAACATCCATTAACCTCAGCCCAGTTGGTAGCCTCGGTTAAGCGAGCCCATGACTTGGGAATGGCGACCATTGTTTGTGCGGACTCTTTAGACGAAGCGCGAGCCTTGAGTCTTTTAGAGCCGACGATTATGCTCTGCGAGCCAACCGAGTTGATTGGCACCGGCCAAACCAGTGATGACGATTATATGGCGATGACCAATCAAGCAGTGAAGGCTCTCAGTCCCCATACTTTGCTTATGCAGGGTGCGGGCATTATGACGCCTGAGGATGTCTATCGGGCGATTCGCTCCGGTGCCGATGGGACAGGATGTACCAGTGGCATTGTTAAAGCTCCTAATCCAGCCCAAATGCTTAAAGACATGGTGGCTGCAGTGGATCGAGCTATGAAGGAGGGCTAGAGGATGGCTGTTTATAATCAGGAATTTAAGGTGACTAGTCAGCCGGTCAAGTCTCCTATGTGGATATTACGGAGACGGTTAAGGATGCTGTGGCAACAAGTGGCATTCAATCTGGTATTGTCACCATTGTTACGGCCCACACGACCTGCGCCATTCTCTATGAGGAATACACACATGACGTGGACGAGCATGGCAATGAGTGGTTACATCTGGACCTCAATGATGCGCTAGAGAAAGATTCTTCCGCCTCATACTAGCGCTCAAACTTATCGCTATCCGGGGCCACTACATTATGCAGAAGTGGAATCCTGGCCGGATGTTGATGACTGGTTGCCGGGTGGTGATCGTAGCCTACTATGGAATGGCGATGCTCATCTTAAGGCAACCCTTATTGGCGCCAGCGAAACCTTTGCAGTCGTGGATGGCCAAGTGGCGGTTGGACGCACAGGCTATTTCTATCTGGCAGACTTTGACCAAACCCGAGAACGAGTGCGTAAGTATCGTGTTGTTGTAATTGGAGAATAGGAAAATTACTGCATAAAAAAGAGACTGGATTTGTTAACATCCAGTCTCTTTTTTTGATTTCTAAACCCAGTTTTGTTGAGCCAACCACTCTTGATCGACCACAAAAACCTGATCTTGGCCAAATTCAGGAGTCCGCTCAGCCACTTGCTGGTAGAGCGCCTCATCAAAGTCTAGTCCCAACAAGCCAGAAGGAGTGTAGAGGTAGAATAATTTGTCTCCTTCTGAGTTAAGTCCGAAGTAAAGGTCGACTAGGTCATGAGGGAGGCTGCCGGCTTGTTTTAAGACCTGCTTGACGGCCTCCATGATACGGTCATCATAGCCGGCAGTGAAGAGGGCTACCTTCTCCATGAAGTCCAAGGGATTGGTCACTAGGCGGACTTGATAGTCGGCATAGTTAGGACCGTAAGAGGCGACCGTCTCGGGCAATTGCTTGAGGAGTTGAGCGGCTTCCGCTTCATCTGGCTGATAGTGTATTCTGACCTTGCGAACGCGGTCTTCGTAGAGGGTAGGGTAGAGGATGCGTTCCTGCTTTTGACACTTCTGGCAGCAAAAGGTCGCCCAATCGCCAGAGATAATGCGGTCACGCAGAGGGGGCTCCATATCGCCAGTCACAAGCAAGAGAACTTCGAAGTCTTGGACATGTTGGCAATGAGGGCAGGACATTTGGACAGTATCACGAACAATCATGAGGACAACTCCTTCGGATTTAGTTTAGCAAGATTACTTTACAACGTTTAGTTTACACCGGAATGATGGGGCTTACAAGTTTTGTATTTATTGGGATAGTAGGAAAATTTAGTAAGCTTGTTGTAAACGCTGTCTTTTGGAGCTATAATAGGTGTGCAATAATGACTATTTTTAGGAGGACACAAAATGAAGTTATCAGCTATCAAACCAGGAGGTGGGCCTTCATGACCCAGAATCTGGCTCAAATTATGGAGCGGACTCAATGGTTCCGTCAGGCGCGTTTTGGCATGTTCCTACACTGGGGGCTTTACAGCATTCCCGCTCGAGGTGAGTGGGTCTATAGCCATGACCCAGGAATCGTGGAAAGATACCCTAGCTATCTAGACTGCTTCAATCCCGCGGGCTACCAGCCCCAGGAATGGGCACGTCAAGCCAAGGCGGCAGGTATGCAGTATATGATTTTGACGGCTAAGCACCACGACGGTTTTTGCCTTTTTGATAGCCAGTGGACGGACTACAAGGCGACCAATACCCCTTGTGGCCGTGACTTGGTAGGGGAATTTGTTGACGCTGCACGTGCTGAAGGCCTCAAGGTCGGACTCTATTACAGTCTCTTAGACTGGCACCATCCTGACTATCCACATGCAGGTGACCCTTATCATCCCCGCAAGCACCAAGAGGCTGACCCTGGCCAAGATTTCAATCGTTATGTTGAGTATATGCACCGTCAGGTCGAAGAATTAGTGACCCAGTATGGCCGATTGGATATCCTCTGGTTTGACTTCTCTTATGGAAAAATGTGTGGACAGGCTTGGCGGGCTCAAGAATTGATTGAGCTTGTGCGGGGGCATCAACCTTGGATTTTGATTGATAATCGTCTGGAGACATCTGGCGAGGCTTTGGTAGTATTGTAACTGAGACCATTAGCGACTATGCTGGGGACTTTGTCAGTCCTGAGCAAGTGGTACCACATGAGGGCATCCGCAACGAAGCCGGGGACTTTGTCCCTTGGGAACTCTGCTTGACCATGAATAATAACTGGGCCTATCACGCTAGAGACCATCACTATAAATCATCGACAACACTGATTCATAAGTTAGTGGAGTGTGTGGCTAAGGAGGGTAACATGCTGCTCAATATCGGGCCAACAGCTCAAGGTCGCTTCCCAGCCGAAAGTCAGGCCATTCTGCGTGATTTTTCTGACTGGATGGATTTACACTCGGAAAGTATCTATGGCTGTGGCTATGCAGACCTGCCAAAACCCGACTGGGGCTACTATACGCGCAAAGGGCAGACCATCTATGCCCATCTCTTCGAGCAGCCGATTGGGCCCCTTTATTTGCCGGGCATTGACCGCGATCAAATCAAGCGGATTTCTTGGTTGAATGATGGCTCAGAGCTCCAGGTTTCGGACAGTTGGAATATCAAGGCCTTTCCAGGCTTGACCTTCGTCCAAATGGGGGAAGTAGAGCACTATACTTATCTCCTACCTAACCAGATTGATGCCGTACTTAAGATTGAATTGAAGGATTAAAAGGACATAGAGGCTAGGTAAAACTGGCCTCTTTTTTATACGCATATCACTAGCACTGAAGTGGCCTTTTGCGTATACTAGACAGTGGAGATGAGACTAGGGAAAAATTCCAGAGGCTCTTAGATAGCGTGTGATTTGAAGATAGGGAAGTAGGCGAGTGTGTGATAGTAAGAGCGCAGGAAATAAGCCAGAATGCCAATGGCTTAAGATTTTCAATCTTGGCGTCCGGTAGTAGCGGCAATGTCACCTATGTGGAGTCAGACCGCCAACGACTCTTGGTCGATGCAGGTTTGAGTGGCAAGAAAATAGAATCTTTGATGGCCCAGATTGACCGCAGTGTGGCCGATGTGGATGCCATTTTGGTGACGCATGAACATAAGGACCATATTCATGGGGTAGGAGTTCTATCTCGCAAATATAATTTGCCAGTTTATGCTAATAAGGCAACCTGGCAAGCCATGGATGGGATGTTGGGAGCCATTGACCCTGATAATCGTCGTGAGTTAGAACCAGATCAGTTGGTCACCTTCGGGGACTTGGATGTCTTAACCTATCAAGTCAGCCATGATGCGGCCATGCCTCAATTCTATGCCTTCCAACAGGGAGATAAGCAGTTCGTCATGCTGACGGATTCAGGCTATGTCAGCGAAAGACTTCGTAGCCTTTTGCATAATGCCAACGCCTATCTGATTGAATCCAATCACGAGATTGAGATGTTGCGTTATGGAGCCTATCCTTGGTCGCTTAAGCAACGAATTCTGGGCGACAAGGGCCATTTGTCTAACGAAGATGGAGCCCTGGCCATGGTCGATATGTTAGGGACCAGCACCCAAGATATTTATTTGGGCCACTTGAGTAAGGAAAATAACACTAAGGAATTAGCCCTCTCTACCTGTACAGGTATTCTAGAACAACATGATATTGAAGTTGGTCGCCGACTCAAGGTTCATATGACCGATCCAGAACTAGCGACACCGCTTAAGTATCTTTAATCATTTAAATTCGGACCCGCCTTTTGGCGGGTTTTTATCTTTTTAGCGGTAGATAAGAACAAGTCTTCTCAAGTCAAGAGGGTAGCTTACAACAGCCATAATTTCTGATAATTTATCTATAGTTTTAAGATAGTTATTGTGTAAGCGTGGTCATATAATGGGGATAAAGCAAGACCAAATATGAAAGGAGTTAGAAGTATGAGCAAGACAAATGTTTCCCCCCATTGGCAGATGAAGGCAGCCCTAGCCTCTTCCCTGGCCATTGGTTTGTTGTTGGCCGGAGCCCCTCGGGTAGCGGCGGAAGAAGTGGTGGCTTCAGATACAGAGGCTTCCTTAGACCAGCTTAGTCCCAAAACCGAGGTCAGCCAGGCTGCCACGCCCCCTAGTGACAGTTCGAGCCTAAGTGAAGAGCCAGTCCCAAGCCCTGCTAGCAGTGAGTCTAATCAGACCAGTCAAGCGAGTGCAGAAAGCAACCAAGCAAGCGCTAATCCTGCCCCGGCTCAAGAAGTGCCTGACACACCGCAAAAGCAAGGTGGAGAGGTCAAGCCAAAGGAAGTGAAGTTCCAAACCTGGCAAGAACTCCTAGATTGGCAACCGGGAGCGCGTCAGGGACGACGAAATTAACCGGGCCAGTGTCCCCCTAGCTTCACGTTATCAAGGACATGTGGTCAACCCAACGGCTAACCCTGATGCTAAGGTTCAAGCCCTATCGAATATGAATGCTAAGGCAGAGGATCACGCTTCTGTTGGGGGCGAGGAGTTTAAGACCTATGCCTTCGACCACTGGCAATACCTGGATTCCATGGTCTTTTGGGATGGTTTAGTACCAAGCCCTGATGTCATTGATGCTGGCCACCGCAATGGGGTGCCAGTCTATGGGACCCTCTTTTTCAACTGGTCTACGAGTCGTGCCGACCGCAAACGGTTCTTGGAGTTCTTGCAAGAAGATCAAGAAGACTCTAACACCTTCCCGCTCGCGCGCAAGCTGGTTGACGTAGCCAAATACTATGGCTATGATGGCTACTTTATTAACCAAGAAACCACCGGCCATGGCCTCTATGGCAAGGGTGAGAAGATGCGGCAGTTCATGCTCTATGCTAAACAATATGCGGCCGAGCAAAAAGTGAATCTCAAATTTTCTTGGTATGATGCCTTTGACATTAACGGCCAACGTAATCACCAAAACGCCCTAACAGAAGTGAACCGCGATTATATGAAGGCAGAAAAACCACAAGGTCCTGTTCCAGTGGACGAATTCTTCGCCAACTTCAACTGGGGTAAGGCATCAGTAGATGAATCGGTCGATAGCGCCAAGGCGGTCAATCGTTCCCAGTATGATGTCTATATGGGCTTTGAATTACAGAAGAACTCTTATAAGACCCAGGTGCCATTCTGGGACTTGCTAGATGACCAAGGCAAGCTTCGTACTTCTCTGGGGCTCTTTGCACCGGATTCTATTCTAGGGATTGGGACCACCGGGGAAAGTTACCACCGGGAAGAAAATAATTTTTGGACGGGTTTGCAACAAGACCCAACCAAGCCAAAACCAGAAGATAGTACCTGGTATGGTTTATCTGGCTATATCGCGGATAAAACAGCCATTCTAGGCGACCAATTCCACACCAGCTTCAATACGGGTCATGGTAAACGCTGGTATGTAGATGGTCAAGTCTCCAAAGACTCTGAATGGAACTATCGGTCGGTTTCTGGTATTTTGCCAACCTGGCGTTGGTGGATCCGCTCCAAGAATGGAGAGGCTGGCCTTAAGGGAGATTATGACTTTGAAGATGCCTATAACGGCGGGAACTCGCTTCAATTCTCAGGTCGCTTAGGGGCTAAGAACCCAGAAGAAGCCATGCTTTATGCCACCAAATTAGCTGTGGGTGAGACTACGCAGTTGAAGCTAGCCCACAAAGGTGGCCTAGGAAGTCGTGTTCGGGTCGGCTTAGCCACCCAGGCCAACTATAGTGCCGATAGTTTCCATTACTTTGATTTGACCCCAGGCAAAGACTGGCACCAAGATACTTTGGATCTATCTAGCTTGAAGGGAAAGACCATTTATGCTATTAAGTTTGCCTTTGAAAGTGAGACAGATCAAGCTGCTTATCGCTTCAACCTAGGTCAAATCGACCTCTTAAAGACGGCAACAGCCCCTGTGGCCCCAAGCCAAGTCCAAGTAGTATCCAAGCAACTCAGCTCGAGCCGTCAGGCCCAAGCCCATCTAGCCTTTACCCCAAGTGCCAATGCGGATTACTATGAAGTCTATCAAGAAGTCGCGCCTAATAAATGGCAATTACTGACAGGTTCATCTAACCACCATATTTATTTGGCTAAGGTGAGTCGGCCACAGGATGCCAGTGGGACGACCCAACGGCTTAAGGTAGTAGCCGTTGGCAAGAATGGCTTGCGGTCAGAAGCCGGCTATGCGACTTTTGACTGGCAAATGACTACGTCTGATACGACCCAACCACAAGAGCAGGCACCTAATATTGTGCCAGGAGCTACTGTGACCTTTGCATCCGGGCCTAGCGATGGCTCTGAGCCAGCAGACGCCATGTTGAACGGGACTATTACCTCTAATGCCGATAAATGGTGTATTCTAGATCCTCAAGGTCATGTCGACATTAAACTCAGCCAAGTCAGAACGGTCCGTCGCTGGGTGGTTGAACATGCTGGGGCTGGCGGTGAGTCCGTCAATGACGGTCTCATGAATACCCGCGACTTTGACCTCTACTACAAGGATATGACTACCGGGGAATGGCTGCTAGCTAAATCAATTCGGGGTAATCGCGCTCATGTAACGGACGTGGACCTAGATCGCCCAATCACTGCTCAAGAATGGCGTTTGGATGTGGTGACTGCCCATAACGGAACGCCATGGGGAGCGATTCGTATCTATAACTGGAAGATGTATGAACAAGCCGCTTCCAAAGAATCTACCAACCTGCCAATGGCCAATGTGGCAGCTCAATCTTTGGGGAATGGCTATGTCCAAGTTGGTTTGAACAAGGTGCCTGCCAAGGCCACAGTGAGACTTTATGCTGATCGAGAAGCGACTCAGCTGCTAGGGGAAGTAAGGGCTGACCAAGCGGGGGAAACTACAGTTTCCAACCAGTTCGCTTAGCAGAAGGCAGCCATTTGCTCTACTATAAGACTTGGGAAGAAGGCAAGGAAGCTAGCAACCTATCCGCAGTCTTGGTAGATTCCGTTAGCGCCCATCAAAAGATTCAGCAAGTCAGCCTGGAACAAGGATTAGAGCAAACGGTCTATCATGTCAAGGATGGCTTGAACCTGGCAGGTGCTAAATTGCGAGTTCGTCTAGAAGGAGCCAAAGAGGATCAACTCATTAACTTAACCCACCCTGGGGTGACAGTCAGCGGCTATGACGCGACTAAGCTAGGTGCTCAAGATCTAACTGTCAGCTACCTAGCCAAACGCTGGTTCAAACGCTTAGAGTCTACGTGGCTAAGGCTGACTCGAACGATGACAGTAAGGAAATTACCCATCTGGCTATTACGACTCTACCAAATCAACATTATCGTCCAGGCCAAGACTTAGATTTATCTAAGGGCAGATTCCAAGTAGTGTATTCAGACCAAAGCCACCACACCCATACCTTCCAAGATCCAGGTGTGACAGTCTCTGGCTACGATCCTCAACGATTAGGGGAGCAGACCGTGACTCTTCACTATCAAGACTTTACCGCGGACTTCTCCGTTTGGGTGGAAAAAGAAGAAGCTAACTTCGAATATCTCAACCAGAAATTAGCTGAAGTTGAGCGTCTTCTTCCACATTATCGCTATCAATTTGCGACCCCAGAAGAACAGGCGGCCCTTAAGGATAGTGTCAGCAAGGCTCAGGACTTAGTCAAGGCAGCGCAGACCGCTGAGCAAGCTCAGGTAGATGCGGCACTGGCTAATTTGAATAAGGCCCTAGGCAATCTATCCGGTCAGAAAGGGCGCGATGAGGCGCGCCTGGTTCTTGGGGCAGTGGCTTCATTAGGTCAAGACTGGGTTGAACGCCTACAAGATCCTGAATTAAAGGACAAATTAAGTAATCAAGTCAGTCAGGCACGGTCCTTGATGGACCAAGACTTGGTAAGTCCGGCAGACTTTGCGACAGCCAAGGCGCAACTTGAAGAAAGCATATTAGCAGCTAAGAAAGTGACGCCAACCGTCTTGCATGACCCAAGTCACGATGTGACCGTCGCCTTCTCAGGGCTGGAGCCAAGTCGGATTACGGGCCTCAAGGTTGGTAAGCTAGGGCCAGAAGACCTGACGGAAGCCGAAAAACAAGCCTTAGCAGGACGGCAAGCCCTGGTCTACGATATTGAAGGCCAAGACGCTCAGGGTCAGGATGTGGATACGCAATATCCAGCTAAGGTCAGTCTGCCATCGCCTCAAGGTCAAAAGGTAGAGCAAGTACTCTTCTTGCCTGAGGACGGGCCAGCCCAAAGCTTGCCTTTCCAAGTTCAAGATGGCCGGGTTGTCTTTGAGGGACCACACTTTACCCACTACGCCTTAGTCTTCGCTAAGGAAGAACAAAGCCAAGAACCGAGTCAACCAGGACAAAGTGATCCGGTTGGGCCAGAACAGCAAACACAAGCAAACCAAGCTAGACCTGCTGGTGATAAGGTGTTAGCAGCTGCTAGCCATGAGGACCGCCTACCCGAAACAGGCGAGAGCCCATCTGGTTTTGTCCTAGGTGGACTGGTCCTATCCTTCTTAGGAATCTTAGGTCTCCGTCCTAAACGTGAAAGAGAGTAAGAAGGCAAAACTGCCCCTTAGGGGCAGTTTTTTGTGGGGAGTTGATAACAAGTTTGGGGGGCATGGGTTCCTGACCAAGGGACTTATGCTATAATAGAAATCAAGGAAGCGCATCCAGTTATCTCGACCTGGTCTTGCGCTGAAGGGGGATAGCCATGTTAATAAGTAACTTTTTTGAAGACCTGAGTCTTCAGTCTGTGGGCCAAATGCCTCAGGCAGCCTACTTCATTCCTTTATGGGAATTTAGAAGAGGCCAAGCATGCCAAGCGACGTCAGGAATCGTCTCGCTTTGTGGACTTAAATGGGGACTGGGATTTCCATTATTTTGATAATGTCCGCTTGATTGAATCGCCCTTTTGGTTGACGACTCACCAAGAGGACATAGATTGGACTACGATTCCAGTGCCCAGTTGTTGGCAATATCAGGGATACGATCATTTCCAATATACCAATACGGAATATCCGATTCCATTTAATCCACCTTATGTGCCTTATGCCAATCCTGCCGGGCTTTATAAACGAAGCTTTGAGATTAGGAATTTAGCAGATCTACCTGGGACAGAACTGGTGCTAGAAGGGGTAGACTCGGCTGCTTATGTCTGGGTCAATGATCACTTTGTTGGTTATGGGCAAATTTCGCACAGTCTTCAAGTCTATGATTTAACACCCTATATCAAGGAGGGGCAGAACCAGCTAGCAGTGCTAGTACTCAAATGGTGTGACGGGACTTATTTGGAAGATCAGGATAAGTTCCGGATGAGCGGTATTTTCCGAGATGTCTATCTGAGACGACGGTCAGCCCAAGGACTGGTAGATTTCCATCTGCGTCCGCAAGTTTCGCCAGATGGCCAGTCGGCCCAGTTGGAATGGTCTTGGTCCCTTAATCAGACAGGGGGGAGCTGGTCCTATCGCTTGGAAGATGCGGAGGGGCAGCTAGTCTTGGAGGCAACCAATCTACCGCTGGATTCTAGCCAGCAGAGCTTGACCTTGTCCCTTGCACAGCCTCATCTCTGGTCGGCTGAAAAACCATACTTATACACGCTCTACTGGTCGGTAGCGGGAGAGACCTATAAACAAGCCATTGGTCTGCGAGAATTAGCCGTGGACAAAGATGGCCTCTACTGTAACCACCAGGCTATCCGGCTCATAGGTGTTAACCACCACGATTCCTGGCCGGATACGGGCGCAACGGTGACCTTGGAACGCCAAGTGCAAGACTTGATGCTCATGAAGCACCATAACTTCAATGCTATTCGGACGGCTCACTATCCAAAGTCACCAGAATTCTATGAGCTCTGTGATCGCTTGGGCTTTTATGTGGTCAGTGAGGCCGACATAGAGTGCCATGGGGTGGTGGACCTATACGGACGTGGTTATAGTCGCAACTTTAACCAGATAGCGGAGGATCCTGAGTGGCAAGAGGCTCTAGTAAGCCGCATGGCGGCTAATGTCTTGCCATTGCGGAACTTTTCCTCCATTATCATGTGGTCGGCGGGTAATGAATCAGGGTTTGGTGTCAATTTCGAAGTCCTACTGGCTCAAGCAAAGTCCTGGGATCCGACGCGGATTCTACACTATGAAGGGTATTATTTCCGCAATCCAGCTAAAACGCACAATAAGCAGCATGTGGGAAGTCTACAGCCGGATGTATCCTTCTATTGAAGAAATCGAGACGCTCTACTTCAGCGAGGGAGGCCAATATGCCCCACTTGACCGGCCGCTTATGCTCTGTGAGTATGCCCATGCCATGGGCAATGGACCGGGTGGTCTGGAAGATTATTATGACTGCATGCAGCGTCATTCTCAATTGATTGGCCTCTTCGTCTGGGAATGGTGTGACCATGCCATCGCGGTGCCACTAGCGAGGCAGGCAGAACCTGCCTACCGTTACGGGGGTGACTTTGGCGACTATCCGCACTTCGGTAATTTCTGTATGGATGGCTTGGTCTATCCGGATCGCACCTTGCATACGGGTCTCTTAGAACACAAACAGGTCTTCCGGCCAGCTCGTCTAGTAAACTTTGACCAAGAAGCCCATCGAGCTTGCTTCCGTAATGACTATGCCTTCTTGAATTTGGCAGAGGCCCTCTACTTGCGAGTGGAAGCCTATAATCGGGAAGGCTTGCTCTTAACGAGTCAAGACTGTGCAACTTGGCAGGCTGAGCCAGGCCAAACTACTTGGGTCGATCTAACTTGTTGCGGGGACCTAGCGAGTGTGGCCAGCATACGCTTTGTCTATTTGGGTCTGGAAAATGAAGAGGAATATGGCTTCGACCAGGTAAGCTTGGCAGCCTATCAAGTCCCTAGTCTGAGTCAAGCGTCACAAGTTGTCAGTGCTCAAGAAAATCTGACCAGCTATCAGTTGACCTGGGGTGACCTAGTTTTGACCTTCGATAAGGGCAGTCTGGCGCCAAGTCAAATCAGCTATGCCGGTCAAGAACTGCTCAAGCAAGCCGCCTTCTGGCAAATTTGGCGGGCGCCGACAGATAATGATCGTCATGTTCGTAAGGAATGGGAGGCGGCCAATTATCATCACAGCCAGCTTTGGATTCAAGACAGTCGCCTAGAGGTTCAGTCAGATGGTGTCAGCCTACATTTTTCAGGTGCTATGACGACGCTGGCGCGGCAGAATCCATTGAGCCTAACAGGGTCTTGGAAACTGGCTAAGGATGGCCAGTTAAGTTTGGAAGTCCAAGCCAACTTGGATAGCCAAATGCCTTTCTTGCCACGCTTTGGTCTTTGCTTGCCATTGGTGGATGCCCAGACGGTGCATTATCTGGGACAGGGACCTTTTGAAAATTATGCCGACAAGTTGGCTGCTAGCTACCGGGCCCAATTCAGTTTGGATGCCGGAGATTTCTATGAACCTTACATTAAGCCACAAGAAAATGGCAACCGCAGCCAGGTGTCATGGCTCGAAGTTGTCCAGGCGCCGGTTCTCTGGCAGATTCAAGACCAGACCCCAGCGAGTTTGGGGCTTAACTTCAGTCTATCGCCCTATAGTGCGCATACCTTGAGCCAGACTAGCCACCGTGATCAATTGCCAGAGCCATCGGGTTATTATCTCAATCTGGATTTAGCTCAAAGTGGTCTGGGGACCAATTCTTGTGGTCCTGCCTTACCAGATGCCTATCGCATCACAGGACCTAGCTTGTCCTGTCGCTGGGCCATGGCTTGGCGGCCCTTGGAAAACTAGGCATCAAACAAGAGATCCAGGGCGAATAGCCCTGGATCTCATATAAAAAGGCTAAGTTGAAAACTTAGCCTTTTATGTTTATTCAAAGTCTTTGACCATAGCTTTGTAGAAATCATGGTTGTAAATAACGAAGAGGTCATATTGTGGTTTATCAGGCTTTTTCTCATCCTGACCAAGGTGGTGGCCACTTAGAATAAGGCCGAAATCCTTGGTCTCGACAAAGACCTTATCGACAGGCGAGGGTTCCCGATTAAGCAATCGCTCCATTTGGGCTTCAGGTTTGACCCCTAGGCCTGCCATGCGTTGGCGGATGGTGTCGGCATCTAGCTTGGCCATAGCGAAGGCTAGCACCTTGTTATCGGGAGTTGATAGGAGCACTGCCTCAGGACCGAAGCGGTGGATAGTGTACTTGAAGTCGGTATTAGCTAGTTGAGTTTCCTTGCTATCTGTTACTTCCCATTTGAAGAGTTGAGCGAGATTGTCAAGGGTCTTCTTAGCATCCTTGAGGTCCAAGGCTTCCTTCAGTTTAGGAGTCAACTCGTTGCTTGCAGCTTCTAGGCTTTCGTAAGAAGTTTGACTTGAGCCAGACTGGCTAGACTCAGATGACGATTGGGCTAGTACGGGGCTAGTCGTTAAGACCAGACCGGCTGCTAATAGGCTAAGTTTCTTGAATAAAGACATATACTTCCTCCTTGATTTACTTATCTGAGATGGCATCTTCAAAACGAAGACTTGGTTTGACTTGCATCAGATAGCGGAAGAGTTCAATGAGGTTGTCGTATTTTTGCGGACTGACAGTCCCGATATCTAAAGAATGCATTTCCTGCTCGCCTTCTCTCGTGTAGAGGAAGAAGAGGTGGTTGGATGAGATACGTGGGGCGTCTTTCATGCGTTCAATCTTTACACCGATTAGGCTTAACTCTTCGATCTGGTAGTCAATGAAGCCGTTTTTGATATAGAAGAGGGTGTCGCGGTAGACATAGAATTGGTTGAGTGGGTCCACAAAGCTAGCTTGCTCCTTCAGCAAGGAGAGGTTGTCCCGCAATTCCGGGTAACGTTGGTAGGTCGCTTCATAACGCGCTATGGTTTCCCGTCTGATTTTGAAAGCCAGGAAAATGAGGCTTATGCCCATTGGAATTAAGAGAAGGGCGCCGATACAAGACATGATAAGGCCTACCTGGTCTTGTCTATTGATTGCATTAGGAATATTGAACACAACCCAAAGGCCCATAAGGACAAAGAAAATCCCGAATGGCAAGGTTGTGAACATCTCGTGATTGTTATTCTGTTTCATTGAAAACCTCCTAAGATAGTCTTTGCCTTATTATAGCATAAGGTTAGGTTTCTTGTCTTTGATTGCCAATCAAAAAAGAGGCTGAGACGCTTGTCTCAGCCTTTATCCTTTGGCTCTGAAGAGCTATTAGATGTCTTGTGAAAAGGTACAATCTGATCTTGCCCCGGGTACTTAATCCAGGCGGGGGCTTCGTATACAATGGCACCTGCAGGCACATCTTGCTTGATGACGACATTACAGCCGATTTTGGCTCCTTGGCCGATTGTAACATTACCCAGAATCTTGGTGCCCGCTCCAATCAGGACATGGTCTTCAACCGTTGGATGGCGCTTGACGGGGTCTAACTTGGTTCCGCCGAGGGTTACGCCCTGATAGAGGGTAACATCCTTGCCAACAATGGCCGTCTCGCCAATGACGATGCCCATGCCATGGTCCATAAAGAGACCAGGGCCAATTTGGGCACCGGGATGAATTTCAATCCCAGTTACGCGACGGGCGCGCTTAGCTAGGAGTCTAGCCAGGAGTGGATGGCCCTTGCTATAGAGCGCATGGGCAATGTAATGGTAGTTAAGAGCCTTAATATGTGGATAGGGTCCAGAAGACCATCCAAGGCGACTTGGCAGCTGGGTCAAGGGCCATGACGCGTTGAATATTATAAGAAAGTCGTTGCCAGAAAGACATTAAACTTGGACGTAGTTCCCACCTTCAAAGTCCAAGACGGAGAGGTATTTCTCTACGCCATCAGGTAAGATGGTCACAATTTTTTTGTCAGGATATTGGGCAGCTAATTTCTTAGCCCCGGCCAAGGCTGCACCAGACGAAATACCGACCCCAATACCAGTCGTCCGGATAAAGTCTTTGGCTTCAGCGAAGGCTTCGTCATTGCTGATAGTTAGGACTTGGTTGGCTAATTCAGGTTTGAAGTTGCCTGGCAGGGAAGCCAGTCCCAATCCCTTGAATCTTATGGGCGCCGGCCCGACCTTGGCTGATAACAGGTGAATCTTCTGGTTCTAAAGCAACCGCCAAGACGCCAGGTTTGTGTTCATTCAAGTATTCCACAACCCCAGTGAAGGTACCGCCAGTCCCAATCCCTGCGACAAAAAAATATCAAGGTCTGGTACTTGCTCTAGGATTTCCTTACCTGTAGTTTGGTGGTGGTAAGCTGGGTTAGCTGGGTTATCGAATTGGCTCAAAAATAATAGCGTTTGGATAGCGGCTCTTGATTTCTTCCGCCTTAGCGATAGCCGCCTTCATGCCGCCTTCTTTTGGAGTCAAGACGAGTTGCGCCCGTAGGCCTTGATAAGTTGGCGGCGCTCCACGCTAAAGCTTTCAGGCATGATGACAACTGCCTTGAGACCCAAGACAGAGGCCAGAAGGGCGACTGCAATCCCAGTGTTACCGGAACTTGGCTCAACAAAGATAGTTTCAGGCGTTACTGCACCTGCTGCTTGAGCTGCTTGAATCATACCCAGAACGGCACGATCTTTGACGCTGCCACCCAAGTTGTACTTCTCGAGTTTGACATAGATATTGCTATTGTCTAATTGATAGACAGGGGTATTACCGATAAATTCTAATGAGGTTTGGGACATATAGTTCAACTCCTTCATATTTGGCTGTCATCAGCCGACTTATTGTTGATAAGTATAACACAGTTTGGTATGTCTGGCGCGGGTTTAGGGCTATTTTGGCTATCTTAATTTCATATAACCAGCTATAGTTTTTGACTTGAAAGGTGAGTTTAGTCTCAGGATTTGCTATAATAGGAGTTGAGATTTAGAAGATGGAGGTTGGGCATGTGACGGCGCTAGATACGTTGATTAAAGGCTTAAATTCAAAACAAAGAGAGGCGGTTCTGACCACGGAAGGGCCTGTCCTGATTGCAGCCGGAGCAGGGAGTGGTAAGACGCGGGTCTTAACTCATCGCATCGCCTACCTGATTCAGGAGCGCCAAGTCAATCCTTGGAATATCCTGGCCATTACCTTCACCAATAAAGCAGCAACCGAGATGAGAGAACGGGTCCAACGTCTAGTGGGAGAAGAGGCTTCTTCTATTTGGGTGGCTACCTTCCACGCCATGTGTGCCCGCATTCTGCGTCGGGAAATCGAGACGCTGGGCTATGCTAAGAACTTTACCATTATTGACCAGGGCGAGCAGCAGACCCTGATGAAACAGGTCTTGCGGGACTTGAACTTGGATAGTGACCAGTATAACTACAAGGACTTGCTCTGGGTCATTGATGCGGCCAAGAACCAAGGGTACCTACCGGATGATTTCCTAGCTTCTGATAGTGGCTATATTCATGAAATTCATGCCAATATCTACCGCAATTATCAGAAGCGACTCAAGGCCGCCAATGCCCTGGACTTTAACGACCTGATTTTGCTGACCGTACGACTTCTTGAGCAGAATCCGACCATCCGCCAGTTCTATCAGCAAAAATTTCAATATATCCATGTAGATGAGTACCAAGATACCAACCACAGCCAATACCGTTTGGTTCAACTCCTAGCGGGTTTGCTTAAAAATATCTGCGTAGTAGGGGATGCCGACCAATCTATCTATGGTTGGCGGGGGGCCAACATGGCTAATATCCTTAACTTCGAGCAGGACTACCCTCAAGCTAAGGTAATCTTGCTGGAACAGAATTACCGTTCCACTCAAACTATTCTTAAGGCCGCTAACAGTGTGATTGAAAATAACCTCCAGCGTAAGGATAAGCAACTCTGGAGTGACGGCCAAGTAGGAGAAAAGATTCAAATCTACTCTGCTGACAGTGACTTGGAAGAAGCTGATTTTGTGACGCGAACTATCCGGCATTTGCGGGACCAAGAAGGCGCCAACTATAGCCAAGTAGCCGTGCTCTATCGGACTCAGGCACAATCACGGGGGCTAGAAGAAGCCCTCTTGCGGTCCAATATGCCCTACAAGGTAGTAGGGGGACTTAAGTTCTATGCCCGCAAGGAAATTCAAGACACCTTGGCTTATCTGCGACTCTTGGACAACCCACATGACAACCTCAGTCTCAATCGAATCATTAATGTGCCTAAGCGGGGAATTGGGGCGACAACCGTGACTAAGTTGGCTGAATTCGCTGATTCCCTGGGAGTCTCCTGGTTTGAGGCCATTGGGCGCCTGCATTTCTCCAATTTCTCAGCCAGTGTTCAGAAAAAACTGCTGGACTTTGCTCACTTGATTGAGACCTTGCGCCAGCAAGTGCCTTTTTTACCACTCCGGGACTTAACTGAAGAAGTGTGGGATAAGACAGGGTTACCTTAAGTCGCTCAAGGAAGAAGGGACGGTCGAGGCGGCCAACCGCTTGGAGAACTTGGAAGAATTTGCCTCAGTCGTCACCCAGTTTGACCAAACGGAGCGGGAGGCAATCTTGGAACAAGATCCTGATTATTTGGCTCAGACTCAGGGCCAGGAAGAAGTAGCTTTAGCGCCACTGACCCAATTTTTAACCGATGTCTCCCTTATGACCGACGCAGACAATCAGGAAGAGGCCTTGAGATCAGGTGACCCTCATGACCCTGCATGCAGCCAAGGGCTTGGAATTTCCTTATGTCTTTATGGTGGGCATGGAAGAGGGGCTCTTCCCCTTGCGTCGGGCTAGTGAGAATCCTGACGAGCTAGAAGAAGAGCGACGTCTGGCCTATGTGGGCATGACCCGGGCTGAACGCGCCCTCTACCTGACTGCTAGCAAGCGACGTCTGCAATATGGCCGGACGGTGACCAATCCACCGAGCCGTTTCTTGGATGAGATCCAACCCGATTTGGTAGAGTGGCTAGGGTCAGGGCGGCAGTCAAGTCCCTATAGCCAAAGCAGTTGGAAGCAGACCTGGTCTGATAGCCCTTCTTCTTGGACGGGCTTGTATCATCAGCCAACCGCCAATGTTGCGCCTAGTCGGACTATTGGCAAGCAAGAAGCGGGTGACCGTCGTCTTAAGAATCAAGCGGCCCTCCGGCATAAGGGACCGGCTGCCGGGGCTAGCCCTGCCTCAAGTGGGACCTGCCAAGCTTGGCAGGTCGGGGATAAGGTCCTTCACAAGACCTTCGGCCAAGGCACCATTGTTAAGGTGGCTAAGGCTGGCAAAGACCAACTACTGAGCGTGGCCTTCGCCTCGCAAGGTATCAAAGATTTGATGGCAGCCTACGCCCCTTTGACTAAGGCAAATGAATAATTAAGCTAAGCTGAGACTTAAGTCTCAGCTTTTTTTTCATGACTGACGTCCTTGATGGTGGCCGAGCCACAAGGGCATATTGCACTTTTGTAAAAAGTTCGCATTTTCCGAGAAAAATTCGCTCAAATGCGCTATAATGTAGAATAGGGTAGTGGGCCCATGGCTCACTAGCTGACCTGGATATGAAGGAGAATGAAAATGCCAAGCCAAAACCTTCAGGCACGCCTTGAAGAAGTCAAGCACTTATTAAATGACTATGCCTACCATTACTATGTTCTAGACCAATCCTTGGTCAGTGACGCAAGCTATGATGCCCTCTATCGGGAACTGGAAGAAATTGAAGCGGCGCATCCAGAGTGGATTACGTCAGATTCGCCTACCCAACGGGTCGGGGACCAGCTCTTAGAAGGCTTTAGTAAAGTGGCTCACGCAGAATCCATGTATAGTCTAGGCAATGCCTTCAGTCCAGAAGAAGTGACACAATTTATTGAGCGGGTGACCCAGCAAGTCGAGGGGCCTGTCTCCTTTATGTGTGAATGTAAAATTGATGGCTTAGCCATTGCCCTTACCTACCAGGATGGTGTCTTTGTACGTGGCGCTACGCGGGGGGATGGGACAATTGGCGAAGACATCACCCAGAATCTTCGTACCATTCGCTCCTTACCTCTACGTTTAAGACAAAATCTGTCAGTAGAAGTGCGCGGTGAATGTTACATGCCTAAGGCTGTTTTCCTAGCGCTCAATGAGGAGCGCGAAGCCCAAGGCCAAGAAATCTTTAAGAATCCCCGCAATGCGGCGGCTGGTGGCTTACGCCAGTTAGACCCGCGTGCGGTGGCCGACCGCCAACTCAATATCTTCCTCTACAGTGCAGTCTATACAGATGAATTCCATCCAGAGAGCCAGGCCGGTCTCTTTGCGGCCTTTGAGCAATTGGGCTTACGGACCAATCCGCTCAGACGCGAATGTCAGACGGCTGAAGAAGTGATTGACTATATCCAAATGATTGGCCAGCAGCGCCATGACTTGCCTTATGAGATTGATGGCGTGGTCATCAAGGTTAACCGCATTGACCAACAACAAGCCTTAGGCTTTACGGTCAAAGCACCACGCTGGGCTATAGCCTATAAATTCCCGGCTGAAGAAGCAGTGACCACCCTACGTGAGGTGGAATGGACCGTGGGGCGGACGGGTGTCGTGACACCAACTGCCATTATGGATCCCGTGCCATTGGCGGGGACAACGGTCCAACGTGCCAGTCTCCACAATGTGGACTTGATTGAGAGCCTAGATGTAAGGATTGGAGACCAAGTCACGATTCATAAGGCGGGCGACATTATTCCTGAGATTACCTCAGTGCTTTTAGCCAAACGACCCCAAGACAGTCAGCCCCTGGCCATTCCGACCCATTGTCCGGAATGTCAGACGGCCTTAGTACGTCAGGGTGAGGAAGTGGCTTTACGCTGTCCTAACCTAGTCTGTCCGGCCCAACGCCTAGCCCTCTTGAGCCATTTTGTCTCGCGGGGTGCTATGAACATTCAGGGCTTGGGACCACGTATTCTTAACCAGTTAGTCGCCAGTCAAGCAGTCACAGAATTAGATGATCTCTATCGCTTGACCTTAGAGGACCTCTTAAGTTTGGATAAAATACAAGAAAAATCCGCCCAGAAATTACTGGCTGCTATTGAAGCCAGCAAGTCCAACTCCGCTGAGCGCCTGCTCTTTGGTTTGGGCATTCGACATGTGGGCGCCAAGGCGGCGCGCTTAGTCTTGCAAGTCTTTGGTGATTTGAATAGATTAAGCCAGGCGACTGCCGAGGAAATTGGGGCCATTGAAGGAGTCGGGCCAATTATTAGCCAGTCTCTAGTGCAATATCTGGCCTTGGAATCCAGCCAAGCCATGCTTAAACGCCTGGCAGAGGCAGGCGTTAACTTGACCTATCAGGGGCCGCAGCCTCTTGAAGTGGCGCAAGGTGACACAGCCAATGATTTCTGGTTAGGCAAAACCGTTGTCTTGACTGGGACCATGGAAAGCTACTCGCGTTCGGAAGCCAAGGAGCTCTTAGAAGCGCGGGGGGCTAAGGTCACCGGCAGTGTCTCCAAGAAGACCGATTATTTGGTGGCAGGTCAAGAAGCCGGAAGCAAATTAAGCAAGGCGGAGTCCTTGGGTATAACCATCCTTGACGAAGCCAGTTTCTTAGCAAATCTATAAAAAGTGGTGAAAATATGAAAAATAAATGGCAGAAGGGACTGACCCTCGCGGCAGTCAGTCTGACCCTGGCAGGGTGTCTTAACAACCTAGAAGCCGAAAATACCAAAAACCGGTGGTCGGACCTAACCAGGTGGTGGTTCAGACCACTCAGAACCAGCTGTCTAGTGAGAATTACCGAGCTGTTATCAGCAATGGTCGCTACCAATTAGGGGTGGCTAGCAGCTCTGACAGCAACCTTAGTTCCGCTGGTAATATCCGTGCCTTTGAAGAAGGGCTCCTGCGGATTGCCAAAGGCGTCTTTCCAACCAACCAATATTTCCTGCAAGAAGGAACCCTGATTAATCTGGAGACCATGACCCGTTGGATGGGCCGTGAATCAGATGATAACCCAGAAGGGCTCAACCCTCGTCTGCCGGATGATGCCGAGCAACAGCGTAAGGCTGAAAGTACCATTTCGGCGCAAAGCAGTGAGTCAAGCCAGGAAGAATCGTCTAGTGCAGAATCAAGTTCCAATGATCAGGTAATTACGGATGCGGCTGCAACGCCAATTTATCTGGCCCAAATCATGGAAAAAGACATTATGGTGGAAACCAACGATGGCTACTCTCTATCTGGGATTGTCATCGGTTTGGCCATGAATAGTGAATACCAATATACCGACTCCAATAACGTGGTACACCGTCAGGAAATCTCGATCGGGGAAATGCGGGAGCGGGGTAAAGCCTACGCCAACACCATCGTGGGTCGTTTGCGAGCAACCCCTGAATTGCGTTCTGTGCCAATTTCTGTGGCCATTTTCAGTCAAGCCCCTGCCAATAATGTGGTGGGTGGGACCTTCGTCTTAGATGGGATTTCCCGTGAGGGGAATGCCGTAACCGATTGGACCGAGCATAACGAAAGCCGTGCTCTCCTGCCATTTGTAGGGACCAACCAAGGTAGTAACGATCAATACCCAGGTTTTGAAGAATTCCGGACCAAGGTCAGCGACTTCTTTCTAAACTTAATGGGATTACGGCTGAAGCCCTCAATATCAACGGCAGCCTAGCTTCTCTTAAGATTAATATCGTGACCCAGTTCTATGATTTAACGGAGATTACCGCTCTGACCCAGCATGTGACGGATGTCGCCCAGAATACCTTCCCTGAAGGACTGGATCTGCAAGTGCGGATTGAGTCATCAGAAGGGACCGAAGCCGTTATTACCAAGCCGGCGGGTAGCAACCAGTATCAATCGCAAATTCTAAAATAAGGGGTCGCTCGTCCCTTCAACAACCAGCAAATAAAGTCAGTATCAGAAAGGAAGAATCGCATGGTCCAACCAGCCGATATCAAACACGTTGCCAAATTGGCGAAACTCTCATTCGATGACAGCAAGATTGATGCCTTTACCGAGGAATTCAATGCTATTATCGACTTTGTTGAGCAACTCGAACAAGTGGATACCCAAGGAGTCGCACCGACTTATCATGGCAACCAACTCCTCAATGTCTTCCGAGAAGACAAGGCCCAAGCAGGGGTTGAGCGGGAGCTATTATTAGCTAATGTTAAAACTAGCAAGGATGGCTTCATTCAAGTACCAGCCATCATGGAAAGTGAGGAAGCCTAAGATGACCCAATATCCAACGACAATCTTAGCCATGAAAGAAGGCTTAGCAGCCGGTAAATTTACATCCCAAGACTTGGTGCGGGCGGCTTTCGAACGTATTGAAGCGACAGATGCACAAGTGGCAGCTTTCTTGGCCCTCAACAAAGACTTGGCCCTAGCAGCCGCAGCTCAAGCGGATGCACGTGGCTATGGGGCGGATGCGCCAATCCTTAACGGGATTCCGATCGGGGTTAAAGATAATATCGTAACCAAGGGCTTGGTAACCACTGCTGCCAGCCGCATGCTGGAAGACTTCGTGCCAACCTATGATGCGACGGTCGTAGAAAAACTCCACCAAGCCGGTGCCATCATTGTAGGGAAACTCAACATGGACGAGTTTGCCATGGGGGCTAGCTGTGAACGCTCGGCCTTCAAGACAACGCGTAACCCTTGGGACTTGAATCGCGTACCAGGTGGGTCATCTGGTGGTTCTGCGGCAGCCGTAGCAGCTCGCCAAGTGCCAGCCAGCTTAGGGACCGACACTGGGGGGAGTATCCGCCAACCGGCAGCCTTTACTGGTTTAGTGGGGATGAAGCCAACCTACGGTTCCGTTTCTCGTTATGGCCTTATCGCCTTTGGTTCTAGTTTAGACCAAATTGGGCCAATGACCTTAACCGTGGCCGATAATGCCCTGGTCTTAGAAGCCATTGCCGGTCACGATGCTAAGGATTCCACTTCCTTGCCTGAAATTGATACTAACTATAGTGCGAAGATTGGCCAACCTTTAGCTGGTCTGAAGATTGGTTTCCCAGTGGATTATCGCTCAGAAGCCATCAACCAAGAAATTCGCGAGCGCATGGATCAAGCCGCTGCCTACTTTGAAAGCCAAGGGGCAGAGATTGTGGAGATTTCCTTGCCGCACTCTAAGTACGGGATCAATGTCTACTATATTATTGCCTCTTCAGAAGCCTCTTCTAACTTACAACGCTTTGACGGGATTCGCTATGGCTACCGTTCGCAAAGTGCGCAAACCCTGGAAGAAGTCTATGTACAATCACGGACTGAAGGTTTCGGGCCAGAAGTACAACGCCGGATTATGTTAGGGACCTTCAGCTTGAGCTCAGGTTACTATGATGCCTACTTCAAGAAGGCAGCCCAAGTTCGGACCTTGATTATCCAAGACTTCGAGCAAGCCTTCCAAGCCTGTGATGTTATTATGGGGCCTGCGACCACCTCAACTGCCTTTGAAATCGGGGGCCGGATCCAAGACCCAATCGAAATGTATGTGGCTGACCTCTTAACCGTGCCAGCTAACTTGGCCGGGCTACCAGCCTTGTCAGTACCAGCAGGTTTAGACCAGGCCGGACTTCCTATCGGCTTGCAACTCATGGCTAAGCCATTGGATGAAGCGACCATCTATCAAGTGGCTGCAAACTTCGAAGCCGGACATGACTATGTCAACCAATCCCCACGGGCAGCCGTAGAATAGGAGACCGCTATGAATTTTGAAACGATTATCGGACTTGAAGTCCACGTGGAATTGAAGACTGATTCCAAAATGTTCAGCCCATCACCTGCGCATTTCGGGGCCGAACTAACACCAACACCAACGAAATCGACTGGGGTTACCCTGGTGTCTTGCCAGTAGTTAACAAACGGGCCATTGAATTTGGTATGCGGGCAGCTTTAGCGCTCAACTGCCAAATCGCGCCTGAAATGAAGTTCGACCGTAAGAACTACTTCTACCCAGATAACCCTAAGGCCTACCAAATTTCTCAATTTGATACGCCAATCGGGTCAAATGGTTACATTGACATTGAAGTCGATGGCCAAACCAAGCGTATTCGCATCGAGCGTCTGCACTTGGAAGAAGATGCAGGGAAGAACACCCACGCCACTGATGGCTATTCTTATGTCGACCTTAACCGTCAAGGGACTCCTCTGATTGAGATTGTCTCTGAAGCGGATATTCGCTCGCCGGAAGAAGCCTATGCATACTTGGAAGCTTTGCGTGAGAAAATCATGTATACGGAAGTTTCTGACGTTAAGATGGAAGAAGGATCTATGCGTTGTGACGCCAACATTTCCCTACGTCCTTATGGCCAGGAAGCTTTCGGGACCAAGACTGAACTCAAGAACCTCAACTCCTTCAACTTCGTTAAGAAGGGCTTGGCTTATGAAGAAAAGCGTCAAGCTCAAGTGCTCTTAGCGGGTGGTAAGATTGGGCAAGAAACTCGTCGTTACGATGAAGCGACTGGTAAGACCTTGCTCATGCGTGTTAAGGAAGGATCTGCGGACTACCGCTACTTCCCTGAACCAGACCTACCATGGATTACCATTGCACCTGAATGGGTAGAAGCTGTAAAATCTACCATTCCTGAAATGCCAGATAGCCGTCGGGCACGCTATATCAAGGAATTCGGTCTACCTGCCTATGACGCCATGGTCTTAACCTTGACCAAGGAAATGTCTGATTTCTTCCAGGCAACCGTAGCTGAAGGGGCAGATCCTAAACAAGCCTCTAACTGGCTCATGGGCGAAGTATCGGCTTACTTGAACAGTGCTAAGACCACCTTGTCTGGGACTCAATTGACGCCACACAACCTAGCGCAAATGATTCGCTTGATTGAATCAGGGACCATTTCTTCTAAGATTGCTAAGCAACTCTTCAAGATTCTGGTGACTGAGGGTGGCGATGCGGATGTCATTGTGCAAGAACGTGGCATGGCCCAAATTAGCGACCCAGCGCAAATCCAAGCCATCATTGACCAAGTCTTGGCAGCTAACCAAGCCTCTGTCGAAGACTATCGTAACGGGAAAGACCGTGCTGTTGGCTTCTTAGTTGGTCAAATTATGAAGGTATCTAAAGGGCAAGCCAACCCACAAGTCGTCAACCAATTGTTGATTAAGACTTTACAAACTTTCATCTAACCGTATAATAGAGAGTAACGATAATTTTAGATAGGGGATTTGCCAATGAAACGCTTTTTGAAATACAGCATGATTCTTCTGGGTTTATTAGCAGTAGCCTACATCGGGGGCTTGATCTTCTTCCTAGATCGCTTTACCTTCGGTAGCTACTTTGGAGATATTCCGCTCATGGGCTTAACTCAAGCCCAAGCCCAAGAGAAGATTGCTGAAGAACTTGGCAAGCGTCAAATTAACTTGCAAGAGAATGGGAAGACCACTGCCCAAGTGACTTTGGCTGAATTATCACCAAGTTATGACTTGGATAAGGCTGTGGGTCAACTCTTCAATCAGCAAGATCCAGTTATGTGGCCATTGAGTTTTGGTAGCCACCAAGATGTTAAGGTGGACTCCAACATGGTCCATGTAGATAAAACCAAGGCAGCTCAAGTCCTAGCAGCCAAAGGCATTGATAACAGCCAACGTCAGGCGGCGACAGATGCTAGCATCGAATATAGTGAAGCAGATGGCTATCAAGTGAAGTCAGATGTGACAGGTACTCAGGTTGATACAGATAGCTTGGCCCAAGATATGTTGGTCGCTGCGACACAAGAAAAGACGAGTGTGGATGTCAGCCAAGCCTATGCTAAGGCAACTATCCAAGCAGATAGCGACACCATGAAGTCAGCGATTGGCTTAATCAAGCAGTATAGTGAGAACCCAATCGTTCTTCAGATTGCCGGCGATGATGTTCAAATTCCAACCAAGACCATTGAATCTTGGATGCACTTTGACGAGAATAACCAAGTCAGCTTCGATCGCGAGCTCATCAAGGCTTACGTTCAAGAATTGAATGAAAAATACTCTACCTATAATAAGACGCGTGAGTTCAAATCAACCTTACGCGGTACAGTAGAGGTACCACCTGGCATTATGGGTTGGGGCATTGAAGTGGACCAGGAAGTCGACAAGATTGAGCAAGAGTTGCTAGCACACCAACCAGTTAAGCGTGAACCTGCCGTGAACTCGACTGGTGGCGTGCCTAACGCCAAGGATGATATCGGCCCAACCTACGTGGAAGTCGATATCGCCAACCAAACCATGTTCCTCTATAAGGACCATAAGAAAATTTTGGAGGCACCTGTTGTCACTGGTCAACCAGCAGCCGAAACGGTTCCTGGGGCAGGGGCTATCATTGAAAAATTGGCTGGGACCCGGCTCAAGGGTTACAACCAGTTCTATCGAGTAGACTACTCTGTACCGGTTAACTACTGGATGCGTTTCGATGATAAGGCCCAAGGGATTCATGACGCCCCATGGCAAAGCCAATTTGGTGGCGAAGTTTGGACCCATAGTGGTTCATTGGGCTGTGTAAACTCACCACTAGACGCAGCTGCAACCATCTACGAGAACGTAGAATACGGGACACCTGTTATCGTCTTTAATTAATAGCAAAAAACGAGACCTGTAGGTCTCGTTTTTTTAGGTCTTGAGGTAAAAATAAACTTCCCATTATATCATATATGATATAATGGGAAGTTTTCTAGTTAGAAAAAACCGGCTGAGAACTAGTCTCAGCCGGTATAAAGTCTTAGTTAAAAATCCCAAAGATACTACGCATAAAGTTAGTAAATGGGTTGTTGCGGCGGTTGAGGGAGATTCTCAACGTTTTTCTTCCTTGCTGCCTGCTGCTTGAGCCTTGCTTGCAGCTTCTTCTGCAGCAGCTTTGGCTGCTTGAGCTTCCTTCTCTGCTTGAGTTGGCAGGAGGTTGGTAGCCAAGCCTTCTAATTGATAGAGTTCAGGGTGCTTGTTCAAGCCGTCCAAGAGAATCTTGGTTTCTTCATAAGAAGAGTAAGGTTCTTGAACCCCCATAACAACGGCAATCATCTTACGGCCATTTTCAGTCGTGGTAGTGACGAAGCATTTGCCGGCTTCATCCGTATAACCTGATTTCAGACCCGTCACGCCTGGACGGCCATATTGAGCCCCTTCAAGGAGCAAGTTGTTGTTGGCCATTTTAATTGGATGGTCGCTGTCTTTGGCCATGGTGTATTCATGGGCAGAAGACAGTTCTAGGATTTGTGGGTATTTTTCAGTGATGTATTGGGCCATCAGGGCAACATCAGCTGCAGACATTTTGTTCTGGCTGTCCTTGGTTGACCCTTCAATCCAGTAGCTTTCTGGTAGGTACTTGTTAGGCGCCCCAGAAGTGGTGTAGAACTCATAGTTCTCAATACCCCATTCATCTAGTTGGCGACGAATGGCAGCAACAGCTTCTTGTTCAGAACCGTAAATGTGAGACATCAAAAGGGTGGTCGCGTCGTTACCAGATGCTAACATAATCCCGTATAAGAGGTCTTGGACGGTGTATTCTGCATCGGTCACTAGGCCAGCATTAGATAATTCCGCATTGTCGGTGAAATCACGGACAATGGATTCAGGTGTCTTAATCTTATCGTCTAGTTTAATTTTGCCTTCCTCGATGGCTTTGTAGGTCAAGTAAACTGACATAATTTTGGACATAGAAGCAATTGGATAAGGCTTATTCCCTTCACGTTCCATCAAGACCTTGTGGGTATCTTGGTCAATCACGACATAAGAACGGGTATCTTCGGTTAGGCTATTTAATTCTTCAGGGTAGCCACTCGGCATGGTGAAGCTAGATGCTTGGCTGGCTTGAGTTTGGCTAAAATCCTTAGTTAAGTCTGGGGTTTTCTTTAGCTCTTGGGCCATAATAGGGCTAGCTAAACCTAGTAGGGTAGTGCTCGCTAGAGTGAGTAAAACGAGCTTAGTATGTAACTTGGTCATCGAGTCTAATCCTCCTGTTATTTGGACCTATATAGTCATTGTATCAGAAAAAGAAGCATATGCCAATAAATTTAGCCCATATTTCCTATTAGATAGGCAATTAGAAGAGTTCTTCCGGGGCTATACCGGCTTCCAAGGCAGTCAGATTGGCTGGATCCAGGTGAATGAGGGCCTGGATTTGGCCTTGCCCATCCAGGCCTAATACGGCTAAACCGTCTTGGCTCCCTTCAAAGTCAAGTTGGGCTTGCCAACCGGCCTGGCTCATGTAGGTCATAAGCCTTTGGGACCAGTATTGACGTCGGGCCAAGTAGCGCTCGACTTCTTGCCGGGGAATCCAGTAATTGTCAATCAGCGCAGTGGCTGCTAGGCGAAATCCCTTGGTAAGATGAGGGTTAGGCATGGATATGGCTCCTTTTCGGGGTGTACTTTCATAGTATAGCTAATAATTGCGAAGATTTTGTGAAGATAGCTAAAATACTAGTGGGGATTGTTATTTTTCAGTTCAGATGGTATAACAATAGAAGAAAAAGATAGGGAAGGGAGGGGGCGCCATGTCCCTGCCATTACGAACTGCTAAATATACCCTGGCTGTCTTAGCGGCGGCGCTGACCGCTCAAGCGCTGGGGCTCTTGAATCCGATGACGGCGGGGGTCATTGCCCTTTTGAGCTTGTCGGATACGCGCCGGACCACACTTAAGTTGGCTCAAGAGCGTCTAGTGTCCATGGTATTGGCCTTGGCTCTGGCTTGGTTGCTCTTTGCTGGTCTAGGCTTCAACATGCTTAGTCTGTCTCTCTTCCTGGTCATCTATGTACCCCTCAGCTATCGGCTCCAGCTCATGTCGGGTCTAGTGGCTAGCACGGTCCTAGTTACCCAACTCTTAGCTTGGCAGTCGCTAGCAGTCTCTTATTGGCTCAATCAAGTCGGTCTTTTTGCCATTGGGGCAGGGCTGGCCCTAGCCTTTAATAGCTATATGCCGTCCAAAGAAGACCTGATTCTGGCCCACAGGGCGCGTATCGAAGAGCAACTACGCCAGCTGCTTTTGACTATTCATGATTCCTTGCGCCAGCCCCAAGCTAGACGAGGCGCGGACTTAGCTGCTATAGAGACCCTTAATCAGGAACTGGAGGCAGCCCTGACCACGGTCTTGGCTGAGCGAGATAACCGACTCTTCAGACAGACCAATTATGATGTCCACTATGTCGAAATGCGCCAGGCTCAGGCCCAGCTTTTGGAGCAGATGATGACCACCTTACCTGACTGCTTCTTAGAGAGCGAAGAAAGCAAGGTCTTGGCCGGTATTTTTTATCTGACGGCTAGCCAGTTGGAAACGGCCAATCCAGGTACCTATCTTATGGCCGATATCCAGGCCTTGCTAGCTTATTATCGGGAGCGACCTTTGCCAGTCAACCGGCAGGAATTCGAAAATCGGGCCCGACTCTTCCAACTCTTGAATGACCTGAGTCGCTTTATCGCTCTTAAGGTAGCCTTCTACCAGACCTATGCCCAAGATTGGCAAATCGACCGGGACTAGGGCTTGAATTCTTCAAGCAAAAGTGGTATAACATATCTAGAATCTTAATCGAGAGTGAAGCCATGAGTGGCTAGTCGCGTGCACAAGAGAGGGATGGGTTGGTGCAACATCCTGGCGCTATAGTTGCTTACCTCTTCACTGATTCTTGGCCTAAGGACAATAATTAGCCTGTTAAGTCAAGACGGTTGCTCCCGTTACCAGCACCAAGAGGCTTTTGCCAGTGGCAGAAGCAAATTTGGGTGGAACCACGTTATCAACGTCCCATTGACTCTGTGTCGCAATACCAGAGTCAATGGGATTTTTTATTTCCATTGATTAAGACTGTCAACCATGCACTATTATCCAATGAGGAGGAACTATTATGTCTCAAATCGCCTTAACTTTCCCAGACGGCAGTGTCCGTCACTATGACAAGGGTGTCACTGTCGATCAAGTGGCAGCTAGCATCGGCTCTTCTTTAGCCAAAGCAACCCTAGCCGGTAAATTCCAAGGTCAATTGGTGGACCACGACCGGCCTTTGGAAGCTGACGGGACCATTGAAATTATCACCGACAAGAGCCCAGAAGCCTTAGAAATTATGCGCCACTCAACCGCACACTTGATGGCTCACGCCTTAACTCGCCTCTATCCTGGTATTCATTTTGGGGTGGGGCCAGCGATTGAATCAGGTTTCTACTATGATACTGACAAGGAAGTTCAATTAACTGAAGACGACCTACCTGCAGTTGAGAAGGAAATGAAGAAAATCATCAGCCAGAACTACCCAATTGTAAGACGGGAAGTATCTCGCGCTGAAGCCTTGGAACTCTTCAAGCACGACCCTTATAAGGTGGAATTGATCACAGACCTACCAGAAGATGAAGTCATTAGCGTCTACCAACAAGAAGACTTTACTGACCTCTGCCGTGGGATCCATGTGCCATCAACAGGCAAGATTAAGGTCTTCAAGCTGCTAAGCCTGGCTGGGGCTTACTGGCGTGGCAACTCTGACAACAAGATGATGCAACGGGTTTACGGGACGGCCTTCTTCAAGCAAGCTGACCTAGATGAATTCTTACGTTTACGCCAAGAAGCGAAGGAACGTGACCACCGTAAATTAGGGAAAGAACTGGGTATCTTCATGGTATCTAAGGAAGTAGGCTCTGGTTTACCATTCTGGTTACCAAAAGGGGCAACCATCCGTCGCGTCATTGAACGTTATATCATGGACAAGGAAATCAGCCTAGGCTATGACCACGTTTATACCCCAATCATGGCCAAGGTAGACCTCTATCAAACATCTGGCCACTGGGCTCACTACAAGGACGACATGTTCCCACCAATGGACATGGGCGATGGCGAAATGCTAGTCTTGCGGCCAATGAACTGCCCACACCACATGATGATTTATAAGAATGACATCCATTCCTACCGCGAATTGCCAATCCGGATTGCGGAATTAGGCATGATGCACCGTTATGAGAAATCAGGGGCCCTATCTGGTCTGCAACGGGTTCGTGAAATGACCCTGAACGACGCTCATATTTTCGTGCGTCCTGACCAAATCAAGGAAGAATTCATTCGCGTGCTAGACTTGATTAAGGCGGTTTACCATGACTTTGGGATTACAGACTACCGCTTCCGTCTCAGCTACCGTGACCCAGAAAACAAAGAGAAATACTTTGACGACGATGCGATGTGGGAAAAGGCGCAAGTTATGCTTAAGGAAGCCATGGATGAGTTGGGCTTAGACTACTTCGAAGCCATCGGGGAAGCGGCCTTCTACGGTCCTAAATTGGACATCCAATTCAAGACTGCTATTGGCTTGGAAGAAACCATGTCTACTATTCAGTTGGACTTCCTTTTACCAGAACGCTTCGACCTGACTTATGTTGGGGAAGATGGGCAAGATAACCACCGTCCAGTGGTCATCCACCGTGGGGTTGTGTCGACCATGGAACGTTTTGTGGCTTACTTAATTGAAGAGTACAAGGGAGCCTTCCCAACTTGGTTGGCACCTGTTCAAGTGGCCCTCTTGCCAGTTAGCCTAGAGGCTCACAGTGACCGCGTTCAAGAAATCTATGAAGACTTGAAGGCCAAAGGTTTCCGTGTGGATATGGACTTACGTAATGAGAAGTTGGGTTACAAGATTCGCTCCGCCCAAACAGCTAAGATTCCTTACCAAATTGTTATTGGAGACCAAGAAGTGTCTGAAGGCACGGTTAACGTCCGCCACTACGGTTCTGCCAAGTCAGAAAGCTACAGCTATGACGACTTTGTTCGCCTCTTAAGTGAGGACGTCGCTAACAAGAGCCGTCTTAACTAATAGAATTGAATCGAAAAGGGCTAGACCCTGCTTGTCGTCCTTGGGGGCGAGGCAGAATCTAGCCTTTTGGCTTTTATCACAGGAAAGCCAAGCACAACTTGTGTCTGATAGAGCACGTAAATTTTCTGGCTCATACCCTATCTATCAATAGATAGATTGATAGATAGGGTGGCAGATGCAACTAGAAGAGACCATGCTAAAGACAGACTTTGCTTATGGCATGATTGGAAATTTCCGGCCAAATAGGGTAAAATAAGAAGGTAATAATTGACCCTGATCAACGAGGAGTAGCTTATATGGAAACTACTGAAAGCAAGCAGGCGACACGGCCAACGTTCCGCGATTTAATGTCGCAGCCTGCAGTCATTATGACTTATGTAAGTATCTTAATTCTTTTTCCTTTTTATATTAGCGTGCCAGCGGCGGGAATAGCCGTGGGCTTGATTTTCTGGAAGTACCGACGACGTTTATGGAAGATTGCCCTAGGAACGGGCTGGTTCGGCGCGGGCGCGATTTTTAGCTTTATCATAGCCTTTGCCAACCGCAACCAGTACGGCATCTGGGCAGCCATTGGCTTTATCCTGGTTTGGACCTTCTTCCGGATTTATCGTAGTTTTGTAACACCAGACCTACTGATAAAAATGCTCAATATCATTGGCTTAGGTAGCATTGGAACTAGTCTCTATGCTATTTATCAGTACCTTGTCTTTATAGCCAGTCATGGCTTCCCACTAGATTATATTGTGCGGGATCCTAACCCCCAACACCGGGCCATGTCAACCCTCTTTAATGCCAACTATTATGGGCTCTTCTGTATTTTTGCCCTCTTGGTGGGGGCCTACCTCTTTGTCAAGGCAGGCACTAAGAAGGCCAAGGTCTGGTATGGTCTTAGCATGGTCTTGAATGTGGTCGGCATTTTGCTGACCGCCTCCCGCATGGCCTTACCGGCCCTGGTAGTGGGAACCATCACCTTTGTTTTCTTCATTAATCGGCGCCTGGTCTTATGGCTAGGTGGGATTGGGTTAGCAGGGGCCTGTCTGGTTTTCTTCTTTCCAGAACTCTTGGCGCTCTTTACCTCGGCTTCCTTCTCTCATAGCTTAGAAGAGCGGGAAATGATTTGGCGGGCGGCTTGGGGCATCTTCACCGATTATCCTTTAACAGGTCGGGGACCTATGTCCTACTTCAGTTTCTTCTATCTCTATGGTGGTAAGGGACAACCTCATGCCCATCAGATTTTCCTAGAGTTCCTCTCTTCTTATGGTCTCTATGGGACGGCAATCTACTTGATTGGGACGGTTGGCTACTTCCGTGAACGGGTGGCCCTCTGGTTCAAACCAGAAGTTCAAGCTGAGATTGGGCTAGTGACCGCCATGATTGTCACCGTCTTGGTCCATGGCCTCAGTGACGTTGCGGTCATGTGGTTACAGACTGGCTATATCTTCCTCTTCATTGTGACTTGTCCAGTGGCAGTTTGGGAAGCCTTAGCTTCTTATCGGTCAGAAGATGGCTATCTAAAAATTAAATCATAAGTTTCAAAAAGCAAGTGCCTATCACTTGCTTTTTTGACTATTTTAGACTATTATAAAAGAGTGGTTAGCACTTGAAGTGTTTGAGTGCTAAGTTTCAGAACGAATGGAGGAAATCCCATGTTAAAACCATTAGGCAAACGACTGGTAATTGAAGTAGCCCCAGCAGAAGAAAAAAGCGTAGGAGGCTTGATTTTATCTAGCGCCGCCCAAGAAAAACAAGAGACCGGGACGGTCCTAGCAGTCAGCAAGGAAGTAGCAAGCGCTGGCGAAGTCGCAGTCGGCGACCGTGTTGTCTTTGAATCTTATGCGGGCGTGACCGTTAAGCAAGACGGCCAAGAATATTTAGTAATTGAATTAGACCATGTCTTGGCCGTTTTAGGCTAAGCACAAGGCAGAGAATAGAAAAGGAGTGACTCTTGATGGCAAAAGAATTGAAATTCTCAGAAGACGCTCGCGCAGCTCTCTTGCGCGGGGTAGATATTTTAGCAAACACAGTGAAAACAACCTTAGGGCCTAAGGGCCGTAATGTGGTCTTAGACAAGACCTTTGGCTCCCCATTGATTACCAATGATGGGGTAACCATCGCACGTGAAATCGAATTAGAAGACCGCTTCGAAAACATGGGGGCGCAATTGGTGCTGGAAGTGGCTAGCAAGACCAATGATGTAGCGGGTGACGGGACCACGACTGCAACTGTCTTGACCCAAGCCATTGCCAATGAAGGGATGAAGAACGTGACGGCTGGGCTAACCCAGTTGGCATCCGCCGCGGGATTGACAAGGCCACTAAGGCAGCAGTTGAAGCATTACAAGCCTTATCTCAACCAGTTTTATCCAAAGAAGCCATTGCCCAAGTAGCCGCAGTTTCTTCTGGTGACCCAGCCATTGGTGACTTGATTGCGGACGCGATGGAACGTGTTGGTAACGACGGTGTCATCACTATTGAAGAATCTAAGTCAATCGAGACGGAATTATCAGTAGTCGAAGGCATGCAATTTGATCGGGGTTATCTCTCTCAATACATGGTAACTGATAACGAGAAGATGGTTGCTGAATTGGAAAATCCAGTGATCTTCGTGACCGACCGCAAGATTACCAATATCCAAGATGTATTACCACTCTTAGAAGGCATTATGCAATCTGGTCGTCCGCTCCTCATTATTGCCGAAGATGTAGACGGTGAAGCCTTTGCCAACCTTAGTCCTCAACAAGTTGCGTGGGACCTTGAACGTGGTGGCTGTTAAAGCACCTGGTTTTGGTGACCGTCGTAAGGCCATGTTGGAAGACATCGCAGTCTTGACTGGGGCAACCGTAGTTTCTGAAGAATTAGGCTTTGAGCTAAAGGATGCAACCGTAGAACACCTAGGTCATGCCGGTAAAGTAACGGTAACTAAGGACTCTACCACTATCGTCGAAGGGGCTGGCAACAAGCAAGCCATCGCAGACCGTATTGCGGTCATTCGCGCTCAAGCAGAAGAAAGCACCTCAAGCTTCGACAAGGAAAAACTCCAAGAACGTTTGGCTAAATTGTCAGGTGGGGTAGCCGTTATTAAAGTAGGTGCAGCCACTGAAACTGAGCAAAAAGAACGTAAACTCCGCATCGAAGATGCCCTCAACGCGACTCGCGCGGCCGTAGAAGAAGGGATTGTGCCTGGTGGGGGTACTGCCTTGGTTAACGTTCAAGAAATCGTAGCAGCAGTAGAAGCTGAAGGCGACGAAGCAACAGGGGTTAAGATTGTCGCTCGTGCTTTGGAAGAACCAGTCCGTCAAATTGCAGCCAACGCCGGTAAGGAAGGCTCTGTCATTGTGGACACCCTCCGTCGCTCTGAAAAAGGTGTAGGTTATAACGCCGCAACCGATGTCTTTGAGAACATGATTGAAGCAGGGATTGTGGACCCAACCAAGGTAACCCGTTCTGCCCTTCAAAATGCAGCCTCTGTAGCAGCCTTGCTCTTGACGACAGAAGCCGTTGTAGCAGATATTCCAAAAGAAAGCCCTGATATGCCAGCCGGAATGGGCGGCATGCCAGGTATGATGTAATAAGTTTGGCTGAGACCTTGGTCTCAGCCTTTTTTGTTGATAGGTAGTCTAGCTCTCTGAGGCAATCATTAAATCTACTTAGTTTGGATAACTAAAATCTGCTTGTCTTTATCAGGTAATAATGGTTAAATAGAATTATAAGACTACTGGTAGGGAGGGCAAGAAAATGAAGAAATTTCTTAGTTTAATGTATGTTGTTCTGTTAGTAATCGGTTTATCGCCTATCAAAACAGTTGGTGCACAAAATGAATCGAACTCAGCTTCCGTAGATATACAGAAGGAAGAAGAAGAGCGAGCAGCTTATTGGAAAAGTTTGGAGGAAATTACAGATACCAAAGTGCAAAAAGAGCTATTCTATCGTTTACTTAAGACAGAGCCAATCCCGATTGAAAAGGGCCAAGAGGCCTACCTGAAATTAGCAGATATTACGAAGCCTGATGGGACAGATATGACCAAGAAAAGAGCATACATGCTCCCAAGTAATTGGAAGATGGACAAGGACCTTACTAAGAAGGATAATAAAGATATGACTTTTATAGTGAAGGCAGAAGAGTCACCAATTGCCTTTTTTGCGCAACTTTATAGTCTGGATCTTTTCACTGGTTCAGCACCGGAAGGTGATGAGGCTTGGGAACAGGCGGAGTTGAAAAGATTTATGAAGGGGCAAGATGGTAAGAACTTTATTTTGGACGAAACCGTTGAAATAGGTGGTAAAACATGGAATGTAGGTTTTGAGATGCCTATTGGCCCTCAGAATCGTCTGCTCGCTGGCCTTGTTTTTTATCGACTCGAGGACCACGGTGAATCCTATAAGTCGGTAATTGCGGGTTCATTAATTTATGTCCCTTATGATGACTTGCGATACGAGGATGAAATTAAAAAAGCAGTTGGTCAGCTTAAGACAATTCTTCAGCGAGTCAGTGAAGCTAATGACTAGTCAGTATCATAAGATAGGTAGTTGAAGAGGAGGGTTGTTTTTTTCAGCAATTCTCCCATCTACTACTAATCGCCCTCTTTAAGGCTGAGACCTTGGTCTCAGCCTTTTTGTTATCTAAAAGATAGAGGGTGTGCTAGACTGAGAGTAACAAGTGTGGAGGAGGGATTTGATGACCCTAGTGCAGGCTTCATTTTTGGCAGGCCTTTTTGGGGCCCTGGCCTGGTTAGTGGGCGATATATTATTGGTAGGTTTTGCGCCAGTGACGGAAGAAGATTTGGCCCGCTACCAAGCAGGGGGCTTGACCAATTTACGCCTGGCTCTCTATATGAGATCAGGGGCAGACCGTCGTTTGCGTTGGGGTGTTTGGCTGGCTCAATTTTCCATTTGGTTGCCTCTACTTAGTCTCTATGGCCTCTGGCAAATGGCACAACCAGTAAGGGGCTTGGCCTGGGCCGGACTGCTCTGCCTCCTCATCGGCTTCAGCCTGTCCCCTTTGGCGCATGGGGCCTTCTATGTAATCGCCGTCCTAGGCAAGGCTTATTGTCAGGATTACGCAGAAGCGGGAAAGGCCAATGAGCAGTTGATTGCGGCACTCAATCGAGCTAATCACTTACTCAATGTGACCTGGCTGTCAGCCCTTGTAATAACCTACTTGGGTTGGGCTCTGTATGGCCTGGCCATTGTAATCGACCAGACCCAGTGGCCGACTTGGTTTTTGCTAGCCACCCCGCTGGTGACCACGCCAATCTGGCTTGGCCTTAGCCATTATGTCATCCGCCGGTGGACGCCCCTCTTTAATGGTGCTGCCCTTAACTTAGCCTGGGTTAGTTTTTATGTTCTGGCTTTATGGCTCCTCACTTAAAATCATGGCATGCAAAAAGGACTGAGCTTAGGCTCAGTCCTTTTATTTGCTTAGATAGGCGATAATTCGTTCAGCTAATTCAGCCCTTACCCCAAGCTTGGCGTAGTCCTCAATCGAGGCTTCTTTCATAGCCTTGAGAGATTTGAAGTGTTTAAGCAACTTGGTTCGGGTCACCTTACCCACGCCAGGAATGGCGTCTAACTTAGAAGCGAATTGTTGCTTGCTCCGTACTTGGCGGTGGTAGGAAATAGCGTAGCGGTGAACTTCTTCTTGGATTCTTTGGATATAGTGGAAGACAGGCGACTGGCGGTCTAGTTCTACTAGCTCCTCGCTATAGCCATTCATGAGAGAAGCGGTCCGGTGTTTGTCGTCTTTGACCATGCCGGCGACAGGGATGGAGAGGCCTAGTTCCTCTTCAATCACCTGGCGGGCTGCCCGGACCTGGACCTTGCCCCCATCCATCAAAATCAGGTTAGGCAGGGGTTGTTCCTCGCGCAGTAAGCGCGAATAGCGACGGCGGATGACCTCTTGGGTGTGGGCAAATTCATTGGTTTGGTTAGAGTCCTTGATTTTGAACTTACGGTAGCTCTTGCGGTCTGGCTTGCCTTCTTTGTAAACTACCATACCCGACACCAGGCCAGTCCCTGAAATGTTGGAGTGGTCAAAGGCTTCGATATGATAGGCCAGAGGGATACCCAAGGCTGCCGCCAAATCTTCGCTGACACCACGAGTTTGTTGGGCTTGGATGTCCAAGAGGTTGAGGCGTTCATTGAGAGCCAGCTGGCTGTTCTTTGCGCAAAGGTCCAGCATGGACTTTTTCTTGCCTCGCTGTGGCGTGCTGATGGGAACTGAAATCACTTGCGATAACAAGTCCTTGTCAACGTCTTCAGGTACTAAAATGGCTTGGGAAGCAAGTGATTTTCTTCCTGATAGAAGCGGGCGATAAAGGTCGTCAACTCCTCATCAGGGTCCGTATAAGACGGGTAAATAGCGGCCTCGCGTTTCAGAATGCTACCTTGTCTAAGCATGAAGACCTGGATAGAAATCCAACCCCGTTGGAAGTCATAGGCGAAGACATCTGTATTGTCGTAGTCCTGGCTCATAATAATCTGACGCTCGATAGTGGTCTCAATGTATTGGAGTTGGTCCCGGTAGTCAGCGGCCTGCTCGAAGTCCAGGCGCTCGGCGGCAGCCTGCATCTTGTCCTTGAGCTGAGTCATAATGGGTTGGATATCGCCGTTGAAGAATTGCTTAATCTTCTGAATCTGTTGCTCGTACATGTCCTTGGTGACTTCATGATCGCAAGGTCCAATGCACTGGCCTAGATGATAGTAGAAACAAGCTCGTTTCTCATTCTTGCCACAGCGACGTAGGGGATAGACCCGATGTAAGAGTTGCTGGGTCTGGGTAGCTGCTCCTACATTAGGGAAGGGGGCCAAAGTAGAGACCGCCGTCCTTGGTCACATTGGATGTGATGATGAGCTGGGGATGGCGTTCTTTGGTGATTTTAAGGTAGGGATACATGGTCCCTTCCTTGAGTCGAATATTAAAAGGCGGCTTATACTGCTGAATTAGATTAATTTCCAGCAAGAGTGCTTCCTTATTACTGTTGGTGATGATGGTCTCGAAGTGGTCGATTTCTGACACTAGTTTGGTAGTTTTGGTATCGTGAGCGCCACGGAAATAGGAGCGCACCCGGTTCTTAAGGTTCTTGGCCTTGCCCACATAGAGAATCTGATCGGCCGCATCTTTCATGAGGTAGCAACCGGGTAAATCTGGCAAGAGTTTGAGCTTGGCTTCAATCCGTTCTTGAACCTTGGCCCGTTCTTGGGCAGTCTGGGACTGGGCATCCATCATGGGGGTCCTCCTTCCTTTAATCTGGGGCTGGGAGCCCCGTTTACTCTACACATTATACGCGTTTTTAGGACTTGGGACAAATGTCCTGTTCAAATCTTAAGAAAGGGTAAATCTCAGTCATCAAGATTGAAATCTCTGTCAGAATTGCCTAAGATGGTAGAAGAAGGAGACTGACCATGAAAAAAAGATCTACGACCCCTTTGAAGTTAGCGGCGATTATTGTCGTCCTCTGCCTGGCCCTCTTTGCCAGACGGGATATGATTCAGGCTGTCTGGCAGGATCATAGCCTCAGCCGACCGCAAGCCATGCTGACTATCGCCCAAAAATTATTGAATATTCCACAAAATAAGCCCCAGGATAATCAGTCCCATGTCATTCAATCTGGGGCCAACCAAGAACCCCATCAAGTAGCAGCTAATGTTACGACTAGCCCTATATATGAGAAGGCTGCTCGTACAGCTCAAACCTTCAATCAGGGCTTAGATTTGACTAGCCTGAACCAGGCCTTTGTTGCTCAAGTCAACCAACATCGGAACCAAGTAGGCTGGCCTGAGATTCAGGTTGGTCACCAGTTGGCAGCAGGGAGTCAAACTCGGGTTCGTCAATTATCTGATTATTATTACTTGAGTAGCCGGACCTTAGATGGGCAAGATTTCCGGACGGCGCATCCAACTATTGAAGATGCTAATTCCAGATTAGGGGAATCTACCTTTGAACTCTATATTGCAGCGGATGATGTTCATCTAGATACATGGCGCCGGCACCCTGATATTTTGGCTGACTACCTCTATAAGGCCTTTGCTAAAATGGAAGGACAGGATACAAGCGCCTATATTGCCAGTCAATATGTGACCCTCTACGCTCAGCCTAGCGACCAATTGGTTGGCGACGTGGCCTACGTGCGTTTGGTGGCAGTTGTCACCTCCGATACACTGGCCAGTCCTTAATTCAACTTGAAGGAGCCCCACCATGATCTCACCTTATGCCTATCTATTGCCCGGTCTAGTCGGCCTGGGGCTAGCGACTTGGACTATGGCCAGGTCTACCAGCGTCGACATGGTCTCAAGTCAAGTAATGACCGCGAGCAAGTCTTTGACGTCACCCGCTGGCAGGCTCAGGCTAGTAGCCAACATGCCTGGTTATCGCAAGCCCAGTTCGACCAAGAAATGACAGACTGGGTGCAACCTTATCTGGCACAACATGGTCAGTCTGAGACGATTACCTTAGCAGACGGCCAGACCTTAGCCTTTGATTTCTATCCTCATGCTGAGGCTCAGGCTACTCTCCTAATCATCCATGGTCTCAATGAGTTCAAGGAAAAATTTCGGGAGTTAACCTATTATTGGCATCAAGAAGCCTGTCAGGTCATTGCAGTGGACCTAAGAGGGCATGGCGCCAGTGGCCCCTATGGTCCCAAATCCAGCATCCATAGCCAGCATTTTGATCAATACGCTGAGGACCTGGCTAGACTCTTGGACTATTTAGGCAAGCAAGGAAAACTGCAAGGTCCCTTAGTCTTATTCGGCCACTCCATGGGTGGAGCGGTCGCGACTCGTCTCTGCCAACTCTATCCCGGCTTAGCTCAAGGACTCATCCTTTCCTCACCTATGCTGGCAATCGATACGGGCAAGATTCCTTTTGCCTATGCCCATCTACTGAGTCGAGCCGTCACTTGTTTAGGTGGTGGCAAAGCTTATGCTCCGCGTCAGGGGGCCTTTGATCCTGAACGTCATAGCCAGTATCCCCGCCAGAATCGCTGGACCACTCAATATGAACGTGGCCAGTATTTCCATCATTGGCACCTAGCCAACCATCCGCTTCCTAGCTGGGGCGCTACTTGGTCCTGGCTAGCAACCAGTCTAGCTAGCTCGCGCAAGATTTTGTCTCGCCAAGGTCTTGCCCAGCTTACTTTACCAGTTCTGGTCTGGCGGGCGGAGCTTGACGACCATGTTTTAGCGAGTGGCATTCATGGCTTGACGTCGAGCCTAGCGCAAGCCCAGGCCTACTGTGTGCCGGGGCGTAAGCATGAATTGTATTTGGAGGATGATGCCTTCATACAAGCTTATGTCACCTGTATTCGTCATTTTATTGCCAGTCTTGCGTCAGCAAGCGACCATTGATTTAATCCTTCGTTGAACTTTGAACTAAAGGGAGTTACTTATGACACGCGTATATATTACAGAAGTTAAGCGCTCGGCCATTGGTCGCTATCTTGGCGCCTTATCCAATCTCAGTCCGCTAGACTTGGGCAGCCAAGTTCTCCGGGCAGTGCTAGAATCAGACCAAGTGCCAGTGGAAGCCATTGAAGAAGTGATCGTTGGGAATGTCCTATCGGCTGGCCATGGTCAAAACTTGGCCCGTCAAATCGCGCTAGAGGCAGGACTAGCGATGTCGACCCCAGCCTACACTGTCAACATGGTCTGTGGGAGTGGCTTGAAAGCAGTCTATGAAGGCTATACCAAAATTAAAGCCGGCGAAAACCAGGCCCTGATTGTAGGTGGCGTGGAAAGTATGAGCCAGGCCGCCTTCGTCTTAGATGGCAAATCTCGCAAGGGCATGGCTTATGGCGGCAGTCCTCTAGTGGATAGCCTCTATCGGGATGGCTTGTCTGATGCCTTTGGGGGCTATGCTATGGGCGTGACAGCTGAGAACTTAGCTCAGCAATATGACATTAGTCGCCAAGCTCAAGATGCTTATGCTTATCAGTCTCAAGTCAAGGCTCAAGCGGCTCAACAAGCAGGTCTCTTTGACCAGGAAATTGTGGCGGTGACAGAAGTCGACCGCAAGGGTAATCGTCAAGTGATTGATCGCGATGAGTATATTAACTACAAAACTAGCCCTGAGAAATTAGCAAGTTTGCGCCCTGCCTTTCAGGCCGAGGGACAGTAACAGCCGGGAATGCGTCAGGCATTAACGACGGCGCAGCCTTTCTCTGCTTGGTGAGTCAAGAAATCGTAGACCGCTACCAGCTGACACCACTGGCGGAAGTCCTAGGTTTTGGTCAGGCAGGGGTGGATCCTAGCCTTTATGGGAATTGGCCCTGTAGGGGCTATCGAGCAGGTTTTAGCGCGTACTGGCGTGCCTTTTGAAGCAGTTGACCGCTTTGAACTCAATGAGGCTTTTGCGGTTCAAGCATTGGCTGTCTCACATGATTTAGTAGCCCATCACGGGGTATCAGCTGAATGGTTGGCTGAGCGGACCAATGTCCATGGCGGGGCAATTGCCTTAGGCCATCCTATTGGCGCTTCAGGCGTCCGAGTCTTAGCGACACTCTGTCATGAGCTGGTTCGTTCTGAGAGTCAATATGGCCTTGCCTCTCTTTGTATTGGCGGGGGTATGGGGATTGCCAGCCTGATTAAACGATATCAAGCTTAGTTAATTATCAAGCCAAGAGGCTGGGAATTACCAAGTTCTAAACATCCTAAAATAAAAAGAGAGTCCCACGCGTGATTTTGTTTGCAAGTTGCCGTGGGCTTTTATATACTTAGGGAGAAGACAGAGGGAGGAATTACCTATGAAATGGAAGTTAGTAGCCGATTCAGGCGCGACTATCTCGCCGGATCTGTTTGCAGGGACGGATGTCGCTTTTGAATTAGTACCTTTAATGATTAATATTGGCACTCAGGTATATGTGGATGATGCCAACTTAGATATGGCAACTTTTGTAAAGGATATGCAAGACAGCAAGGAAGCCTCTTCGACTGCTTGTCCGTCTCCTCAAGCTTATGCCAATGCCTTCGAAGGAGCAGAAAATGTCATCTGCTTTACCATCTCAAGTGGCTTATCAGGTTCTTATAATAGCGCACAACTTGGTCGCAATATGGCTTTGGAAGAAAATCCATTGGCTAATATCTATATCTTTGACTGCTTATCTGCCGGGACAGAAAACGACCTCTTAATTGCTAAGGGCTTGGAGTTAGTAGAATCTGGTTTGGATTTTGACCAAGTGGTAGCTAGCCTGAAGGATTACCACCAAAAGACGGATGTCGTCTTCATCTTGGAGTCAGTAGATAACTTGGTTAAGCCGGCCGTGTCAACCGTCTAGTCGGCGGTATGATTGGGCTCCTAGGCATTCGCCTGATTGGGGTTCGTACACCTGACGGTAAGATTGAGATTGGGACTAAGTCTAAGGGGAGCAAGCGAGCTGTGAAAGCAACCGTAGAAGAAATGCTCAAGCATGGCTACCAAGGTGGTAAAGTGGCCATCTCTCATAGCGACAACCCTGAAGCAGTTGACGCCTTGAGTGCTTTGATTCGAGAGCATTACCCTCAAGCTCAAATTGAGGTGGCAGATTTTAATGGGCTCTGCACATTCTATGCCCATTATCACGGCTTGATTATTGGCTTCGAGAAAGCCTAATTCACTATAAGAAAGAAGGGTATCTGTATGTTTATTGGAAAGTTGCACCGCTCTAACCTGGTGCTATTAGCTAGTTTGTTTTTTGCTGCTACAGGGATTGGTTTTGCCTTTCATGGTGAACTACAGTATGCCCTAGTCTCTTTAATGATTGCTGCTATCATTGATTTCTTCGTTAGCAGTGTGATGCGGCAGTTTCAGTCAACGGTGGCGGAGGCTGCCTTTGGTAAGGAATTGAAGACCTTAAGCAATTTCTTGATTTATGGCGTCTTGCCGGCTGTTTATATGATGGCAGTTGCGAAAGCGGGGGGCTTAAGTTTAGTCGTATTTGCTTTCTATATTTTGGCGGTAGGGACTCGTTTGGCCTATTTTAACCAGTCCACCCAATTCCAGGAACCTCAAGAAAAAGGCTTCACTACTGGCTTGCCACTTGAGTTAGGGACGATTGTCATTCCCTTAGTGTCACTCTTGGGTTTCCTCTTGCCTTTGAATATCTTCCAAATCTTTTTAATGCTGATTTATCTAGCGCTTGGTTTTGCCTATGTCTATAAGGTTAAAATCCCTCGTTTACCTAAGCAATGGATTTTCTACCTAGTAGCGCTTGAAGCCTTACTTTGTGTGGCTTGGCTCTTCCTTGGCAAGTTTGGTGCCTAATAATAGCAAAATCAAAACCGCCCGTGACAACGGGCGGTTTTGATTCGGGGCGCAGATTGTATAATTAAGTGCAACACCGAAAAAGGAAGATTGCAAGGATAAGTGCGACAACCTAAATCACTTAAAACGACTCATGGGAGAAAGAAATGAAATCGAAATGGAAGTTATTAATAATGGCGCCCATAGTTGCTGTAGTAGGACTTTTTGCGTGGACGAAAGTGTCAGACAACTTATCAACTTATAGCGTATACTATGCAAAACACACCGAAGGAATATACTCGCCCTTGCAAGAAGCAATGCGAAATTTTAATCAAATCGAGCATCCTGAACTTGATAATTATAAGTACAAGAGAGATAATTTAAGCGGGGATTGGGAATTTACCACGGCGTATAATGGAGCCAAAATTCGTTATATCGTAATTGCGGACAGTAGACAACTCTATTATAATGATGAGGCCATCCACTACTCGCTAACTCCTTTGGGTCAAGTTGAGTATATACCTCTAGATACTCCCTTATTAACTAGTCTGAGACATGTCATTTCAGATGAGGAGCAAATATTCGTAGATGAAGCACTTGCTACAATTTTTGAACCTATCATTCAAGCACAGCCTGCTCCAGATTGGAATCTTCAATGGCTCTATAATCTGCTGAATCAGAGGAGGTGAGAATACCTTGAAAATAAAACAAGTCTTACTCCCCTTCAATGCTTTCTTTTTGGTGTTTTCAATTGGAAATTTCCTAATCTTAAGAGACACTATCGAGGCGCTAGAAATAGCCCTGAGCATCCCGTCGCCCATTATGTTAGCAAGTTTGGGTAGCCATTGGCCGCTTCGTATTTATCTTGGCAGTATGCTGATTTTGACGGTCCTAGGAAGTATACTATCTCTATGGAGTCTTCGTGGCCAGAAGACCACACTGGAGAAGTGGGTGGTGGGAGGTACCTTGTTTGGATATATTGCCCTATTAGGACTCCCTTTGTCATGGAGCTACCTTCCAATCGTGGCGATGTTAATCGTGACAGTAGTCAGCCTCATGTGCAACCGTGCGACACCATGTTTTTTTTTGGGCTAAGTTGCCTGACTAGACACCCAAAAACAGCCGTCCTCACCTACGTGTGGGAACGGCTGTTTTTGCCATATATGTTAGAAGCAGAAGGCCAAGCCATACAGGATGCTAATCAGCAAGTAGCTGGTGCTTAGATAGTTGAGTTTGTTTTGGCTTTGGTTATGTTGTCGAGTTTGGACCAAAAGAGGGGCTAAGGTCAAGACGCTCCCGGCGATAAAGAGGAGTTGGAGCATAAAATAAGATTTGGATGGGAAACTTAAGTAGGTCCCAGCAGCTACAGCTACTAGGCTCAAGATAAGCACTAGACTAGTTTTTAAGCCATGTGGCATAACGGAAGGGTATCCCGTGAGCTGACTAACTAGACTATTGCCTTCAGCTTGAAAGGCCAGTTGTAAGGCTGCCAGAGGCAGGAGGCTGATGAGGAAGCCGGTCGTGATGGTCCCTGTCTGGCTGAAATAGGCTAGGTTGTTGACGATGAAGGCCTGGAAGAAGACATTCAAAATTAACTGGTAGAGGCTGTTGGTCAGATTATAAGGATAATGCTGAATGTGGGTATAGGCGATATAGAGGAGGAGTAAGAGGTTAGCCCCCCAATGATGCTGCCACATAAAGCCCACGGTTGCAGCCCAGAGCAGAATCTCCATAGCGTATAGGATCACCGGAGAGCTGGCATTAGCCTTACGAGTATTGAAGCGAACGAAGAAGTAGTGGTCAATCAACTGACTGCTAACTAAAATCAGGTAGAGATAGCCCAAGGCTAACCAGTTGATTTCGGTAGTGTGGTACATCCCTACGATTAAACCATATATCCCAAAGCCTAGTGGCGCTAGGAAGATTCGAATGAGGGGATGTCTTAGAAAGTGTGCAAAGTGTTTCATAGCTAATCTCTTTTTCGACATTTTTACTATCTATATCTACTATACTAATGTATAATGGAGTCAGTTACAACAATAAATTCCCGATGGATTCATTTTCTTAATGAAAGTTGCTTTTGTAACCAATCTACAAAAATGGGGGAAATTACTATGGAAAGAAAGTTGTTTACATCTGAATCGGTGACGGAAGGACACCCAGATAAAGTAGCCGATCAAATTAGTGATGCCATCTTAGATGCCATCTTGACACAAGACCCACTAGCCCGGGTGGCCTGCGAGACCGCGGTCAACACCGGCTTGGTATTGGTCTTTGGGGAAGTCAGCACGACTGCCTATGTCGATATCCAACAAATTGTACGCGAAACTATTAAGGGCATTGGCTATAATTCAAGTGATTATGGCTTTGATGGTGATAACGTGGCAGTCTTAGTCGCGCTTGACGAGCAATCGCCTGATATCGCTCAGGGGTAGACGCTGCCATTGAAACCCGGGACGAAGCAACCGATCAATTGATTGGGGCAGGTGACCAAGGGCTCATGTTCGGTTATGCCTGTGATGAGACGGAAGAATTCATGCCATTACCAATCGCGCTTAGCCACCGCCTAGCTAAACGTTTGAGTGAGGTACGTAAGTCTGGCCAATTGGCTTACCTGAGACCAGATGGCAAGTCCCAAGTAACCGTTGAGTACGGTGAAGACGGTCAAGCACTACGGGTGGATACAGTCGTCATTTCAACTCAGCATGCGCCTGAAGCAACCTTAGAAACGGTGCGCCAAGATGTGATTGAGCAGGTAGTGAAACCTGTGATTCCAGCGCATCTATTAGATGAACAAACCCGCTTTTTAATCAACCCAACGGGTCGTTTTGTCATCGGTGGACCTAAAGGGGACTCCGGCTTGACAGGCCGTAAGATTATTGTCGACACCTATGGTGGCTATGCTCGTCATGGTGGTGGGGCCTTCTCTGGTAAGGATGCAACAAAAGTGGACCGGTCAGCTAGCTATATGGCTCGCTACATTGCCAAGAATATTGTGGCAGCCGGCTTGGCTAAGCGTTGTGAAGTGCAATTAGCATATGCGATTGGGGTCGCGCAACCCGTTTCTATTCGGATTGAAACCTTTGAAACTGGTATCGTTTCTGAGAGTCGCCTAGTTCAAGCAGTGCGTCAACTCTTTGACTTAACACCAGATGGGATTATCCGTACTTTGGCTCTACGTCGACCAATCTATAAGCAGACAGCGGCCTATGGTCACTTTGGCCGTCAAGACGTGGTCTTACCATGGGAACAAGTCAACAAGGTAGATGAACTCAAAGCTGCGCTCGCAGAATAAGATAATGAAAAAAGCTGAGACTTAGGTCTCAGCTTTTTCTATTACTTGATACGTTCGATGATGAGGAGTTGCGGTGGATTATTCCGTTGGTTGATGAAGCCGTAGTGAAGGACTTGGAATTCTTCTTGAGGGCCAGCCTGCTAAAGGCCTGGAAGAGGGCGTCCTTTTCCTTGGCACCTTCCGGGTGACCGCTGTAGATCACCAAGATGATTTGGACCACCAACCCGAAGCTTGGCCTCGAACCTGGTCTAGAGAGGCCAGGGTTGAAGTCTCTTGAGTTGTGATTTGGTGGTCGCCACCGGGTAGATAGCCTAGATTATAAATGGCACCAGTGAATTGAGGGACCTCAGCTAAAAGCGTATGAATTTGGTCGTGAGAGGCCAGGAAAAGCTGGGCGGACTCCTTGTTGGGAAGCTTAGCTAGGCGTTCCTGGGTCCAAGCCAAGGCCTGATCTTGGATATCAAAGCCCATAACCTGGCCGCAAAAGCCTGGTTGGCTTAGAATAAAGGCTGTGTCGTGTCCTTTGCCTAGGGTACCATCAATATAAACACCATCTGGAAAACGTTGGATCAAGGTGGCTAAGAGGGTGTGACTGTAGTGTAGAGCGCGTTGCATAGACAAACTCCTTTGTATTACGTGAAAGTTACACAATCGTTAAAAGTAAACGAAAAGGGGGCTAAGCCCCTTTTTTTAGCGAGAGGCTTTCTATATAATGGTATTGTATCATAAAATGGCAGAATGGGGGAATATACGTGAAATTAACGCGTCAAGCGGTGATTAATCGTCGTAAACAAGCACAGCGCCACGAATCAAATAAGAAAATTGCCAAGTGGTTAATGCAGGCTTAGTCTTATTCGCTTCTGCATCTACTTTAAGCACGCTCACTGCACCAAAGGTGACCGTACAAGCTCAAACAGCTACCCAACAAAACTTCTTATCAACTATTGGAGGGTATGCACGCGATATCGCTAAGAATAATGACTAGTATGCCTCTGTAATGATCGCACAAGCAATCTTAGAATCAGGTTGGGGCCAAAGTGGATTAGCATCAGCACCTAACTATAACTTATTCGGGATTAAGGGTGACTACAACGGTAATACCGTTCGTATGGATACCTTAGAAGATGATGGTAGTGGTAACTACTATGCCGCTAAGGAGCCTTTCCGTAAGTATAGCAACTATGGTGAATCTCTGAATGACTATGCTTCGCTCTTGACTGGGGATAACAATCCTAACAGTTGGCGCTACAAGTATTACTATGGGGCGCGCGTAAGTGCCACTAACTCATATCAAGATGCAACTCGACATTTAACAGGTCGTTATGCGACAGATACTCGTTATGCGTCTAAGCTTAACCAATTAATCCAAACCTATGGCTTGACCCAATATGATGCGGGTGGTTCTAGTACTGCTAGCCCAGCGCGTCCACAAGCCCCAGCAACTGGTGGCGGTTCTTATACGGTTCAAGCAGGCGATAGCTACTGGCGCATTGCTAACAAGTACGGCATTTCGATTGAAGAATTGCAACGCTTGAACGGCACTTCTAGCTACTTCCTCTATCCAGGTCAAAGCTTGGTAGTACCAGGTTCTGCTTCAACTACAAGTGGCTCTGCTTCTTCAACCTCAACTACAAGTACACGCTCTGCAGCACCAGCAGCAGGCGGTTCTTATACGGTTCAAGCAGGGTGACAGCTACTGGCGTATTCAACAAGTATGGGATTTCTATTCAAGAACTCCAACGCTTGAACGGCACATCTGACTACACTCTCCATCCAGGCCAAAAGCATTAAAGTGCCAGGTTCAGGGACCAATGCGTCAGCTTCATCAAATAGCACTTCTGCTTCAACCAGCACAACAAGTGCAGCACCAGCAGCAGGCGGTTCTTATACGGTTCAAGCAGGCGATAGCTACTGGCGTATTGCTAACAAGTATGGGATTTCGATCTCAGAACTCCAACGTTTGAACGGCACATCCGACTACAACCTCTACCCAGGTCAAAGCCTCAAGGTGCCAGGTTCAGGGTCATCTTCAAGCGCAAGTGCTTCATCAAACAGCACTTCTACTTCAACTAGCACAACAAGTGCAGCACCAGCAGCAGGCGGTTCATACACTGTCCAAGCAGGCGACAGCTACTGGCGTATTGCTAACAAGTACGGGATTTCGATTTCAGAACTCCAACGCTTGAATGGGACTTCAAACTACTTCTTGTATCCAGGCCAAAGCATTAAAGTGCCAGGCTCAGGTTCAGCTAATGCAGCTCCTGCTAGCAACACTGCAAGTACAACACCAGCTCCAGCTGAAACACCAGCACCAGCGTCAAGCACAGGTGGTGGCAACTATACAGTTCAAGCAGGTGACAGCTACTGGCGTATTGCTAACAAGTACGGGATTTCAATTTCAGAACTCCAACGCTTGAATGGGACTTCAAACTACTTCTTGTACCCAGGTCAAAGTATCAAGGTACCAGGTGGTGGCGCCGTTGCTGAAACACCAGCTCCAACTCCTGCACCAGTTAGCCAAACACCAGCTCCTGCAGAGAGCCCAGCGCCAGCAGCTGCTGAAACACCAGCTCCGGCTGCAACTAACGCTAGCCAAGCAAGTGGCGGTTCATATACTGTCCAAGCAGGTGACACCTTGTACTCAATTGCTCGTCGTAATGGGGTAGATGTTTACAAATTGATCGCTAACAATGGGGGTTCCCATTTCATCCAAGTAGGTCAAGTCATCTCATTGAACTAGTCGCTAGTATTTGATATACTAGACTTAATAGTAATTCAATATTGGAATTAGTAGGCGGTACAACTGTTATAGAGAGCTATGGGTGGTGGAAATAAGCCGGGGAGTGCTACTGAACTCATCCAATTGAAGCTAGTCTGAATCTTTAGTAAGACTAGACGTCCGCCGCGTTAAGGCTAGAGATAAGCTATTCTAGCTTAAATTAGGTGGTACCGCGAAAATTTCGCCCTATGTGAACTGTGTTTAACACGGTTTATGTAGGGCTTTTTATCAGAAATGCAAGGAGGTTAGTGATGACCTATAATCACAAAAGCAATTGAAGAAAAATGGCAAAATTATTGGCGCCAAAACCAAACCTTTAAAACTCAGGAGCGTCCTGGACATCCTAAATTCTATGCTCTCGACATGTTCCCTTATCCATCTGGTCAGGGCTTGCACGTAGGGCACCCAGAGGGCTATACAGCAACCGATGCCGTAGCTCGTATGAAACGGGCACAAGGCTATGATGTCTTGCATCCAATGGGTTGGGATGCCTTCGGCTTGCCTGCTGAACAATACGCACTGGATACCGGTAATGACCCAGCTGATTTTACCGCGGCCAATATCGAAACCTTCCGCCGTCAAATCAATTCACTTGGTTTCAGCTATGACTGGGAGCGGGAAGTTAATACAACCGATCCTAACTATTATAAATGGACCCAATGGATTTTCTCCAAAATGTACGAAAAAGGCTTGGCCTATGAAGCGGAAGTAGCCGTTAACTGGTGTCCTGCCTTAGGGACCGTCTTGGCGAACGAGGAAGTCATTGATGGTAAATCCGAGCGCGGTGGTCATCCTGTTTACCGTAAACCAATGAAACAATGGATGCTCAAGATTACAGCCTATGCAGAGCGTCTATTAGAAGATTTGGATCTCCTAGACTGGCCTGAAAGCCTTAAGGAGATGCAACGTAACTGGATTGGTAAATCTGAAGGGGCTTTGATTAACTTTGATATTGTGGGGCACCCTGATCAAGTGCAAGTCTTTACCTCACGTGCAGATACCCTTTTCGGGTCTACATATGGTCTTGGCGCCTGAACATGAGTTAGTGGCGAAAGTCACCAGCCCTGAACAGGAAGACGTTGTAAAAGCCTATGTCGAGGCAGTCGCAACTAAGAGCGATATGGATCGGACCTCTCTTAATAAAGACAAATCTGGTGTCTTCACTGGGGGCTATGTCAAGCATCCCGTAACTGGTGAATCCTTACCAATTTGGATTGCGGACTATGTCTTGGCTTCTTATGGGACCGGGGCGGTCATGGGGGTACCAGCCCACGACGAACGTGACTTCGAATTTGCTAGCAAGTATGACTTGCCAATTGTGTCCGTAATTGAACATAATGAGGCTGGTTGCTATGAAGGCGACGGGCCGCACATTCATTCTGACTTCTTAAACGGTCTCCATAATGCAGAGGCTATTACGGCCATGATTGATTGGTTAGAAGCCAAGGGTAAAGGTCAACGCCAAGTTAACTACCGTCTACGTGACTGGCTCTTCTCACGTCAACGGTATTGGGGTGAGCCTATCCCAGTGATTCATTGGGAAGACGGCAGTATGAGTCTGGTGCCTGAAGATCAATTACCACTTCGTCTGCCTGTGACCGATAAGATTCAACCAAGTGGTACGGGCGAATCACCATTGGCTGCTATTGAAGAGTGGGTCAATGTAGTGGATCCAGAAACAGGGCGTAAGGGTCGCCGTGAGACTAACACCATGCCACAATGGGCGGGTAGTTCTTGGTACTATCTCCGTTATATCGACCCACAGAATTCAGAGCGCCTAGCAGATCCGGACAAGTTAGCCAAATGGTTGCCAGTAGATCTCTATATTGGGGGGGCGGAACACGCTGTCTTGCACTTGCTTTACGCGCGTTTCTGGCATAAATTCCTCTACGACTTAGGTGTAGTTCCAACTAAGGAACCATTTATGAAGCTCTTCAACCAAGGCATGATCTTGGGGACGGACGGCAACAAAATGTCCAAGTCTAAGGGCAATGTGGTCAATCCTGACCATGTGGTTGACCAATACGGGGCAGATACCCTACGTGTCTACGAAATGTTCATGGGACCATTGGATGCTTCTCATTGCTTGGAGTGAGAATGGTTTTGGGAATCTACTCGTCGCTTCCTTGATCGGATTTGGCGCCTCTATGTGGCAGAAGACGGTAGCCTCAGCGAGCTGAATTCAAGATGCTGACAACCCTGCCCTAGAACGTGTCTACCATCAAACTGTCAAGAAGGTAACGGAAGACTATGAAATTCTTCACTTCAATACCGCAATTTCTCAAATGATGATTTTCCTCAATGCTACGAAAGATCAAGCCATCATTCCAAAAGCTTATGCCCAAGGCTTGATTCAATTGCTGGCGCCATTGGCTCCACATATTAGTGAGGAAATCTGGCAAAAGCTAGGTCACCAAGACAGCATTTCGCATGTCGCTTGGCCAAGCTATGAGGAAGCTTTGACCATTGAAGATCAGGTAGAAGTTGTAGTTCAAATTAATGGTAAGATTAAGGCTAAGGTTATGGTTGAAGCCAATATGGCAGCAGATGCCTTAGGTGAGTTAGCTCTTAACTTGCCAGAAATTTCAAGCATCAACTTGAAGGCAAGACCCTACGCAAAGTGGTAGCAATTCTAACCGATTAGTCAATATCGTAGCAAATTAAGGAGACGATGCAGATGACAGAAAGAGACAAGCGCGATTTAGAGCGCGGCACACCAAGCCCGGATTTACAGGCTTTGTTGGCCGAAGAACAAAACTTAGATGAGACCGTCATCTTTTCCAAAGAAGACATGAAGAAACTACGTCGGCCTAATGTGCAACCAGAAGATGGCGATTACTTTAACTCTCAATCTGCCAGCCGACCTGGATTTGGAATTAGACGATGATCAATTTGATGTGGGACCCAATCTTTCAAGCAGATGCTGAGCCCGCTCTAGCCAACCAAAACCCAGGATAAGGTAGATTGGGTAGTCAATGACTTACCGGCTTGGGAGGAAGAGACTGAGCCAACTAAGCAAGATGAAGATGAGGAAGAAAAAGTCCAGTTAGATGCTGACCTTCCAGAGTTAGAGCTAGAGAGTGCTGAAAGCAGCTCAATAAGCAATCTTGATTTAGAGGGACAAGACGATCCAAACTATAATCCCTTTATCTATCGTCCAAAAACATCCTCAGCCTCAGCCGACAGAAGCCAAAACCCCGAAAGCTCTTAAGCCCCTCGTTTAGATTTAGACGCTGTCTATGAAGCTCATTATAGTTTAGATCACTTAGATGACTTGGATGCTTATGATCAATTTGGGGCGCCAGAGCTGACTCCAACCAAGATTGAACGACTGATGCAAAATTGGTGGCAAGGTATCACACAAAGAGTCAATAGCCTCAAACCTATAGGAAGAAGCCACCGCACCAGAAGAAGAGTTAGCTGAAGAGCCAGTAGTGCTGGCAGTTAATGACGCGTCTAGTCAGACTGGAAATCAAGCAGATCCAGAACTTGAAGCAAGTGATGCAGAAGTAAAGTCAGCTGAAGTTGAAACGGTTGAGCCAAGGGAAGTAAGCCTTGCTTCAGAAACGCTGGATAGTTCAGAGCCTAGTCAAGAAGACCAAGAAAATCAAGCTCCATCCCAAGAGGAGGCAGTAGAAGAAGCTACAGAACTCGATTTGCTAGCTCCTGTTGAGTTGGAAGAAGCTGAGCTAGTTCTAGAAGCAGATAAGCATGATGATGACTCAGCAATGGGCGCCAGTATCTGTCTTAGATATTGAGGAGCAAGAGGCAGAGCCAGCAACTCAAGTCAGAGGCTTCCGATGATGAAAGTTTAGAATCGGCTCATCTAGCCGAGCAAGAGCCCTCAAGAAGAGGAAGAAGCTGAGCCAAAGCTTAACCTTTGGCAACGTCTAGTACGTTGGATTCAAGAAGGCGAACCTAAGGAAGAAGAGGAGTCGGAGCAAGATGCAACTTCTCAAGCGGTAGCTCAAGCAAGTCAAGCTTCTGATGAGTCAGATTCTGACCATGATGAAGATGATCATCATGGTGGTGCTAGCTGCCCGCTTCAGAACAGGAAGTGAATCAAGAGGATGAAGAGGATTCCTCCGACCTAGCAACCGATTCTGATACTCTTAGTTCAGATTTTTGATTTGGAAACTAGAAGAAGAGGCGGTGGCCGGCCACCCGGAGCCTCAAACGGCGAGTCCGACGGAAAGTCCTCAGACCGCCGGCCCTGAAAGGTCATCTCTAGGCCAACAACTAGCCTTTTGATTTAACAGATACCCAGGCTATTACGCCAGAAGCCATTCAGGCCTATAGTGACCAAGTCAGCCAGGCTACTCAGGTCTTTACCGAGCCTATTCTGACGGACCAGGTCCCAGAAGAATACCTGAATGAAGATGATGTCACTATTGAGGCTGAACTGAATGAGAGAGCAAACCATCGTCAGCGAGCGACTTGGCTGACTTTTCGGGAACATCTTCTCCCGGATTCTGCGCATCTATGTCATTCCTGCGCGGCTTGGCTCGAGGGGCGGACTATCTCAATGCCAATACTCTATATAGTGCGGTTATCAACCTATGCGCTCTTTCCCAGCCATTGGACGGCAGGTTTTCCAAGTGCCATAGCCAAAACAAATGGCCTACTATCACTCCAAAAAGCAATACCGGTTTGCTGATCAACTCTTTAAGGCAAGTATGATTGTCATGAGTTTGATGGGCCTAGTTACGGCTACGGCGCTCTTCTTCGTAGCGCCAGCCTTAGCAGCAGCGACGCCAACGATTGACCATGCGGCAGCTACCTTAGTCATTCGTTCCTTTGGTACCACCACTAGTTATTTTGCCAGTCATGAGTCTCTTTGCGGGGTTATTTGCCACAATAACATGGTGCCAACGGCAGTATCCCAAATTCTGGAACAAATTGCCCGCGTCTTCTATATGTTGGCAGCAACTTATGCTGTCATGAAGTTTCTTCAATGGGGCAGCGACAACAGCGGTTATCCATTCGACTTTTGCAGCCTTTATCGGGGCGGCGGTGTCACTGGTCTACTTGATTTTCGTCTATCTTCGTCGCCTGCCGATGATTAAGGCTTTAATCGCGACGGACCAATCCCCGTGATGAATTCGACTTAATGAAGACCCTGCGGATCATGCTCATAGACCTGTTCCTTTCTATCCTGAGGGGTCCGGATTATTATCGCACAAAATATCGATACCCATACCTTCGGTCAGATTATGGGTTACACTTCTAGTCTCTTTGCGTAGCGAAATCGCGGAACTATATAGGGTGCTGAGTCTAGACGTCAACAAACTGATTATGATTATCATTTCTGGCCATTGGGATTTCCTGTCTTCTCACCAGCCATCACCAAACGCTTTGCTGAACAGGATAAGAAGGGACGAAGCGATTTAATTCAGCACGTTATCTTACTCTTCAGCTTTGTGATGTTGCCAGTGCAGTTGGTATGGCAAGTATCCCAACCGAAGTTTATCAACTTTTCTATGCTAATGGGAGTCATTCAGGCCAGGCCTCCTAGTGACGGCCTCCTCACATGTCAATTATCTTGGGGTTTCTACACCATTCTATCGACCATTCTCCAAGCCATGAACTTCCGCCGTCTCCTCCATCTGGCATCTCTTTGATTGGTTTTGGTCGTCAGTTGTCCTCACAATTCCCACTTGTTGCCCCTTTCCAAGCACGTGCGACCTTCCGTCAACTGGTCTTGCCTTCTCTTGGTTTCTTCCTTGCTCATGTGGCGGACCATCCACAAGTCGGTACCTTTTGCGCTATAACGAGATGACACCAAAACTTGTTAAATGTTAGTGGGGACAGCCTGATGGGCGTTAGCACCAGTATCTGGGCTCAAGCTTTTGAATGGCCCTCATGGAAATAGTTGGGCGAGGTATGACTTTCGTCACAGGTAATCTTGGTTGTCTTGGTAGGAGTCTTCGTCTACATGACAGTCATGGCCCTTTGGCCTCTTCTTACCAACTCTCTCTTCGGTTCGCGTAAGAAAGACTTGCAAGATAAGATGAGGTTCTTCCTCATGAGAATTGAGAAACATTTATGGATACGGGTTGGGGCAGTCGAAAGACATACAACTACTAGCCCATCGTCACCATTAATGATCAGGGTTTGCAACAAGGGCGGCACGCAAGTGACGCCCGGTAGCGATCATGTTGCTGTAGGGGGCCAATTGGTCCCCTATCAGCGATATCACTATTATTTACTTAACAAACCAGCGGGGGATTTTGTCTCGCTCAGAAGATCGACACCATCAGACCGTTATTGACTGGCTAGAGAAGGCTACCAGCATCTGGACCTCTCCTGTTGGTCGTTTCCGACATTGACACAACTGGCCTTTTTACTACTCATCAATGGGCAGCTTGCCCACCAGCTTTGTCGCCTAAGAAGAAAGTGGATAAACCTATACCGCCACCATTCGAGGTTTGGTGGACCAGACGGATATCGCGGCCTTGGTGGCGGGGCTGACCTGGTGGATTTTACCAGCTTGCCAGCTGAGTTGACGGTTCTAAGTCAAGATGTGGAGCAAGGCACCAGCCAAATTCAGGTCATTATTCAGGAAGGTAAAATTCCATCAAGTGAAGCGTATGTTCCAAGCCGTCGGCAAGGAGGTTCTGAGCCTCCATCGCTTGGCCATGGGGCCCCTGCGTTTAGAGTCAGATTTAGCCCATGGCCAGCGGCGCTCCTTAACTCCGAGCAAGAGGCGCAAGCCTCGAGCCGTATCGGCTATGTGGCAGAACAAGTTTTCAGGAGGTAGACTATGACACAGATTAATTGGTTACGAAGAAGTCGAAGCGCGTAAAGAAGCGCTATTCGCAGATTTATTCCGTTTATTAAAGAGCCATCTGTTCGTGAAGATGATAAGTAACGCCAGAGGCGCCAGTAGGTCCTGGACCCAAGTGCCTTGGAAGAATCTCTCAACATGGCACAAGAAGACTGGCTTTGAGACTAAGCCACTGTCCTTGGGCTGGACGTGGAAGGTCAGAGATCAGCTAGTTGGTATTCTGGGGCCACGTCGATGGTGCCAGTAGGAACTGGCTGATACCGATCCTTTTGAACCAGTAGTAAAAAGATGGCCGTATTTATGCTCGTGCTCGAGGATGATCATGGCCAACAGTGGCAGCTTACTCGCGCTTAAACTCTACGTGAATTAGGGCTAGAACTCAATCAACGCCTCCACTTAATCGTCGGGACAGACGAAGAGAGTGGCTGGCAATGTATGGATTACTACTTCAAACACGCTGAAATGCCAGATTATGGCTTCTTCACCAGATGCCATCTTCCCAATCATTAACGGGGAGAAAGGTAACGTGTCAGCGACTTTTTAACTTCAAGCTGGGATATGACGGCTGGCGCTAACCACTTAGTTAGCTTCGAAGCAGGCTTACGTGAAAACATGGTGGCTCAAGACGCACGCGTCGTTGAAAAGTGCTAATTAGCAGAGCTAGTGGTGACTGAATCCTTCCTTTAGAAAACCAATTAGGTGGCCAAGTGCACTGCAAGGCACTCGCTGACCTTCTCCCTGATAGGGAAGGCAGCCCACGGTTCGGACACCGCGCAAAGGGCCACATGCAGGACCTTCTTGGCTAGCATTCTACAACTGCTTGAATTTGATCACAGGCAGAGCAGAGCTCCTTCATCTTTTTAGCGGACCATCTTCATCTAGATTTTGAAGGGGTTAACTTAGGCGTGGCTCACCGTGATCCAGTCATGCAAGAATTGACCATGAACGTGGGATTGGATTAACTACCAAGACGACAAAAGGCTGGTAGCGTCGTCGCTAACTTCCGTTATCCGCAAAAAGCACTGACCCAGAAAAATGGCAGCCCAAACTGCTCAACGTTTGGCTGGCCATGATTTACGTTGAGCGAAGGAGTTCAAAGAGCCACACTATGTGTCAGTTGATGACCCAATGGTTAAGGGAATTGCTAGCAGTCTATGAAGATAAACCGGCCTTGAAGGGCGAGATGACTACGGTGGTGGGGACCTCATGCGCCTGATGCCACGCGGGGCAGCCTACGGTGCTTTGTCTCGGATTCCATTGATACTATGCACTCAAGCCAATGGACTTTATTGGCATGATTGATGACTTACTTAAGGCAACAGCTATCTATGCTGAAGCTATTCATCGTACTACACGCTAGGTCTTGCCATGGAAGTTATTCAATCCAAGCAAAATCCCAAGATTAAGGCTCAAGAAGCTACTACTACCAAAGGCCATGAAAGCGGGAGTAATTTGATTGAGGGACTCATCTGCAGAAGAGGCCCTAAGTCAGGTCAACCAGTCCGTCATTTGGGCCACACCGATTATGATTTAGGTCAGTCTGTCTGAGTCGTCTTTTAGTGTGCCACTTCTACTGGTCGTCCTGAGCTCTTGAAGACCCTGAGCGAGACACCCATACGCCCTGAATTATGGCGACTATCGACTTACCGTCATCGCCCCTCGATTGGCAACCTTCTGGTCAACGTTACCTGATTTTTGGATGCGACACAAGATCCAGGTAACTTAGGAACTCTAATTCGAAAGTCAGATGCAGCAGCTTATGATGGGGTCATTCTAGGCAAAAGGTACAGTGGATGTCTACAAGACAGTCCTCAAGAGCGGGCTGGGTTCACCTTGGGCATCTGAGGTTGTCGTTTGACCTCTTACAGGAGAAAGTCCCAGCTTTTGAAGCTGCGTTTGTATCCCTTGTTGGTTACGTCCTTTTCACCAAGAGTGCTGAAAGTCTATCAAGAGGCAGCGCCAGCTAATCAGAAGCTAGCCCAGTGCTAGGCAAACGAAGGACAAGGAGTCTC